>Ga0207693_10005759_pt1 | contig 10280 bp, 7 predicted proteins | sample LARL81metaG_FD_184347 | JGI IMG/M metagenome (GOLD analysis project Ga0207693, IMG submission 184347) | Corn, switchgrass and miscanthus rhizosphere microbial communities from Kellogg Biological Station, Michigan, USA - LAR L8-1 metaG... | ecosystem: Host-associated > Plants > Roots >... | reverse complement strand
CGTGATCGACGTCGTCTCGTTCTCGCTCGAGGGGCGCGCGGTCCGCAAGGTCCGCCAATCCGTCCACCGGCTCGAGCGGTCCGGCTACGCGGCGGCGTTCGTCTTTGCCGGCGACGTCCACGGGTCGCTTGCCGCAGAGCTTGCGGATGTGGCGGCGGAGTGGCGTGGCCGGCAGCCGCAACGCGGGTTCACGATGGAGTTCGACTCGCTCTTCGACGTCGGCGGGCGGGACGCCGTCTTCGTGATCGGCCGGGACGCTTCCGGAGCCGTCGCCGGGTTCTTCCATCTGGCCGTGTCGCGAGCCGGCCGGGCACTCTCGCTGTCGTCGATGCCCCGGCTGCGGACGACGCCGAATGGGTTCAACGAATGGCTGGTCGCCGAAACCGTCGCTTGGGCCGGTCAACACGGATACAAGCGGATTTCCCTCAACTTCTCGCCCTTCGCCGCCGTGCTCGCTCCGACCGCTGACCTCTCAGCTTCCCAACGCGTCCAGCGCAAGGTGCTCTGCCAACTCAAGGGCACGTTCCAGCTCGACAACCTGCTCGCGTTCAACCGTAAGTTCCTTCCGCAGTGGCAGAAGCGTTATGTCGTCTTCGAACGCATCGCCGACCTGCCTCGCGTCGGCATCGCTGGGCTCGCCGCCGAGGGTTACCTTCCGCTCGTGGGGCAGCGGCGATGAGCGCCTCGACCGGGGCGGCCTTCGCGCTCGCGGCCGGCTCGGCGCTCGCGCTCAATTGGGCCTACTTCACGCAGCACCAGCGGGCGTCGCGGCTGCCTCCACTCAGTGTCAGGAGGCCGGTCCGCTCATTGCTGCTGCTCTTCTCGGACCGGCGCTGGCTTGTGGGCTTCACGATCGGGATCGCCGGCTGGATGCTTTATGTGGCCGCGCTATCGCTCGGAACGCTCTCGCTCGTGCAGGCTGCCTCGGCCGGCGGGATCGGGATCCTCGCCTTGCTCGTCTGGCGGCTCGGGGGCGTGCCGCTCTCCGGCCGCGAGTGGGGCGGGGTCGGGCTCGCGATCGCGGGCCTGGTGCTGCTCGCCGTCTCGCTCGCGGGAAGTCGCACGACCCATCCGTTCGCCGCGCATGCTTCGTGGGTCGGCATCGCAGCCTGGATGGCAGTCAGCGGCGTGCTCGCGGCGGCCTTCGCGGGACCGTTGTCGCGGCTTCTGGCCGGCGGCGCGGGGCTGGGGATCGCGGCCGGCCTCTGCTACGCGGCAGGTGATGTGGGGACGAAGGCCGCCGTCGGCGGGGGCGCACGACTGCTCTTTGCCGTGCCCGTGCTGGCCGCGCACGGGCTCGGGTTCGTCTTCCTCCAGCTTGGCTTCCAGCGCGGCGGCGCCCTCACCACCGCGGGCGTTGCGACGCTGTTCACGAATGCGGTGCCGATCGCGGCCGGAATGGTGCTCTTCGGTGACGGCGTGCCTTCGGGTGCACTCGGGGTCGCCCGGGTGCTCTCTTTCGCTGCGGTCGTGGCCGGCGCCGCTCTGCTCACCCGGGGACCGGGCCTCCCCGTTGACGTGGTCCCGGCGCCGGTATCTGCCCGTTGAGGCGCGCTGGCTGGGGGCTACTGCTCGTCGGGCTGATCGCGGCCGGAGCGGTTGCCCAAGCTGCTCTGGGACCGGACCGCCCGGCCCCCACCGGGCCGACGACGCGGCTCACCTCGTTCAGGTCGAAGGCCGTCCGCGGGCGGGTGCGACTCATCGTGCTCCTACCCGCAGGCTATGCCGGGAGCGGGCTCCGCTATCCGGTCGTCTACTTCCTCCACGGTCTGCCCGCGTCGTCGCGGGCCTACAGGAACGTCGGCTTCCTCGAGCGTGCCCTCGGGAGCCTCCGGCGCCAGGCGATCCTCGTCGCACCGCAAGGGGCGCGAGATCAAGACACCGACCCCGAGTACCTGGACTGGGGTCCCGGCCGGAACTGGGAGCAGGCGGTCTCTCGCGAGCTTCCCGCCTACGTCGACAGCCATTTCCGCACGATCCCGGATCGCCGGGCGCGCGCCCTCGTCGGCCTCTCCGCGGGTGGCTACGGAGCCGTTGCGCTCGCGTTTCACCACCTGGAGAGCTTCGGCGTGGTCGAGTCGTGGAGCGGCTACTTCCATCCGACCGATCCGAGCGGAACGAAGACACTCGAGCTCGGCTCCGCGCAGCGCAACCGTCGCGCGAACCTCCACAACGCCGTCGTCGGCCTGCGACATGCCTTCCGCGTCCACCCGACGTTCTTCGGGTTTTACGTCGGCCGCGGCGATGCCCGTTTCCGGGCGGAGAACCTGGCACTCCAACGGGAGCTTGTCTCGGCGGGGATTCCGCACGTCTTCAAGCTCTACGCAGGCGCGCACGAGCAACGCGTCTGGAGCACTCACGCCGGTGCCTGGCTCCGGCTGGCGCTTACGCACCTGACTCCTACCACGAGGGCCGCCCCGCCGGCCGGACTGATCGGGTTCGTCCCGGTTGCGAAGGGACCTGCCGGCGGCGTCGTGCTGAAGGGGCGGATCCCGAACAGCGTGGTGCGTTGGGACCGAAGACCGAGCGCTGTCTATCTGCCACCCGGCTTTCAGGCCGGCGGCCACTACCCGGTGATCTTCCTGCTGCACGGCTTCCCGGGTTCGCCCTCCGGCTTCTACGACAGTCTTCAGCTGACTCAGATCGCGGACGAGTTGATCTCATCCCACCGGGTCAAACCGTTCGTCGCGGTGATGCCGGTCGCGGGACGGGTGGCGGGCAAGCGCAGCGACGAGGAATGGGCCGGGCGGTGGGAGACGTACCTGGTTCGCGACGTCGTTCCCTGGGCGGATTCGCGTCTGACGTTGGGGACACGACAGTCCGATCGCGCGATTGCGGGACTTTCGGCGGGCGCGTTCGGCGCGGTCGACATCGCGCTGCGCCATCCGGGGATCTTCGGTGTCGCGGAGTCCTGGTCCGGCTACTTCCGGCCCTTCCGGGACGGCCCGCTCGCCCACGCGAGCGCCGTCGAGCTCGCCGATCACGACCCGACTGTGCTCGTCCGGCGAGAGGCAGTGCAGTTGCGTGCGCAGCACGTGCGCTTTTACCTCGCGACCGGATTCAACCATGGCGGCATCTTCAGGCGCTGGACGTACGAGTTCGCGCGCGAGCTACACGACTTGCGGTTGCGTTATCGGGTCTGGGCCTCCAAGTCGCCGGACGGTGGCAGGTACCTGCGACTGCAGCTGCCCGCGGCGCTCGAGTTCGCGTTCGGGCCCGACTAAGCCTGCGCCTGGTCGAAGAGTTGCTCCCAGCGGGCCAGCAGCGTCTGCAGCTCGTCGCGTGCCGTGCGGTGTGCGGCCAGCGTGTCGGCGTCGGCCCAGTCCTGGGCCAACCGCCGTTCCAGCTCGGCAACGGCATGCTCCCGGGCGGCGATCTGGGATTCGATCTGCTCGAGCTCGCTGGGTCCGGCCGGCTTCGGGGCCGCGGCCTTCTGTCTGGGCCTCGGCCTCACCGGCTCTAGGGCGGGCGCGGGCGGAGCAGCAAGCTCGTCTCGCCGGCGGACGTAGTCGGCCCAGCCGCCGTCGTAGGAGTGGATCGTCCCGTCCTCGACCGCGAGGGTCCGGTGCGCGACCGCGTCCAGGAGCGCACGGTCGTGGGAGACGAGCAGCACAGTTCCCGGGAACGCCTCGAGTGCCAGCTCCAGCGCCTCACGGCTCTCGAGGTCGAGGTGGTTCGTCGGCTCGTCGAGCAGGAGGAAGTTCGCGCCTGAGGCGACGACGAGCGCGAGTGCGAGCCGCCTACGCTCGCCGCCCGAGAGCTTGACCACCGCCTTGTCTTGCTCCTGCCAGCCGGAGAAGAGGAAGCGGCCGAGCAGGTTCTGCGCCTGCGGGCGCTTGAGGCCGGTCGCTTTCTGTGCGCAGTCGAGCACGCTGCCGGTCTCGTCCAGCTCCACCTCGTGCTGCGAGAAATAGGCCGGAATGACGCCGTGGCCCAGCCGTATCGAGCCCGCGACCGGCTCGCGCAGCGCGAGCATCGTCTCCAGCAGCGTCGTCTTGCCCGATCCGTTCGGGCCTACGAGCGCGGCGTGCTCTCCGCGCTCGAGCGCGAAGCCAACGCCGTCCAGCAGCTCCTTGGTGCCTGCGGAAACCTCGAGGCCCTTTGTCTCGATCACGGTCCGGCCGCTCCGCGGCGGGTCGAGAAAGTCGAAGCCGAGCCGTTTCTGGCGCATCGTCAGCGATTCGAGCTCGCCGCTCGCCTGCCGGCGTTCGCGCTCGAGGCGCCCGATCTGGGTCAGCTTGGCCTGCGCCTGCTTCGCCTTGCTCTTCTTGTAGCGGAACCGCTCGACGAAGCGCTCGAGCCGCTCGATGTCGACGCCGAGCCGGTCGGCCGTCTTGCCGGCGGCTGACGCGCGGGCCGCCTTCTCGATCCGCCAGGCGTGCCAGGGGCCTGCGAACGAGATCGAGCGTCCGCCGCCGAGCTCGAGCACGCCGTTCGTGACCGCTTCGAGAAACCAGCGGTCATGCGCGACGAGCATGATCCCGGCGTCGAGCGACTGCAGCTCCTGCTCGAGCCACTCCAGGCTCGCGACGTCGAGGTGGTTGGTCGGCTCGTCGAGCAGCAGCAGGTCAGGGTCGCCGCCGAGGGCTCGGGCGAGCGAGGCCCTCGTCAGCTCGCCGCCGGAGAACGTCTCGAGCGGTCGGTCGAGATCCAGCTCGGCGAAACCGAGTCCACGCACGACCGAGGCCGCACGGTCGCGCCAGGCGTAGCCGCCGGCGTGCTCGAGCCGCGCCTGGGCGTCCGAGTAGCGCCGGAGCGTCGCGGGATCGTGCTGGCCGGCCGCCATCTTGTGCTCCAGGTCGCGAAGCTCCCGCTCCGTGGCGACGAGATCGGCCGCACCCGAGAGCACGTACTCACGCAGTGTCAGCCCCTGGTCGAGCGGCGGCCGCTGGTCGTGCAGCGCGACCCGCGTCCCTTTGGAGAAGACGAGCTCTCCGCCCTGGTAGTCGGTCTCGCCGTTGAGAATTCGGAGCAGCGTCGTCTTGCCGGCGCCGTTCGGGCCGGAAAGCGCGATCCGGTCGCGGCGCTCGACCTTGAACGAGACACCGTCGAAGAGCTGCCAGCCGGAGAGCTCCTTACGGAGCTGGGATGCGATGACGAGAGCCATCGCTACAGGGTATTCAGGAGCTAGGCGGAGACGGCAGAGCCCACGAGTCGCCGAGCGGCGTCCGCGATGTGCTCGGCGTCGATCCCGGCCTCGGCGAGCAGCTCGGCCGGCTTGCCGGAGTGCGGCATCTCGCGTACGGCGAGCAGCTCGAGCCGCGGCCGCTCGTCGGAGTCGGCGAGCGCGGCGAGTACGGCCTCCCCGAGCCCACCCTCGGCCCAGTGGTCCTCGACCGTAACGATCGGCGTGGCCAACGAGCGGATAGTGTCCTCGTCGAGCGGCTTGATCGAGTAGAGGTCGATCACCCGGGCCTCGATGCCGTCGGCAGCGAGCTCGTCGGCCGCCTTCAGGGCCTCTCGCACGGTCACGCCCGCTGCGATCAGCGCAACGTCGTCGCCCTCGCGCAGCGTGCGCGAGCCGCCGATCTCGAACTCGTCGTCGGCGTCGTAGATCACCGGCGTGTTCGGCCGAAGCGTCCGCAAGTAGACGATTCCGTCGCGGTCCGCCATCTTCGCGACCAGCTTCGCGGTCTGGTTCCCGTCGCAGGGGTGGAGCACCGTCGAGCCGTGAACGGCCCGCAGAGCCGCGATGTCCTCGAGCGCCATCTGCGAGGGGCCGTCCTCGCCGATCGAGACGCCCGCGTGCGAGCCCGAGAGGCAGTAGTTCGCCCGGCTGATCGCGGACATGCGGACGAAGTCGTAGGCACGTGAGATGAAAGCCGCGAACGTCGAGGCGAACGGCCGCCAGCCGGTCACCTGCATGCCGACCGCGGTGGCGACCAGCTGCTGCTCGGCGATGTACATCTCGAAGTACCGCTCGGGGATGGCGTCCCTGAAGATCTCGGCGAAGGTCGAGTTGGAGACCTCCCCGTCCATCGCGACCACGTCTCCCCGCGCCTTGCCGAGCGCGGCTAGCGCTTCGCCGTAAGCCTTGCGCGTCGCGACCTCGTCGCCGACCTCGTACCGCGGGAGCTCGAGCTCACCCTGCTCGATCTCGACCGTGCGGCCGCTCGCCTCCGGCTTGGCGACCTGGACGACGATGTTCCGGATCCCGCCGAGCTCCTCGATAGCCTCCTCGGGGTTGTCGAGCGCCTTGCCGTGCCAGCCGGGCTTGTCCTCGACCGCCTTGACGCCCTTGCCCTTGATCGTGCGGGCGACAATGGCCACAGGCCTATCGCTCGCGATCGCCTCGCCATAGGCCTGGTCGATCTCCTCGACGTTGTGGCCGTCGATCTCGATCGCGTGCCAGCCGAACGCGCGAGCGCGGTTCGCGTAGGAGTCGAGGTCCCAGCCGTGCATCGTCTCGCCGCGTTGCCCGAGCCGGTTGATGTCGAGAACCGCGACGATGTTGTCGAGCTCGTAGTAGGCGGCGTGCTCGAATCCCTCCCACTGTGAGCCTTCGGCCATCTCGCTGTCTCCGACAAGCACCCAGGCGCGCATCGCCGTCCGGTCGAGGCGCTTGCCCGCGATCGCCATGCCGACGCCGTACGGCAGGCCCTGTCCCAGCGAGCCAGTGGCGACGTCGACCCACGGGATCCGCGGCGTCGGGTGGCCTTCGAAGATGCTCGAGAACTGCCGGTACGTCAGCAGCTCCTCGTCCGAGATCACGCCTGCGGCCCGGTACATCGCGTAGAGCAGCGTCGACGCGTGGCCCTTCGAGAAGACCAGCCGGTCGTTGGCGGGGTCCTTCGGGTTGTCGAAGTCGTAGCGCAGGTACTTGGCGAGCAACACCGCCATCAGATCGGCCGCTGACATGCCGGAGGTGGGGTGACCCGACTTCGCCTCCGCCGCGCACCGGACGGAATCGACTCGAAGCTGCTGTCCTAGCTCACGCCAGAGTTCAGGACCCTCCATCCGGGGTAACGTAACGGTTCTATGAGGGTTGCAGTCGCGTTCGATCACCGGGGCGTTCGGCTAAGGGACGCCGTCCTCTCAGAGCTCGATGCGCTCGGTCACGAGACGTTCGACCTCGGCGTCGAAACCGCCGCCGTCAGGATCGACTATCCCGACAAGGCGCGAGAGCTCGGGGAGCTGATCCAGAACGGAGACGCCGAGCGCGGAATCTTCGTCTGCGGCTCCGGCGTCGGCGCTTCCGTTGCGGTATCCAAGCTGGACGGAATCCGCGGCGCCATGTGCCACGACGTCTACTCGGCGCACCAAGGGGTCGAGCACGACGACATGAACGTTCTCTGCCTCGGCTCGGAGGTCGTCGGCCCGGCACTGACCGTCGACCTGATGCGCGCCTTCCTGCACGCGCGCTTCAAGGGCGGTGAGCCGTACACGACCCGGCTGCAGAAGATCGAGGAAATCGAGAAGGGAAAGGCAAATGTCTGACTCACGACTTCACCAGCTCTCGGCGCTCGGCCAGAGCGTCTGGATCGACTTCCTGTCACGCGAGATGCTCCAGACCGGCGAACTCGAGCGGCTGATGCGCGACGACGCCGTCGTCGGCATCACCTCGAACCCGACCATCTTCCAGAAGGCGATCTCGCAGGGCGATCTCTACGACGAGCAGATTCGCGCCTCCCTCGCCCAGGTCGAAGATCCGAAGGAGATCTTCTGGCGTTTGGCCGAGAAGGACGTCGGCGACGCCTGCGATGTGCTCCGCGCGATCTGGGACGAAGGGCAGGGCCAGGACGGCTACGTCTCGATCGAGGTCGACCCGAACCTCGCCGGCGATACCGAGGGGACGATCGCGGAGGCGCGGCGCCTCCATGCGGAGATCGACCGGCCGAACCTGTTTGTGAAGATTCCCGCGACGAAGGAAGGCTTGCCGGCGATCGAGGAGATGATCGCGAGCGGCAAGAACATCAACGTCACGCTGATCTTCTCGCTCGAGCGCTACGCCGAGGTGGTCGAGGCCTACATCCGCGGGCTCGAGCGATTGGTTGAGTCCGGCGGCGACCCGTCGCAGGTCGCTTCGGTCGCGAGCTTCTTCGTCTCGCGCGTGGACACAGAGACCGACAAGCGCCTCGATGAGCTAGGCGGCCACGACGAGCTGAAAGGGAAGCTCGCGGTCGCGAACGCAAAGCTCGCCTACCAGCGCTACAAGGAGCTCTTCTCCGGCGAGCGCTGGGAGACGCTGGCGGCGAAAGGCGCGTCGACCCAACGCTGCCTCTGGGCCTCGACCTCGACGAAGAACCCGGCCTACCGGGACGTGATGTACGTGGAGGAGCTGATCGGCCCCGCGACAGTGAACACGATGCCCGAGGAGACGATCCAGGCCTTCCAAGACCACGGCGAGGTCGCGTTGACGCTCGAGCAGGGCGTTGACGAGGCGCGAAGGCTCTTCGACCAGCTCGCCGAAGCCGGCGTCGACTACGACGACGTCGTCCGCGTGCTCGAGGAAGAAGGCGTTCAGAAGTTCGCTGACTCGTTCGCCGAGCTGCTCGACGGCATCCGAGGCAAGCGCGGCGAGCTCGCGGCGGCGTGAACGCGACGCAGCAGGCTGAGCTTTATCGGGAGGTCGCCGGCGAAGGGCCGCCGGTAGTGCTCGTTCACGCCGGGATCTGCGATAGCCGGATGTGGGATCCGCAGTGGGAGACGTTCCCCCGAGCGCACCGCGTCGTCCGCTACGACCTGCGGGGGTTCGGGCGCTCGCCGCTCGGGCCGGGGCGGTACTCGCCTCCTGCCGACCTGATCGCGCTTCTCGACGAGCTCGCGCTCGGGCCCGCCACGCTCGTGGGCGCTTCAATGGGAGGGGGTATCTCCCTTCAGGTCGCGGTGGCACGGCCCGAGCTCGTCTCGGCCCTCGTCCTCGTCGGTTCCGGCGTGCGCGGGCACGACTGGTCGGACTACGTCACACGAGGCTGGGCGGAAGAGGAGGCCGCGTTCGAGCGCGGGGATCTCGATGCGGCCGTGGAGGTGAACCTGCGGACGTGGGTGGACGGGCCCCGTCGTTCCCCCGACGAGGTCGATCCCGAGATCCGCCGCAGGGTGGGCGAGATGCAACGCCGTGCGCTGGAGCTGTATGTCGAAGGGGGCGCGGACGCGCAGGAAGAAGCGCTCGTTCTCGATATCGGCGACCGCCTCGGCGAGATCTCCATACCCACGCTGGTGCTCGCCGGCGAGCTCGACGTCCCCGACATCCAGCTGCTTGCCGATCGGCTGGAGCGGGAGATCCCCGGCGCCCGCCGCGCGACGATCGAAGGCGCGGCCCACGTGCCGAGCATGGAGCGCCCGGACGAGTTCGACCGGCTTGTGCTCGGATTCCTCGACGAGGTCGAGGCTGCGTAGTGCCGGTTGCGACCGAACAACTCGTCGAGCGGATCTGGGAGCGTGACCCGACCGTGTGGACCGGCTCAGGCGAGGAGAAGTGGCTCGGCTGGCTCGACGAGCCGCAGCGCATACGCGAGCGGATCGGCGACCTGCAGCGGTTCGCGGACGAGGTCGGCTCTCCAGGCGTGATCGACACGTTCGTCCTGCTCGGCATGGGCGGCTCGAGCCTGGCGCCGATCGTGCTGAAGCAAAGCTTCGCCGCGGGCTCGCTCCAGGTCCTCGACACCACGCACCCGGCCATGATCAGGCACACGGCCGAGATGCTCGACCTCGACCGGACGCTCTTCATTGCCTCGTCGAAGTCCGGGACGACGCTGGAGACCCGGTCCCACCTCGATTTTTTCTGGGAGCGAAACGGCGGTCGCGGCGAGTTCTTCGTTGCGATCACCGATCCTGGCTCCGAGCTCGAGGGCATCGCACGCGAGCGCGACTTTCTGGAGGTCTTCGCCGGCGAGCCGACGATCGGTGGGCGCTACTCGGCGCTGTCGCCGTTCGGGATGGTGCCGGCGGCGCTGCTCGGGCTCGATCTGGAGGGGTTGTTCGACCGGACCGCCGAGATGGTCGAGGCCTGCAGGGTCGCCGAGGGGAATCCGGGGCTCGAGCTCGGACAGCAGCTCGGCGAAGGCTGGCGCTCAGGCCGAGACAAGGTCTGCATCGACGAGACCCCAGGTGGCTTCGGACTCTGGGCGGAGCAGCTGATCGCGGAGTCGACCGGCAAGGACGGCAAGGGTCTCGTTCCCGCCCCGGGTGAATCACCGGAGGCGCGGGACCGCCAGCGCGGCGAGGTGCGACTCGAGGATCCGTACGAGCTCGGCCAGGAGTTCTTCCGCTGGGAGTTCGCGGTCGCCGTCGCCGGCTCGTACCTCGAGATCAACCCCTTCGATCAGCCGAACGTCCAG
>Ga0207693_10005758_pt1 | contig 10283 bp, 7 predicted proteins | sample LARL81metaG_FD_184347 | JGI IMG/M metagenome (GOLD analysis project Ga0207693, IMG submission 184347) | Corn, switchgrass and miscanthus rhizosphere microbial communities from Kellogg Biological Station, Michigan, USA - LAR L8-1 metaG... | ecosystem: Host-associated > Plants > Roots >... | reverse complement strand
CGGTGGGTTCGACCCCGGTCGGTTCGACGCCGGTGGGCTCGACCGGCCTGTTCGACCTGCCCGTGGGCTCCACCCCCGTGGGCTCGACTGCTCTCTCGTCGGTGCTGCTCTCGCAGATCCAGCTTCACGGCGTCACCTGGGATCAGATCCTGTGCGGCCCGCTGCTCGGCAGCCCGCTGAACTCGCTCACACTCGAGGACGTGAAGGACAGCAACGCGACGTGCTCCGACAACAAGACGTCGTTGCAGCATCTCGAGGCCCTGACGATGAGCCAGGTCGATCTCGGCACGACGCTGCTCCGCACGGTGCACTGGTCGACGCTGCTCATGGGCAACACGCCACTCTCGGCCCTTCCGGGCGGCTTCGATGCCTGGTGCGGGACGAACGGAGAGATCCCCAACGACGGCGGTGACTGCACGAACGCAGGCCCGACCACGACCGTGCTCCAGATGGACGTCGCCGGTCAGCTCGGCTCGGCGCCGGTCGGCTCGACCCCGGTCGGCTCGACGCCGGTGGGGTCCACGCCCGTCGGCTCGACCCCGGTGGGCTCGACTGACGTGACCGCCTCCCTGCTCGCGAACATCCGGCTTTCCCAGATCAACCCACTTGCGCCGGTCGTCGACTGCACCGGAAGCTTCAGCTGCGCGGGGGAGACGACGCTCGGCGACGCCTACACGGCCGGCGCGATTCTGCCGACGGCGACGTTCTCGGACATCGCCGCCGCGATGGCCTTGAACAACATCACGATCAACGATCTCGTCGTCGCGATCATCGGCGCTGCCGGCTTCCCGTGGGAACAGCTGCCGATCCAGGGCCTCCAGCCCTATTCGGCGACTCCCTCCCAGGTCACCTACACGATCGGCAACAACGTCGACTGTTCGATCGCGCCGGAGTACGTGATCACTGCTCATCTGCCGAAGGGGTTCTTCCCCGTTAACGGCTCGGCGCTGTTCAAGGTCGGCGGCAACGCTGCGCAGCCGGTGGGCGACCCGACCGTGGTCGGCAACGGCGCAGCCGCCGCCGCGAAGAACAACGAGTACCAGTGGACGGTCGATTGCCCGCCGGACGACACGAGCCTCGAGGCAGTGACTCTCACGTTCGAGGCCTGGGTCGGGCTGACCCTCGGCACCTTCTCGACGCATGTCACCGCGGCGACCGGACCCGCCTCGATCTCCGTGACGGGCGCGCCGGTCACCGTCCACCAGAACCCGGAGGCGAGCGACCCGCCGAGCGCGACCGAGATCCAGCCGGACGAGCTCGTCGCCGGGCACATTGCGTTCAGCGGTCAGCAGGCCTTCTACAAGGTGAACCTCGACGGCTTGCCGACGGGTACGAAGATCTCCGCCTTCCTCAACGTGCCCTCCGGCGCCGACCTCGATCTGACGATGAGCGCGTCCGCCGCGCCCTCGTTCTTCACTACGCCTGTGGGCTCGACGCCGGTCGGCTCGACGCCGATCGAGGACAGCGCGGTCGGGTTCTCGGCAAACGGCCTGGCGCTGCCTCCCGACACGCTGCAGGACGTCCCGGTGGGCTCGACTCCCGTGGGCTCGACGCCGGTCGGCTCGACGCCGGTCGGGAGCACGTCGGCCAACCGCGGAGGCGGGGTCAACGAGGACGCTGGGATCATCACGGCCGGCCAGAGCGGCTACGTGACGATCGGCGTCAGCGGCTACAACGGCGCGACCAGCACATCCCCCTACGTGCTCCGGGTGCAGGAGACGCCGCCGCCGGCGATTCCGCCCTGCCCGGCGCGGACGTGGCCCAACAACACGCCGCCGTCGAGCTACCCGGCGGGCGCGCTCCCCGGCTCGCTCCCGACCACCACGAAGACGCTCTTCATCGTCGACAAGCAGCGGCTGACCGCGATGTACGGGAGCACGGCGGTGACCACGCTGCTCAACTCGCTCAACACGCTCGCCGCGCGCTCCGAGGTCGCCGGCACGGTGCTCTTCGTCGACGGTGACGCGAACGTTCGGAGCGCGTACTCCGCCTGGGACGCGACCCCCTGCGATACCACGGCGCGCAACAACGTCGTCAGGTCGATCAATGACGTCGTCGCGTCCTACCGCAACTCGGCGGCCGGGCTCCCGAGCCTCCACTACATCGTCCTCGTGGGCTCCGACGAGGCCGGGCCCCCGATGGCCGACGCGCCCGACCCGGTCCTGCTGTCGCCGGAGGAGAACGAGGCGGCCGACCTCGCGTTCACCACGAACGGCCTGACGAAGGGGAACGCCCTCTACGCCTCGGCTGCGAAGAACCAGATCCTGACCGACGGTGCCTACGGCGCCTTCACGAACATCCCGTGGCTCGGACGCAGCCTGCTGCTGCCGCAGATCTCGGTCTCGCGTCTCGTCGAAACGCCGGGCGACATCACCGACCAGATCGGCCGGTATCTGTTGAGCTCCGGGTACACGGGCACGCCCCAGAGCGGAGTCGGGACGCTCAACCCGACCTCGGCGCTCGTCACCGGCTACGACTTCCTCGCCGACGGGGCGGCGGCCGTCAACGCCAATCTCACGGCGAACTTCACGGGGCTGTCGTCGCCCGACACCTTCCGTCCCAGCGTTCCGGCGATCAACAATCCGGGTGCTGACTGGAAGGCTTCGACCGCCTATGCGGCGGGCGCGATCGTCCAGCCGATTACCGGGAATCCGAGCGGTCTTACCTTCCAGGCGCAGAATGGGGGGATCTCGGGCCTCCTAGCGCCGGACTGGCCGACCGACCTCGGCCTTCCCGTGCCTTCTGACAACGGCATCATCTGGAAGGCGGTGGTCGCCCCGTGGAACGCGAACGACGTGCTGACGAACGCCCTCAATTCGAGCAACCCGCCCTCGATCGTCTCGCTTGACGCGCACTACAACCAGTTCGAGCTCGAGTCCGCGGCCGGCGACCTCGCGAACAGCGGCCAGGCGAACGCCGCCCTCGCGGCGCGCATCCTCTTCACCATGGGCTGTCACGGCGGGCTCAACATCTCCGACACGCTGGGCAGCGCGACGTCACCGGTGAACAAGTACCTCGACTGGCCACAGCTCTACGCGCAGGACAAGGCGGCGATGTACATCGCGAACACCGGCTACGGCTACGGCGACAGCGCCTCGGTCGCTCTCTCCGAGCGCCTGCTCGCGCTCTTCGCCAAGAACCTCCACTCGGACTCCGGCTCCGTCGGCGAGGAGTGGGTCAACGCGTTGCAGAAGTACTTCGCAACTGCCGGCGCCTACGACGTCTACGACGAGAAGGTGATGGAGGAGACGACCTTCTACGGCCTGCCGTTCTGGCACTTCAGCACGCCCGGCAGCAGCCCGACCTTCACGCCGCTCACGACGAGCCCCGACCCGGTCACCGGCACGCAGAGCGCGACGATCGCGTTCCCGGGCGCGGGCGCGACAACCCAGAGCGAGTTCGGTCTCTACCGGCCGAACATGCCGATCACGAGCCAGCAGGTGACCTCGTCGCTGCCGGCCCGCGGCGTCTGGATCAAGACTCTCACCTCAACCGAGACCAACACGAACGCGATCCTCGGCTACCCGACGATCGACCTGGCGGCGCACGAGCCGGCACCGAACGTCTCGCCGATCTTCTTCCCGGCGAGCCCGTTCACGCTCGAGCACTCGCTGGCCTTCGGGAACGAGCGCGACTACCTCAACGTCAGCGACCAGTTCCGGCCCAGCGGCTCGGGCAACGCCGGGGTCCAGCGGCACTTCAGCGGCGGGCAGTTCGAAGTCTTCTACTCGCAGAGCGCCGATCAGGTCGCTCCGCTGATCTCGCAGGTGAACGTGTCGGACACGAGCGGTGTCGCGACGGTCACCGCGCGGGTGAGCAGGGACTCGGGCCAGGTCGCCGAGGTAGCTGCGCTCGTCAACGACGGCAGCTGGCACTACCTCCAGCTCTCGCAGTCCGCGCAGGACCCGACGCTCTGGACCGGGACGATCCCGGTCGTGCTCGATCCGGAGGTGTTCGTAGAGGCCACCGACGGCGTCAACGTGAGCTACAGCGCGAACAAGGGCCTGAACTTCACCTCCACGAACAGCAACACCCCGCCGAGCGGCGTCCAGATCCTGCTCCAGGCGCCCGTCGGCCCCTATGCGCAGGGACAGGCGGTCAACGCCACGTACCAGTGCGGGTCCGCTGCTGCGCAGTGCATCGGCACCGTCCCGAACGGCGGCCCGATCGACACCTCGACGTTCGGCGTTCACACGTTCGTCGTCCAGGGGCTCGACACCGCCGGGAACGTCATCGGTTCGCTCCAGCGCAACTACGTCGTCCAGTACCCGTTCAACGGGTTCTTCTCGCCTGTCGACAACCAGCCGGTGATCAACGTCGCCAAAGCGGGCAGCGCGATCCCGGTCGTGTTCAGCCTCGGCGGGAACCTGGGGCTGAACATCTTCGCGTCCGGCTATCCAAAGTCGCAGATGATCCCCTGTGACTCGACGGCACCGGCGGACGGAATCGACTCGACCCTCACGGCGGGAGGTAGCTCCCTCACCTACGACGCGGGCAGCGGCAGGTACAGCTACATCTGGAAGACGGACAAGAGCTGGGCGGGCACCTGTCGCGCGCTGATCCTGAAGATGAACGACGGGACGAGCCACCGGGCCGACTTCAAGTTCAAATAGACGGCGCGCGAGTACGCTTCCGTGCGTGGCCCGGGTGGCGTCAGAGGAGCACGAGCTACGGCGTGTGATCGACGAGGAGCGTGAGGTCGACGGGCTCGGCCCGGACGAGCTCCTCGCCGTCTACCGCTCGCTCGTCCTGCTCCGCACGTACGACGAGCGCTCGGTCGTCTACCACCGGCAGGGCCGGATCGGGACGTACGCGATCTTCTGGAATCACGAGGCGATGCAGGCGGGATCGGTGCACGCGCTCGCCGAAGAGGACTGGATCTTTCCGAGCTATCGCGAGTCGGCGATCGGGCTGCTGCGTGGGATCCCGGCGAGCACCGTCCTCCACTGGTGGCGCGGCCATCCGGCCGGCTGGTGGAACCCGGCGGAGTACCGCGTCGCATCGATCTGCGTGCCGATCGCGACGCACGTCCCGCATGCCGCAGGGCTCGCGTGGGGCGAGAAGCTGAAGGGCAACTCGACCGTGGCGATCACCTACTTCGGTGACGGCGCGACGAGCGAGGGCTCCTTCCATGAAGGCGCAAACCTCGCCGCGGTGATGCAGGCGCCGCTGATCCTCTTCTGCAACAACAATCACTGGGCGATCTCGACCCCCCTCGAGGCGCAGACCCACGCCGAGACGCTTGCCGACAAAGCCGTCGGCTACGGGATGCCGGGCGTGCGCGTCGACGGCGGCGACGTGCTCGCGGTGTACGAGGCGACGCGCGAGGCGGTCGAGCGTGCGCGAGCGGGAAGTGGGCCGACGTTCATCGAGGCCGTCAGTTACCGGGCGGCGCCGCACGCGACCGCCGACGACCCGCGCGCGTACATCGACCTCGATCGCGTCGAGGAGGAGAAGCGCAACGAGTGCGTCGGCCGCTACGAGGCCTATCTCCGCCGTCTCGGCGTGCTCGACGACGCGACCGCCGAGGAGATCAAGAACGAGGCGCTCGAGACGATGCGGCAGGGGATCACCGCTGCCGAGGCCGAGCCGGAGCCGGACCCCGAGCTCGTCTTCGACAACGCGTATGTCCTCCCGCCGCCGAACCTTCGCGAGGGCTGGGATGCCTGAGAAGTTCCTCGTCGAAGCCGTGAACGATGCCCTCCACGTCGAGCTCGCCCGTGACGACACGGTCATGGTGATGGGCGAGGACGTCGGACGTGCGGGCGGCGTCTTCCGCGCCACAGCGGGTCTGCGCGAGCGCTTCGGCGAGAACCGCTGCGTCGACACACCGCTCGCCGAGGCCGGGATCCTCGGCAGTGCGATCGGGCTCTGCATGGCGGGCTGGCGGCCGGTCTGCGAGATGCAGTACGACGCCTTCTCGTATCCCTGCCTCGACCAACTGATCACCCACGTCGGCCGCTACCGCTGGCGCACCGGCGGGAAGATGGAGTTCCCGCTCGTCGTGCGCATGCCGTACGGCGGCGGCGTGCGCGCGCCGGAGCTGCACGACGACTCGCCGGAGGCGTACTACGTCCATACGCCCGGCGTGAAGGTCGCGATTCCCTCGACGCCGGCCGATGCGAAGGGGTTGCTCGCGGCGGCGATCCGCGATCCCGATCCCGTCGTCGTGCTCGAGCCGAAGCTCATCTACCGCGGCGAGAAGCAGGAGGTGCCCGAGGGCGAGCACGTCGTGCCGCTCGGTCAGGCGCGGCTCGCGCGGACGGGGACGGACGTGACGCTCGTCGCCTACGGCGCGATGGTGCCGGTGTGCGAGCGAGCGGCCGACGCGCTCGAGGGCGAGGCCTCGATCGAGGTGCTCGACCTTCGCTCGCTGCGGCCGCTCGACGAGGACGCGCTGCTCGCGTCCGCCTCGAAGACAGGTCGCGTCGTCGTCGTGCAGGAGGCGCCGCGCACCGCCGGCTTCGGCGCCGAGATCGCGGCGATCCTCGCGGAGAAGGCGATCCTCGATCTTCACGGCCCCGTCCTGCGCGTCACCGGCTTCGACGTGCCGTATCCGTACTGGAAGATCGAGGATCGGTACATGCCCTCGGTCGAACGGGTCGTCGGTGCCTGCAGACGCCTCGTCGAATTCTGAGCCGCGGCTGCGGATCTGGCTCGAGCGCGGCGAGTCGGGCTACTGGCTGCGCGACGCCGCGACCGGGGACGCGATGAAGTGGGACGATCCGCGCGTCCGCGTGGTCAAGCTCGCCGGGGCCTCGTATCGTGCGGACGCCTTGCAGGACGACGGCTTCGCGCCCGGGCGGCGGCTCGCGCTCGTCCGGGAGCCGGAGAACGAGCACGATCCGAACGCTTTCGCCGTCTGGGACGCCGAGCGGAGGTTGCAGGCCGGCTACGTCCCCGCTGAGGTCGCGCCCGAGTTGCACGGCGACGAGCAGGCCGTCTCGCTCTGGGAGTTTCGCGGCGAGGATGGGCAGAGGATCGGGCTGCGCGTCCTCCTCGCACCGGCGGATGCCTGGATTCAGGAGCCGCGCGGGTGAGGGGCTGGTTCTCCCGCGAGTACGAGCCGGTCGAGACGATCGACCCCGGTGGCTCGGTCTCGTTCCCGGTTCCGAACGCCGGCTGGTTCTGGGACGCCGACGTCGAGCCGGAACGGCCGGAGGGCGCGGGTCACGCGCTCTACGGCCCGGTCGAAGTTCGCGGCGCGCGAGCCGGGCAGTCGCTCGTCGTTCGCGTCGACGAGGTCGTCCCGCGCGAATGGGGCCGGACGTGGGCGGACGGCGAGACCTTCACCTGGTCGCTCGACGGCGACTGGTGGCACCTCGGCGAGCGTCGCGTGCGCTCGGCGCCGTTTCTCGGCGTGATCGGGATGCCGCCGCCGGACCCCGGCGAGCACTCGACGACTCCGCCGCGCCGCTGGGGCGGGAACATCGATTGCAGGGAGCTCGTCGCCGGCACGGCTCTCTACCTCCCGATCCCGGTGGACGGAGCCCTGCTGCTTGCCGGCGACGGCCACGGCGCCCAGGGCGACGGGGAGGTCTCGGGAACCGCGATCGAGTGCCCGCTCGAACGGGCGACGCTCACCCTCGACCTCGACGATCGCGCGTTGAGCTCGCCGCTGGCTCGCACTGCGGATTCCTGGCTCGCCTTCGGCTTCGACGAGGATCTCGACGCAGCCGCGGAGCAGGCCCTGGCCACGATGCTCGACCTGATGGAGCGCGAGCTGGGTGCGTCACGATCGGAGTGCCTTGCGCTGGCCAGCGTCGCGGTCGACCTGCGCGTGACCCAGGTCGTGAACCAGGTCAAGGGCGTCCATGCGGTGCTCTCGGACGACGCGATCCGCTAGAACTGCCGATCCGCTAGAACTGCCGTGTGGCCTACGAGTTCAAGCTGCCCGACCTCGGCGAGGGCCTGACCGAAGGCGAGATCGCGCGCTGGCTCGTCGAGGAGGGCCAGGAGATCGCCGAGGATGCGCCGCTCGTCGAGATCGCGACCGACAAGACGACGGTCGAGATCCCGTCGCCGGCCGGCGGCACCGTCTCGCGGATCCTCGTCGCCGAAGGCGCGGTCGTCCCGGTCGGCACCGTCCTCGTCGTGATCGGCGGTGACGCCGGCTCGTCCGGACCTGTCTCGGTAACAGATACCGAGACACGGCCCGAAGAGACCGCTCCCCCGGCTAGATCGGCCGGCGAGACCAAGGTGCGTGCGACCCCGCTCGTTCGCAAAGTGGCTCAGGAACTCGCAGTCGACCTAGGCACGGTGACCGGCACCGGGCCGCAGGGCCGGATCACCGAGGAGGACGTGCGCGCTGCCGCCGCCCCTTCCGGCCATGTCCCGGTATCAGATACCGAGACAGGTCCAGAGGGGACGCGGGTACAGCTGCGTGGGGTCAAGCGGCAGATGTTCGAGCACCTCACCCGCGCGCACCGTGAGATCCCGGCCGTGACCTGGGTGGAGGAGTGCGACTTCTCGGGCGTCGACGTGAAGCGTCTCGTCCCGCTCGTTCTCCACGCGGTCACCGAGTCGCTTCGCGAGTTCCCGGAGCTGAACGCGCGGGTCGAGGACGGGGAGCTCGTGCTGCTCGACCGCTACGCCATCGGTTTCGCAGTTCAGACCGAGCAGGGGCTCGTCGTACCGGTCGTCCACGGCGCCGACAAGCTCTCGCTCGACGAGCTCGACGCCGAGGTCAAGCGCCTCGCCGATGCAGCCCACGACGGCGCGCTCAAGCCCGCGGAGCTGCGTGGCGGCACCTTCACCGTGACGAGCGCGGGCAAGGCGGCGGGCCTGTTCGTCACGCCGCTGATCAACCACCCCGAGGTGGCGATCCTCGGCATCCACCGGATCGAGGACCGCCCGGTCGCGCGCGACGGTGCGGTCGTCATCCGGCGAATGGGGAACGTGTCGGTCACGTTCGACCACCGGGTGATCGACGGCAAGTCCGCCGCTGACTTCGGGCTGGCCGTGATCGGTCGTCTCGAGAGCTAGGCGACGGCCTCTGTGGGCTCCGCCTCGTGGAGGTGGGGCTCGAGCATCGACTCGATCCGCGGCGCGGTTGCGCGTCCCTCCAGCCGCGAGACCACGCGCTGCTCGACCACGAGGGCGAGCGACGGCACCTCATCCACGCGGAAACGCGCGGCGAGGTCCGGCCGGTCGTCCACGTCGACCTTGCTCACGCGGAGACGGCCGCGTTCCTTGCGGGCGATGTGGGCGAGCAGGCTCTCCATCCGACGGGCGGGTCCGGAGCGTTGAGAGGTGAAGAAGACGAGCAGCGGGCGTTCGGGGGTCACGTTTGGGCCTCCTTGCGGGATCTGCGGGAACAACGAACGAAAGGCGGCCGCGGTTACGGTTCCCGCATGGGCACGTGGTACTGGATCGGCGTGAGCGCGGGTCTCGGCGCGGCGATCGGCATCCTCCTCGCCGGGGCTGCCGGCAGCCGCGGACGCGGCGGGAGAATCGCCGTCATCGTGCTGGCGGGAGCTGCGGGTGCCGGCCTCGGCTTCGTGATCGGGAACTGGCAGGTCGGCGGCTGGGGTGACCGTGCCGCCGGAATCGCCGGCGGGATCGCCGGGGCGCTCTGCGCAACGCAGACCGTGAGCGGGGCGCTGCGGCGCGGCGGCACGCGGGTCGGCACGGGGGCGCTCGTGGCCTGCGCCGCGATCGTCGTCGCGGCGCTCGCCTGGATCCCGGCCGCCGGGTACCTCGTCGTGCTGGCGCTGTTGGCTCTGGTGCCGCTGCTGAGACGCTCCCGCCCCGAGCGCTACGCAGGTTTGCGGACGCTCGCCCGCGACGAGTAGGCGCTACGGCATGCGGAAGAAGCTCGTGCTCGTCGTGGTCGACGGGATGACTCCCGCGGCATTCGAGCGAGCGGTCGAGAGCGGCCGCGCGCCGGGCCTCGCCTTCCTCGCCGAGCACGGCGACTATCGGAAGGCGACCTCGGTCTTCCCGTCGCTCACCCCGGTCTGCCTCACCTCGATCGCCACGGGCGCCGGGCCGGGCGTGCACCACATCCCCTCGCTCGTCTGGTGGGACCGGCAGGAGCGTCGGATCGTCGAGTACGGCTCCTCCTTCGCGGCTCTGCGCGCGGCGGGGCTCTCGCAGTCGCTGGTCGACACGATCTTCAACATGAACGAGCGCCACCTCTCGCCGGACGCGTCCACGGTCTACGAGGCGCTCGAAGATGCGGGGCTCGTCGCGGGCGCGGTGAACATCACGTGCTATCGCGGCCGGCAGCGCTACCTCCCGACGGTGCCGGGCCTCCACCGCGCCGTCCATGGCCCGCGCCG
>Ga0207693_10005757_pt1 | contig 10286 bp, 8 predicted proteins | sample LARL81metaG_FD_184347 | JGI IMG/M metagenome (GOLD analysis project Ga0207693, IMG submission 184347) | Corn, switchgrass and miscanthus rhizosphere microbial communities from Kellogg Biological Station, Michigan, USA - LAR L8-1 metaG... | ecosystem: Host-associated > Plants > Roots >... | reverse complement strand
CCCAGTGTTATCTGCCACGGATGGCGGCCCCAAGCGATGCGGCGCAGCGCGGGCGCCATTCGGCTCGAGCCTGACGGCATGCGCTTTCCTCAGGCCGGCGCCACGACTTTGGGAAGTGCTGCCGTTACGTGACTGATTGCCGTCGACGGGCGAGGAGGGATCTGCACTCATCCAAACGAATGCAGATCCGTTGTCGAATCGAGACTAGGAAGAGCCTGGAAGCAGATCCTTGGTCGCTAACGCTCCTCAGGATGACGGGGCGACTATGTTCGCGCCGGCGTCGCCGCCTCGGAGCGCGGCTTGCCGCCAGCAGCCACGCCAGCCCCCGAGGGTTTGATCTCCGCTTCCCGATCGTGAAAGGCGAGCGTGAAGAACACCAGGATCACCGCCGCGAAGGCCGCGGGGAGCATCCAGAAGCTCCGCCACTGTTCGAGCGCCAGCGTCGGCGAGCCCGCGAGGAAGCGGTTGTAGACGTTCCCCGCGACCTGCGCACCGATAAGCATGCCGACGCCGTATGTCACGAACACGAAGAAGCCCTGCGCCTGGCCGCGAATCCCCGCCGTCGACTTCTTGTCGACGTAGATCTGGCCCGTGACGAAGAAGAAGTCGTAGCAGATGCCGTGGAGGAGGATGCCTAACGCGATCATCCAGTAGACTGCGCTTGGCGCTGCCGCGGCAAAGAGCAGATAGCGCAGCACCCACGCCGCCATCCCCGCCATGAGCATCTTCTTCACCCCCCAGCGCGCGAACAGCAGCGGCATCGCCAGCATGAACAGCATCTCCGACATCTGACCCAACGTCTGCGTCGCCGCGATGTTCTTGACCTTCGCCGCCTCGAGGTACAACTGCGTGAAGTTGTAGTACGCGGCGAGTGGGATGCAGATCAACAGCGCGCTGGCGATGAAGACGTAGAACGACGGGCTGCCGAGCTGCTTGAACGCGTCGAGGCCGATGATGCTTCGTGCCGACACGGCCTGGCCGCGCGCCGGCGGCGGCGTATGCGGGAGCGTGAAGCTGAACGCGGCGAGCACGAGGCTGGCAATACCCGCGCTCATCAGCGGGAGCGACGTCTGCTCGGGTTGAACTCCCGACGCGACGAACTTGCTGAGGCCGAAGCTGATGAACAGGCCAGCGACGATCCAGCCGATCGTCCCCCACACGCGAATCTTCGGGAAGTCCTTCTCCTGGTTCGCGATGTGGTGGAAGCCTAACGAGCTCGAGAGTCCAAGGGTCGGCATGTAACAGAGATTGTAGAGCAGCAGGATGCCGATGAAGAGGCCAGGGTTGCCGGTCAGTCGTGGCGCCATGAGTAGCAGGACGCCGCCGATCAGATGCAGGAGGCCAAAGATCCTTTCCGTCGAGAAATAGCGATCTGCAACAAGGCCGACGAAGAAGGGAGCCACGATCGCCGCCACGGGGTTCACCGTGAACGGCCAGTGGGTGAGCGTTCCCATCTTCTCCGCGGTCATGAACACCGCGATCGTCGTGTACCACGCCCCCCAGATGAAGAACTCGAGGAACATCATCACCGAGAGACGCGTCCGGATTCCGCTCATGGCAGCACCTTGATCTTGATGTTGCGGAGCGCGAGCGCTCCATCGTGGTCGCCCTGAATGCCGATGTATCCTGTGTTCGCCTTTCCGTAGTTCGGGTAATCCTTGAATTTGCTTGCCTTGACCTTCGCCGTCCAATCCGGGCTGTTCAGCGTGTACGTCACCATCTTGTGACCGTTGAGCCAATGCTCAACATGATTGCCGTTGACGAGAATCCGACTGTGGTTCCACGCTCCCGGCGCGTGAAGATAACCCTTCGGCGACGGGTACAACGCGTAATCGGACGCGGCCGCCGTTAGGCGACTCTTCCCGTCGGCGTGGCCCTTGTCGTCGAGGAGTTGATACTCCGGCGCGCTCCAGTAGATATGGTCGTACTCCTCGGTGCCGCGGTAAAAGACGCCGGCGTTCCCCTTTGGCGCCACTCTCCAGTCGAACTGGAGGTCGAAGTTGGCGTACTGGTCCGTCGTGATGAGGTCTTCGGTCCCGACGTCCTTGGCGAGCGTCCCATCGGCGACGTGCCACGCCGCCGGGACTGACTGCGACTTGTAGCCGCGCCAGCCGCTCAGCGAGGTGCCGTCGAAGAGCAGCTTGTAGCCGGCCGCCTTCTCGGCGTCCGTGAGGGTGTTCGCTTCGGCTCGAGGGTGGCCGGCGGGCTGCTGGGCGCGCGCGGCGGGGACGAGAAGGACGATGGCGCTCGCGAGCGCCGTGAGTCGAACGAGACGATGAGGCATCGACGCAGGGGGAGAAGTTGCGCCAAACCTGCTCACGGTCGGGGGGCGTGGCAAGGGCTCATCACGCCATTCGGAGCGACGGATCTGCTTTGGGGTCGGTTAACGCAGATCCTTCGTCGTTGCGGTCCTCAGGATGACAGTTACTGCGCCTTCTTTGCGTTCACCGCCGCCACGAACCGCTTTGCATCATCGGGGCGGAAGCTCTCCAGCAGCTTGCGGCCGTTGAATTTAGTATTCGCTAACAAGCGCGGCTGCTTGCCGTTGACGTCGAGAACGATCGCGCCATCTTCGTACTTCGCGTCGCGGACGTCGGTCAGCGGATAGGTAAACTGCTGTCCGAGCGCCGACTGCACCGTGCGCTTGACCATCTTCTCGATCGACGCCCCAAAGCCCGAGGAATCCTTGAGCGCCGACGTGTCTGTCTCGCGGCGCACTTTCTCCATCGTTTTGTCGGACAACCGCACGACGATCTGCTGGCCAACGACCGCCATCTCGACGCTGCTGTCCTCGTTCACGATCCGGACGTCGCCCGGGCCGAGGACGAGCGCGCTGTCGCGATGCGCGACGTTTCCCTGGCTCTCGACGCCGCCTCGATCATTGGAGTCGCGACGTCCGCATGCCGCCACCACGAGCACTGCCATGCCGAGAATCGCCCCCGCCGGTACCGTGCGTCTCATTCGCGCAACCCTCCGCGGTTGATGTCCTTGAGCTCGAGCTGCAGCGTGCCGAATGGCAACCCCGACTTCATGCGCAGCATCAGTCGCAGCGAATCGTCGGAGAACCAGATCTCGGCCTTGCTGTCTGCCGAGAAGATTCCCTTGCTCTTGATCGCCGGCCTAACGACTATGGCGTCGAACTCACCCGCCGGAACCTTGATCCGCTCCTTGCGCAGGACCTCGAGGCGCACCGGATTTCGATCGGGGCGGAAGTAGCGGTTGAACTCGTAGGACTGGCCGAGGTCGAGCGACAGCGTCCGCACGAAGTAGATGAACGAGCCATCATCGAGCGGAAGAGTCACTCCCGGCTCCTCCGGCTTTCCATTCTCGCTGAACGTCGCGCGCTCGGGGTACATCTCGAAGTTGCGCTCCCGCTCGTAGGTTCCCTCGTCGATGTTCTGATGATAGCGGAGTGACGCCATCGTCGTGGTATCGAACCAGCTCTCGTAGTGGTCGTTGACACTATAGAAGAGCATCCGGCCGTGGACGTCGAACGCCGTATGGTAAGCCGTGTGTCCACGAATCGTGTCGATGCCGACGACGCTCATCGTCCCGGTACCGACGTGAAGGAAGTTGACCTTGGCACTGTAGGTCAGCTTCTCGCCAACGGCAAACGGTCGAGCTTGGACGTTAGGCGCCACCGGTGACCCTGGTCGGACATCCTCGGCATTCGCGGCGCCGACGGCCAGTGCGGCCACCGTTACAAACCCAAGAGCCGGTAGGGAGCTACGCATAGTCAACAATGTAGCGAGGCTCAACGAACCTTGACCTGCTCCCGCGGCGACGGCGGCACCGGAATGAAATCCTCACCCGGATTGATGAACCGATCCCGCTCGGCGCCATACTGTTTGTCGTACAGCTGCCGATAGCGCCCGCCAAGGGCGAGGAGCTCGCGATGCGAGCCGCGTTCGACGACGACGCCGTTGTCGAGGACGAGAATCTGGTCGGCGCTCTCGATCGTCGAGAGGCGATGCGCGATGACGAACGTCGTGCGGCCGCGTCGCAATGACCGGAGGCCATCGCGGATCAGCGCTTCGCTCTCGCTGTCGAGGCTCGACGTCGCCTCGTCGAGGATGAGAATTCGTGGATCGGCGAGTATCGCGCGCGCGATCGCGATGCGCTGGCGCTGGCCGCCGGAGAGCTTGACGCCGCGCTCGCCGACGATGGTGTCGTACTTGTTCTCGAACTTGTCGGCGAACTCGTCGACGTGCGCGATGTGGGCGACGGTGCGGATCTCCTCGTCGGTCGCGCCGGGCTTGCTATAGGCGATGTTCTCGCGAATGGTGCCGTCGAAGAGGAAATTGTCCTGCATCACGGCGCCGAGTTGGGCGCGGTAGTCGTGCAGCCGGGCCGCCTCGAGGTCGTGGCCGTCGACGAGCACGCGCCCGCTCTTCGGGTGCGTGAACGCCATGACAAGGTTGATGAGCGTACTCTTACCGGAGCCGCTCGGGCCGACGAGCGCCGTCGTCGAGCCGGCGCGCGCCTCGAACGAGATGTGCTTGAGGACGGGGACGCCCGGGTTGTACTCGAAACTCACGTCGTCGAATTTCACCTCGCCGAGCAGTTCGGCGAGCGGTGCCTTCCCGAGGTCGGCCTGATCCTCGGTCGGTGTCTGCATGATCTCGCGAATGCGGTCGAGCCCCGCGAACGCCTCGCTGATCTGCGTCCCGATCGACGCCATCTGGATGAGCGGCGCGGCCATCAAGCCGACGAAGAAGATGTACATGATGAAACCGCCGAGCGTCATCGTGTGCGCCAGGATCGCGCGGCCGCCGACGATGATCATGAGCACGCCGATGAGCCCAACGATGACCGACGCCCCCGAGCCGACCGCCGAGGTCCCGGTAATAGTCTTCGCGACGTTGCGAAACAGCCTGTGCACGCCCTTCGCGAAGACGAGGCGCTCGCGGCGCTCGGCGACGTAGACCTTCACGAGCCGCACGCCGCCGAGGCTCTCGGCGAGACGTCCCGTGACCTCGGCGTTGATGACGCTACGCTCGCGGAAGAGTGGTCGCAGTCGCTTGAAGGCGATCGCCATCATGCCGCCGAACGCGCCGAGGACGACGATCGTGAGGGCGGTCAGCTTCCAGTTCAACCAGAAGAGAATGCCTAACGCGAGGATCGCCGTGATCAGGCTCCCAACGAGCTGGATGAGCCCCGTGCCGACGATGTTGCGTACACCCTCGGCGTCGCTCATGACGCGCGAGATGAGTATACCGGTCTTGGTCGAGTCGAAGTACGAGACGGGAAGCCGCTGCACGTGATCCTGGACGCGCTTCCGCATCTCGGTGATGGCGCGCTGCGCGGCGATGCTCACGACCTGCGAGTTCGCGAAGCCGGTCGCGGCCTGAATCAACGTCGCCAGCGCCGCGGCACCGGCGAGTGGCATGAGCAGCTGCGCATGTCCCTTACCGATGACGTCGTCGATGAGAAACTTGGACGTCCATGGAAGCACCAAACCGGCGATCCGATTGACGACCATGAGGGCCAATCCGATTGCCAACGAGGTCCGATGCTCGCGAAGGAGCTCGCGGGTCTCGGCCCAGGCACGGGCAGTGTCGATTTTCTTTTTTGCGGGCGTTACGGCAGCAGCGGGCGCGGTCATCCGGCAGCAAGCTTTTTTGGGGTGAGCCGCAATATACCCGGGTGTAGGGGTGCACTGCCTAGAAGAACGAACCGAAAAGAGCGAGGTGAAAAGCGCGAGGTGAAAAAGGCGAGCCGAGAAGGGCGAGCCGAAAAGGGCGAGCCGAGAAGAGCGAGCCGAAAGGAGCGAGCCGATAACTGCGAGCTGGAAGAACGTTGAACGTCCCAGCTGTCAGCGGCGAGATTTGATCTGTTGGCTGCGCTGTCAGCTGATCACTGAGCGACCAAAGCTCGCGGCTCGTTTTCGCAACGCTCTTATCGGCTCGCTCTTATCACCTCGCCCCCTTTCGACTGGCTCCTCTACTCACTGTCCGATAGAGACCGTTAATGCCCCCGAGGGGAATTGCCCATACTCTGTCTTGCGCGCCGCCACACCGGCATTGAGATGGAAGAATGCCACCTCCAGCCCTGCGCCCGCGGATGCGACGTAGCCGCCGCTGATGAGGGACAGGCCGGCGCGAAGAGGCAGGAAGGGAATCAAACGCAGCTCGGCGCCGGCGCCGACGTGGCTGCGCTCGGCGAGCCGCATGCCGTCACCGAGGTTCTGGCGGACATCGGCCATCGCGGTGAGGAAGGGAAGTACCTTCATCGACGCGCCGACGTTGAGCGACGGCTTGAAGCGCATCGCGTCGACCTCGACGCCTAACGCGGTGGCGCGAGCGCGCAGCGAATCGGGCACGGCGGACATCGATATTGCGTCGAAGTTCGTCTGACGCGCGCCCGAGGCGTTGAAGATCGCTCCCCCGGGACGGAAGTACATTTGATTCACGTCCCACCTGAACGTGTTGATCAAATTCTGAATCGTCGCGCCGGCCGAGAACGGACCGAAGTCCCACGCCGCGCCGACGTCGAGACCAACGCCCCGACCGCGCTGCGGCATGCCATTGAGTGCCGTGTCGGACTGGATGATCGGGAATTGTACGTTGAGCGCAAGTGGATTCGCGTCTAGCTGCGAACCGGCGTCTTCGCCGAGCAACAGCGCATTGCCGACGATGTACTTCACCGTCGCGCCGAGCGCGATATGCTGCGTCAACGGACCCATACCAATATCGATGCTCTGGCCGAAGCTCGCGGCGGCAGTCGTCGTCACGGCGGCTTCCGTGCGCGAGCCCTTGAGGCTCATCGTCCGCGGCGTGCCACTCTGACCAGCGTTGCCGTAGAGAAGCACCTCAACGGCGTCGGGGCTGAGCTTGCCTCGCTCGTATGCGCTCGTCGACAGCTGGAAGGCGAATGAGCCAATGCTCAACGCGAACGACCCAGCGCCCTCGGCGTCGACCTTCTGGCCGCCCTGGGCCTGCACGCGTGAGAGCCAGCTCGCGAGTACCGCGTTCGGCACAGTCACGCCGCTGTACTTCGAGAGATCGCTGAGCGAGATCGGATCGGTGCCCGCCGCGCCGCGGCCGGCGAAGCCGAACGACATGAATGGGTTGTCGGGCATGCCGAGTCCCGCCGGATTCCAGTTCACGGCATTGAAGCCGCGGGCAAGGGCGGTGTAATTGTCGCCCAACGCGAGTGAGGCCGCACTCGCGCTGACGAGCTGCGCGTGAGCGCGGGGCACGAGAGCGACGCAAACACCGGTGAAGAACGCGGACCTGAAGATTGCAGAAGCGAGGCGGCTCATGGCTCAGCTCTCCGTCGTGCTCAGGATTATTTCAAATGTGCTCGTGACCTTCAGGACCTGCGTCGGCGTCACCGTGACGGCACCGCTTGGCGAGCTGACGCTCCCCGATACCGTGAGGTTCGCCGTGTGCCCCAATAGCGACTTCAACTCGGCGGCGGTGAGTGATACGTCGGGCGCCTGCTGCGCCGCCGTCGTGATCGGAATGGTTTTGACGATGGATGCTCCGCCAGGCACGCTGAACGTCGCGGTGAGCGTACCCTGAACGCCGAAGGGGCTGGCGATCACCAAGTGCAGCGTCCCCGCCTGCACGCGATCGATGAGCGCTTGATCGCTGACCGAGCTGAGGTCGACGCTCGTCTGCGCGGCGTTGATCGCTTGATTCGCGACGTGCACCTGCGCCTGGCTGAGCGCGATCGCCGACGGCTGGATGGCGATCGAGAAGCTCTGACTGCTGTTGATGGTGACTGGATCGCCCTGCGGCGAGTCGAGCGTGACGTGGACTTCGACCGGCTTGGCGTTCGTGACCGCGAGCGAGCCACCGGTCATGATCAGCGGAAGCGCACGTTGGAGCGTTGCGCCGTTCTTGCCGATGCCGAGATCGGCACCGTTCACCGAATCGACGGCCACGGTCGTCGTCCCATTCATGACGCGGATGACGAAATAGCCGTACGGGGCGCCCGCGGCGCTGGGGCGGATCGGATCGAAGGAGAAGTTGTTGGTGATCGTGTACGTGAAGCCACCGCTCACGATGGTCGCCGCGACGAGGTCCGTCGGCAGTGTGACGCCGCTCGAGTCGACAATCGTGAACGCCGGCTTCGGCACTGTCGCGCCGTTGGCCGCCGCGCACGCCGAGCAGACCTGGCCTAACGAGCTGCTGATCGTCGCCGGCGTCGCCATGTTGAATGCGAAGACGGGTTGGCCGCCGGACGTCGAGACGGTCAGCTCACCGGTCTTTGGCAAGAGCTCACTGACGCTGACTTTGGTGCTGTCGCCAGGGATCAACCATGTCTGATCCCAGGACGGGAGCTTTGTGGGCACCTCGCAGGCGCTCACGGCAAGGAGCAAGAGAATGTTCAGGCGCGCGGTCGCTCGCGCGCCCATCGAGGGAGTCGTGCTGAACATGTGTGGAAGCTCCGCGTTCTTTCTGGGAGGCGCGTCGGCGCGTGATGCGCGGTGGGATGGAACGGCAATCCCTAGATGGACGCCGACGCTATCGCCCCTGTCACCGCTTCAGTGACGCGGGCGATTTGGCCGAGCGGGTTGAATCGACAGCGACACGAGCCCACGTTTGCAGACATGCATATCTCCCCTCGGTCCAGTTTTCTCGCCGGCCTTCTGGCAGTTGCGCTCAACGCACCACGCTCGGCGCTCTACGCCCAGGATCCGCCGTCTGTGCGCCGCGAATTCAGAGCGGCGTGGGTCGCGACCGTTGGCAACATCGATTGGCCATCACGGCCCGATCTCGATACGTGGTCGCAACAGGCGGAGCTGCTCGCGATCCTCAACAAGGCGGTCCAGCTTCATCTGAACGCGATCATCCTTCAGATCCGTCCCGGGACGGACGCGCTGTACGATTCGCGCCTCGAGCCGTGGTCGGAGTATCTCACGGGACGTCAGGGTCGCGCGCCCGAGCCGGCCTGGGATCCGCTCGCCTTCGCTGTCACCGAAGCACACAAGCGCGGAATCGAGCTGCACGCCTGGTTCAACCCGTACCGCGCTCGTTATGCGAAGCCGCTCAGCGAGGCGGCACGGACGCACGTCAGTCGCACCGCGCCGTCACTCGTCAGGCAGTACGGAAGCTATCTCTGGATGGATCCAGGTGACCCCACGGTGCGCAAGCGCGCGATCCAGGTCGTGCTCGATGTCGTGAAGCGCTACGACATCGATGGTGTTCACATCGACGACTATTTTTACCCGTATCGCGAGAATGACTCGAGCGGCCGTTCGATCGAGTTCCCCGATGACGCGACCTACGCACGTTACCGCCAAGGCGGCGGCACGTTGTCGCGTGACGACTGGCGCCGGCACAACGTCGACCTGCTGGTCGAATCATTGAATCGCGGCGTGCACGCGGCGAAGCCGTGGGTGCGCTTCGGCGTGAGCCCGATCGGCATCTGGCGCCCGGGGAATCCGCCGAGCGTGACACCCGGCTTCGATGCGTACCAGGAGATCTTCGCTGACACGCGAAAGTGGCTGCGCAACGGCTGGGTGGACTACTGGGTGCCGCAGCTTTACTGGGCGATCGATTCGCCGCAGAGCTATCCCGTGCTGCTCGACTGGTGGGCGTCACAGAACGTCAAGCATCGCAATCTCTGGATCGGCAACGGGCTGCACCGCGTCGGCGACAATTATACGGTCGGCGCCAACGGCAATCGGGCGGCGAACTGGCGCGCGGAGGAGATCGTCCAGCAAGTGAGCCTAACGAGATCGAGCGTGTCGACCGCTCCAAACGGCGCCGCGACGGGGAACGTGTTCTTCAGCATGAAGGGATTGATGCGCGACGTCGACAGCATCGACGCGAAGCTCGCGCCGCTGTACACCGAACCGGCGCTCGTTCCGGCGTCGTCGTGGCTCGACGGAGCGCCGCCGCCGCGACCGACGGCGACGCTGTTCGCGTCGGCAGCGACGGGGGAGCGCTACGTCCGCCTCACTCCGGCGAAGGGCGAAAAGCCGTGGCTGTGGTTGGTGCGCACGCTGGCGAACGGACAATGGACGACGGAGATCCTGCCTAACGAAGTGCGATCGCACCGCCTGGTCGCTGGCGATATCGAGCGAGTGGTCGTGAACGCGGTCGATCGGGTCGGCAATCTGAGCGCGGCCGCTGTCGCTCGCCCGACGTCGACATCCGCGGTCGCCGCTCAACCATGAACGTCATCCTGAGCGCAGCGAAGGCTCCGCTCTTTTCGCCGGGAAGCCCGGCACGGCGCAGGAGAAGCAGATCCGTCGTCGCTTCACTCCCGAGGATGACAGTGCTGTTGCTGGCGACAGCATGTGCACCGGTGCTCTCGTCAGGCAGTCCCCA
>Ga0207693_10005756_pt1 | contig 10286 bp, 9 predicted proteins | sample LARL81metaG_FD_184347 | JGI IMG/M metagenome (GOLD analysis project Ga0207693, IMG submission 184347) | Corn, switchgrass and miscanthus rhizosphere microbial communities from Kellogg Biological Station, Michigan, USA - LAR L8-1 metaG... | ecosystem: Host-associated > Plants > Roots >... | reverse complement strand
CGCATATCCCTGTTTTCGCTTCCGCATTATTGGCCACTACTTTGCCCTGGTGACCCTGGCGCTGAGTGCGATCGTGCTGCAGGTGATCACCGCCACGCGCGACATCACCGGCGGTTCGCTCGGCTACACGCCGCAGCGGTACAACGGCGGAAACTCGATCTACTTCTCGCGGTCGACCGACCACGGGGCGACGTTCTCGAATCCGCTAAACCTCGGCCCGAGCAATGCCGAGCTTCAGAACCCGGACATCGCCGTGACGGGCAACGGACACGTGTACGTGGCGTTCCGGCGAATCGCGGGCGCCAAGAAGAACGTGGCCGACGCTGTCATGATCACCAAGTCGACCGATTGCGGCAGGACGTTCAGCACGCCGAAGGTGGTTGAGACCTTCACCCCGTATGACGCCACCGATGTTCCCGACCCGGTCGCGGCCACGGCGCCGACGACCGCGACCGACGATCCGTTCTCCGACGAGAACACCGACGCGAGCGGTGCGGCCCGGGACTGTGGCTCGCTGGCCGACCACTGCCAGTCCAACTACACGTTCTTCCGTCGTGACACCCAAGTGCGGGCGACGGCGGATCAGGCCGACACCAGCTCGGAGAACATCTACATCGTCTATGACCCGAGCAAGCCCGGGACTGAGGTAGCGACCGGCACCACATATGGATCCGAGGGCTCCGGCACTGGGTCTCAGTCGGGTGTGTACTTTGTGCGCTACAACGGTGCGACGGGCGGCGCAACGGCACCGAAGCTGATCGATAACGAAGCGGTCGGCCATCAGTTGTTCCCAGACATCGCTGTCGACGGCGGCGTGCTGCACGCCCTCTGGTGGGACTCGCGAAACGACCGGGCGTACTCGCCTGCGCGGCCGGTCGGCAACAAGGCGGACGGCACCGTTGTTCCGTCGTTGGACGTGTATGCCTCAACCTCGACGGACCGGGGCGATTCGTGGAAGACCGCGGTGCGGCTCACAGATGTCACCACAAACCCGAACTACGAGCAGTTCGATAACCGTCAGGTTCCGTTCGCGGGCGACTATCTGTGGATCGACGCGCAGCACGGCCAGACGTTCGGCACATGGACGGACTGGCGCAACACGGTCGCGGGTAGCGATCCACGCGAGCCGGCATCCGACGCCACCGGCGGGGACGTCCTCCAATGCCGGACGCTTCAATCCGACGGCTCATGGGGACCTGACACCTGTCCGCGCGACGGTGGGCTGGACCAGAACATCTACGGAGATCACACGCCGTAGAGAGGACCACGTGCATCGGGGGAGCTAGCTCAGGGCTCCCCCGATGGCCCGTGGCCCTTGCGACACCCGAAGGGTGGTCTCGCAGGCAGAACCAAAGCCCGCCGGGGGACTTGAACCCCCAACCCCTTGATTACAAATCAAGTGCTCTGCCAATTGAGCTAGGCGGGCGAAGCTCGCTCAGTGTCGCACGGCGCCCACCATCCGGACCCGGCGGTGGGTCAGCGCTGAGCGCCTCGGGCCTCGGTGGAAGTCAGCTCGTGCTTCCACCACTCAATCGTGTCGGCCATCGTCTGACGGACGGGGATCTCCGGCTCCCAGCCGGTCGCGGCGGTCAGGCGCTCGTGCGACCCTCGTAGGTCCATGACCTCATGGGCCCGCACGCGCCCCGGGTCGACGACGTGCTCGACCTCAATCGGGTCGATCAGCTCGCTCATCAGGCGCACCTGGTCGGCAGCCGAGATCGACTGCCCGGTGCACACGTTGAACACGCCCGACTCCTTGGAAGCCGCCAGCAGCCGGTACGCGCGCACGACATCGCGCACGTCGGTGAAGTCGCGCCGGGTATCCGGATTCCCCGTCGCGATCTCGAGCGAGTCCGCGCCGGAGAGCTGGGCCTCGGCCGCCTGGCGGGCGAGCGAGGACATGATGAAGATCGTCCGCTGCTCGGGTCCGGCGTGGTTGAAGGGCCGCGCGCGGACCAGGTTGAGTCCGTGCGCGTCGACGTACACCGCAGCCAGCATGTCGCCGGCAGCCTTGGACACCGCATACGGGTTGGCGGGATTCAAGCGCGCGTCCTCCGTAAGCGGCAGTGCCTCCGGCACCCCATAGACCTCGCACGAGCTGACCCACACCGTGCGCGCATCCGCCGCCTCGAACCGCAGCGCCTCGAGCATGTTGACCGACATCGCGACGTTGTCCTGCACCGTCCGCGCCGGCTCCTCCCACGACCGCCCGACGGAACTCAGCGCGGCCAGGTGGTAGACGACCTCCGGGCGCGCGGCGCGCACGGCCTCCCGGACGGCATCGCCGTTGAGCAGATCGACCGCGGCGCCCTCACCGCCGCCTTCTGGGACCTCGCCGGTGAGCGAGATCCCCACAACGCTGTCTCCCGCGCGCGCGCACTCGCGCGCGAGAAAACTCCCCGCGAACCCCGACGCGCCGGTGATCAGGACTCGCACTAGTGCACTCGAGTGGCCTACGACGCGGCGTAGACCCCGTGCTCGAGCGAGCCGTGGCCGTTGCTGGCGTAGTCAGTCTCGGGCTGAGGAGGTTCAACCTCGGGTTCGGCATTCAGACGGCGCTCGAGCTCGCCGAGCACGAACCCGAACAGGAGATGGCGCCAGGTGGCTTGGGCGAAAGCCCGGCGGTTGCCGCCCAGCGTCGGCAGATCCCCACGCGCAGGATGCCAGCGGTCGCTCACGAAGCTCAACGGCCACAGGGCCAGGTGCTCGCCGAAGGCGAGCGCCGGGCCGCGTAGCGCGGGGGGAAGCGGCAGCGCTGGCGCGACGTTGGCGTAGACGGCCCCGAACACGGCGCCGTTCTGCACGTGCAGCACCAGCCCGCGGGCATACCAGCCCGACTCGCGGCCGACGGCCCGTCCTAACAGCTCGACGTCGTCATATCCGCAGCCGAACACTCTCTTGTCCAGCGGCTGCTGGAGCGCCCAGACGCCTGCGGCGACCGCGCCGCAGACGGCGCCTCTGAGACTCCGGGTGCGGTCGATGCGACTGCTCAAGTCCCGCAGAACTGTAACGGGCATGGCCGGAACGGGTACGCCAATGTGCGATGCATCACGCAGCGGATCATGCGGCGCTCCATGAGCGCACGCGCGAGCGGGGAGTAAATCCCCTGGTCCTGTGGCTGATTCGGGCGATCCTGCAGCCGTTCTTTCACATCTACTTCCGGATGGTGCGAATCGGCCGGGAGCACATCCCCGCCGAGGGCCCGGTGGTCCTGGCCTCCAACCACCGCAGCTTCATCGACCCGTTCTTGATCGGCACGATGGTGCGCCGCCCCGTCTACTACGTGGCCAAGCGGGAGCTGTTCGAGTACCACCCGGTGCTGACCTGGCTGCTGAGCGCGCTCGGCGCGTTCCCCGTCGACCGCGGCGCCGGAGACGCCGAGATGATCGACACCGCCAAGGGCATCCTCGCCCGCGGGGGCATCGTGCTGATGTTCCCCGAGGGCACGAGGACCCGTCCCGGCTCGCTGGGCAAGCCCAAGCGCGGCGTCGGCCGCCTCGCGCTCGAGTCGGGTGCCCCGGTCGTCCCGATCGCGGTGATCGGTACCGACGACATCCGCAAGGGCTGGCGCCTGCGTCCACGCAAGGTGCGCCTGCGCGCCGGGCGCCCGCTGACCTTCCCGAAGGTCGAGGACGCCTCGCCCGAGCTGGCCAAGGCGGTCACCGACCGGATCTGGCCGTGCGTGATGCTCCAGTGGGAGTGGCTCGGCGGTCTGCCGCCGATTCGCCGCGCCGCGATCATCGGCGCCGGTACCTGGGGAACGAGCCTGGCCGTGGCCCTGGCCCGCGCGGGATACGAGGTCGACCTGGGCTGTCGGACGAACGAACAGGCGACCGAACTCGCCAAGCGGCGCCGCAACGAGCACTACCTGCCCGGCGTCGAGCTGCCCGAATCGATCCACGTGATGCGCGCATCCGAGCTCGAGCTGTCGACCGACGACCTCGTATGTCTCGCGGTGCCCGCGAGGGCGCTGCCCGCGGTGCTCGCCGCGCACGGTGAACGGATTGCGCGGCGGTCCGGCGTGCTGGTGCTCGCCAAGGGCCTCGTGCCGCCGCTGGGCACACTGCCGTCGGCGTTTGTCGCTGAGCGTTGCAGCGCCCGCGCCGTCGCCGTGCTGGGCGGTCCGGCGTGCGGCCCCGACGTGATCGACCACGGTGCCTCGATCGTCCTCGCCTCACTTGACCGAGCGTTCGCGCGCCAGCTCGCCGACACGCTGCGCGACTCCCGCCTGGACGTGACCGTTACCAGCGACGTGACCGGCGTCGAGCTCGCGGGCACCGCCACCAACGTCGCCGTGCTGGCCGCCGGCGCGGCGTCGGGCGCCGGGCCCAACGTCGCCGGGGCGGCTGCGGGCAAGGTATTCGCCGAGGTCGACGCGCTGGCGCAGATACGCGGCGGACGCCCTGAGACGTTCGCCGGGCTGGCCGGCGCGGGCGATCTCGTAGGCGCGGTCGTGTCCAAGTCGTCGCACAACCGCCGCGCCGGTGAGCTGCTGGCCCAAGGCGTCCCCGCTGCGGACATCGGCCGGTCGATCGCGCAGGCCGCCGACGCCGTCGACTCAGTCGAGCTGCTGGCCACCGTGGCGCGCGACGCACACGTCTCGACTCCTGCCCTCGACGGCCTTGCGGCCCTCGTGCAGGGACGCATCGACCCGGGTCAGTGGACGGCCGCGGTCACTGAGCCCGCACGCCCTCGTCGCCGTGTGGCATAGCCGGATGTACGCTCCCATGCGGTGCCGGACGACCTTCCCAAGACAAAGTCGGACCTCGATGCGCGGTTCACCGAGCTGTATCGCGCCCACCTGCGCGACGTCTACTCCTACAGCTACTACCGGGTCGGCAACCATCACGACGCCGAGGACCTCACCGAGCAGACGTTCCTGCAGGCGTATCGGCACTTCGAGCGGGCGCTGCGCGAGTCAAACGGACGCCCGCTACGGCCATGGCTCATCCGGATCGCCCACAACCTGGCCGCCAACTTCTACAGGGACCGCTCCCGCAAGCCCGAATCCGCAATCGAGGATGCCGGCACGATCTCCACGCCGCACACGACCGAGTCGCTGGTTGAAGGGCGCGAGGAGCTCAAGTCGATCCTTGACGGGGTTCAGCAGCTTCCCGACGACCGCCGGGAGGCGCTGATCATGCGGTTCGCGCTCGGCATGGACAACCGCGAGATCGCCAGAGCACTGGGGCGCACCGACGGCGCGACGAAAGTCCTGCTGCACAGGGCCGTTCGTCAACTAGAGGGAATCGTGTCCGAATCCGCCGCCGACACCGCGGTAAAGGAGAAGTCGTGAGCGCGACCGACTTCGAGGCGCTGCTGCGCGAGGCGCTCACTCCGGTGGATCCGCCTGCGTACCTGGTGGCGCGGCTTGAGGTGACTTTGATCAACCTGACCGAGCTGGCGCAGGATGAGCTCGATGCATGGGAGCTGTCGGCGATGCGCGACCCCCGTAACTGGGTCCGTCCCGCCGCGGCGGCCGTGGTCGGAGTCACGGCGGGGACCGCGCTGGTGGTGCTGCGCGTACGCGGGCGCCATCGCACCCGCAAGCAGCAATCGTCGAGCCTGATCGACCTCGCCGAGCGCACGATGCACGACGTGGCCGACGAGGCGCGGCGGATCCTGCCTCACCGCTAGCCGCGCTTAACCCTTAACACCCACTGCTAGCGTCTGCTCCGTGGCCGTCTGCTACCGCCATCCCAACCGCGAGACCGGAGTCTCCTGCTCGTCCTGTGGACGGCCGATCTGCCCGGATTGCATGACGCCGACTCCGGTCGGGATGCGCTGCCCGGAATGCGCCCGCGACCGCACGAAGGTCAAGACGATCCGCACGGCGCCATCCGCGCCGGTCGTCACGCAGGCCCTGATCGTGATCAACGTGCTCGTGTTCCTCGCTGAGACCGCGGCGGGCGCGCCGCTCGGCGGCGGGGGCGGGGGCACCGTCTACATCCACGGACTGCTGTTCGGTCCGTCGATCGCCCAGAACCACGAGTACTACCGGATCATCACCGCGGGCTTCCTGCACGACGGGATCCTGCACATCGCGCTGAACATGTTCTTCCTGTACATCATCGGCAGGACGCTCGAGCCCGCCATCGGGAGCGTGCACTTCGCGGCGATCTACTTTGCATCGCTGATCGCGGGCTCGTTCGGGGCGCTCTTGTTCCAGCCGCAGGCGCTGACCGTCGGTGCCTCCGGAGCGTGCTTCGGCGTGCTCGGCGCGCTGATCGTGGTCGCCTACTACCGCGGCATTTCGATCTGGCAGAGCGGCCTCGGCGCGACGCTTCTGATCAACGTTGTGTTCTCGTTGACCGTCAACGGGATCTCGATCGGCGGCCACGTCGGCGGTCTGGTGGGCGGCGCGATCACGGGTTGGATGTGGGTGCAGTTCGCAGATCGCCGGCGGATGCCTGCGCTTGCGATCGCCGGATGCGTGCTCGTCGCGGTGGCGAGCTTCTTCGGCGCGATTGCCGTCGCGGGAAGCACCGGCCTGACGCCCCACGGCGTCGGCATCACCTAGGTCCTACAGCTCGACGGTCAGCGCCTGGCCCGGCGCCGTCGGGAACAGCTCGGGATGCAGGATGTGGGCGAGCAGCTCGAGGCCGTCGATGAGCCGCGGACCCGGACGCGAGAAGTACGACGCGGCGTCGACAGCCACCACCTCGCCGGCGCCGACCGCCGCGAGCTGATCGCGGTGCATCTCAGCCTCGCGGTGGGCGATCTCAGCATCAAAGCCGCACGGCATCACAACGACCACGTCGGGCTGGGCGGCCTGAACCGTCTCCCAGGGCAGCTCTTGTGAGTGCTCGCCGGGGAACCCGAGCACGTCCTCACCGCCGGCGTACTCGATCAGCTGCGGCGTCCAGTGACCCGCCGCAAACGGTGGATCGAGCCACTCCAACGCCGCGACCCGGGGGCGCCTGCCTGCCTTGCGGGCGGCCACTCGGACCCGATCGATCCGAGCGGATGCGTCCTGCACGAGGTCGACGCCAGCGTCCTTTCGGTCGGTGGCCTCTGCGAGCGTCCGGGCGTCGCCGAGCACCTCGCCGAGCGTGTGCGGATCTAGCGAGATCACATGAGGCTGCGGGTCGAGGTCCTGCGCCAGCTGCCGGACGTCGTCGTAGGACACCGCGCAGACCGAGCACAGCGCCTGCGTGACGATCAGGTCTGGATGTAGGTCGGCGAGCGTGCCGGTATCGAGCTCGTAGATCGACTCGCCTGCCAGGGTGTGCTCCTTGACGGCGGCGTCGATCTGGGCCGAGGTCAGCCCAGCCGGGAGCAGATCACGCGTGATCTTCGGAAGCTCGAGGGCGGCGGGCGGGTAATCGCACTCGTGCGTGACGGCGATAAGGTCGGGTCCGAGACCGAGCGCGAACAGCATCTCGGTTGCGGAGGGCACGAGGCTGACGATTCGCATGAGTCGTGTTTGTAGCAGCGAGACACCAGGGAACCTGGAGCACATAGGCAGGTTCGGAACCCTAGGAGGAACGATATGGCAGACCTGCTCGGCGAGGGCGAGATCGAATCGAGGCTCGTCGGCCTCCCGTGGGAGCGCGAGGGCGACGAGATCGTGCGCCACTGGAAGTTCGAGAACTTCGCGGACGCGATCGCGTTCGTGAACCGGGTAGCGGACGCAGCCGAAGATGCCAACCACCATCCGGACATCCTCGTGTACGGCTGGAACAAGGTCCGCCTGACGCTGACGAATCACTCCGCCGGCGGCCTGACCGACCCCGACTTCGAGATGGCAAAAGTCTTCGACGGGCTCAGTTGAGCCGCGGTCCGGTGGCTGACAGAAAGTCCTCGGAGTCCGTCGGATCTGCTGCTACCGTTCGTCGCGTCGCTGCATGAACGACGACGACCCATCCCGAAGTAGCAGCGCGAGGGCACGGGGCGCGCGCACGGAGAACTGCCCCACTCGACTTCGCCGGCCGGCCGGCGCGACGGTAGCTGACGCGTCCAGGCAGTGAAGGCGCTGCTAGTCATCCTCACGATCATCTTGGTCGTGATGAACGCGTTCTTCGTGATGGCGGAGTACGCGCTGGTGCGCTCGCGCCGGACCAAGCTCGAGACGATGGCCGCGGAGGGGCTACGCGGGGCTCGCCTCGCGCTGCATCAGGTCGAGCACATCGGCGACTACATCTCCGCCTGTCAGGTGGGGATCACGTTGGCCTCGATCGCGATCGGTGCCGTCGGCGAGCCGGCGATCGCCCACATCCTCGAGCCCCTGCTGGGGCCGGCGCTCGGCCACACGGCTTCGATCGCGATCGCGGTGATCATCGCCTACGTCCTGATCACGTTCGCGCAGACGATCTTCGGCGAGATGGTCCCGAAGCTATACGTGATCCAGCACGCGGAGGGCGTGTTGCGGCGGATCGCACGCCCGTTGCAGCTGTTCCGGGTGCTGTTTCACCCGTTCATCGTGCTGCTGACCTGGTCATCGAACCGGCTGCTGCGCTCGATCGGCACTGACCCGGACGCCGAGCCCGAGGCGGGCACACCCGAGGAGCTCAAGCGCCTGATCGCCCAGTCGACCACCGGCGGACAGCTCGACGTCGGCGAGGCGAACATGCTGAGCGGCGTGTTTCACCTCCACGAGCAGGAGGCCCGGCAGGTGATGACGCCGATCCCCGCGGTCGTCACCGTCGACGTCTCCGAGACCGTCACCGAGGCGCTTCGCCGCTGTGTCGCCACCGGCCACTCCCGGCTCGTCGTCACCGAAGACTTCAATCAGGACCGGGTCAAAGGGATCGTGCACGTCAACCAGCTCGTCAAGGTGCTGATGAACGGGGGAGACGACGCTCACTTCGACAGGGTCGTGCGCGAGGCTCCGCTGGTACCCGAGACCAAGCCGCTCGACGACCTGCTCGCCGACCTGCAGCGGGAGCGCACCGAGCTCGCGATCGTCATCGACGAGTACGGGCGGACCGCCGGCCTGGTCACGATCGAGGACATCATCGAGGAGGTCGTCGGCGAGATCTCCGACGAAACCGACCCGGCGGGCGGCGCGGTGCGCAAGCTGGCCAACGGCGACTGGTTCGTGCGCGGGCACGTTGCGGTCAGCGATCTGCAGGACTACGGGCTCGAGCTGCCGGTCGACACCGACGCCTACAACTCCGTCGGCGGGTTCGTGTTCGCCGAGCTCGGACGGCTGCCGAAGCGCGGCGACTCGATCGCCGCCAACGGCTTCTCGATCCGCGTGGAGTCCGTCCGCGAGAACCGGATCGAGGCGGTCCGGATCAGGCAGCGGCGGGCATCGTCTGAGAGCGCGGCGCAGACTTCATAAGCCGCGCGGCCGAGGCGCTTATCTTTGCGCTCGGTTACGAGATGTTCACTTCTCCGCACGGGTTCGCATCATTCGTTACATTTCCGCGCAGGCAACGGCCGGCACGGCGCCGCGCGACAGGCGCCGTCCATACCGGTGGTTGAGAGGAGAGATGAAGCCGGCCCTGATCATTGGGCCGGCTTCGCACCCTTAGCAGGCGTTTTCAGGCCAGCGAGACCGCATCCAGCTTCGGGCCGCGCTGCGCTCCGCTCCCAAATTTCCAGGAGACCGCTTCGCTTGCGCGGCAGTCACCACCGGCGGGCATCCTGCCCACCTTGTTAAAGAGGAAGCCGGCCCGCTGGGGACGGGCCGGCTTCGTGCTTCTGGGGAGGAGGTGCTGCTATGAGGTACGTCGCGATACGAAGGATGCGGCTTGGAGATGAATGAACGCTAAATACTTCGTCGGAAGAGCTTCAGCATCTCGCTGCATTCCGCAGCATCCCGGAGCCCGCCCGGGCGTACGCGTCAGTCGTAGGTGAAGAAGCCCTTCTTGGTCTTGCGGCCAAGCCACCCCTCGTCGACGCGGTCCACGAGCTCCTGGGGCACGTCGGCGCCGATCTCCTCGCCGATCGCAAGCGACACGTCGAGCCCGACGAAGTCCAGCAGCGCCAACGGTCCCATCGGCATCCCGGCACCGAGCGTCATGCACTGATCGATGGCCTCCGGGCTCAGATCGGTCTGCGCCATCAGCTCGACGGCGCTGAACAGATAGGGGAACAGCAGTCGGTTGACCACGAACCCCGGGATGTCCGGGACCTCGACCGCGGTCTTGCCGAGCGCGTCGCACAGTGCGCGGGTCCGCTCGCGGGTGGCGAGAGACGCTTCAGGCGGGAACGCCAGCTCGATCAGTTTCATCCGCGTGACCGGGTTGAACACGTGCAGACCCACGAACCGGTCCGGATGGCCGGTCACGCGCGCCAGCTCTGTCACCGACAGCGATGAGGTGGTGGTCGCGAACACC
>Ga0207693_10005755_pt1 | contig 10287 bp, 8 predicted proteins | sample LARL81metaG_FD_184347 | JGI IMG/M metagenome (GOLD analysis project Ga0207693, IMG submission 184347) | Corn, switchgrass and miscanthus rhizosphere microbial communities from Kellogg Biological Station, Michigan, USA - LAR L8-1 metaG... | ecosystem: Host-associated > Plants > Roots >... | reverse complement strand
CATATCCATCCCAATGCCAAGACCGGCGCGCACCATCACGGCGCGCTCGAAAGCGTGATCTACGTGCTGCGCGGCAAAGCCCGCATGCGCTGGGGCGAGCATCTCGAATTCGTCGCCGAAGCGGGGCCCGGCGATTTCATCTACGTACCGCCTTACGTGCCGCACCAGGAGATCAATGCCAGCCGCGACGAGGTGCTCGAATGCGTGCTGGTGCGCTCCGACAATGAAGCCGTGGTGGTCAATCTCGACATCGAGCCGGCGGAGCGGCCGGAAAACGTCGCCTGGGTCGACCCGATCCATAAAGGCTAATGAGGTTGCGCGGCTTGCGTTGCCTTGACCCCCTCAGGCCCCCGCCGTAAGACCTTGAGCCGGCAGGCAAACATGATCGTTCTGATCGACAATTACGACAGCTTTACCTTCAACCTGGTGCATTATGTCGCCGGGCTGGGGGCCGATGTCGTCGTCCATCGCAACGACAAGATCACGGCCAAGGCGGTGATCGCGCTCGCGCCGGAGGCGATCGTGCTCTCGCCCGGCCCGTGCACGCCCAACGAGGCCGGCATCTGCCTCGAACTAATCGCCAAGGCGGCGCCAACCATCCCGATCCTCGGCGTCTGTCTCGGGCATCAGGCCATAGGCCAGGCCTTCGGCGGCAAAGTCGTGCGCGCGCCACAGATGGTGCACGGCAAGCTCTCCGAAATCCGCCATAGCGGCAGTGGCGTCTTCCGCGGCATCAACGCGCCATTCCAGGCGACGCGCTATCATTCGCTGATGGTTGCGCGCGAAGGCTTGCCGCGCGAGCTTGCGGTCACCGCGCAGACCGGTGACGGCGTGGTGATGGGGCTCGCGCACGTGAGCTTGCCGGTGCACGGCGTGCAATTCCATCCCGAGAGCATCGCCTCCGAGCACGGCCATCTGCTGCCGCGCAATTTTCTCGATCTCGCGGCGGCCTGGAACGCCAAAACCGGCCGGCGTCGCGCGCCCATGCACGCAGCGGAATAAGCGAGCCGCCATGGCCGACGATTTCAAAGCGCTCATCGCCAAGGTCGCGACCGGCGCCTCGCTCACCCGCGAAGAGGCGGCCTCCGCCTTCGACCGCATGATGTCGGGCGAGGCGACACCCTCGCAGATGGGCGGGCTGTTGATGGCGCTGCGCGTGCGCGGCGAAACCGTCGAGGAGATCACCGGCGCGGTCACCACCATGCGCGCCAAGATGCTGGGCGTGAGGGCGCCCAAGGACGCGGTCGACGTCGTCGGCACCGGCGGCGACGCCTCCGGCTCGTTCAACATCTCGACCTGCGCGGCCTTTATCGTGGCGGGCGCCGGCGTGCCGGTCGCCAAGCACGGCAACCGCGCGCTGTCGTCGAAGTCCGGCGCCGCCGATGTTCTCGGCGCGCTCGGCGTCAAAATCGATCTCGACGCCGATCAGGTCGGCCGCTGCATCAAGGACGCCGGCATCGGCTTCATGTTCGCGCCGGCGCATCATCCGGCGATGAAGAACGTCGGCCCGACGCGGGTCGAGCTCGGCACCCGCACCATCTTCAATCTGCTTGGGCCGCTGTCGAACCCGGCCAGCGTCAAGCGCCAAATGATCGGCGCCTTCTCGCGGCAGTGGATCGAGCCGATGGCGCAAGTGCTCAAGAATCTCGGCTCGGAGTCGATCTGGGTGGTGCATGGCTCCGACGGGCTGGACGAGATCACCACCGCGGGGCCGACCCACGTGGCAGCCCTGGAAAACGGCAAGCTGCGGACCTTCGAGGTCTCGCCGGAGGACGCCGGCCTGCCCCGCGCCAAGCCCGAGGCCCTGCGCGGCGGCGACGCCGAGCACAATGCCAAGGCGCTCGCCGATGTGCTTAAAGGCAAAGCGAGCGCGTTCCGCGACGTTTCACTGCTCAATGCCGCGGCAGCGCTGATCGTTGCCGGCAAGGCCAAGGACCTGAAAGAAGGCGCCGAACTCGCCGCAAAGTCGATTGACAGCGGAGAGGCGGAAGGCCGTCTCGATCGGCTGATAGCGGTCTCCAACGCCGTAGACGCCTGAAATGAGCGACATCCTCGCCAAAATCGAAGCCTACAAGCGCGATGAGATCGCGGCGGCCAAGCGCGCCAAGCCGCTCGGCGCACTGGAAGCGGAGGCGAAGGCCGCCGCCCCGCCGCGCGGCTTCCTCAAGGCGATTGAGCGCAAGATCGCGACCGGCGATTATGCGCTGATCGCCGAGATCAAAAAGGCCAGTCCATCCAAGGGTCTGATCCGCGCCGATTTCGATCCGCCCAAGCTCGCCCAGGCCTATGAGGCGGGCGGTGCGACCTGTCTCTCGGTCCTCACCGACGCGCCATCGTTCCAAGGCCGACCGGAATTCCTCGGGCAGGCGCGCGCGGCCACCGCGCTGCCGGCGCTGCGCAAGGACTTCGTCTACGAGCCCTACCAGGTGGTGGAATCGCGCGCCCTGGGGGCGGACTGCATCCTGATCATCATGGCGGCGGTCGATGACGGCGCCGCCCGTGAAATAGAAGATATCAGTTTTGCCAATGGGATGGATGTACTTGTCGAAGTTCATCAGGAAGATGAATTAATGAGAGCTTTAAGGCTCCGCTCCCGCCTGATCGGCATCAACAACCGCGATTTGCGCAGCTTCAAGACCGATCTGGCGGTCAGCGAGCGCCTCGCCCCGCGCATTCCCAAGGAACGCATCGTGGTCGCCGAAAGCGGGCTCAATGCGCCGGCCGACCTCGCCCGCCTCGCCCGCGCCGGCATCTCGACCTTCCTGATCGGCGAAAGCCTGATGCGGCAGGACGACGTCGCCGCCGCCACGCGCGCCCTGCTCGCGCGCGCGGCACGCCACGCAACGGCGGATTGACGCCATGGCGCGGGGCGGCAAAAAAGCTTCGCGTCCCGCCAACAAGGCCAAAGGCGGCGTCCGCCGCAAGCCAAAGCCGCCGTTGCTCGACAACAGCGAACTCACCCATATCGACCCGCGCGGCCAGGCCCGCATGGTCGACGTCTCGGCCAAGAACGCAACCGAGCGCGTCGCGGTGGCCGAAGGCAGGGTCATCATGCGCCGCGATACGCTCGATTTGGTGGTCGCCGGCAACGCGCTCAAGGGCGACGTGCTCGGCGCCGCGCGGCTTGCCGGCATCATGGCGGCCAAGCGCACGCACGGGCTGATCCCGCTCTGCCATCCGCTGCCGATCACCAAAGTGGAGATCGACATCAACCCGGAACATGCTTTGCCCGGTTTCCTGGTGCAGGCGACGGTGAAGGTGACCGGGCAGACCGGCGTCGAGATGGAGGCGCTGACCGCCGTCTCGATCGCCTGCCTGACCATTTACGACATGGTCAAGGCGGCCGAGAAAGGCATGCGCATCGAGGGCATCCGGCTGCTGTCCAAGACCGGCGGCAAGTCCGGCGATTGGCGCGCGGAGGATTAGCCTGTGGCGTTGATGCCGGTCGCCGAAGCCCTGGCGCGCGTGCTCGCCGACGCCGCGCCGCTGCCGGCTGAGCGCGTGCCGTTGAGGCAGGCGGTCGGCCGCGTGCTCACCGAGGACGTCAAGGCGCTGCGCACGCAGCCGCCGGCGGCCGTCTCCGCCATGGACGGCTATGCGGTGCGCGCCTGCGACGTCGCGAACGTTCCCGCCACGCTGCGCGTCACCGGTGAAGTTGCGGCTGGCCATCCGTTTCCGGGCGCAGTCGGTGCCCGTGAGGCCGCGCGCATCTTCACCGGCGGCATGATGCCGGCAGGCGCCGATACGGTGGTGATCCAGGAGCTTGCCGCACGCGACGGCGACCGCGTCACCTTCGCAAAGCCGACTGCCAAAGGCCGCAACGTGCGCGCCGAGGGAATCGATTTCGCGCAAGGCGACACGCTGCTGCGCAAGGGACAACGCCTGAGCGGTCGCGACGTGATGCTGGCCGCCGCCATGAACCACCCTGCTCTCCCCGTACATCGCCGGCCCAAGGTGGCGGTGCTCGGCACCGGCGACGAATTGGTGCCGCCCGGCACAACGCCCAAACCGGGAGAGATCGTCTATTCCAACGGCTTCGCGCTGTTGGCTCTGGCGGAGGGTGAAGGCGCCGAGTCCACGGATCTGGGCATCGCTCGCGACCGTGTCGAGGACATCGCCGCTGCCGTGCGACGCGCGCGCGACTGGGGGGCCGATATTCTGGTTACATCGGGCGGAGCCTCGGTCGGGGAGCACGACCTAGTGCAAAGGGCGCTGCGCGCTGAAGGGCTCGATCTCTCCTTCTGGCGCGTGGCGCTGCGGCCGGGGCGGCCGATGATGCATGGCCGACTCGGCCCCATGCAGGTGCTGGGCGTGCCGGGCAATCCGGTGTCGTCTTACGTCTGCGCATTCCTGTTCCTGGTGCCGCTGATCCGGCGGCTCGCCGGGCGCGCCGACCTCACGCCGACGCCCGAGCCGGCACGGCTTGGCCACGACCTCCCCGCCAACGACGAGCGAGCCGACTATCTGCGGGCGCTCCTGACCGCCGGCCCCGATGGACCAATAGCGACACCGCTGCCGGTTCAAGACAGTTCCCTGATGGCGCCGCTCGCCCAAGCCGGCTGCCTGTTGATTCGTGAGCCGAACGCCCCCGCGGCCAAGGCCGGTTCACCCTGCGTCATCCTTAAGCTCGGCCTTTAGCGGCCTTTCGACTTTTTCACCCCAAATTAAATCCTTGCAGAACACATATCGAACAGATAGTGTCCGTTCATGATTTGTTTCGGATTGGTCCCTATTCTGGGCCTCCGCGACGGGGAGAAGATGCGATGCTGACCCGCAAGCAATTCGAGCTTCTGCGCTTCATCCACGAGCGCCTGACCGAGAGCGGAGTACCGCCCTCCTTCGACGAGATGAAAGACGCGCTCGATTTGCGCTCGAAATCCGGCATCCACCGGCTCATTACGGCGCTGGAGGAGCGCGGCTTTATCCGGCGGCTCGCCAACCGGGCGCGCGCCATCGAAGTCATCAAGCTGCCCGACTCGGTCGGCCACGGCCTCTCGGGGCGCTCGCGCGGCTTCACCCCGAGCGTGATCGAAGGCGACCTCGGGCGCGTGCGCAACGTCACCGATGAGGAGATCGCCGAGGGCGGACGCCCGATCGCTGTGCCGGTGATGGGCCGCATCGCCGCCGGCACGCCGATCGAGGCGATTCAGACCCGCAGCCACGTCATCAATATGCCGCCCGATTTGCTTTCGTCCGGCGAGCATTTCGCGCTCGAGGTGCGCGGCGATTCGATGATCGAGGCCGGCATTCTCGACGGCGACATCGCACTGATCCGTAAGTCGGACGGTGCCGAGACCGGAGACATCGTGGTGGCGCTGATCGACGATGAGGAGGCGACGCTCAAGCGCTTCCGCCGCCGCGGCGCCTCGATCGCGCTTGAGCCGGCCAATACCTCCTACGAGGTGCGTATCCTGCCGCCCAACCGCGTGCGCATCCAGGGCAAACTGGTCGGACTATTCCGCCGCTATTGATTTCGCAGCTTCGAACGTGAGGGCGACCGGCTTGTCGCCTTTGGGCGCGATGCGGAACAGCTTTGGAAAGACCACCGGCAGATAGAATCGCACGATGTCGATGAAATCGCGCGTCGATTTGAAGTGACCGTAGTCGCGCAAGTTCATCAGGACGAAAAACAAATAAGCCAATTTCAGATGGACCTTGGTATCGACGCGCACGAACAGCGTGATGCCGAGATCGGTCAATATGCCGTTGGTCAAAGCGTCGTCGAGCACCTTGTCGGGCAATGAGATGACGAAGTCATAGTCGTCCGGGATCTTGTTTTCGATCGTGCGCGTGCGCGTCCGGTAGAACAGCTCGCGCCCGCTCGTCGTCAGCCGCCAGCCGATGCCCCTGCGGTATATCCAGCGCGCGAAATAGAGCTCGTCCAGGTAGTTCTTCAGCTTGGCGGTGGCGGCCTCGGGCCAGACGAAGGATTTCTCCTGCTGTTCTTCTTCTTGCACGCGCTTGATCTGCGCTTCGGTCAGGCTGCGCTTGACGGCGCCGTAAGCCGAGCTCCAGGCAAAGGATTTCAAATCCATGGTGATGAAGGGCTTGCACAGCGCCGTTTTGGTGCCCGACCAATGCGCCTTGAGGTCTTCGTAGGTGACCTTGTGGTCGTTGGCCCATTTCGAATCCTCGCGATTGAAAATGGCTTGCGAGGCGAAAGGAACGAAGTATTGCGCGCCGAGCGCATTGGAAATGTCGATGGCGACCTGCACGAAGTCCGTTTTCGTCTTGAGCGGCGTGCGCACCCCGTTCTGGAAGGTGAGCGCGCCGACGGAAGCCGGCGAGTAGCTCTTGAGGGCGATCGCGGTTTTTCCGCTCGGATTGAAGGTCTGCCTGATCCGCTCCAGCAGCGCGCGGCGCGGCGCGGCATCGTTGATATTGAAGATGACGGCGTCCGGCGTGTCCAAAATCATGATCGAATCGTCGAACGGCACCGGCACGCTGCACACCCGCACTTTGTCGCTGACTGCATACCAAGTGAGCGGCGCCAGCGTCCGATTGTGGAAGCCATGCGATTCAAGAAAGCCGGGAACCGAATAGCTGGGAAATGCGGGATGCAGGACGCGCAACGGCCCGAGCCGTCGCAGCGAGGGCCAGTGAAAATGATCGAGATGCGAATGGGTGAGGTAGAGGTAGCGGCTCTGCCGCACCAGGTCGATCTCTTCTTCGCTCGGATATTTCTCCAGCCACCAGCTGCGCCAATAGACCGAACCGACCAGCCAAGGGTCGGTGGCGATGATCGGCTTGCCGTCTTCGAGCACGAGAAGACAGGCGTGGCCGATGGTGCGCAGTTCGAGGGTGCCGCTCTGAGGCATGCTGATGATTTATGGACCAGGCCCGCGGGGGTCAATGCCGCACTCTGCCATGCAGGTCCGCTCAATCGCCCGCCTCCATATCCTCCTTGCGCGGCGTAGCATCCAACGCGCCGGGCGACGGCGCGGCCGGCGCGGCCACAAGCTCGCTTTGCGGGCCGCGCGCCCAGGGTCGGTCGAGCCCCACCGGCCGGGCGGCGCTTTCCTCAAGGCGCGCGCCGGTCCAGCGCAACGCGATGGCGCCCTTGGCGTGCCAGACCCGGCGGTCGACAAGAATGGCCGCACACGGCAGCTTAGCCTCGCGCGGGCTGACCACCACTGCGGCGCGCTTGCAATCCTCGGCCAGAGCCTCGAGCGACTGCGCGAAGGATATCAGCCGCCCGTCGGACAGGCGCCCGATGCAGCCGATGGCGTCGCAGGTAATCCCGTTCTGCAAGCTTGCGTCCTTGGGATCGCGCGCGTCGCCGTCGGCCGCGAGCCACTCCTTGAGCGCGAAGGCGTCGCGGTTGTTGAACAGCACCGACAGGCGGCCGTCCGGCCCGCGGATCGCCGCCGCCCGACCATCGCCGGCAATCAGCACGTCCGGGCGCGGCGTCATCACCGCCCAGGCGCAGGCAAAGAATACCAGCAGCGCGCCGCTCCAGCGCAGCGGCGTGCGCAACAGGCAGATCAGCAGCAGGCCGGCCGTGCACAGCAGCAGCGGGCCGGGACCAAAGGCTTGGATGCGCCCGACTGCCCCCGGCAAATGCGCCACCCAAAGCGCGACCGCGATCATCCAGTCGAGCCCCCACCCCATCGCCTGCCAGAAAATGCCATCGAAACCGAACGGCAGGGCGATCAGCCCGAGGATCCCCATGGGCATCACTTCAGCCGAAACCACCGGCATGGCGAGGAGATTGGCGAGTACGCCGTAAGGGGCCAACCGATGGAAGTGATAGGCGGCATAGGGCGTGGTGGCGAGCCCGGCCACCAGCGAGGCCAGCACCAGCCCCGCGATCTCACGCCCACCCCACAGCGCAATGCGCGCGGCTAACGAGGAGTCGGCGTCGGCGTGCCAAGGCAGGCCGTGTTGGTAACCCGCGATCAGCGCGAGCGTCGCCGCAAAGGACATCTGGAAGCTCGGCTGCACGACCGACTCCGGAGCGAGCAGCAGCACGCACAGCGCCGCCACCGTGAGCGTGCGGAAAGTCAGCGCCGGGCGGTCGAGCATGACGCCGATCAGCACGATGGCAATCATGATGAAGGAGCGTTGCGTCGCGACCTCCGAGCCCGACAGCAGTAAATAAAGTGCGGCGGCGACAAGCGCGCCGAGCGCCGCCCATTTCTTGATCGGACGGCGGCTCGCCAGCGAGGGCAGCAGAGCGAGCCCGGCGCGGATGCAGAAGAACACGATGCCGGCAACCACCGCCATGTGATAGCCGGAAATCGACAGCACATGCGCCAAGCTCGATATGTACATCGCGTCGTTGACTGGCGTGGTGATGGCGTCGCGCTTGCCGGTGATCAACGCCGAAGCGATGGCGCCGCGGTCGCCGGGCAAAGCCGCACGGATGCGCTTGTCGATCGTTTCGCGGATCGAATCGAGAAAGGACGCGTAGCGCAGCCAGAGCGTGGGCGTCGCCGGCGCCGCCTCGCTTTTGATGGTGCCGAGCGCGTAGCCCGAGGCGCCGATGCGCATGAAATACATGTCGCGCGCGAAGTCGTAACCGCCCGGCCGCAACGGCGGCAGCGGCGGCGACAGATGGGCCTTGAGCGCGACAAAGCTGCCGACCGCCGGCGCGGTGCCCTTGCGCACTGCGATGCGCACGCGCTGCAACGGCTCGGCGATGCGCCGACTTTCGATGCGCTGGACGCGCACGGTGATGCGGTCGCTGCGCTCGCGCTCCTCGCGCATCTCGACAAAGCCCGCAAGCGGGGCGCTCCAGACAGCATCCTGCAAGACCGGGTGTGCCAGCCGCGCGGTCTGCACCGTCGCAACCGCAAAACCTGCTGACATCGCGGCAACACCGAGCGCGAGCGGAAGCCCGACCGCGCGGTGGCGCGCAAGCATGGCGGCCGTGATGCCGACGAGCGCCAGCGGCACTGCCGCCCACCAGGCCGGCTCATGCTCGGCGGTGAAATAGACCACGATGCCGAAGCCGAAGGCGACCGGTAGCCAGGGCAGCAGCCGGCCGGGCGCCACTTCGGCAATTGCCCATTGCCACAACAGCTGGCGGGCGCGGCCAGCCGCGGCGCCGAACAGCTCGGGCGCAACGCCGGCGCGGCGACGCGCGGCATCCGCCTGCGCCGCCCAGGCTTTGGCACGCGGGCGGCGGCTCTCGCCGGTTGGACCAAAATCGGCCATGCGCAACGCCCCCGATACGCTCAGCGCGGGGTCAGCGACGGGCCTATCCTAGGTTGTCCTAAGGTTGTGCCTAGGAGAACGGATGTGAACGCGCACTGAAATTGCCGCCTCAGCCGGCGCCTTTGGCCTTTGTGAGATCCTGGGCGAGATCCTTGGCGAAGGTGTCGCGCAATCCAACTATCCGGTTGAAAACGGCGTGTGCGGGCGCAGAATCCGGGTCACGGCAGAAATAGCCTTGGCGCTCGAACTGCACCGGCGCGCCGGTTTCTGCATCCGCCAGCGCCGGCTCCAGCCGCGCGTCGGCGAGCACTTCGAGCGAATTCGGATTGAGATCGGCGCTGAAATTCTCTCCGCCGGCCGGATCGGGCTTGGCGAACAGCGGATGATAGAGCCGCACCTCGGCCGCTACCGAATGCGCCGCAGAGACCCAATGCAGGGTCGCTTTGACCTTGCGGCCGTCCGGCGCGTTGCCGCCTTTGGTCGCAGGATCGTAGCTGCAGCGCAATTCGGTGACCTCGCCGGCGGCGTTCTTCGTCACCGCGCGGCAGGTGATGAAATAAGCGTAGCGCAGGCGCACCTCGGCGCCGGGCGACAGCCGGAAAAACTTCTTCGGCGGATTCTCCATGAAGTCATCGCGCTCGATATAGAGCTCGCGGCCGAATTTGAGTTTGCGGCTGCCGGCCGCCGGATCGTCGGGATGGTTGAGCGCGTCGAGCTCCTCGACCTCGCCTTCCGGATAATTTTCGATCACGACCTTCAGCGGCCGCAACACGGCCATGCGGCGCGGCGCCTTCTTGTTGAGGACTTCGCGCACGCAAAAATCGAGCATACCGGCATCGACCACGCTGTTGGCCTTGGCGACACCGATGCGCTTGACGAATTCGCGGACCGCCGCAGGCGGCACGCCGCGCCGCTTCAGCCCCGCGATCGTCGGCATGCGCGGGTCGTCCCAACCCGACACGTGGCCATCACGCACGAGCTGGGTCAGCACCCGCTTGGACAACAGCGTGTAGGTCAGGTTCAGCCGCGCGAACTCGTACTGGTGCGGCTTTGCCGGGACCGGCAGCTGCTCCAGGAACCAGTCATAGAGCGGCCGATGATCCTCGAATTCCAACGTGCAGATCGAAT
>Ga0207693_10005754_pt1 | contig 10288 bp, 11 predicted proteins | sample LARL81metaG_FD_184347 | JGI IMG/M metagenome (GOLD analysis project Ga0207693, IMG submission 184347) | Corn, switchgrass and miscanthus rhizosphere microbial communities from Kellogg Biological Station, Michigan, USA - LAR L8-1 metaG... | ecosystem: Host-associated > Plants > Roots >... | reverse complement strand
GGCGGTTATCACCGGGGCGCTGGTGCCGTCCGAGACCACGAGCTTCGCCTGCTCGGGCCCGGCCAGCCCCTGCGCGTCCACGAGTTCGCCGCGATCGAGGAGTTCGGCGTTCAGCGCCTGCTGGAACTCGATATGCGCCTTGATGTCGGCCGGTGACCACTGGCTCATCGGCGGGCAGCCCGACTCGGTGGGCCCGTAGTTCTGCAAAAGCATGTACCGCATCGCCTCATCCTCTCCGATCCGGCGGCCGGTGCCGCCGCTCATGGAGATGACGGAGCTGGCTAGGAGTTCTCGACATCGGGCCGCGACCCGTACGGCGGGGCGAAAATGACGAGCAGCGCCAGGTCCCCGCGAACGTCGGTGAACTTGTGGTTCTCACCGGCCGGGACGAAGATGACCGACCCCGGCCCGACCTCCGCCGTACCCGAATCGGTCACCAGCGTGGCGGCGCCGGACTGCACCACGTAGATCTCGTCCTCGCGGTGCGGTTCCTGGTCGTCCAGCCCGCCCGCCGGGATCGAGTACGTGCCCACGCTGAGATCCGCGCTCGCCATGTGCTCGGCCCAGTGGTTGGGCTCGCCGCCCGTGGCCGGGGTGTACCGGCCCGCCCCCTCGATGACCTGCATTTCCTCGATCCCTTCGTACCTCGGCTAGTCAGTCGTTCGAGGGGCCGGCGAAAACGCCCCATCGCGGAACCGAGTGAACCAGGCCCTCGTCGGCAAGTTTGCGCAAGACTCGGGTTATCGTGCCGTGCCCACAGCCGTACTGTTCGGCGAGCTGCGCGGTGGTGGGCAGCGCATCGCCCGCAGCCCATTCCCCGGCCGCCAACCTGCGCCGCAGGTCCTCCTCGACCCGCTGCGAGGGGCGCTGGGCATTCCGTGGCACTCAGTAAGTTTTGCCCGCCAAGATCATCTATACCCCTTGGACAGTTTGAACTATGTAGACAGCTTGGACAGTTTCGACTAGGGTCGATCGGGTGAAGGCCCACCAGGTGCAAACCCCGAGAGCCTCCGACCGTTTCGATCCGGGGGTGGCGCATCCGGCGCGGGTGTACAACTACTGGCTCGGCGGCAAGGACCACTACGAAGCCGACCGGGCGGTCGGCGACGAGGTGGCCCGCTGCCGTCCGCACGTGGTGGCCGGAGCCCGGGCGAACCGGGCCTTCCTGGCCCGGGCGGTGCGCTACCTGGCCGCTGACTGTGGCATCCGCCAGTTCCTCGACATCGGTACCGGCCTGCCCGCTCCGGGCAGCACCCACGAACTGGCCCAGCAGGTCGCGCCCGAGTGCGCGGTCGCCTACGTCGACAACGACCCGCTCGTGCTCGTCTACGCCCGGGCTCTGCTCACCAGCGGGCCCAAGGGCAGGTGCGGGTACATCGGCGCCGACCTGCGCGACCCGGCCGCGATCCTGGCCCAGGCGTCGGCCACGCTCGACTTCGCCCAGCCGGTCGGCGTGCTGCTGCTGGCCATCCTGCACTTCCTGGCCACCGCCGACGACCCGGCCGGCATCGTCGCGGCCCTCGCCCGGGCGTTGGCTCCCGGTTCCTACCTGGTCATCTCCCATCTGACCGCCGACCTCGCCCCTGCCCAGGTGGGGACCGCCGTCGAGGCCTACAACGCCGGCGTGCCCGGCGGTGTCATCCCGCGCAGCCACGCGGAGGTCACCGCGCTGTTCGGCGGCCTGCCCCTGGTGCCACCCGGCGTCGTCCCGCTCGCCGAATGGCGCCCAAGTTCGGCCACCGGCCCGGCGGCCTGGGCTGACCTGTACGCCGGGGTCGCCCGCACCCCGCCGCGCTCCTGCGCCAGTACTCCTCGGCTCGGCGTCCTCATCGGCTGATCTGCCCTTGCCTGCCCAGGCCGCACGTGACGGGCTGGTGATCGCCCGGATCAGGACGATTCGGTGACTTTCTGCGCCGGTGAGATCAGGTAGGCGCTGCTCACCGTCGCCGCGTCGCCGTTCCTGAACACTCCGCCCTTTAGGAATTGCTTTCACGTTTTTGCGTGCATGACTAGCGTGCAAAAAGTGGCGGGTGGTTCCCCAGAGGCGTGCAGCCCGTCTTCGCAGGGGTTTCTGGCCCCGGCTGTTCAGCTCGGGAATCGCTGACCGGGCCGTAATAGTGCCTGGGCGGAAAGGCCCGGCGGAAAGGTCAACCGGCCCTATCCGTCACGTCCGGAAGACCCAGGCCAAAAGTCCCAGGACTGCCCAGCCGACGTCGGCGGTAGCCGATGTCACAGGCCGGAGTGCGTCCCTGCTTACGTAGCAACGCCAGGCCGGCCTTCCCGCGTGGAGGAATGCGGGATAAGGTGACAAGGATAGGTAGCGTTCCTACGTATGGCGCCTGCCGGGTACCGGCGCAAGGAGGGCAGCGGACATGCTCGCGTCCGGCCGCATCCTCGGCGACCAGGTCGGATCCACCGCCCCGGTGTTCCTGGCGTTCCTGGCCATCCACGTATTTGCCGGGCTGACCGCCGTCATCACCGGAGCCGTCGCGGCGCTCTCCCGCAAGGGCAGCCCTCGTCACATCCGCGCCGGACGCTGGTACTACGGAGCTATCGGCGCCGTCTTCGCCACCGCCACGGTGCTGGCCGCCATGCGCTGGCGGCAGGATTACTACCTGTTCCTCATCGGTGGCGTGGCCTTCATCGCCGCCACCATCGGCTACCTGCACCGCCGCCGCCACCGGCCCGGCGATACCGGCCACATCGCCGGAATGGGCACGGCCTACGTCGCCATGCTCACCGCGTTCTACGTCGACAACGGCCCCCACCTACCGCTCTGGGATCACCTGCCGCTCGTGGCGTTCTGGCTGCTCCCCACCGCCATCGGGGCACCCATCATCGCCCGGTCCATCAACCGCGCCCGCCGCACGGCACCGGCGCGGACGCCCAGCGGGCTACCCTCACCCGCAGCCCACAATGGGCAGCCACGAAGCCAATGAGCAGTGCTCAGCTGGCTGGTTTGGCCGCCTGGATGATCGCGGAGTACAACCCTGGGCCTGCCTCGTGCGTGGGAGTAACGGTGACATCGGTGAACCCGGCGGCCCGGAGCAGGTCGGCGTATTCGCGCTGGGTGAGGGCACCATTGAGGCAGCCGATCTGCTGTTCGGCGTCGGCGAGCTGGGCGGCGTCAACACCTTCGTCAGCGATCACATCGCTGATGCCCAGTCGCCCGCGGGGCCGCAGTACCCGGAAGGCCTCGGCGATGACACGCGGCTTGTCGGTGGAGAGGTTGATGACGCAGTTGGAGATGACGACGTCCACGTGCCGGCCAGGCAGCGGGATGTCCTCGATGTGGCCGGGCAGGAATGTGGCGTTGGTGATGCCGGCCGCGGCGGCGTTGGCGCGGGCGAGCGACAGCATGTCCGGGCTGGCGTCCAGGCCATAGGCGGTGCCGCCCGGGGCGACCCGGCGGGCAGATAGCAGCACGTCCAGGCCGCCGCCGGAGCCCAGGTCCAAGACGGTCTCGCCGGGATGCAGGCCGGCGACCGCCAGGGGATTGCCACAGCCGAGGCTGGCGCGCAGTGCGCCCTCCGGGGCACCGTCGGTTCCGGTGTAGGCGGCGGCGCCGAAGCCCCCGTCGGCGAAGTCGCCCGGGTCGCAGTCGGTGATGGTGGCTCCGGCTAGGGCGGTGCGGGCCAGGCCGGAGTATCGGGCGATGACGGCATCCCGGTTGCGGGAAGCAGGGTTGCTGGCCACTGGGGTGCTCCTTAGGACGGGGCGGCGGGGACGGGCGCGGGATGGCCCATGACGATGTCTGCGGCGGTGGGGAAACAGTCCACGCAGGCATCGTTGATGCGGTAGTAGGTCGCGGTTCCCCGGTGCTCGGACAGCAAGAACCGCACCTCGGCCAGCACCTTGAGATGTGCTGACACGGTGGACTGGACCACGTCGACGGCGGCGACGATCTCGCCCACGTTCATCGGCGTGCCTCGGCGGGCAAGCAGGGAGACGATCTGGATCCGGGTGGGGTCGGCAAGCGCCTTGAACCAGGTCGCGTACTCGGTCGCGGTGGCGCGGTCAAGGGGGTGGGCAGCCTCATTCATCGTTAATCGACGATAACCGATGAAAGCCGCGCAGGGAAGCCTAGGACCGGGGGTTCCCGATCAGCGCGGCGAGGCTGGCCAGTGCCTGGGTGCGTGCCCGGTAGTAGACCCATACGCCGCGCTTGTCCCGGTCCAGCAGGCCCGCCTCGTGCAGGACCTTCAAATGGTGGCTGATCGTGGGCTGAGTCAGGTTGAAGGCGTCGTTGAGGTCGCAGACGCAGGCCTCGCCGCCTGGGTGGGAGGCGACCAGGGACATCAGTCTTAGCCGCACTGGGTCGGCGAGTGCCTTCAGCAGGGGCGCGACCTGTTCGGCCTGCGCCTGGGACAGTGGCTCCGTGGCCAGTGGCGGGCAGCAGGCCGCTGTCCCGGCCGGGTCCAGGAGGGGCAGAGACTTCGACATGCATCTATATTGACAGCTATCGATGTCTATGGCAAGCTCGGCGGGACAAGACATAGATGCTTATCTAAGTCTGAGCCACTGGAGGTTCCCAATGCCCAGCCGCGTGCAGCTCGCCCTGAACGTCAACGACATAGACCAGGCGGTGGACTTCTACGCCAAGCTGTTCGGTGCCGAGCCGGTCAAGCGCCGCCCCGGGTACGCCAACTTCGCCATCGCCGACCCGCCGCTGAAGCTGGTCCTGCTGGAAAACCCCGGCCAGGGCGGCAGCCTCAACCACCTGGGAGTCGAGGTCCCCGACACGAGCACGGTCGGGGCCGAGCAGGCACGCCTGGCCGGAGCGGGCCTGGCCTCTTCCGATCAGGGCCAGACCACCTGCTGTTATGCCCAGCAGGACAAGTTCTGGGTCCAGGGCGCGCCCGACGGCGAGGCCTGGGAGATCTACACCGTCCTGGCCGACAGCCCCACGTTCTATGCGGAAGGCCACGGCGAGGCATGCTGCGGCAGCACCGGCCAGCCCGGCGAGCCCGCGGTCGCCCACGACGCCCCCTGCTGCTGACCAGTCCCGCTGAGCTGCTGCGCCCCGCAACCTATGCGAAAGGAGCAACACCAAGTCATCGCCAGGAGTCAGTGGCTGGGCGCGAGGCGTGGTGCGAGGCGGTCGACGCGGTGGCTGAGTTCGGCGAGTGCGGCGTCGAAGCTGGCGGGATCGCCGGCTGGGACCGGGTCGGGGACCGACCAGTGCACTGCTGCCTGGCGGCCGAGTTCCTCGTGGGCCAGGTCGCAGACGGTGATGACCAGGTCGTCGTCGTGCTGGACGTCGCTGATGTGGCGGGGGCGCATGCGGCGCATGGGCAGGCGGTGGCGGCGGGCGGCGGCGAGGGCGCCCGGCTCGATATGCGCGGCGGGGTGGGTGCCGGCCGAGGCGGCGGGCAGGGTGCTGGCGCGGCGCCACAGCGCGGCGGCCAGGTGTGAGCGTGCTGAGTTGGCGGTGCAGACGAACAGCACCCGCCGGGCGGTGCGCGCCGCCGGGCGGGTCAGTGAGTCGAGCGCGCCGGGGATGAGCTGGAGGTAGGTGCGGCGGCGGTCGCCGTCGGAGCGGCGGCGGGTGATGAGCCCGGCCCGCTCCAGCACGTGCAGGTGGTGGGCGACCAGGTTCGAGCCCATCGTGAGCATGTCGGCTAGTTCGGAGGGGCAGGTGTCACCGGCGCCGAGGGTGTCGATGATCTGCAGCCGGGCCGGGTCGGCCAGCGCCGCGTGCACGGCGGCCCGGCCGGCCACGCCGGATGCTGCCTCAATGTTCATTGACTCAATCTTGACTGAGTTAACTAACGTCCGTCAAGATGGGTGCCATGAGCAGCGCACCGGCCCGGTTGTGGCGGCGGCTGCTGGCCGAGTTGCTGGGCAGCGCGTTCCTGGCCGCGACAGTGATCGGGTCTGGGATCGCAGCGCAGCGCCTCTCGCCGGGTGCGACCGGACTGGAGTTGCTGGAGAATGCGGCGGCCACCGCCGCGGGGCTGTTCGCCATCATTCTCATGTTCGGGCCGGTGTCTGGCGGCCACTTCAACCCGGTGGTGTCTTTCGTGGACGCCGCGTTCGGCGGGCTGTCCTGGCGTGACGCGACCGCCTACCTGCCCGTGCAGGTGGCCGGGTGCATCGGCGGCGCGGTGGTAGCGAACCTGATGTTCGCCCTGCCAGCGGTCAGCATCTCCACCAAGCACCGTGCTACCCCGGCGCACTTCCTGTCGGAGATCGTCGCGACCCTGGGACTGATCGTGGTGATTTTCGCGCTGGCCCGCTCCGGCCGGGCCCGGTCCGCCCCGGCAGCGGTCGGCGCCTATATCGGCGCGGCGTACTTCTTCACCTCGTCCACCAGCTTCGCCAACCCCGCGATCACCATCGGCCGGATGTTCTCCGACACCTTCGCCGGCATCGCCCCCGCCTCGGCCCCGGCCTTCATCGCCGCCCAGATCGTCGGCGGCGCCCTAGCCGTGCTGGTAATCCGGGCGCTCTACCCCCGTCTCACCCCGGCCGACGCGGCCGACATCATCGTTCCCCACTCCCAGGACCGGGACGAGCAAGCCGCCGGGCGTGCGGCCAGCGACGGCGCGGCCGCCCCGCACCAGCCCCCGTAACCCATCACGAGGGAGCCCTGCCATGCACCTGGTCATGATCGGCGGCAGCGACGCCGGGATCAGCGCCGCGCTGCGCGCCCGCGAACTGGACCCAGGAGCGGATGTCACCGTGGTGGCCGCCGACGCCTACCCGAACTTCTCCATCTGCGGCATCCCTTACTACGTCTCCGGTGAGGTCCCCCACTGGCGCAACCTCGCCCACCGCACCAGCGCGGACCTGGAAGCCACCGGGATGCGGCTGCGGCTGGACACCACCGCCCGCCGCATCGACCCCGGTGCCCGCAAGCTGCTGGTCACCGGCCCGGACGGTGCGGAAGACGTCCTCGGCTACGACAAGCTGATCGTCGGCACCGGCGCTGTCCCCATCCGCCCCCCGATCGGCGGACTGGCCGGCCCCGGTGCGCTCGGCCCGGAAGACGGGGTGCATCTGTTGCACTCGATGGGCGACACGTTCGCGGTGATGCGCACCCTCGAAAGCACCGCCCCGGCCACCGTGGCGATCGTCGGCGCCGGGTACATCGGCCTGGAAATGGCCGACGCCCTGACCACCCGGGGCCTGTCGGTCATCCAGATGGAACAACTGCCCGAGGTGCTGCCCACCGTCGACCCGGCACTAGGTGCCCTGGTCCGGGCCGAATTGGTGACGTGCGGCGTCGAAGTCCTCACCGGCACTGCCGCCCGGCAGATCACCCGCGCTGCCCCGGGCGAGGGCGGGCGGCTGCGGATCGAGGCCCAGGCCGCCGACGGCACGGCGGTCACCCGCTCGGCGGACATGGTCCTGGTCGTGGTGGGGGTCCGTCCGGACACCGAGCTGGCCGCCAGCACCGGCGCCACCCTGGGATTCAAGAACGCCATCGCCGTGGACCGGCAGATGCGCACCAACCTGCCGGACGTGTTCGCCGCCGGGGACTGCGTGATCACCCACCACCGGCTGCTCGGCGAGACCTACCTGCCGCTGGGCACCACCGCCCACAAGCAGGGCCGCGTCGCCGGCGAGAACGTTCTCGGCGGGCACCGGGAGTTCGCTGGCAGCCTCGGCACCCAGGTCGTGAAGATTTTCGACCAGGCTGTCGCCCGGACCGGGCTGCGCGACCACGAAGCCACGGCGGCCGGGTTCGATCCGGTCACCGTCGGCTCCGAGGCCGACGATCACAAGGCGTACTACCCCGGCAGCCACCGCATCGCCATGCGGGTCACTGGCGATCGCAACACCGGGCGCCTGCTGGGGATGCAACTGTTCGGGCACCGCCACGCCGAGATCGCCAAGCGCGTCGACATCGCCGCCACCGCGATCTTCCACGGAATGACTGTCGATGCGGTCAGCGACCTCGACCTGTCCTACACCCCGCCGCTGGGCAGCCCGTGGGAGGCCGTCCAGATGGGCGCCCAGGCGTGGGTACGCCAAGCCAGCCAGCACTGACCGCGCACTCATCATCGGGGTAATGCCGATGACAGACCGCCGGACAGGGCATGGCGCCGTGCCACTACTCGCCGACGATGCCGTCGATGGCCTCACGGAGCAGGTCGGCGTGCCCGGCGTGCCGGGCGGTCTCCTCCAGCAGGTGCAGCAGGACCCAGCGCAGCGTGAAGCGCCGGCCGTCGCGCAGTGGCTGCACCGAGAGCTGGTCCAGGGTGTCTGCCTGGGCCGCGGCCTCGCGGCTTCGCACGCAGGCCTGCCGGTAGCGCTGGCGCACCTGCTCCGGCTCCAGTTCGGCGCTGGTACGGAACTCCCACTCCGGGTCGGCGTCGAAGTCCACACCCGCCCACGGTTCGCGGACCGGCAGGCCGAGGAACCGGACCTCCAGCCAGGTCTCCTCGACCAGCGCGAGGTGATAGAGGAGGCCGGCGAGCGTGAGCGTGGACGGCGCATGCCGCCGGGCCATCTGCTCCCGGCCGAGCCCTTCGGTCTTGGCCAGCATCGTCTGGCGCTGGAAGTCCAGGTACTGGCCGAGCAGTTCCCGCTCGCCGCCGATGGGGTCGGTCTCGAGCCGCCCGGTGCTGGCGAGGAAGCCGAGCACGCGCTGCATGAGCAGGGCCGCGGCGGGCTCGTCGTAGTCGGGCAGGCTGGGGTCGGCGAACAGATGCTTGTTGCCCGGGTACAGGAACAGTTCCGCGGCCCAGGTCAGCCGGAGCAGTTCCCGTGCGGCGGGCAGGTCCTCCTCGACGAAGAGCGGGTCGGCGTCCATGCCGTGGATCTGCACCGGCGTGTCCTCCGGCCACGAGCCGCCGAACTCGGAGACCGGGACGCAGGCATACATGAGCAGGGCACCCCTGGCCCCCGGCCGGGTCTGGGCGAGCGCCTGCGCGGGCAGCACGCCGAGCGAGAACCCGGCGTAGACGAGCTCGTTCGGCAGGCCCTCGACGGCGGCCCGGCCGCGCTCGATGATCGTGCCGAAGCCGATCTCCTGCGCGTACCCGATGCCGTCCTCCAGCGTGCTGAAGGTCTTGCCGTCGTACAGGTCGGGAACGGTCACCCGGTGGCCGGCCTTGCGGAGCTGGTCTGCGAACTGGCGGACCCCGTCGGTGAGGCCCTGCGCGTGATGGAACACGACGACGTCGGTCATGAAGGCTCCCTGAGGTTGCGTCCGGGCGGGACAGGCCTGCCGTCAGCCGACACTAGCCCGTGACCCTGACATCCCCGCTGGCAGAGATCTACGCGCGGCCATGACGGCTCACCGGGCCCGGGACCTGGACCGGGCGGCGCGGCGGAACCCGGCCAGCGCCGCGGTGAGTCCCATCGTCGCCCGTACGTCCGCGAGCGTGCGCTTGACCTCGCGGCGGGTCCGTGCGGTGCCGGTGACGATCAGCTCCTCCACCAGCCCCTGGTCGGCCTCGAACGCGGCGCGGCGCTCCCTGATCGGATCCAGGAACCGGTTCAGCGCGGCGGTGAGCTTCTCCTTGACCTCGGCGTCGCCCACCTTCCCGGCCAGGTAGCGCTCCTTCAGCTCGGCGACCTCGGCGGGCCGGTCGTTGAAGGCGTCGTGGTAGACGAACACCGGGTTGCCCTCGACCGTGCCGGGCACCCCGGCGGTGGTCCTGGCCGGATCGGTGTACATGCGCCGCACCTTCGCGGCGACCACCTCCGGCGGGTCGGACAGGTAGATGGCGTTGTCCAGGCTCTTGCTCATCTTGGCCCGGCCGTCGGTGCCCGGCAGCACAGGGACGTCGGCCGGGACCAGGTCAGGCACCGTGAACACGTCCCCGTAGCGGCGGTTGAACCGGCGGGCCGTCTCCCTGGCGACCTCCACATGCGCCGCGTTGTCCTTGCCGACCGGCACCACCGCCGCATGGACGGCGAGGATGTCGGCCGCCTGGAGCACGGGATACCCCAACAGCGCGAGCGGCATCTCGCGCTGGCCGGCGTGCTGCCCCATCTCCTTCAGGCTCGGAATGCGCTGCAGCCGTGGCACGGTGACCAGGCTGGACAGGAGCAGGCTCAGCTCGGCGACCTCGGGCACGGCCGATTGCAGGTAGAACACCGAGTGCGCCGGGTCGAGCCCGGCCGCAACGGAGTCGAGCACCATTTCTGCTGCGTATCGGCCGACCTCGGCGATTTCCCCCGGACTGTTCTTTGTCGTGAGCATGTGCAGGTCGGCGATGATGAAGAAGCTCTCGTACCGGCGGTGCAGCCGGATCCGGTTGGCCAGGCTGCCGGCGTAGTGGCCGAGGTGCAGCCGGCCGGTCGGCCGGTCCCCGGTGAGCATCCGGGGCGC
>Ga0207693_10005753_pt1 | contig 10288 bp, 5 predicted proteins | sample LARL81metaG_FD_184347 | JGI IMG/M metagenome (GOLD analysis project Ga0207693, IMG submission 184347) | Corn, switchgrass and miscanthus rhizosphere microbial communities from Kellogg Biological Station, Michigan, USA - LAR L8-1 metaG... | ecosystem: Host-associated > Plants > Roots >... | reverse complement strand
CGTTCCGCCGCATGGTGCGCGGGCTCGAGTTCGACATCTGCGAGATGGCGATTACCACCTACATCTGCGCCAAGGCGCACGGCAAAGCCATGACTGCGGTGCCGGTGTTCCTGGTGCGCGCGTTTCATCATGGGGCCATTCTCGTCAACACGCGCGCCGGCATCCGCACCCCAAAGGACCTCCAAGGTAAGCGGGTCGGAGTCAATCGCGGCTACACCGTCACCACCGGCGTGTGGGCGCGCAGCATCCTGCAAGAGGAGCATGGGGTCGATCTCGGAAAGATCACGTGGGTGCTTTCCGGCGACGAGCACGTCGAGGAATATCGTCCGCCCCCCAACGTGGTGCCGATCGAGAAGGGAAGGAAGATGGCCGAGATGCTCGCCGCGGGCGAGCTGGCCGCCGCGATCGGGATCGAGGCGAGCTCGCCTGACGTGAAGCCGCTGATTCCTGACCCGCTCGAAGGGGGGCTGGCGGCACTGCGCCGCAACGGCCACTACCCGATCAATCACACCGTGGTCGTGAAAGACGAGCTCCTGGCCGAGCATCCTGATTTGGCCGCGGACGTGTTCGGCGCTTTTGCCGAAGCAAAACGCCGCTATATCGAGCGCCTCGGGGCGGGCAAGATCGAGAAGCCGACCGAAGTGGATGAGGTCCACCGGCGAGTGATGGAGATCGCCGGCGACCCGCTCCCTTACGGAATTGCGTCCAACCGCCGCGTCATCGACGAGCTGATCCGGCACGCGCTCACGCAGCGCATCATCACCAAGCCCGTTACGGCGGATGAGCTGTTTGCGCCCGGTACCCGCGGGCTCGTGGGTTAACCGCGCATGCCGGATGTGGTTGCCACCCATCGGCTCACGCATGCAGCGAGCCTGAAGATCCTCGCGGCCGGCGTTGCCAAGGCCGAGGAGATCGGTTGCAAGGTCAGTCTCGCGGTGGTCGATCAGAGCTGCCGGCTCATCGCCTTCGTGATGATGGACGGCGCGCGCCATTTCTCCATCATCACAACGCAGAGAAAGGCGATCACGTCCGCCTCGCAGCATCAGCCCACGGGCTATGCGCCCGAGGAGAATGCCTTGAGCATGGCGGTGCGGATGGGCGACTTCACCAACGTGCCCGGCGGATTTCCGATTGTCTCAGGCGGGGAGGTGATCGGCGCCGTCGCGGCGGGCGGTGCCAAGATCGAGCAGGACGTGATAGTGGCCAAAGCTGCGCTCGCCGCACTTGATCAGCTCGGCTAGCTGCACTGCGTCACAAATCTGTGCGTTATTCCGGGGAGCGGGGGATCAACATTTTGCTCAACATTTTGCTTGACTCGTGTAACGCGACTCATATAAGAAAGTGCAAGCTGATATTCGTGTGAAAGCCCGGGCGGGAAACCGCGCCGGGTTTTTTATACGGCACGCTCGCCACTCCGTATGTCTTCCTGGTTCTCGTGTCTCAGCAAAGGGGTGCACTCCACACGCGTTTCCCTGTTATTTCCCTGTTCCGGCCCTGCTATTTCGGCAGGTTGTCCAGGTTGTGCGGGCTTTTTCGCAGGTTTTCTATTTTGCCGCCCCGTTTACAGGGATTTACAGGGTGGGTGCATGAGGACCCCAAAGACGGGAGGGCTATGCCCCGCCATGCCGTTGCGCACTTCTTTCATCCTTTGATCTGGCGGCCGCCGCGCACGTCCGCAATCAGCGCTGTGAACGCATCGAGGCTGATTTTGGCGACATTTGCGTAGGTCTCGGTTTTGGCATCGATCCATTTCTCGCCGTAGCCGATTGCGGTGTGCGCCAGCCGGATGCGGCCATCCAGCCAGGGCCCGCCGCCGAACCCTCCGATTACCGGAATGGACACCGCGCAGACCACGGCGCTTCCTGCTGTCGGCCCGGAATTGGTGAAGTCCAGGAGCGAGGCGCCGGCGGCTTCGAGGAGCTTTGCCTCATGAACGAGCTTTGCCGTCATCTCGGCGGTCGCCTGCGCCTGCGGTGACGCCTGGGCGCTGTACGGGACGCCATAACGCAGCGCGGTCTGCGGCGTGAGCCCGAACTGCGCAAATACGGGAATGCCCGCGCGCACGATCGCGCGTACCGCATCGGGAAATTCACTGGCGCCGTCGAGCTTCACCATGTCCGCGCCGCCCTCTTTCACCAGGCGGATGGCCGCGCGCACGGCGCTTTCAGTGCCCTCCTGCAGCGGACCGAACGGAAAGTCGCAGCTCACGAGCGCGCGCGCCACCCCGCGGCGCACCGCTTTGCAGACCACCAGCATCTCCTCCATCGTGACTTCGAGCGGATTGGTATGCCCCCACAAATTCACGCCCACCGAATCTCCCACCGACACGATGTCGACGCCGGCGCGATCCGCGATGCGCGCGATCTGATAATCCCAGGCAACCACCCCGACGCTCTTCTTCCCCTCGCGCTTCATCTGGGCGAGCTCGATAAGTGTCACGGTGTCTCCCATGATCCTCCTCCCCTTGGAAGTCGTCGAGGGCTGTGCGAACTTACAAGGCGTGAAGCATCTCGCAGGATTCGAGACCGTAGTAAAGTTAGAGCATGTGATGACCAAGATCTCTACGCTTGTCCTTAGGATCGCTTGTCTCGTGAGTGCATGTGGCTTCCTGAGCTGGAATGCAGTCTTAAGTGCAGCCGACGGCGATCCGATCAGCATCGGTGCGGTGTTGCCATTGAGCGGAGATGCGGCGCATTGGGGAATTCCGGCTCGGACCGGGGCGGAATTGGCCGTGCACGAAATCAACGCTGCGGGCGGCATCCGCGGTCGCGGTCTCGCGGTTGTGGTGGAGGATGATCGATGCAGTCCGGCTGACGGTGTTTCGGCGTTCAATACGATCATGGCAAGCGCAAAGCCGCCGGTTGCAGTGCTCGGGGCCGTGTGCAGCAGTGTCACTCTGGCGCTTGCTCCACTCGTTGAATCTCGCAAAGTCGTTCTGATCAGCCCCGCTTCGACCAGCCCAAAGCTCACAGGTGCCGGAGATTTCATCTTTCGCGTCGTTCCCTCCGGCAGCGTGCGGGGACAGGTTTTTGCGGAATACCTCTATCGCGATCGCGGACTGCGCAAGCTCGCGGTGCTCTACATCAACAATGAAGGCGGCATCGGCGGCAGCACCGTATTCAAGGCGCGGTTCACGCAATTGGGTGGAACGGTGGCAATCGAGCTGCCATACGCGCAAGGAACGACGGACCTGCGCGCTCAGCTCGACGAGATCAAGAGGGCAAACACGGAGGGAGTCCTGGTTGGGTCTTATCCTCCAGACACGGTCGCGGTGCTGCAGCGGACCCGCGAAATTCATTTGCAGCAGCCGCTCTTTTTTACGACCGAGGCGGTCCAGAACCCGGAGGTATTGCGGCAAGCAGGCGATGCGGCGGAGGGCGCCACCTACATTCTCCCAGCTCCTGCTGCGGGAGAAACGGTGGAAAAGTTCACTGCGGCTTACGAGGCCAATTTCGGAAAAAAACCAGAGCTCTTCGCGGCGGAAGGCTACGATGTCATTCGTCTGATAGCAGAGGCGATCGCCGGGACAACGGCGGAATCTCTCGGCGGCTCGGGCATTCGTGATTTTTTGCGCAGGGTGCGCGACTATGCCGGCGCATCCGGGACGATCACGTTCGACGGGAACGGAGATGTCATCAAGCCGTTTGCGATCAAGAGGATCGAAGGCGGCAACCCCAAAACCATTCTCGTCAGATAAGGACCGCCGTCGAGGTCGAGAAGACCGTTGCCCGAATTGCGCTTGCGCAATTCGGGGAGGGTATTCCCCGGATGTTGCTGTGCCGCAACCGGGCTACGATGCTACAAATTCGCTCGGCTTCACGTCGTGCTCGGGCTGAGCATGCAAACATTGAACGCGCGCACCGGGCGGTGAAAGCCCTTGAGCAGAAGCTCACCGGCGGGCTCCGTGGCGGTCGAGGCCTCGATGGCGGCTTGCACCTTGGGATCGATGAGGATCTGCCCGTCTTTCGCGTCCGCGCATAGGCGCGCTGCGAGATTAACCACCGTGCCGACAGCCCCATAGTCGAAGCGGCCTTCGAAGCCGATGCGGCCGAGCGTGGCGTATCCATGCGCAATCCCGATACCGAAGCCAAGCTCGTACCCCTGCTTGCGCCATTTCGAGACGAGGGCGCCGACCTGCTCACGCATGTCGATCGCCATTTGTACTGCTTTCAGATTGGGGTCCGAGCATGGCAGCGGATCATTGAACAGAACCATGATCGCGTCACCGGCAAAGCGCTCGACCGTCCCCTCGTGCTTGTGGATCAGGCTGCCGAGCACGGCGTGATATTCGCGCAGTACTGCCATGACCTCCTCAGGCTCGGTCGTCTCCGAGAAAGCCGTAAAGCCGCGCAGGTCGCAAAACAGCACGGTAATGGCGCGCCGGTGGCTCTCGAGCACGCGCTCATCGCCCGACGAGAGAATGAGCTCCGTGACCTGCGGCGACAGAAAGCGCTTGAGGCGACTAACGCGCTCGATCTCGCAGAGCTGCTGCTCGACGCGTTGCTCGAGAGTGTGATTCCACGCCGCAAGATCCGCGGCCTGCGCGGTCACCTGATCGTGCAGCTGCTTGCGCTCCAGAGATGCCCCGACCCGGGCGCGCAACAGGGTGGGATTGAAAGGCTTGGCCAGATAGTCTTCGGCGCCGAGCTCAATGCAGCGAATGACGCTCTCCATGTCGTCGACAGCCGAGATCATGATGACCGGGATGTGGCGGAGCTTGTCATCCTGTTTCATCTGCGCCAGCACCTCATAGCCGTTCACGTTCGGCATCATGATGTCGAGCAGCACAAGATCGAACGGCTTGCTGTGCAAAAGCTCCAGGGCTTGCCGGCCGTCCACTGCCGTGGCGACGTTTGCGTAGCTCTCGCGCGCGAGGCGCCGGGTGAGGGCGTATCGATTGTCCTCGTTGTCGTCGACAACGAGCAGCGCCGCTTCCGCCTTGTTCACGGCGCGCTCCCCGCCGACGCCAGCGCGCGGATCTTGTCGAGCAGGCGGCTGAGCTCAACCGGCTTTGTATCGAAATCATCGCATCCTGCGGCAAGCGCTTTTTCCTGATCGCCGGGCATCACATGTGCGGTGAGAGCGATGATCGGAATGCCGCGCGTCTCCGGGGCGGCCTTGATGCGGCGCGCAGCCTCCCACCCATCGAGCACTGGGAGGCTCAGATCCATGAGAACAAGGTCCGGCCGCTCGCTCGTTGCCATGGCCACGCCCTGCGCGCCGTCGGTGGCTACGACAACTGTGTACCCCGCGCGCGTCAGGCGGCTTTTCAGCATATAGATGTTGTCCTCGTTGTCTTCGACGTAGAGGATTTTCATGCTTGCCCCGCGACCCTCGGCTTGACCCATTTGCTGAGTTCACTTGTTAGTCTACGTAACATTTCGTCGCGTTCGCTCTTCTGAATGATGTGCTCCACCCCGCCGTTGAGACGATTGCGATCCGCTTCGGTCAGATCCTTCGCGGTTATGATCACGACTGGAATATCCCGCCATTCGGTGCGCGCCCGCATCTCGTCGAGGAACTCGAACCCGTTCATTCTCGGCATCATCAGATCGAGAATGATGACATCGGGCCGCGAGGTCGAAAGCGAATCGAGCGCGATGCGCCCATCCTCCGCCTCGGTCACATGCCAGCCGATCGGCTCGAGCGCCAGACGCACCCCGCGGCGCACGACATCGTCATCGTCAATGAGCAGGACCCGGCCGGCAGAAGAGCCGCAGATGTGTTGCAATGCTGTGACGAGCTTTCCCCGATCCACCGGCTTGACCAGATAGTCGGCCGCGCCGAGGGCATACCCGCGATTTTTCTCCTCTACGATGGTCATCAGCACGACCGGAATGTGTGACAGCGCCGGGTCGCCCTTCATGGCGGCCAGCACGGTCCAGCCGTCGATATCAGGCATCATGATGTCGAGCGTGACCGCTGCTGGCCGCAACTCCCGGGCGAGCCGCAGTCCGTCCTGGCCTCCTTTTGCCGTGGTCACCGCGAATCCCGCTCGCTCCAGGTGGCGCGCCACGAGCTCGCGCACGGTAGGGTCATCATCCACCACCAGGATGCGCGGCGCCTCCGTTGCCGCCGCACCGGAATGGGTGCGGCCGGACTCCGGTTCCGCCATCGTGCTTGTTTGCTCGGTCTGCACGATGCGCGGCAGGCGAATGGTGAACGTTGAGCCTTCGCCCGGTTGGCTATCGACGGTAATGTCTCCGCCCATCATCCGGCAGAAATGCCGGCTGATCGCGAGGCCGAGACCGGTGCCTCCGTATTTGCGTGTGGTCGAGGAGTCTGCCTGGGAGAATTCCTGGAACAATCTTCCCATCTGCTCCGTGTTCATTCCGATCCCGGTATCCGTCACCGCAACCGTGATCCACTCGCGCCCCTCCATCGGCTCATGGCGGGCAGCGATGGTGACGGTGCCCTTTTCGGTGAACTTGTTGGCGTTGCTCGCTAGGTTCAGCAGCGCTTGTCGGAACCGAGTCTGATCTGCATGGATCGTGCCCGTCTCCGGCAGGCAATCCACGACGAGCCGATTGCCGTTCTTGGCCGCGAGGGGCTCGATCGTCTTGACCACATCCTCGATGAGCGGTCCCAAGGAAAACGACTCCAGGTGCAGTTCCATCTTGCCGGCTTCGATCTTGGAAAGATCGAGGATATCGTTGATCAAAGCGAGCAGATGTCGCGCGGCGCGCAGCACCCGGTCGAGCGGCTCGATCTCGTCGTCCCGCTTGAGATCGCGGGCGTCCTCCAGCAGCATCTCGGTGACGCCGATGACCGCGTTCAACGGCGTGCGAAGCTCATGGCTCATATTGGCGAGGAACTGCGATTTGTGCTGGCTCGCGACTTCGAGCTGATGGCTTTTCTCGCCGATCTCGCTGAACAGCCGCGCGTTCTGGATTGCCAGCGCAGACTGCGCGGCGAACGTTTGCAGCAGGTCAACGGTATTGGCAGGAAACGCACCCGGCGCCTTGCGGCGGACGATGAGCGCACCCACGACATTTCCGAAGCGCATCAGCGGCACCACCAGGCGTGCCCGGTACCCGGCGCGCAGGATGGTGTCGTTGAGGGGAGTGGCAGGCAAATCGCGCAGATCGGCCTGCTGACTGGGTTCGTGCGCTTCGGTCAGCAAGCCGACGGCTTCCGAAATTTCGGAATGCATGTTGCGCACCGCCGTAATCAATTCTTCGCTCATGCCGAAGGTGGCCCTGAGCTGGAATTCTCTTTGTTGCTCGTCCAGTACGTAGATCGCGCCCGCTTCCGTCCCGGAAATCTGCGTCGCCTTGGCGACGACGGTGTCGAGCACCGTTTCCAGGTCGAGGCTCGAGTTGATCGCCTGGGAGACGGCGCCCAGCGCGCGCAGCTCCTCGACCGAGCGCGCGAGCTCCGTGGTGCGCGCGCGGAGCTCGTTCAACAGGCGCACGTTCTCGATGGCAATGACGGCCTGACTGGCGAAATTGGTGACCAGCTCGATCTGCTTGTCGGTGAAGGGCCGTACTTCCTGACGATAAATGGCGATCGCGCCGATCAGCTCGTTCTCCTTCAACATCGGCACTGCCAGAAGGGTGCGTGCGCCGCCCACATCAGCCAAAGCGACGAGCGGTCGAGACCCTCTGAGATACGAAGTCTCCTTCGTAATGTCGGCGATATGAATCAGTTTCTTTGTGAGGGGAAGCCGGGCGAGCGGAAGGTCAGGGTCGGGTTGCAATACCGAATCGCGTCGCCGCTCTTCGGCGAGCGCGGGCGGCACGCCATGGAGCGCCACAGGTCGAAACCCGCCGTTTTCGAATAGCCAAAGCATTCCGTACTTGGCCTCGCAGAGCCTGGTCGCGTTCTCCAGCATGGAATCGAATACCGGCTCGAGCTCGCCAGGGGAGCTCGAAATGACGCGCAGCACGTCCGCGGTGGCGGTCTGCTGCTGCAGAGATTCGCGCAGCTCATTGAGCAGCCGGACATTTTCTATGGCGATCACGGCTTGATCGGCGAAGGTCGTCACCAGCTCGATCTGTTTCGCCGAAAATGGCTGCGGCACTGTCTTGCCGACGAAGATCACCCCTACCACGTGTCCTTTGCTCAGCAGCGGCGCGCCGATCGCGGCGCGGTAGCCCCCCACATTTTGCGCTTCGCCCCAGGCATAATCGGGGTCTGCAAGCACGTCGGTGACGTGAACCACTTGTGCTTCCACTGCGGCTCGCCCCGTGACGCTGCCTCGATCGAGTGGGACTTCCAGTGGCTGGAAAAAACTCCTGATCCGCGCGTGCACATCGGCGGTATGGCCGTAGCTTGCGGCCCACCGTAAGAAATTGCCCTCCCGTTGAAACAACCAGGCATGATCGGCATCGCAGAGCCGCGTCGCCGATTCCACGAGGGTATCGAGCACTTTATCCAGGTTGAATGTTGATCGACTGATCACCTTGAGCACGTCCGCAGTGGCGGTCTGCTGCTGCAGGGATTCGCGCAATTCGTTGAGCAGGCGCACGTTCTCTATGGCGATGACGGCTTGATCTGCGAAGGTCGTGACTAGCTCGATCTGCTTGTCGCTGAACGAACGCACCTCCTGGCGATAGATGAGGATGGCGCCGACCAGCTCCCTCTCCTTGACCATCGGAACAGCGAGCGTGGTTCGGGCACCGGCGAGCTTGGCAAGTTTCGCGCCGGTAGAGCCCGACGCCGAAGCATCCGGTTCGTCGCGGATATCCGCGATTTGAACCGGCTGTTTCGTTGAGAGGGCACGTCCGAGCATCGATGTGGGATCAGGGCGGATCACCGGCACGCGTTGCCGTTCCTCGGCATACGGCTGGGGAGCGCCATGCAGCGCAACCGCGCGGAGTGCATCCCCTTCGGATCGAAACAGCACGCCGAATTTAGCCTCGCAGAGCCTGGTTGCATTCTCCAGCATGGCGTCGAATACCGGTGCGAGGTCCCCGGGCGAGCTGCTGATGACCTGCAGCACTTCAGAGGCTGCGGTCTGCTGCTCCAGCGCCTCGGAGAGCTCGCGGGTGCGCTGTTGCTCCGCTTCGAACAGCCGCGCATTCTCGATCGCGATCACCGCCTGGTCGGAAAACGTGCTGACCAGCTCGATCTGCTTGTCGGTAAAAGGGGCCACGCGTTTGCGCGACAGAACGATCACGCCGATCGGCATTCCCTCCCGCAGCAGCGGAACGCCGAGCATGGTGCGGAGGCCACCGACGGTGGCACCCTCCACAAACCTGTATTCCGGGTCCTCGACCACATCAGGAATGTGGACGATTGTGCCTTCGGCAACCGTCCGTCCGGCCACTGTGCCCCTTCCCAATTCGAGCGGATGGGTGTCCATGAATTGCGCGAATTCGCGGGAATAGCCGTAGCTCGCAACCATGCGGAAGGCGTCGCCCACTTGCCTGTTCATCGAGGCCAAGTCCGCCTCGCAAAGGTGAGCCGCCGACTCGACCAGCGTATCGAGCACGGTCTGCAGATCGAAGGTCGACCGGCTGATGACCTTGAGCACATCGGCGGTAGCCGTCTGCTGCTGCAAGGATTCGCGCAGCTCGCTGAGGAGCCGCGTGTTCTCGATGGCAATGACCGCCTGGCTGGCGAAGTTCTTGACCAGCTCGATCTGTTTTTCTGTGAATGGTCGCACTTCAGTACAATAGATTGCAATGCTACCGATCGCCTCCTTCTCCCTAAGCATCGGCACGGCAACTAATGTACGGATGCCCGCGATTTCCACGCCGTCGACCGCTACAGGATCACGGGCGAGGTAGGCTCTACTCTTCGCAAAGTCTGAAACCTGGACAGGCTGTCGGGTCTTGATGGCGCGAACCGAGGGGACATCGGGATCGAGATGGAGCAAGGCTCCTTGCCGCCATCGCTCGGTGTAACCAGGAGGCAGAGCGCCGTAGAACGCGCCGCTCCGGAATTGGTCTCCTTCGCACAGCCATAGAATACCGTAATTGGCTTCGCATAGCTGCGTCGCGTTCCCGAGTATGGCATCAAAGACCGGTTGCAATTCGCCTTGCGAGCTCGAAATCACGTGCAGCACCTGCGAGGTTGCAGTCTGCTGCTCCAGCGATTCGGAGAGCTCGCGCGTGCGCTGTTGCTCGGCTTCGAACAAACGCACATTCTCGATCGCGATCACCGCCTGATCGGCGAAGGTGGTCACCAGCTCGATCTGTTTATCGGTGAATGGCCGCACTGTGTTTCGCTGCAAAGCCATGGCGCCAATGGGCATTCCCTCCCGTATCAGCGGGACGCCAAGCATCGTACGAAATTCACCGATTTTCGCGATCTCACCGCTCAATTGGTATTCCGGATCCAC
>Ga0207693_10005752_pt1 | contig 10289 bp, 9 predicted proteins | sample LARL81metaG_FD_184347 | JGI IMG/M metagenome (GOLD analysis project Ga0207693, IMG submission 184347) | Corn, switchgrass and miscanthus rhizosphere microbial communities from Kellogg Biological Station, Michigan, USA - LAR L8-1 metaG... | ecosystem: Host-associated > Plants > Roots >... | reverse complement strand
ACGTTCCAGGGAATCGAGTGGACCGAAAACAGCCCGTGTGCGTACCAAGGTTCGTCGCGCACTTCAGGGATATGAAAATAACCAAAATCAAAGATTGAATGAAACCGGGCGAAATTATAAGCGGCAGTCAGCAGTACCAATGCTACCGGCAGAGTTAAAAAGTCGATAACCATTTGTGCGTTCACACGAAGCCCTTGTTTTATTCGAGTGGTGCGCGACTGGCCGGCAGCATTTTCGTTTGAGCGGTGCCAGAAAAGATAAAGGTAGAAAGGTGCTGTCATGAGCAGCTCTGTCCGGTTTCCAACAGCAAGCGCGAAAAAGGCCCCGGCGATGAACGGCGACGGTCGCACCAACGTGAAATAGAGAGCTGCGGTTTCTCCCAATAACGCGAGGCCAAGAGCGATTTGCCACGCACCGCCCATTCCAAGGTTGCACCATGTCCACGTTGCAAAAACTGGAAACAGCGCCAGGAGAATCCGCCGAGTCAGCGGTTTCGGTTTCAAGCTAGAGTAGTCGGCTCCGAATGCTTTCGCGAGCTCAAAGAAGAAATAAGCGCAAGCTCCGGCAATCAAGGCCGCCAGAATGCGTGCGGGAAAGTTGTGGATCAGTGACGCTTTTTGTAGCAGTGCAACCGGTACCATGCTAAGCACGGCGCCCAGCGGAAACGCGGAATAATATTTATTCCCGTAAGAAATCATCTCGTTGAGCCACTCGGGCGGCTTTTCGCGGAGGCCTAGGTCGCCGCGCAGAAATGCCGAGGCGATCTCGGCGGTGTAATCCAGATCCTTTAGCGTCGGGTTGGTTGAGAAGTAAAAGGCGAGCGCCGCGGCGAGTGAGAGTCCGATCGCCACCCAATGCTGGTGGCTGCTCGGCTTTTTCGGTGTCTCGGCCTCCATTAAGGGAAGTCGTTGGCGATCATTTGTCTGCTATCAGAGCTTGAAACCGGCGGCTACTGCGTCGCGGTGAAACATACGGACGGTATCAAGCGAAAGTTCGTCGAGGTCTTTGCCTCCCAGTTCGAGGAGTTTTTTCAGAATGTCGTGCGGCACCGTAACGATATGACAACCGCAGGCGGCAGCTTGGAAAACGTTAAGCACCTCACGAACGCTCGCCCACAGTAGTTCAGCGTTCGGTAAAGTCCGCACGATCGCGAGCGACTCCTTCATTGTCGGCGATGGGTCGACCCCGGTATCGGCGATTCGTCCAGCGAACACTGACAAGATCGATGGAATGCTCGGGTCCAGTACGGCAACGACGGCTGTGACCTGCCGCGGCGTTAGCATGGCCGTTATATTTAGCTTCACGCCTTCACCAGCTAACCCCTCGATCAACGGAATGGAGGATTCACCTCTGGTGTTTGTGATTGGGATCTTAACGTAAACGTTGTCTTGCCACTCGTGGATTTTAAGCGCTTGCCGGTGCATCTCTGCAAAATCGTCAGAGAAAACTTCAAAAGAGATCGGTTTCGATTTCACTTCTTTCAACACTGCTTTGGCAAAGGTTTCGTAATCGGTCAGGCCGACTTTTCGCATCAGAGTCGGATTTGTCGTCAGGCCATGGATGTAGGGCTGGCGCGAAAGTTCCGCGATGCCCTGAAGGTCGGCGCCGTCCGCGAAAATTTTCACGGGCAGGTCCAGCAAGCGTTCAGTCATCCCTTCCAGCCTACCCAACAGCTACCGCGAAATGCAAGCAGTTCTCAGAGACTCGCGTCTCGCAGAACGGCGCTCACGGCATCCTTGAAATTCGCGACGGCAAAATCGGGCGCTTCACGCAAGGGTTCTTTGTAACCGCGCTGGATGAGAATCGCGCGGCAACCTGCGGCGCGCGCGCAATCGACATCGCGCCAGCGATCGCCTATGACATAACTCCTTTTAGGATCAATCTTCAGCTCAGCAGCTGCGCGGAGGATCAGGCCCGGTTGCGGCTTACGGCAACCGCACGGTTGGCCGTAACTCTCGCCGGCGTGATAGCAGATCTCAATGCGATCAAGTAATGGAAGCGCCGATTGCATTTTCAGATTCATCGCTTCAACGGCTTCGCGACTCTGGATGCCGCGGCCAACGTCGGGCTGATTCGTGATGACAACCAGGAGGAAGTTTGCAGCCTTAAGCCGCGCACATCCGTCCGGAACATCTTCGTAAAGCTCGAACTCCTCGACGTGAGATGGAGGATGTGGCATTCCGTTCCGCACCACAACCCGGTTGATTACTCCATCGCGATCGAGAAAAACTGCGGGACGCGCTACTTCATGCTTTCCCATTTCGTATCGCCGATTTTGAGAGTGGGGTGCGAAATCCACAAATGCCACACCACGGCTTGGAACGCCTCGGTGTGCGGCGTGATGCTTGCGGGATTGACCGTCGGGATGACAATCGCTACGTCGGCAACTTGCGCGGTGTATCCTCCGTCGCGGCCCACGATCCCTAGGATCGCGCTACCTCGTTCCTTCGCGAGTTTTAACGCGCTCACCAAATTCGGACTGACATTTTTTTCCAGGCTGCCGCCGCCCACCGACAATACAAGAATCGCGTCTTTCTCGTTGAGTCGGCTTCCTTTAAGCCATTCGGCGAAAACTGAGGGCCATCCGTCATCGTTGGTGCGAGCCGTCAACTCCGAGACGTTATCGGTTGGCGCGTACGCCTCGATTCCTGCGAGCTTGCGGAAATCGTTCACCGCATGGGAAGCATTCGCCGCGCTGCCTCCCACGCCGAGAATGAAAAGCCGGCCGCCGCGCGCGCGTACTGAAGCGAGTAATTTCACGGCTTTTTCGCAAAGTTCCGGGTCGAGCTTCGCGACGATTTCGCTCACCTCGCGCAAATGTTGTTTTGAATAGGTCATGCTGGAACTGAAAAGGTTTTGTTGCGTAACAGGGCATCAAGTTCCGCAAGACCCTCCGCCGAGCCAATCTCATAGAACCGTTGTTTCACTTCATACGCAGCCATTTGTTTCCGGGATACGAGACGCGAGTACACATCGGCCACATCAAATGGCGCATTGTCGGGAAAGCCAGCGAATACTCCTGCGGTCAGAACGCTTATGCCGTAATCGATGTACCGCATTTGCGGTGTGCGCTCTTTCTTGTCATATCGATGAATTTCCCCCGCTTCGAACCAAACATTGCTCGCATCCCAGCGGCCTTCGTTCTCGAACACTGTCATCAAAGCCGGTTTCTCACTCCGAACGAAAGTTTCCACGACCGCGGCGTAATCGACCGGCATGTATGAATCTCCGTAAATTACCAGAAAGTGCTCGCCGAGCTTGGAAACGGCGCGCTGCAGCGCACCGCCCGTTCCGAGAAGCGCTGGTCCATCGAACGAATAATCAATTTGCAAGCCAAGTGGTTTTCCGTCGCCAATCTTCGCCTCGATCAACTCACCCAGATAGCCGACACATATTACGATCTTACGAAAGCCTTCGGAACGCAGCAGCCGCAACTGGTGGACGAGGAATGGTTCACCAGCCACGCTCAACAGCGCCTTCGGAATGTCGTTGGTTGCCGGTCGGAGTCGTGTCGCAAGGCCGCCAGCGAGGATGGCCACGGGCCAATTCGCCAAATCGATGTCTCGCCTTCGCGCCGTCATTGACTGAGAATCTTTGTGCCCTCGGGCTCGAATCGGAAACGCACTTCCATCAATCGTCTCTCGCGCATCGCATCACGCAGGCGAGCCTTATCTTCGGCGTACAACATGAGAAAACCGCCCCCGCCGGCACCGATTAATTTTCCGCCCAGGGCACCGCTTGCCATCGCGACATCATAAGAGTCGTTGATAAACTCGTTGCTCATGATCGCTGAGCGTTCCTTTTTCCGCTGCCAGTGAACGTCCATCAAGCGCGCGAATTCGCGAAGATTATCGCCTTCCAATGCGCGCTGACTTTGGCGCCCGAGTTCTTTTACGAAATCCAGGTTCTCCAGCATCGCTTCGTCAGATTGCGTGCTTTTATCGTGTTGTTCCTGCAAGATTTTTGAGGCTGAGCGCGCATAACCTGTAAAGAACAGCAACAAATTATCCTCCAGCTCCAACAAAGTTTCTTCAGAGACGTTGAGCGGTGATGCCTGCACGCGGCCATCCGACAGAAACTCAAAACAAGTGATCCCGCCATATGCTGAGATGTATTGGTCCTGCTTACCTATTGGTTCTCGCATTCTTTCGATCTCGATACAGCAAGCCTGCTCGGCCAACTCAGACGGGTGCACCAGATTTTTGCGCAACGCGTGCAGGGCTTTGAGCAACGCCGTTGTGAAACTGCCAGACGAGCCGAGCCCCGTCCCAGCGGGGATATCTGCCATGCTTGCGATCTCGAGGTTTCGTTCCTGTACGCCGGCTAGTTTGAGTGCTTCCCTGATGATCGGGTGTTTAATTTCGTCGACGCTGGCTACCTCCTCGAGATGGGAGTACTTCAGCAAAAAACCATCCACAAACCGGCGATGAACAGTGATGTAAATGTACTTGTCGATGGCCGCGGCTATTAGAAATCCGCCGTTCTTGCCATAGTACGAAGGCAGATCAGTCCCGCCGCCGCCGAGCGAGATTCGCAATGGAGAACGCGTGATGATCATTTTGCGAACGGCAACATGGAAAAACCGGGGCGGCTTGTCCAGTGTTCCCGTTCGTCGGTCAGCCTCGTGACGTTTTTCCGAGAAACTGATTCCATTTGGCCCGGGTTTCCGCCGGCACGTTCATGTCTGCTTCCACGAGCCACGAGACGGTCGTCAATGAGTTGATCACCACCGAGACGACAACCAGTCCGATAAGCAAATAGCGCAACTGAAATGCAATTTTGCCCTGCCGCAAGAAGATCAGAAAGGCGAAGATTAGAAAGGGAAAAAGCTCCGAAAGGTAACGTTGGGCCAATCCCATAAAGGATAGAATCACGATAACTTGCAGCAGGAAAATCGCGGCGATGGCGCGGTCCACGCCGTCAGCACCTCTGGGTCGCAGCAACATCGTCACGCCGATCACAGCCCCGAGCAGAATCCAGGATGAAGACCATAAGAGCGAAGAGTACGTCTCAGTGAAAGGCATCACATAAAGATTCTCATGGTGATAATCTTCTCGGTTCGCTTTTAAAAACGGGGCCTCACGTTGCGGTTTCGGACTTCGCAAGACGAAATAGTCCGCAAAGCTGTAAGGCACACGTTCGATTCGAAAAAGTCCGTGCTTTACCGCGAAATCGCGTTGAACCGGATTGATGTTGTACCTCATGTTCATGCCGCTGAAGTCACCGAATCTCGCGTAGCTAAGAAACAGGTAAGATACGAATGCAGTGCCGAGCGGCAGAAACAGCGCGGTAATGTTTCGGATGGGCTGTCGGCGAAACAAACGAATGGCAAGTAGTGGCGCAATTAGGACGAAAGGCGCGCCGAACGTCGCCCGTGAAAGTAGAGCCGCGCCGGCGCAAAACGAAAACGCAAGCAGTGACCGCGTTAACGCTGCGCCCTCAGTTGTTCGAGATCGGCACGCAAAATAGAGCGCAGCGACGGACCACGCGAACCCCCAGATGATTGCTTCGTCGTAAATGGACAGATTGCCCAGCAACAACAGCAACGGTGAGCCAAGCGCGAACCCGATCATGCAGGCGTTACCGATCCAGTTACGCGCGCGGGACGAAAGCGGGCATGAACGCAACGCAGTTCTCACCAGACCGGCAAATGCAAACAGTGCGATGACTCCCGCGCAAAATCCTGAAATCCGCGACCACGTCCCGTGTCCCGCTGGATAGATGAAATTCAGCGGAACGCGAAGCAGCGCGGGGAACGGCCCAAAGTACATCCGCACTTTGCCGTTTACGATCATTCTCTCATGCGCGATTGCTGCTCCATCGACGCCGACATCGCCTCGCAGAAAGTGTTCTGCCTGGGAATCGAACGCACCGCCAAGAACTTCCTTAACAAAAATCTGTTGCCCGCCAGTCATGGTGAATATCCACAGGACCACGCTGAGCACGAGAGTGACTGGCAGCAGATTCGGCGCTTCGTCTCTTTCAGCCATAGAAACAGCGGCTAATCTTAAGTCCAGCTCACAAAATATCACCGGTCGAACGAGCCGACATCGCTAAGTCTATTACTGCTGCCGGCCGAACTCGGGTTTTGGCTGCTTTCAATAATTTCAGGTCGTACGAGATTATCGGCACCACAGGCTCGACTGTAGAATGAAACTCTTAGAAACTTTGCGCCAAAATTGTCACTGTGAACCGCACACTCCGGTGATCAAAAGTTCCATTCAGGTGATCGCAGACGTGACGTTCTCCCGAGAAGCTGCTCCCACTTCGCTCGCGTTTCCGTTGGGACGTTCATGTCGTGGTCGACTAGCCAGGAAACGGTCGCAAGCGAGTTCACCGCGACCGAGAGAGCGATGAGTACCATCATCACACGACGCGACCTGAGTGAAGCTATGCCGCCCGACCCGAGAAAAATGATGAGACAGAAAATCAGGAAAGGATAAAGATCAGCGGCATAACGTTGGGCAAGCAAAAAATATGATAGGATGCAGAGAAATTGGGCAAAGAGGGCCACAGCCGCACCCCGCTCAAATGCGGCGGCACCGTGGCGTCGAACTAGGCAGGTAATTCCCATAATCGCACCGAAAACAAGCCAGCCCGAACACCACGGGAGAGGGAGGTATACTTCGCTGAAGTCATTCGAAAAGAGAGACGGGTAATCATAAAAGTGGCGATTCGCCGCTAAGTACGGTGGTTCGCGCTGAAGGGACGGAAAACGCAGGCTGAAGTAGTCAGCGAAGCTGTAAGGGAGCCGGCGCGGACTAAACACGCCAAATTTGTGGGCAAACTCGCTATGAAGCGGGTTGATGTAGTAATCGAAGTGTACTCCAGTGACGTTGCCGAATCTGGCGTAGCTTAGCCAAATGTAAAAAATGAGCGCGGCGGCGAGCGGGAGAACCAGCGCCGTGAGATTAATTATTCGATTCCCCAACGGTAATCTTAGAGCAAGAAATGGCACGATCAGGATCAAAGGCGCTCCGAACGTGACCCGTGACAGTAAAGCACCAGCGGCGCACAGCGAGAATCCCAGCAACGCGTGCGTCAGGGCGCTACCCTCGGTCTGTCGCGAGCGAAAAGCGAAAAAAATCGCGCCGACCGATAAGGCAAGTCCCCAAATTATAGCCTCATCGTAGATAGAAAGATTCCCAAGCAGCAAGAGTAACGGTGAGCCAAACGCGAACCCGATTACGCACGCGTTGCCGAGCCAGTTCCGCGCGCGCGATGAAAGCGGGGACGAACGCAGGGCCATGCGCACCAGGGCGGCAAAGGCAAACAGGGAGATGGCGCCCGCGCAAAATCCTGAAATTCGCGACCACTTTCCGTGTCCCGCTGGGTAAAGGAAATTTAGTGGGATACGGAGCAACGCTGGGAACGGCCCAAAATACATGCGCACGTGATCGTTCACGATCGTCGCTTCATGCCTGATCGCCTCCGCATCGACATCCACGTCCCCGCGCAGAAAGTGTTCCGCCTGCGAATCGTAGGCGCCACCGAGCACTTCCTTAACAAAAATGTCTCGCCCCCCAGTCATGGTGAATAACCAAAGGACCACGCTGAGAACGAGAGTGGCGGGCAGCAGATTCGGCGCCCGGTTGCCCTCAGTGATGTCCACAGGAAGTAATATATGCCGACTGAAATGCGATCAGTCGAGGATCTGACAGTTTCGCTAGGTACGCTGGTCGGCGGCGTCCTTCCTGGCAGCTGCAAAGAGATTTAAACCGAACTTGTGATACCGCAATCGGATCTGACTTGGCTTGAACCCGGCGCGAACCAGCATCGGCCAAAGATCGCGTTTGTCGTAATACATTTTGTGATCGTCGATCTCCACTTTCGGACTGAATCCGAGCCGGAATGCGGACAACTCGAGGAATCGCTTCCCGCTCCAGGTCGGGACATTCACCAACAGCAACCCAGAGCCTCTGAGCAAGCGCCACGCAGATTGGATGACAAACTGCGGCTCAGCCAGATGTTCCAACACCGAGATGAGCATGACGACGTCGACGGTTTCGCTTTCGAGGTTTGGCAACGTTTGCTCGATTGTCCCTTGATGGAAGGTGAATTTCTCCAGCGTTTGCAACTCCGGCGCGATCCGAAAATCCACTCCGATGCCTCGCTTTAGTTTTGGTTCCAAGGCGATCAACTGCATGGCGCGATAGCCGCAACCGAGTTCCAACACCTCCAGATCGTTGCGGCTGGGCAGATGCCGGTGTATCGCGCGCTGAGATAGCCACACTCCCAGGCGATCAACCGGAGTCAGTCCGTGCTGCCCATAACTTTCATGCGCGCGCAGAGTCACTGCCGGGATCTTGAGATGACGCGTTTTGCCACTTCCATCAGCAGCGTAAAGCCGAACGTTTGGAATCCGAGGATAACGAGCAGTAGACCGAGAATAGCAGGATGCGAAATCGTTTCGAGTTGCAGTCCCTGTTTCAAATAGTGATAGGTCAGATTCCCGAGAAGCACGAGGCCCGCGACGCTTAGACCAGCCGACACGATCATCCCACGATCGAAAGTCATCATCTTTTGTAGCCGGTCAACGAATCGAGGTTTTAATCCGTGCATGACGCGCGCAAGAACTCCAATTTGAATTGAGCTGTAACCCAAAGTTGCGCACGTCACTCCGAGCAGCATCCAGTACAGGCTAAACCCAATTCTCCCAATCCGCACAGGCCCGGCTGCAAGAACGAGAGAAAGCACTAATCCAATTACCAGAAGCACAGCACCGGCCTGAAGCAGGAATGAATCTGCCGCGTAAACCAGCATCACTTTCAGGTTGACCCAACCCGCGAGCCACGGCGATCGCCAGCCCACGCGCAAGTGATGGCTCAGTCGTCCTTCGCGATCCTTGTAAAACTTGATCGGCACTTCGGCGCTGGCGAGCTTCAACCGCGCCGCCTTCAGCACCATTTCGCTTGCGTATTCCCAGCCACGGGACGTGATGTTGATCCTGTCCAATGCTTCACGAGTCACGCCGCGTATGCCGCAATGGATGTCGGAAAAGTTGCTGCGATAAATCCGGTTCAGAATCCAGTTCGTGAGAGGCGTGCCGAAGTAACGGTGCAATTTCGGCATCGCGCCTTTTTCGATGCTGCCTCGAAACCGGCTGCCCATGATGAACTCCGCGCCTTTCCGGAATTCCTCCACGAACGGAGCGATTTCGCGAAAATCGTAAGTTAAGTCGGCGTCGCCCATCAAAATCCATTTTCCGCGAATATACGGAAGTGAGTCCATGTACGCGCTACCGACTCCCCGCTTCGGAACGCGTAAAACCTCGCCGCCGTGTTTAAGCACAATCTTCGGAGTGTTGTCAGTCGAGCTATCGACGATGAGGATTTGCGCGCTCACGCCGGCGCACTCGATGCCTTTCTTGCACCACTCCATGAATTCCCCCACGGTGATTTCCTCGTTCATCGCAGGGATGACGATGCTCAATTCCACATCGTCCGGCGTCGTGCCGTGCGGCAGAACGTGCTCGACAGTTCCGGCGTTGCTCTGTGCGGATCGGTGCAGTACGTGCATCACGGTAGGATCTAACGAATCGGAGGCCGCCGAGGCAAGGCTCGGGGCGTTATTTTCTGAAGTCGAGCGCGCCTTTTTTAAGGGCGTACACGTAGCCAACCATCAGGATCGCAATAAAACTCAGCATGCTCCAAAAGATCGAGCTGCCTTGCTTGATCGCGTCCCGGTAAACGACCGCCCAGGGATACATAAACACGATCTCGAGGTCGAACAGGATGAAGAGCATTGCCACGACATAGAACTTGACGCTGAACCGCGGCTGCGGTCCGCCTTGCGGAATCATCCCGCATTCATATGCGGTGTCTTTCGCTCGCGTGCGTCTTCCGCGTTTGCCTACAAGGATGCTGACGAGCAGCGCGGAAACAGCAAACAGAGCGACAACGATGATTTGCAGGAGCACCGCCAAATAGTCGCGCAGCATCCGGGAATTTGGCGTGAAGCCACTTCGTCCTGAAAAACCAGCTTACTTTACGCCGGCCAGATGGCCATTCTGCTGCGCAATTGCCTGAGCCAGAGCCGCCGGCAAGCCCTTGTATTTCTTGCCATTCTTCCTGACCGCACCCCGCGCCACGAGGTTTTGCAGTTTCTCGTAGGCTCGCAGCCGCAGCATTTCCTCGCCGCCGCTGGCAGCATTTCGCGCCCGAAGATTCTCGTGCACGATATCGAAGAGCTGCTTGAACTCGAACGAAGAACGCCTAGAGAGGACAGCAACCAGCTCCTCAGTTACCAGATCGGGAACCCGACGGGAGAATGCATTTTTCTTTAGAATA
>Ga0207693_10005749_pt1 | contig 10291 bp, 11 predicted proteins | sample LARL81metaG_FD_184347 | JGI IMG/M metagenome (GOLD analysis project Ga0207693, IMG submission 184347) | Corn, switchgrass and miscanthus rhizosphere microbial communities from Kellogg Biological Station, Michigan, USA - LAR L8-1 metaG... | ecosystem: Host-associated > Plants > Roots >... | reverse complement strand
TGCCCCCATCCTTCATTTACAATCAATAGTTGTTGATCCAGCGGACGAACCAAATTTTCTGTGATCGGAACTCGTGCGACGCCTGGATCAGTCAACGGCAAGGTAGTTTGAATGAGTCGGTCGAAGCTTGGTCTTAGTGTGGGATACGATGTGGGAATCAATTGATCAAACCGTGCCTGAATAAGCGGCTCGCTGAAGTTAGCATCGTCAGCCGTTGCCCGCACGCCGCTGAGTGCCAGGGCAGTAGCGACAAACAGCCACTGTCGGCCGCAAGTAGTTTTCATAGGGCAATCTTAGCCAAAGGTGCACTTTAATAGCAATACATTTAAACAACTAACACCTGAGCTGGCCCAGACTCCGACAAAGTTAGCCTCCCCGGTGTTCGACGTTTAAGCTCTCCTCTCGGCATAGACTTAGCGACGACTACGCCTAAAATCTCTCTACCGTGGGCACTGAACCATTCCAGATTCAAAACTTCATCGACGGGCAGTTCGTTGAGCCCGTCGGCGGCAAGTACCTCGACAACATCGAGCCGGCAACGGGCAAACCATACTCGCATGTCGCGGAGAGCGACACGCGCGATGTGGAACTTGCCGTCGCTGCGGCAGAAAAAGCTTTCCCCGAATGGTCGCAAAGGCCTGCAGCGGAGCGATCAAAAATTCTCCTGCGTATCGCCGATTTGATCGAGCGCGATCTGGAGAAGCTCGCGCGTGCGGAGTCGATCGATACCGGCAAACCGTTGTCACTCGCGCGCAGCCTCGATATTCCACGCGCCGCCAGCAATTTTCGGTTTTTCGCTACCGCAATTCTTCACACCGAATCAGAAGCGCATATCACCGACAACGTCGCGTTTAACTACACGCTGCGTCAGCCACGCGGCATCGCGGGATTGATTTCACCCTGGAACCTGCCGCTTTATTTGCTGAGCTGGAAAATCGCGCCCGCCATTGCTGTCGGGAACACCGCCATCGCAAAGCCGAGCGAACTCACGCCGATGACGGCGTTTTTGCTTTGCGAAATCGCACGCGAAGCCGGCCTGCCGGATGGCGTCCTCAATATTGTACACGGGACCGGACCGAATGTCGGCGCGCCAATCACGGCGCATCCCAAAGTCACCACCATATCGTTCACGGGCGGCACCATCACCGGTAAGAAGGTCGCCGAAGCGTGCGCGCCGTTATTTAAAAAGGTTTCGCTCGAGCTCGGCGGAAAAAATCCGAACATCGTCTTCGCCGATGCCGATCTCGACGCCGCCATCGCCGGCAGTGTGCACTCCTCTTTTGCGAATCAGGGCCAAATTTGTTTGTGCGGCTCCCGCGTTTTCGTTGAACGATCGGCCTACGACGATTTTGTTGGCCGCTTCCTGGCTAAAGCGTCGAAACTAAAAAGTGGCGATCCACTCGACGACCAGACCGAACAGGGCGCGATCGTGAGCAAGACTCAGCTCGATAAGGTAAAGTTTTATGTCGATCTCGCGCAAAAAGAGGGCGGCCAGATCGCGCTTGGCGGCAAAGCCCCGGAACCGATCAACGATCGATGTCGCGACGGATTCTTTTTCAAACCAACAGTGATCACCGGATTGCCGGTTTCCTGCCGAACAAACCGCGAAGAGATCTTCGGCCCGGTCGTTACCATCACACCTTTCGACAACGAAGAAGAAGTAATCGGTTATGCTAACGATTGCGAGTACGGCCTGGCGTCAAGCGTCTGGACACAAAATCTCAATCGCGCCCATCGCGTCGCGGAAAGAATTAACACCGGCACAGTCTGGGTAAATTGCTGGCTCGTGCGAGACCTGCGCGTCCCTTTCGGCGGAATGAAACAAAGCGGTGTCGGCCGCGAAGGCGGCGAAGAAGCGCTTCGATTTTTCACCGAGCCAAAGAACATCTGTATCGCGAAGTAGACTGATATCCGCCAAATACGCTAAATGACGCTAAAAGGGTGGAGGGCGCCGCGCTGTAATGCCAGTCCGGCCCCGGACGAAGAAAGCGTGGGTCATTTCTTCACGAAACGCCGCTCGTGATCGAGCAGCCATTTCTTCCGCCACAGGCCGCCGCCATAACCACACAGCGAACCGTCGGCACGAATGACGCGATGACACGGAATAATGATGCACATCATGTTTTCGCCATTGGCGCGACCGACTGCGCGCCGCATCTCGACGTCGCCGAGCTTTTTCGCCATCCACGAATAGGAACGCGTTTCGCCCGCTGGAATTGAGCGCAACAGTTTCCAAGCACGCAGTTGAAATGGCGAACCAACGGGTGCCACTGGAACATTGAACTCAATATTCTTTCCCGAAAAATAATCGGCCAACTGTGAACGAACTGCGTCGAGATGGTTGTGCTCGCCAGGCACGACGTTTGTGTGCAATCGCTTTCGCAAGATTGACAACTCGCGTTCCATTGCACGTCGATCAACGAACTCGAGCAAGCGAAGTCCTTGATCATCTGCAATGGCGAGCATCGCACCAAGCGGCGTTTCGATGCGTTCCGCGAAAAGTCCACCCTGCGTTTTCGCCGCCGTCGGCGTTTCACCAAAAATTCGAGCGAAAGCATCGCGGAACCCGCTCTCCGATTCGAAGCCGCTGCCATTCCGCACCTCGTCCACGCGCTCGCCCTTCTGTACTCCGCGCAATGCGAGGCCCATTCGCCGGGCGCGATGATAGGCTTGGAATGTCATTCCATAATGACGCTTAAATTGTCGTCTTGCCGTCGACGGATCGATCGACATCGCGACAAGTTCCTTATCGGTAATACGGCCGTCCGGCGCGCGATCCACTTCCTCGCGCAAACGCGCGATCAGTTTCGGCGGTGGCTGATCCGGATCCATCGGATGACAACGCAAACACGGGCGATAACCGCTGTGCAGCGCTTCACTTGGCGTCGAGAAAAAATCGACGTTGGCGCGCCCCGGTTTTTTTGCGGTACAAGTTGGGCGACAAAAAATTCCCGTTGTTCGCACCCCGGCGTAAAAAATTCCTTCGAAACTCGAATCGCGATTAACCAAGGCGCGATACATCGCGTCTGGCGGCGGGAGAAGTTCAGGTATTTTCATTGGCGTTGAATTCGAAACGTGTAACAGCCTCGAGTTACGCTGCGAGCGTCCACGAAAGCAGTCTCGGGTTTTTCTAACAGTTTTTCAATGACGGCTTCCGGCTCGCTGCCATTCACAACTTCGGCATCGATCATGTCGTAATTTGAATTGTAAGCACGCATCACCCGGCCTCGGCGAAGATCCGGCGGGAACTCATCCGTCATCGAATAACGCTGGCACGGTTGTTCGTGCACGAAAATCGGCCCGGTTTCAGAGTAAGGATGACCCGCGGGAATAGAGGCGTACGGAAAAAGGATCAGACGCTCGCCTGGCTTGGCGAATCGCAGACAATGTCGACACGGATAACCCTCTGGTGAGTCTGCAACGACGACTGTATGATCCGGCGTGCCACTCGCCGCCGCACGTCGGGCCCCTTCAGCGACCTTAGTCGCGAGAGGAACGATCCGAAAAGTTGATGTTATCATGTTCAAACCGTAATGCCCGCGTCGGTTTCCGCATCGACGGAATTCAGGCATTGAATTCTCAAGTAGAAGCAATCCTTCTGAGCGGCGGCCGTGTCGGCCGCAGGTGAAACAGTGGTCGCAGGCGACACGCCTGCCACTAGAGCAGCCGATGATGAGAGGCGGCAACAAATCCGTGTGCATCCGCGTAATCCGCGGTTAAGAGTCTTAACAAATGAGCAGAGTACGAGTATTAGCTGGAACACGTAAAGGCGCGTTTATCCTGACATCGGACGGGAAGCGCAAGAACTGGAAAGTGTTCGGGCCGCATTTTGCTGGCTGGGAAATTTATCACATGAAAGGATCGCCGGTTGATCAGAACCGGATTTACGCGTCACAAACCAGCGCATGGTTCGGACAAATCATCCAGCGCTCCGATGACGGCGGCGAAAGCTGGAACACGCCGGGCGGCGGGCCGGCGACAAACCCGGAGGGAATGCCGATGGGTGAGAGCAACAAATTCGTTTACGATGGCGTGCCAGGAACGCATCAGTGGTACGACGGGACGCAGCACCCGTGGGAGTTCAAGCGCGTCTGGCACCTTGAGCCGTCATTGCAAGACCCTAATCACGTCTTTGCGGGCGTGGAAGATGCCGCGCTATTCCAATCAAAGGACGGCGGCGCGACCTGGCAGGAGTTATCGGGACTGCGCAAACACGATACCGGCCCGAAGTGGCAGCCGGGCGCAGGTGGAATGTGTTTGCACACGATTCTCCTCGATCAAAAGAATCCGGGAAGAATATCCGTCGCAATCTCCGCCGCGGGCGCCTTTCGTAGTGATGACGGCGGCGAAACGTGGAAGCCAATCAATCGAGGTTTGCACTCGCAATTCATGCCCGATCCAACAGCAGAGGTAGGGCACTGCGTGCACCGGATCGCGATGCATCCGTCCAAACCGGAGACGCTTTTCATGCAAAAACACTGGGACGTCATGCGGAGCGACGACGCAGGAGATTCGTGGCACGAAGTCAGCGGGAATTTGCCGAGCGATTTCGGATTTCCAATTGATGTGCATGCGCACGAACCCGAAACCATCTACGTCGTCCCGATTAAGAGCGACTCCGAACATTTTCCACCCGATGGCAAACTGCGAGTTTACCGCAGCCGTACTGGCGGGAACGAGTGGCAAGAACTTACCAACGGTCTGCCGCAACGCGATTGCTACGTGAACGTGCTACGCGACGCCATGTCCGTCGATACGCTTGATCCATGCGGTATTTACTTCGGGACAACCGGAGGCCAGGTTTACGCATCGGCCGATGGCGGTGACTCGTGGAGTCCAATCGTGCGCGATCTTCCCGCAGTTCTCTCGGTAGAAGTGCAGACGTTATCCTGAGAAATTACAAATCCCAAACAAGTTCCAATGATCAAATCTCAAACCAGGCGAGAGCTTGTCCCGCCATTTTTTGACATTGTGATTTGGAATTTGTTTGGAACTTGTGTCTTGGTTATTGGGATTTCGATTTCATGATTCGCGTCGTTCTTCCTCATCATCTTCGCACGCTCGCGCAGGTGGGTGATGAAATGCACGTCGATCTCAACGGCTCGGCGACGGTGCGCGCGATAATCGACGCGATCGAAGAAAAATATCCAATGCTGCGCGGCACGATCCGCGATCACGAAACAAAAAAGCGCCGGCCGCTGGTGAGATTCTTTGCCTGCGGGGAAGACATCTCGCACGATCCACTTGATGCTCCCCTGCCCGATCCGATTGCAAAAGGGACCGAGCCCTTCTTTATCATGGGCGCTATCGCAGGCGGATAAGTCATCAGACTTCGTTTGCGCGCCTCGCTCGTGAAACTCACGAAGTTCCTGTTGGTCGCGCTAACGCAGATCGCAGCGGTTGCTCATCAACCAACGGCCATCACCTCTGAGATTGTCGTTGTTCCGAGCGGCGCGCTTCGGTTGAAAGCTTTACTTTGGCTACCAGAAAATGGCGGCCCGTTTCCCGCGGTGCTCTTCAATCACGGCTCCGGCAGTTCTGACGCGATGCATACCGGTCCATTCGTGATCACCGAGGCAGCGGAAAGACTTGGTCCGATATTCGTCAAGCACGGCTACGCCTTCCTTTACCTTTTTCGACGCGGGCAAGGACTCTCTGCAGATCAGGGTGATTTCATGCAAAAACTTTTGCAGCGCGAGAAAATGGCGAACGGAGAAGAAGCTCGAAAGGGTCTGCAGCTTCGTTTGCTCACCACCGACCACCTGGATGACGTGATCGCCGGTCTGTCGTTCTTGAAAAAGCTGTCTCATGTCGACGCTAACCGCATCGCGATCGCTGGACATTCTTTTGGCGGTCAGCTGACCTTGCTCGCGGCCGAGCGCGATAGCAGCGTGCGCGCCGCCGTCACCCTTGGAGCAGCCGCCGGCTCATGGGAAGATTGGCCGGAGCTTCGCGAGCGCCTGTTAAGCGCAGTCCGCAAGACGAGTGCTCCGTTGATGCTCATCCACGCGTCGAACGATTACTCGACCGCCCCCGGCAATGCGATGGCGGCAGAGCGCAAGCGGATGGGCAAGCCCCAGGTCCTCAAAATTTATCCGGTAATCGGCAAGACATCGGAGGAAGGCCACAATTTTGTCTATTCGGCGGTGGATCGTTGGGAAACCGACGTCTTTAAATTCCTGGACGCGAATGTTCGTTGACTGTGACCGACGACTGCTAATCTGTATGCCAAAGGAAACAGAAAATCATGTGTCGAAACATCAAAACACTTCATAACTTCGCTCCACCGGCGAGCGAGGAAGAGATCCGCGCATCTTCTCTTCAGTTCGTTCGAAAACTGAGCGGATTTACCAAACCGTCGAAAGCAAATGAGGACGCCTATAATCGGGCAGTCGACAAGATAACGCTGGCCGCGCAGGAGCTGCTCGATTCATTGGTGACAAATTCGCCACCGCGCAATCGCGAAACAGAATCGTTGAAAGCGCGCGCACGATCGGCGAAGCGTTTTGGCTCGTCTACCATTTCGGTTGTTGCCGGACATAGCCACGGTTGAAGTCGGGAAAGCAGCATCCCCAAGAGCTGCTGTTGTAATGGAACACGCAGGCATCAGCGGCAAAAAGTTTCGCGCCGCTTTTGTGCTGATTTTGGTCGTGGCAGTCTCTGCCCTCTTCCTGGCGGTGACGTGGCCTTTTCTAAAACCGCTTCTTCTTGGAGCATTACTGGCAGGTCTGTTTCGTCCTCTTTACCAATGGATCACGGGGCGTCTTGGCGATCGAAGGTCGCTCGGCGCTGTGGTCACCCTACTGATTCTCTTCATCCTCGTGGTTGGCCCCATCAGCGCATTTCTCGGTGTCGTCGTTCAACAAGCGCTCAACATAAGCGATCAAGCGATTCCGTGGGTCCGCCAACACTTGGGCTCCGCCAGTACTTTTAATGCGCACGATTGGCTGGTGCAGAAATTTCCAGCGCTCGCCGATCATGTTCCGAGTCAGGAGGAGCTGGTGCAGAATATGGGTGCGGCGGCCAAGGGCGCGGGTGCGTTGCTTGTAGCTGCTGCTTCCCGAATGACAGCGGGAACGGCCGCCTTTCTTCTCGATCTTTTCATTATGATCTACGCGATGTTTTTCTTCTTCAAGGATGGCGAGAAAATCCTAGAGCAGATTTTTTATTACATCCCTCTGAGTCATGAGGATGAACAGCTCATGCTACAGCGATTCAGTTCGATCACCCGCGCAACCGTGAAGGGAACACTTGTCGTCGGGATAATCCAGGGGGCGCTGGCCGGGATCGCATTCTGGGCCGCGGGCATTGGTGGAGCCGCGTTTTGGGGAACGCTCATGGCCATCCTCTCGATTGTGCCAGGAATTGGAGCGGCCCTTATCTGGGTGCCGGCCGTGATTTATTTATTCATAACCAGCCAAGTTCTGGCCGGAACACTCCTGCTGGGATGGTGCGCCGCCGTCGTTGGAACGATTGATAACATCCTGCGTCCCATTCTCGTAGGAAAGGACGCCAGGATGCCGGATCTTCTCATCCTTGTCGGCACACTGGGAGGCTTGTTTCTTTTCGGCCCGATCGGATTTATTGTGGGACCGATCGTGTGCGGATTATTCCTAACTGTCTGGACAATCTACGGCGCGACCTTCAAAGATGTTTTGCCGCCGGTTAAACGCTTGCGAACTACCGATGCAGATGAGCCCGAAGCACCTTGAAAGATTAGCCGTGCGACGAAAGTTGAGCGTTCTCTGACTTCTTCTAATTTCTTCAAATATGCCCAACTTTACCGGCGGATGCGCCTGTGGCGCGATTCGCTACGAAGTCACCGCGAGGCCGATTATGATGTTCAATTGCCACTGTCGCGATTGCCAGAAGACGACCGGCGGTGCCTATAGGCCTGTGTTTTATGTGCCGGCAAACGCGTTCAAGATAACCAAAGGAACGCCGAAGTATTACAAAACGACGAGCGAGATTGTCGGCGACAACATCCGCGGATTTTGTCCGAAATGCGGTTCACGAATGTTCGGCGGTAAAAGTGAATTCGGACAAGGCATCGCTGCCGGGACTTTGGACGACCCGAATGTGTATAAACCGCAGCACGACATGTGGACAACAGATGCGCAGCCGTGGGACGCGATGGATTCCAAATTGCCAAAATTTGAGAAATACGCCCCAGGTTAATGAGCGAAACATTCGAAAGCTCGCGCGCGCCCGAGCCGGTCGGCGCATTTCCACATGCCAAGCGTGTCGGCAACTTGCTCTTCCTTTCCGGAATCGGACCGCGCGTTCGCGGGAGCAAGGAAATTCCCGGCGTCGAAATTGATTCAGCTGGAAATGTTGCGAGCTATGATGTCGAGAAACAGTGCCACGCTGTTTTCGAAAATGTGCGTCTTGTTTTGGAAGATGCTGGCGCAACCTGGCAGGACATTATCGATGTCACCGTATTCCTAACCAACATGAAAAAGGATTTCCCAGTCTACAATAAACTCTACGCAGTATATTTCGCAGGCGACGGCAAACCGAATCCGACCCGCACGACCGTTGAAGTGACGGCGTTGCCTACGCCCATCGCGATCGAACTAAAGGTAATCGCCGCTGTGGGCTGACGCCGGGGAGCGCAGGCTGCCAGCCTGCCGGTCTCGGCAGCTTGCCGAGACATTTTTGTCGTCTCAGTTCGCTGCGCGAAAATGTTGCCGGCAAGCTGCCGGCAACTGCAGGCTAGCAGCCTGCGCTCCCCAAATACGCGCTCGACGCTTGCCACGTCGGAGCTATCGAGGTACGCGATCTTTCCCGAGATATGTCGTTTCGAATCCTCACCGCCGATCACACCGGAATTACGGTTTCAAATCTCGAGCAATCGCTTGTTTTCTGGCGCGATGTTCTTGGTTTCGAGCTCTCGCATCGCGCGCATCAAACAGGTGAACTCGCTGCGGAAATCACCGGCGTGCCAGACGCCGAGATTTCTCTCGCGGTTTTGAAAGCACCCGGCGGCCACAAAATCGAATTGCTTCAGTACACCGCGCCGGCGGATCGAAAACATTACGTCGATCTTCGGCCGTGCGACGTCGGATCGGTCCACGTCGCGCTAACGGTTGATGATCTGGATGCGGTTTTAGAAAAAATCGCCGCGTCTGGTTGGAAAGCTGGCCGCAAACCGCAAACGCTTACGACTGGCCCGAACGCCGGAAAACGGGTGATGTATGTTCGCGATCCAGATGGAACAACAATTGAATTCATGCAGCCGCCGGCTCAAAGCGGTTGATTCTTCCGAATTAAGCCTTGGACGTTCAGCGCGGTGCGTTGAATCTTTGGAAAGTAGAACGCATGCAGTTTTCAGATAACGAAGATTTTGCGAAACAGCTCGATGCCCAGGATTCACTGCGCGTTTCCCGCGAAAAATTTCATTTGCCAGCCAACAGGAGCGGCGAGCCGCTGATTTATTTCGCGGGCAATTCCCTTGGTTTGATGCCGAAAGCGGCGAAGCAAGTCGTCGAACAAGAGCTGGAAGATTGGGCAAAGCTCGGCGTCGACGCTCATCTTGACGCGGCAACACCATGGTACTCATACCACGAGACCTTGCGCGATCCCATCGCGCGACTGGTCGGAGCGCAGCCGATCGAAGTCATCTGTATGAACAGCCTCACGGTGAACTTGCACCTGATGATGGCCACATTTTATCGCCCAAAGGAATCACGTTTCAAAATCCTGATGGAGGATCCGGCGTTTCCTTCCGACACCTACGCGATCAAAACGCAGATCGTTCATCACGGACTTGATCCAAAAGAGGCGCTGATTCTAGCGCGGCCGCACAGTGGCGAGTTCACCGTGCGAACCGAAGAGATCCTCGATCTAATGGAAAAGCATGCCGATGAGCTTGCGGTTGTATTAATCGGCGGTGTGAATTTTTTTACGGGTCAGTTGTTCGACATTCCGACGATTACGGCGGCAGCCCGGAAGCATGGAATCACAGTTGGTGTTGATCTCGCCCACGCCATCGGCAACGTGCCGCTTTCGCTACATGACTGGAACGTCGACTTCGCGGTTTGGTGTTCCTACAAATATCTCAACGCCGGTCCCGGCGCGGTCGCAGGCGCCTTTGTCCATGAGCGACATGCTACTAACACGAAATTGGCCCGTCTGGCCGGTTGGTTCGGCAACGATCCGAACACACGCTTTCGCATGCACCTCGAGCCCGAGTTCATCCCGGTTCCTTCAGCCGATGGATGGCAAATCAGTAATCCACCGATTCTATCGATGGCACCCCTGCGCGCTTCCCTTGCCATTTTCGAAGAGG
>Ga0207693_10005748_pt1 | contig 10293 bp, 11 predicted proteins | sample LARL81metaG_FD_184347 | JGI IMG/M metagenome (GOLD analysis project Ga0207693, IMG submission 184347) | Corn, switchgrass and miscanthus rhizosphere microbial communities from Kellogg Biological Station, Michigan, USA - LAR L8-1 metaG... | ecosystem: Host-associated > Plants > Roots >... | reverse complement strand
GGTCATCCCGGGCGATCCGGCCGTGACCTATGCAGGCCCCCGGGCCTCCAAGGCACAGCTCGAGCAGACCCGGCGGCAGCTGGGGCTGGACAAGCCGGTGGTCGTGCAGCTCGGCGACTACCTGAAGGGCATCGCGACAGGCGACTGGGGCACCTCGTACCGCACCAAGCGGCCGGTCCTGTCCGACCTGCGGACGGCGCTGCCCGCCTCGATCGAGCTCGTGACCGCAGGTCTGCTCATCGCGCTCCTCGTAGGGGTGCCGCTGGGACTCGTCTCGGCGCGGTTCCACGGGGAGCTGCCCGACTTCCTCGTCAGGGTCGTGTCGGTGATCGGGGTCTCGATGCCGGTGTTCTGGGCCGCCCTGATCCTGCAGCTGGTGTTCGCGCAACGGCTCGGCTGGCTGCCGGCAGCGGGTGAGTACGACCCCAACCTGTACTACACGAGCCCGCTGACGAGCTACGTCCAGATGCCGGCGGTCGATGCGCTGATCACCGGCAACCTGCCGGTGCTCGAGAGCTCGATCTCGCATCTCATCCTGCCCGCCTGCGTGGTGGCTCTGTACCCCGCAGGGCTGCTCGCGCGGATGGTGCGGGCGTCCGTCCTGGACACGCTCGGCGAGAGCCACATCCGGATGACGCGATCGCTCGGCTTCGGCGACCGCGCCATCTTCGGCCGCTGGGCGCTGCGTCCGGCCATGAACCCCGTGGTGCAGGTGACGGCGCTCGTCTTCGCCTACTCGCTCGCCAACACGTTCCTGGTCGAGGCCGTGTTCGACTGGCCGGGGCTCGGCAGCTACGCCGCCAACTCCCTGCAGGCGCTCGACACGCCGGCCATCGTCGGCGTCACCCTGATCGTGGCGATCGTGTACGTCGTCCTCAACCTGCTCGTCGACATCGCGCAGGCGGCCATCGACCCGAGGATCCGCCTCCGGTGACCGCCGTCGCCGTCGGCCGGATCGTGCCCAGCCGCGGGTTCGTCCGCCGCAACCCCACCCTGGTGGCGGGCGTCGTGCTGCTCGCGCTGATCGTGCTGGTGGCGCTGCTGGCGCCGTGGCTCGCGCCCGACCCGGCCGACGCCGGCACCGCCACCCACCCGTTCCGCGTGCTCGCTGCGCCCTCGTCGGCGCACCCGTTCGGCACCGACCTGGTCGGGCGCGACCTGCTCACCCGCGTCATGTACGGCGCCCGGATCTCGCTCCGGATCGTCGTCGAGGTACTGCTGATCGCAGGCCTGGTCGGCATCCCGCTGGGCCTCGCGGCCGGCTATTTCGGCGGCCATGTCGACCAGGTGATCATGCGCATCACCGACGTGTTCCTTGCGTTCCCGGCGCTGCTGCTCTCGCTCGCGATCGCCTTCGTGCTCACGCCCTCGGTCACGAACATGACCATCGCGATCGCGGTGACCTGGTGGCCGTGGTACACGCGCCTCGTGCGCGGCGAGGCCGCGTCGATCGCCACCCGTCCCTACATCGAGAGCTGCCGCACGCTCGGCGTCTCGCCGATCCGGATCCTGCTGCGGCACGTGCTGCCCAACTCGATCACGCCGGTGCTGGTGCAGATGTCGATGGACGCCGGCGGGATCCTGCTCACGGCCGCCTCGATCTCCTTCCTCGGGCTGGGGGCGCAGGACCCGACGCCCGAGTGGGGGCTGATCGTGAGCCAGGGCGCCCAGTACTTCTCGACGCAGTGGTGGTTCGTGACGTTCGCGGGGCTGGCGATCCTCTTCACCGCCATCGCGTTCAACCTGATCGGCGACGGCGTCCGCGAGCTGCTCGACCCGAAGCGGGTGATCAGCCGATGATGCTCGAGGTGCGCAACCTGGGCGTGTGGTTCGGGGAGCGCCAGGTCGTCGCTGTCGACGCGCTCGACCTCGACCGCGGCCAGATGCTCGGGATCGTGGGCGAGACCGGCTCGGGCAAGTCGATGACCGCGTATGCAATCGCTGGGCTCGCGCCGGGGATGGGTGCCCGGGTCGAGGGCTCGGTGAAGCTCGAGGGACGCGAGCTTCTGGGACTGTCCGACCACGAGCTGCGCGACATCCGGGGGCGCCGGATCGCCATGATCTTCCAGGCTCCCATCTCGTCGCTCAACCCGGTGTTCCGCGTCGGCGACATGTTCCTGCGTGCCCTCCGGCTGCACGGCGCGTCGAAGCCGCAGGCGCGTGAGCGGGCCGCCGCGGCGATGCGATCGGTGGCGCTCTCGCCGGACCTCCTCCACCGCTACCCCCACCAGCTGTCTGGCGGACAGGCGCAGCGGGTCGCGATCGCGCTGGCCGTTGCCCTCCGGGCCGAGGTGCTGATCGCCGACGAGCCGACCAGCGCGCTCGACGTCACCGTCCAGGCCGAGATCCTGGAGGTGCTCCAGACGCTGCGGGCCGAGGAGTCGCTGGCGGCCCTCTTCATCAGCCACGACCTGGCGGTCGTCTCCGGGATCTGCGACAGCGTTGCGATCATGTACGGCGGCAAGGTCGTCGAGCGCGGGCCGGTCGCGCAGACGCTGCGCCACCCGGAGCACCCGTACACGCGCGAGCTGCTGGCCGCGGTGCCACGCCTGAGCCGTGCCGAGGAGCAGGATGCTTGACGTCCGCGACCTGGTCGTGCGGTACGGCCCCGTCGTCGCGGTCGACGGCGTGTCGCTGACCGTGCCGCCGGGGCCCGCCGGCCTCGGCCTGGTGGGCGAGAGCGGCTCCGGGAAGACGACGATCGGTCGCACCGTCGTTCGGCTGACCGCTCCCAGCTCGGGTGAGGTCACCGTCGACGGTGTCGACGCGTTCCGGGCACGGCGGGCCGCGCTGAAGACGTACCGCAAGAGCGTGCAGATCGTGTTCCAGGATCCGGATTCGACGCTCGATCCGCGCATGCGCGTCGGCGCCGCCATCACCGAGGCGTTGCGCGCGCACGCGATCGTGGACCGCGCCGGCTTCGCGGATCGCGTCGGCGAGCTCCTGACGGCGGTCGGGCTGGAGGCCGACCATGCCAGCCGCTTCCCCCACCAGCTCTCCGGCGGCCAGCGCCAGCGGGTGGCGATCGCCCGCGCCCTGGCCGTCGAGCCGCGCCTGCTCGTGCTCGATGAGCCGACGAGCGCCCTCGACGTGACCGTCCAGGCGCGCGTGCTGCAGCTGATCTCGCGGCTTCGGGAGGAGCGCTCGCTGGCCTACCTCCTGATCTCGCACAACCTGGCGGTCGTGGAGCAGCTCTGCGAGCAGGTCGCGGTCCTGTACCTGGGGCAGGTGGTCGAGCACGGAGAGACGAGCCGCGTGCTGGCCCGGCCCGTGCACCCCTACACCCGCGCCCTCCGCGCCGCCGTGCCGGAGCTCTCCGAGACGCTGCCCCGGCCCCAGACGAAGCGGGCCGATCCGCCGGATCCGGCCGAGCCGCCGCCCGGCTGCCGGTTCCATCCCCGCTGCCCGATGGCGATCGACCGGTGCCGCCACGAACAGCCCGTCCTCCGCGAGGTCGACGGCCGGCTGACGGCCTGCCACCGGGCCGAGGAGTCGCTGGCCGAGACCGGCGGATAGGGTCCCTGCGTGGACGTCGCGGCCATCGACACCCACCTGCAAGTGCGAGCGGATCGGGACGAGTTCTCGGGAGTCGTGCGGATCGAGCGGTCGGGTGACGTGTTGCTGGAGCGCGGCTACGGCCTCGCCAGCCGGGCGTGGGGTGTCCCGTGCAGTCCCGCCCACCGGTTCGATACCGCGTCCGTGACGAAGCTGTTCACCGCGGTGGCCGTGCTGCAGCAGGTCGAGGGGGGCGCGTTCGGGCTCGACACGTCGGTGACGGCCTATCTCGGCCTCGACGAGACGACGATCGTCCCGGAGGTCACTCCGTACCACCTGCTCACGCACACATCGGGCATCGGGGACGACGCCGACGAGGAGGACGGCGTCGCCTACGAGACGCTGTTCGCCGATCGGCCCAACTACGCGATCACCGAGACGGCTGACCTCCTACCGCAGTGCGTTCACAACGAGCCGAAGTTCGCTCCTGGCCAGGGCACGAGGTACTGCAACTGCTCGTACGTGCTGCTTGGGCTGATGGTCGAGCGGGCATCCGGAATGCCGTACCGGGAGTACGTGGTGGGAAGCGTCTTCCGGCCGGCGGGGATGGACCGCTCCGGCTTCTTCCGGATGGACCGGATCGAGCCGGACGTCGCCGAGGGCGCCGACCCGGTCACGGACGCTGCCGGCGCCGTGGTCGGCTGGCGCCGCGGGATCTACAGCTACCCACCCGTCGGCTCGCCCGACGGGGGCGCGTACGTGACTGCGGGCGACCTGATCGCCTTCGACCACGCGCTCCGGGACGGCAGGCTGCTCGGCGCGGAGCTGACCGCGGCGATCCTCCAGCCGAAGGAGCACTATCGCGACCTGCCGGCCGGCACGCACCGCACCGGCTACGGGTTCGAGTTCGAGGTCACCCCCGACGGCGAGATCACGACCTACTGGAAGGAGGGCATCAACGTCGGGGTCAGCGCGATGCTCGCCCACTGGCCCCGCCAGGGGGTGACCCTCGCCGTTCTCAGCAACCGCGAGGACGGCGCCTGGAACCCGATCGAGACCATCGAGACGGCGCTGCGGGCGGACCTCGGCGTCAGCCGCCGCACGGGCTGACGCTCAGTCGCGCGAGCTCAGTTGGCGGCCCTGGAGCCGTTCCTGGTAGGACATCGACGCCCGGGAATGCAGGCCGAACCGCGCCGAGAGCCGGTCGTCGATGAACGTCATCGCGGTGAGCTGGAGATCGCGGTGCAGCGTTTCGAGGGGTCCGACCGCTTCCAACCCCAGCGTCCACGAGGCGGCGCCGTCGATGGTGACCTCCGTGAGCTCGAGCGAACAGCCGGGCGCGCCGGCGTCTGCCAGCGGACGTTCGATGAGCCCGTCATCGGCCACCGCGAAGGAGCGTCGCCGGCGAGCTTTCTCCACCCGTGTCCACGACGCGCCGTCGAAGAGCGTCCGAGGAGCGCTCGCGAGCGGGAAGCTCCACTTCTCCCAGACCTCCAGCCGACCTCGGGTGCCGCCCGGGAGCGACAGCCGGCCCGGGCTGTGCCGAAACGCCTTCACATCGAGCTGGACGCCGCCGCGGACCTTGACGCTCAGATTGGGCAGCGCCAGATCGGTCAGGTACGCGTCCTCACGCACCTCGACGCCTTCCCCGAACGGCTCCAACCGCTCCGCGAGCAGGACCGGCAACCGGCCGGGGTGGATCCACCGCACCTCGAGCGAGACCACGCCGGCGCCGGCGCCCCCAGGCATGCTCAACGCTCCTGCACGCGGTTCTGCGCGCTCTGCCCCGCGGCCACCGGTCACGGCCAGCATTCCCGGCGAACACGAGGACGGATGACCGTTCGCTGGATCATCGCCCCTCCCCAACCGGCCGGACTCGCCCGCTCAGACACGAGCCCCCCGACGGCCGGATTGTCGCACAACCCGTTGTCGGTCAGGCGGGTCGCCGTCACCCGATCGGCATGATGACCAGTCCTCCCCGGCGCCACGACGTCCGGGCGGCAACCCGGTAGGCTGGGAGCGCACAACGCGGGAGGGTGAGCGGTGGAGGTCGGCGATCCGCGAATCGGGCTCGAGCTCGATGAGCGCTACACGCTGCTCGAATGGCTCGGCGCCGGTGGCATGGGGGTCGTCTACAAGGCCGAGCACCGCTATACCGGAGAGCTCGTTGCGATCAAGCTGTGGGCCGGCGATCTCCCTGCCGGAGAGGGCCGGGACGAGATCCGCCGGCGCTTCCTGAGCGAGCCGCGCCTGCAGTCGCTCGCCCGGCATCCGCATGTGCTCCGGGTGATCGATGCCGGCGTTGCAGGCCTCCAGCCGTTTCTTGTGACGGACTACGTGGACGGCGAGGACCTGCAACAGCGGATCGACCGCCACGGTGTGCTCGGGATCGCCGAGACGCTTGCGATCCTCGACCAGGCGGCGGCGGCACTGGACGCCGCCCACGAGCGCGGGATCGTCCACCGTGATGTCAAGCCCGCGAACGTGTTGATCCGCGGCGACGGTCACGTCTTTCTGACCGACTTCGGAGTCGCCAAGGACGCGGCGGGCGTGGACGGCACGGCGATGTTCGTGGGTACGACCCTGTACGCCGCGCCGGAGCAGATCACGCTGGCGAGCGTCGTTGACGCGCGTGCCGACGTGTACGCCCTCGCAGGCGTGATGTTCCACTGCCTGACCGGTAAGCCGCCCTTCCAGGGCGACTCGCCGTACGAGGTGATGAACAAGCACGTGACCGAGCCGCCGCCCGCCGTGTCGCAAACGGGGCCGGATGTTTCCGCATCGCTCGACGCGGTGCTGGGCCGAGCGCTCGCGAAGGTGCCGAACGACCGCCACGCCGCCTGTGGCGACCTGATCGCGGAGGCCGCGGCCGCGACGGGGACTGACCTCGCGTCGATCACCGTCCCGTCGCCGTCCCGGTCGCGCGCCAAGCCGGGGGAAGCGCCCACGGCGAGGCTGCATGTCCGCACCTACTCGTATGCGACCGACCCGCACCGGGACGTCTCGACGGCCGTCGTCCCGGCGCCGGCCGCTCCCGAGACGCGGACTGGATCGCGCTCGGCAGCTTCACGCAGGTGGCGGGCGCGGATGCTCGTCCTCCTTGGAGGCGCGCTCGCTGCGGCGCTCGGTGTCCTCTTCACGGCACCCCCCGTCGGTCGCAGCGGCGACGCCGGCCCCGGCTCACCCGGCTCCAATCGCCCGGCTGGGCATCCCGGCGCGGCCGGTGCAAGCGCCGAGCAGACCGCGTTCACCGGCTACGCCGCCCAGCTTGCGACCGACTTCCCCGGCCCTATCGTCTCCCGAAGCTGCCACCAGGAACGCGATCTCGGCAACCCGGACGCGCTGGCCCTCATCCATTGCTCCATCCAGGACGGCCGGATCGACACCTACTACGAGCTGTGGCCGAACCGGACGACGATGAACCGGTTCCTGGACGACAACAGCTTCGGGCTGGGCGTCTACTTCGCCGGCACCTGGACGGACCGGAGCGGCAAATCGCAAGGGCGTATCGACCGCTTCGTCACCGGACTGCTCGATCCACGCAACGTCATCCTGTGGTCATATGCAGCGGCGAACGCGACCATCTGGGCGCAGAGCGGGGGCCTCGACGCGGATCAGCTCCTGAGCTGGTGGCGCACGACGGCACCGCCGACCCCCTCTCAGGCCCACATCTGAGGTGACGCAGTTGCCCGCCCTCTAGGACGGGCAACTGCTCCACGTGGAAGGGTTGACCAGCGAGCCGCGCAGCGACAGTGCGATCGCGAGCGTCAGGGTGGCGCAGACGAGCCCGATCCCGTCGACGACGATCAGCGGCGAGCTGCCGATGCTCAGTCCGTATGCGAGCCAGATCGCATACCCGCCCGCGTAGACGGTGAAGAAGAGCGCCGAAACCTCGCAGGACTGGCGGCGTTCGAGCAGCCTGCGAGCCTGGAAGAGCCCTGCGCTCGCGCCGCCGATGCCGTACGCGGTTACGAGAAGTGCGAGCATGGCCTCCACCAATAGGCAGGGGTTCCCCTCCTGGCCCTCGCCGTTCGCGGTGGGACGCGCTCCGTCCCTGATCGGTCGGTCGCCGCAGCGGGCAGTCCGTGCTCGAGGGGGTAGCCGGCGGCCTCCCAGTCGGCGATCCCGCCTGCGTACCGGCTCACGCGTGGGTATCCCGCTTGCACGAGCAGCCGGTAGGCGTAGATGCTCGCCGTGCAGTGGACGTCGGCGCAATAGACGACGATCTCCTGGCCGGGGTCGAGGGAGCCGAGCATTTCCTCGACCGTGGTGAAGTGGCGTGACGTCGGAATGTGCTTCGCCCGGTAGGCGAAATCGGAGAGCGTCATCACGAGCTGGATCTCGTCTCCGAGGTCAAGCTTCGCGCGGAGCTCCTCGCGAGTGATCAGGTTCATCGCCTGCCTCCCCGAAGTCCGATCGACTCGAGGTACGCGCTTGGCACGGCGATCGGGCCCGGCTGCTCGAGGCGGTTCCACGATCGCGCGAGGTCACGCAGGTCGCGCGCCAGCGCGTCACGCCCGGGGCCGGCCGCCTCGAGTGCTTTCAGCGTCGGCCCGTAGTACGTGGCGAAGGCGTCGACGAACGCTTCGGCCGAGGTGAAGCGGAAGACGAACGTCCGCCGGCGATGTACCCATGCCACTTCGGTGCCGAAGAGATCGGTCAGATGGGCCTCGGTGCCCCAGAGGAGCGGCGAGGCGAGGCCCCGCGGGGGCGGAACGTGAGACGCGACCGTCTTGAACATCGATCCGATGAAGCCGTCGGGTGTCCAGCTGGCGAGCGCGATCGTCCCTCCCGGTCGCGTCACCCGGACGAGCTCCGCGGCCGCTCGCCGATGGTCCGGGGCGAACATCGTCCCGAACACCGAGAGGACGGCATCGTAGGACTCCTCGGGGAAGGGGATCGCTTCGGCGTCGCCAGGCTCGAAGTCGACGGTGAGCCGCTCCGCCGCGGCCCGCTCGCGGGCGCGCTCGAGGAGCGTGGGCACGTAGTCGATCCCGGTCACGACGCCACCGAGGCGGGCCGCGGCGAGCGCTGCGTTGCCGCTGCCCGACGCGACGTCGAGGACGCTCGTGCCGGCTCGCACGTCGGCCGCGTCGACCAGGCGCTCGGCGACCGGAACGATGAGGGTTGCGATCTCGGCGTAGTCGCCGCTCGCCCACGTGGCCTGCTGGCCGGCTTTGACAGTCGCCAGGTCAAGGGCTGCTGCAGTCGTCATGGTGATCCTCCATTGAAATTAGTACGATCGGTCGTTCTTTATGCAGAGTATACGACCGGTCGTGCTATCTTGCAACTATGAACGACATCGACATCTCCCGTGAAGGCGGTCGCCGCCCCCCGCACAGGCGCAGAAGCGACGGTGAGCGCCGACGCAGCGCGATCCTGAGCGAAGCCGCACAGCTCGCCACTGTCGAGGGCATCGACGGCCTCTCGATCAGCCGGCTGGCAGAGGTCGTGGGGATGAGCAAGAGCGGGCTCTACGCCCACTTCGGCTCCAAGGAGGAGCTCCAGCTCGCAACGATCGAGACCGCGAACACCATCTTCAACGAGCAGGTGGTCGGGCCGGCGTCCGTGGCCCGCACCGGGCTCGAGCGGCTGCAGCGACTCGCCGAGAACTTCCTGCGCCACGTCCAGGACGGCGTCTTCCCGGGCGGCTGCTTCTTCGCCTCGGTGGCCGCCGAGATGGACACCCACCCCGGTCGTGTCCGCGACGTCGCGGTGAAGCTCACGGAAGACTGGCTTGCGCAGCTCGAGGCGGCCGTCCGAGACGCGCAGGCGGAGGGCGCCATCGAACCCTCCGAGGACGCCGCGCAGCTCGCCTTCGAGCTCGACTCCTACCTCCTCCTCGCGAACGCCCAGTTCGTCATCCGCCAGGACCCGGCACCGATCGAGCGCGCTCGCCGCGCGCTGGCGCGCCGGCTCTCCGCAGCGCTCCCAGCGTCGTGATCGTCCGGAACCGCCGTCGCCGGACGATCACGACACGATTCGGCGGCTAGCCCCCCATGCCGAACCTGTCGCACGACCTGGCGCCGAATCCCATGGCGAGGCCATCGGCCTTGTTCGCGAGATCGAGTCCGATGGCGTACTCCGCCGCGGCGTTGCCGTCGCTCCCCTTGGCCAGCTCGCGCAGGGCGAGCGCGTGGTAGATCGCGCTCTTCTTGTAGAGCTCGATCATCCGCGCGTAGGCGACGGCGTCGCCGCCGTCCGGGACGCCGAGGGCGTCGAGCTTCGACCCGGCGTCGATGATCGCCATGCCGTGCTGCCTGATGTGACGGGCGTCGAAGTGGTTGACGAGCTCGTGGCTGTCGTCGGGTAGGGCGTTCTCGCAGATGGTCGAGGCGCGTTGCGCCCAGCCCGAGCCGGCGGAGCCGGACGATGCCGCCGAGACGGCATCCGTCTTGTGCGCGGACGCGGGGGCCGCCTGTCCCGCAGCGCCGCAGCCGGCGGCGAAGGTGCAGCCGAGGGCCACGAGCGCGGCGGCCGCGATTCGCCAGGGTGTGGGGTACATGATGAAGCCTCCGTTTGGGGTTGGCCACACCATCCCCGTGACGGCGACGGCTGGCGTCGGGGCTTCCCCTACAGAACGGACGACCCGGCTCCCCGGGAACGCCGGGGCGCGTGCGGGCGCATGAGAGTCAATCCGGACTCGATCGCCGGCGGAGTCGCTCGAGCCTCGGTCACGTGGCTGGCATATGCTCGACGACATGACGGTTCCGACGGGCCGGTTCGACTCGATCGACCGCCGCGTCGCCCTCGTCACCGGCGCGGCCGGCGGCATTGGCGATGCGACGGCGCGGACCC
>Ga0207693_10005746_pt1 | contig 10294 bp, 8 predicted proteins | sample LARL81metaG_FD_184347 | JGI IMG/M metagenome (GOLD analysis project Ga0207693, IMG submission 184347) | Corn, switchgrass and miscanthus rhizosphere microbial communities from Kellogg Biological Station, Michigan, USA - LAR L8-1 metaG... | ecosystem: Host-associated > Plants > Roots >... | reverse complement strand
ATGGCAACTCTCGCCCAACGGTCGGGCATTGATCTCCGCTGGGTCGCGGGATCGCTTGGTCTGCACGAGGAATACGCAGAGACAATTGCCGACCCGATCCTTCGCTTTCTCGACGCGTCCCCGTCGGCGCGGTTCGGCTTTTAGGCAGACACCAGAGGATCTGCAGGGCCTTGTTCCCCGCAGCAAGATCGGTTAATGATACAATATATCATTATATCATTATGCCCGATTGGGTGGTGAACGGGGGGCAGTTGGAGTGGGCACCTGCGGGGAAGGAGAGGCGGCCCGATGATCGCCGTCAACCCGAGAAAATACTTGCGCCGACTCACCGGCGGGCTTTTCGGCTTGGGCTTAATCGCGTCGACTTCCTTGGCGCTGGCAGACTCGATCAAGATCGTCGCGGCCGAAAACTTCTACGGCGACATCGCGAAGCAGATCGGCGGCCCGGATGTTACTGTGATGAGCATTCTCAACAACCCCGACCAGGACCCGCATCTGTTCGAGGTGAGCCCGTCGGTGGGGAGGGATGTCTCGGCCGCACGTCTCGTCATCTACAACGGCATCGATTATGACCCGTGGATGGAAAAACTCCTCGGAGCCGCCCGCTCGGCCAATCGCAAGACAATAGTCGTCGCCGATCTGGTCGGGAAGAAAATCGGCGACAACCCGCATATTTGGTACGACCCAGCAACGATGTCGGCGCTGGCCAAGAGACTTTCCGACACCCTGAGCGCCGAAGATCCCGCCGACAAAGCCGGATATGAGCAGCGCGTGGCGCGTTTCGAGGAGTCGCTAAAGCCGATCCAGGCGAAAATCGGGGAACTCCGCCAGCGGTTAGTTGGAACGCCTGTCGCGGCGACCGAACCGGTCCTGGGCTACATCTTCGACGCGCTCGGTATGAAGGTCCGAAATCAGGCCTTTCAACTCGCCGTAATGAACAACACCGAACCAAGCGCGACGGATATCGCCAATTTCGAGAACGACCTCAAGACGCACCGAGTGAAACTGCTGATCTACAATAGCCAGGCGACCGACCCAATTGCCGACCGGATGCAGAAAATCGCCAAAGGGGCCGGAATCCCGGTAGTCGGGGCTGCCGAGACCAAGCCTGCCGGCGAGGACTATCAGAGTTGGATGATGAGCGAGCTCGGTGCGGTCGAGCGCGCGCTCCCCAAGCAAGCTCCGTGAACGCTATCGAGTTCCGCGACGTCACGCTGAGGTTGGGCGGATGCGACGTGCTGGCCGGCGTGAGCCTGGAGATCGTGACGGGTGAATTCGTCGGTGTGCTCGGCCCCAACGGCTGCGGCAAGACGACCTTGATGCGTGCGATCCTGGGTCTAACGCCGGCAAGCCGCGGCGATATCCGTGTGTTCGGCCGGGCGGCCGCGCGCGGCAACCCGGCGATTGGATACATGCCGCAGAATCGCAGTGCCGGCGGCAATCTGCGGCTGAGCGGCTGGGACTTCGTTGCCGCTGTGTTCAGCGGCCATCGGCTGGGCCTACCATTCGCCAGCAGGGCGGCGCGCGTCGAAGTCGATCGTGCTCTCGCTCTGGTCGGCGCCGACAGATTGGCGCGGCGGCCCTTGGCCGAGATTTCAGGCGGGGAGCGTCAGCGTCTGCTGCTGGCTCAGGCGCTGATCGGCCGCCCGCAGCTGCTGCTCCTGGACGAGCCGCTGGCCAATCTCGACCCACGCTTTCAGGGCGATGTGATTGCGTTGACGAAATTGCTCCAGGCCGAACTTGGAATCACCATCTTGTTCAGCGCCCACGAGCTGAACCCGCTGCTTGGCGCCGTGGATCGCGTGCTCTACCTAGGGCGCGGCCAGGCGGAACTGGGTACTGTCGACGAAGTGATCACCGGGCCGGTACTGTCGCGCCTGTATGGTGCCGATATCGACGTGATCCGCATGAAGCGCCGGATCTTTGTCATATCTGGCGATCACGATGTCGAACGCGACGCGCACCGCCACGATCATCGCTCAGCTGACGCACACGATCTGCTGGGGGTGCGGCATGGCGATGCTTGAGTACGAGTTTATGCAGAATGCTTTCGCGGCGGCGACCATTGTCGCGGTCGTTTCGGGGTTGGTTGGTTATTTCCTCGTCCTGCGCGGGCAGGCCTTCGCCGGTCATGCCCTCGCTCATGTCGGCTTTACCGGTGCGAGCGGCGCGGTGCTGATCGGGGTCGCGCCACTCTGGGGTATGGTGGCGCTGACCCTGACGGCCGGAATCGGCATGGGCGCAATGGGCGAGCGTCTGGCCGGCCGCGATGTGGCGATCGGCATCGTTCTGGCGCTATCGCTCGGCCTTGGCTTGCTGTTCCTGCACTTCTTCACGGCCTACGCAACTCAGGCAACCGCATTGCTGTTCGGCAATGTGCTTGCCGTCGATATCGGGACCGTGCGGACGCTGCTGTGGCTGGGCGTCGTCAGTGTGGGGATACTCGCGGTCATCTCGCGCCCATTGCTGTTCGCGAGCCTGCTGCCCGAATTGGCCGAGGCAAAGGGCGTATCGCTGCGGCTCTATTCGGTGCTCTTCCTGGCGATAGTGGCGCTGGCGGTCGCCGAGTGTGTGCAGATTGTCGGCGCGCTCCTCGTCTTTGCGCTGATGGTCGGTCCAGCGGCCGCGGCGCAGCGGCTGACGACCCGGATTGGCAGCGGGCTGCTGCTGTCGGCCTGTCTCGCATTATTGGAAGCCTGGACGGGCATCACTCTGGCCTTCTACACCGACTGGCCCGTCAGCTTCTGGATCACCGCTTTGAGCGCAGGAGCTTATGGGCTTACCACGTTGCCGCTCATCGGCAAGGGCTGAGAGATCACGTGCTCGTCGAGTCCCGAGTTCCTGTTTGACCGCCTCGCCGAAGGCCGGCTGGGTCTGAGTTGATCTTGATCGAGAAAGGGCTGTTCTTCGCATTAGCGACCACCGCGTGTTGTCGGAGGACGAGTAGAGAGCTGTCGCAACAAGCGGCGGCTTTGTTGCGAGTGATAGCGACCCCAAAATCGCCTTTTTCGCATTGCATACTGTTTCCTGGGTTGGGCCAGTGAAGTGCCGAGGTGTGATTTGCGCCAAAACAGTCAAGCGGCCATTTCAACCTTTCGGCGAGATCTCGCTGTGGACTCGCCGCAGATACGCCGAAAAGCCAGCGGCGACTCAATCCCTGATTGTGGCCGACGCAATCCCAGCGCTAGCCGCGCCTGCCAATCTTGACGTTCTACCATGGCCTGCCGTCTTTCCCGCTCTGCACGGAGCGAGTAGGGTGTGACGTCGGCTTCGATTTCGGAGTCGCCGAGACAGCAGATCAACCCCGGAAGGGAGTGAACATGCCGAATAACACTCACGAATTCACGACCGAAGATGTCGAGTATCTCCGCCATGGCGACACGCGGCTGATCGCGCGGCTCTACAGGCCGAAGGGCGACGGTCCGTTCCCGGCGGTCATCGATCTCCATGGCGGCGCCTGGACCAGCGGGGACCTGACCGGTACCCAGGGTCTCGACGAAACTCTGGCGAAAAGCGGCTTTGTCGTCGCCTCGTTGAATTTCCGCCATGCTGCCGACGGCTATCCAACCTCGCTGATCGACATCAATTATGCGATCCGCTGGGTCAAGGCGCGTGCCCGCGAGCTCAAGGTCAATCCCGACCGGATCGGCATCGCAGGTCAGTCGAGCGGCGGACATCTCGCGATGCTGGCGGCGATGCGGCCGAACGATGCTCGATATGCCTCGGTCCCGCTGCCGGCGGGGTCGCCGCAAGTCGATGCGACGGTCCGCGCCGTCGCGATGTCATGGCCAGTGATCAACCCGCTGTCGCGCTATCGCAATGCCCAGAAATTGGCGAAGGGACCAAACCCGCCGGCCTTCTCGATCGGCATGAAGGAAAAGCACGACACTTACTGGAAGACCGAAGCCGCGATGACCGAGGGCAACCCGATGCTGCTCCTCGAACGCGGCGAGAAGGTGCCGACGCCGCCGGCGCTGTGGGTGCAGGGCCGCCCAGACATCGTGCACGACTATCACGACGATGATTCGGATTTCCCCGGCAACGAGCCAGAGCGGTTTGTCTCGAATTACCGCAAGGCGGGCGGCGATATCGAGATCGTCTATGTCGACAACGAGAAGCGCTCGACAAGCGCCTCCTTCGACCCGGTCGCCGCCTTCTTCAAGAAGCGCCTGGGATAGATCGCCTTACGCAAGCTCCTCCCTCTCCCCGCCCGCGGGGAGAGGGGCCTCCCCCGGGAACCATTCCCCGACCACCTGCTGCGCCGGGTAGCGAGGACGCGGGAGCTTCTTGACGCTTTGGCCGTACCCAAACAGTTGCGCGGCACCGCCGGACATATCTTCCCCCAATATCGGAGCCCGTCTTAAGGTGACCCCCGCATCGAGCAAATCTACCTCGTCCCAAGAAGCACCGGACCCAGCACCCTATTCGGTTGCAAAGCAAGAGGGCGAGCATGCTGCCGGCATCGGAATGCCGCATGGTGGGCTGCTGGCGAGTGCAGTCTGTATTTTCTTGGCGAATTGCGCGGTCGGCCGCGCGGCCGCCATCGCGAAGCAGCCGCCGTGGTGAACGCATCGAGGCATCGAGGACAGAGCCGGCCTTTGGAGGCTCCGCCCCGGTTTGCCGGGTTCCGGCCGGCCGCGTTCGCGTTTTTTAGCGAACTGCGCGACAACAACGACCCGGCATGGTTCAAGCCTCGCAAGGCGGTCTACGAAGCCGAAGTGCTGGGACCCTTCCGCGAGTTGATCGCCGCGGTCGGCGCGGCACTGCACGAAGCCGGGTTGCCGCTGGTCGGCGATCCCAGGCACGGCCTCTTCCGCATCTATCGCGACGTGCGTTTCTCGCCTGACAAGCGGCTCTACAAGACGCATGCCGGAGCGGTGCTGACGCGTTCCGGCGGCAAACGCGAGCCGGGCCTGCTCTATCTCCATGTCGCCCCGGCGGAATCGATGGTGGCGGCGGGGTTCTGGCACCCGACGCCTGACCTTTTGCGCCGGTTGCGACACGCCATTCTCGATGATCCCGAAGCGTTCCTCGCAGTCGCCGACGGCTTGGCCGCGGCAGGGAGCCCACTCTCCAGCGACGAACGGCTCAGCCGGCCGCCGCGTGGGTTCGAGGCGGCGAAGGGCACAAAAGTGGCCGAGTATGTCGGCTGGAAATCGTTTACCGCACACGCCGCGTTACGCGATGCGGAAATGCAGTCGCCGGCCTTGGTCGACCGCATCGTCGACTTTGCCTGCGCCGCCCTGCCGCTGCTCGAATGGGGCTGGGCCGTGGTCGACGGCGAGACCCCGGCGGCTGTGCCGATCCGTGCGCCGTCGCGGCCGCTGCCAAAGCCCGACTTCTGACAAATGTGTCCTGGTCGCCCGGAGGCACACAGCGCGGAGATCGTCGAGCTTGCGATCGAGCGGATCGGCGCGCGCGGGGACGGTGTTGCGCAATACCGGGGCGAGCCGGTTTTTGTGCCCTTTACGGTGCCGGGCGATCGCGTCCGCGCCCGGCTCGGGGCACGCCGCCGTGGCGGGTGGGAGGGCTACGTCGCCGACCGGCTTGCCTGCGGGCCGGAGCGCGCCGCTCCGCCCTGCCGACATTTCGGTACCTGCGGCGGCTGTGCGCTGCAGCACCTCGATGGCGCATCATACCGGCGGGTCAAGCTGGAGAGATTGGATACCGCCCTTGAACGGGTCGGGATCTGTCCCGGCATTGTCGGGCCGATGCGGCTCGTCCCGCCGGAACGGCGCCGGGCACGGCTTGGAATTAGCAGGCCGCGCGATCCTCGTCTCCCCGCGAGGGTCGGGTACCGTGAACGGTTCCGCCATGATCTGATCGACCTCCGAGAATGCCCGGTGCTCGAACTGGCGATATTCGCGCTGATCGGCAGGCTGCGGCACGTCGCCTGCGGCCTGATCCCGCCCGGGGGATCGGCAGAGGCGACGCTGACCCGCACCGACAGCGGTGTCGATCTGCTGATCGAGGCAGCGGAGCGCCCGGATCTCGACATATGCGAGGTCCTCGCGCGGTTGGCCGGAGAATGCGATCTCGCCCGCATCGTCTGGCGCTCTGGCCCCGACGATCTTGTTATCGTCGAGCGCCGGCCGGTTCGGGTGCTGCTGTCCGGAGTCGCCGTGCCTTTCCCGCCCGGCGCTTTTCTGCAGGCCAGCCCGCCGGCGGAGGAGATCCTGGTCGAGGAGGTTGTTTCAGGTGTCGGTTCCGGCCGCCCGGTGCTCGATCTGTTCGCCGGGCTGGGGACCTTCACCTTTGCCTTGGCTGGTGATGGTCCGGTCCACGCCATTGAGGGCGAGGCGCGTAGTGTTGATGCGCTCGCCCGAGCCGCCGCAGACCGGCCGAGGGTTACCGTCGAGTGCCGGGACCTGGCCCGCAACCCGGTTCCGCCGAGTGCGCTCGCCCGCTACGCGGCCGCGGTGTTCGATCCGCCGCGCGCGGGCGCCGCCCGGCAGGCGGAAGCGCTCGCGGCCTCGGCGATAGAAACCGTCGTCGCGCTATCCTGCAACCCCGCCACCTTCGCGCGCGACGCCGCCAAGCTGGTCGGCGGCGGCTACCGCCTCGAGCGCGTAATCCCGGTCGATCAGTTCGTGTGGACCCCACACCTCGAGCTCGCTGCGGTATTCCGTCGATGACTCCGGCAGCAGAAACAAAGGATGGCGGACGCGGGCGGCCCAGAGCGAACCCGTCTCTGGAAGCCCGATACTCAAATCATCGAGTTGGTCTTCGCGTAAGTTAAAGCTGGCCTACCCCCAGCCGGGCGCCTCCAATGTCATCAGCGGTTGGCCCGGGACGACCGCCTCGCCCGGCTCCGCGACGAGCAGGGCGACAGCCCCGTCCGACGGCGCGCGAATGCGCAATTTGGCGACCCGCGCAGTGATCACAGCAACTGCCGCGACGGCAACTTCAACCTTGGCATTGGCGATCGCACGCTCCTCACGCGTCGGCCCGAGACGGGCGGCCTCGTATCGCTCTCTCGCACGCGAGAGGTTCGCGTTCCCCGTCTCGGCGGCGGCAGTCGCCTTGTCGAGGTCCTGGTGCGAAGCGAACCCGGTCGCCGCCAGTTGCGAAGTCCGGTTAAATTGTTGCTGCGCGTAAACCAGATTTGCGTGCGCCATGTCGATATCGCGCGCGAGCGCGTCGACCCGTTCCTGGCGTGAGCCGGCATAGACGCGATTGCGCATGGCACGCGCCTGCCCAAGCTGGGCCTGGGCGGGCACCAGCCCCGCTTCGAGCTCGGGGTTTGGAGAGCTCGGCAAGCGTATCGCCCTTGCTCACGCTCTGTCCCGGGGCGACCGCGAAGCGCAACAGGTGGCCGCTGATTTCGGGGGCGATCTTGATCTCGGTCGGTTGGACGACACCGAGTGGCCGCTGCGTGGTCATCCCCGGCCTGAGGATCAGGAATGCCAGAATGCCAGCTGCGGCGGCGAAGACAGCTACGACGGCGATCGTGTGGGTTCGTTGGTTGGGGCTAGACGGCATCGGCAGCTTCAATCGCCGCCCGTCGACGCGACGCTGCCGCCGCGAGCGCGAAATAGACCGCAGTGAGGAGCCACAGGTAAAGCCAATCTGCCCGCACCTCCCCGAGCCGAGCGCCCATTTGCCCAATGCGCACCAAACCCTCGATTGCCGAATCGCTCGGAAAGATACGGCGCAGCTGCTCGAGCAGTGGCGGGATCATCTCGCGCGGCCAAGACACGCCGACGAGAAAGAATTGCGGCAAGGTCGTCGCGACAAAGACCAGAACCGCGGTCTCGCGATGCTTAAAAAAGTTGCCGGCAGCCTGTCCCATAAAACTGGTGGCGAGCACGAATGGCACTGCGAACAGCGCCAGATCCGCAACCCGGCCCAATGTCGAGAACCCATATATCCGCGGCAGGACAACGAAGAACAGAGCGAGCGCTGAAGCGTAGATTGTCAAATGTGCGAGGCCACGGCCAAAAAGCCCGGTCGCGCCCGGCGCAATTCGGCGAACTCCCGGGCCGCTTTCAAAGCCAAGGGCGGTCAGAGTCGCTGTCCCCATCAACAAGGTCTGCTGGATGATCAGCACAAAAGCAGCCGGCACGACGTAGCTGGCGTAGCCGCCGGTTGGATTGTACAGCGGCTCGGTCAGCAGTTCTGCCGGGCTCAACGCGGTCAAAGCTAACCGCGCCTGTGCGCCGTCCATACGCAGGCCGCGCAAAATATCAACGACGTTCGTGTCGCCGGTACCTTCGGCGATCCCCTGCAATGTGCGATTGAACACGAGAAAATACGCCGAATCGACGTAGGCTGGGATACGAGCTTGGTGCCCTCTCAATACCTCCCGCTCGGTATCGGGAGGGATTTCCAGGATGCCGAAGACGCGACGGTCAAACAGCGCCTGCTGTGCCACGTCGAGAGCCGGTGAGCGAACCGCAACCGAAATTGCCTCGTCGGCATCGAGGGCCTGGATCAGACGGCGGCTCAACACCGTGCGATCATCGTCCACCACCGCTATCGGGATCTTGCAGACGAGCTGGCCGAGATGGGGCTGCGGATAGAACACGCCGTAAAAAACCGGAGCAACGATCAAGAGGCTGAAGACGCCGCGGTCGGCGAGCACGCGACGCCACTCGCCGACAAAGGCGCCGGCGATGCCGCGGCCGTCCAGCGGCAAAGGGGCGTCTTCTTCACGCTGAAATTCAGAAGACAGCCGATTCAACCGCCACAAGGCGAGCACAAAAAGCCCGAGTGCCATTCCGGCGAGGATCGCGAAGGCCATCGTCACATCGCCGCAACAGTCCGCTGCATTTGACACGACCTCGGTTGGCGACCCCGGAGGCGGCTTTGGATTGCGATTGGTCACTGAAAAGTTGAGCGTATCGCCTGGCCTCACATGCAATGTCGGCGATTGCAGGCCGTCCGGCGTTACGAAACAGAACAGGGTCCGGCCGGCGCTGTATACCGTCGTGCTATAGTCGAAAGACACGTTCAGTGCGCCGTTACTGCTGAAGAGGTGCGGCGCCGATGTGACAACGGTTCCCGTATCCGGACGCGGACAGGGATTATTGGCAGCGGAGGCGGATACTGGCGCGACAACGCACGCCAGCAGCTCTGCGGCCGGCGCGCCGGTAAATTTACGCATAAAAGATGCTCGTCATTCCCGTTTGGGTGGAAAGGACAACAGTGATAATCGTTCGCATCTGTCGGGCAAATTGATGGTAAACCCCAAAAAGAATGTCAAAATGTCACACGGACCCCGACCGTACCGGCAATAGGAGCGCCGGGACTGTAACTGCGCGGGTTTGTGGCGCCGGGGGCCTGGGCGAGGAACACCGACGAAGTCGGGGTGAAGGTGCCGAACGTATAATAGGTCGCGTTGAACGCGTTCTGCAGCAGGCCGAAGAGCTGCAGGTTCGGCGTAAGCTGGTAGCTCGTGTGCAAGTTCAACACGAAATAGGCCGGCATCTTCGCGGTCAAATTGGCTTCGTCACCAAACAAATACCGCCCGCTTGCTGCAATCCCGGTCCCGCCGATCGTCCAGACGTCGGTCAGCTGGTAATCGACACCGAGTTTGATCAGGTTGGTTGGAATACCGGGCAAGTGGTTGCCGGGCTGGACCTGAATATTGCCGTTTGCGCCGGCCGCAGGATTGTTCGGGCTCGACACCGTGAAGCCGCGCTGGAACGTGGCGTCGATATAGGAGTAGCCAAGCCAGGCGAGCAGCCGGTCGGTCTTCAGCCGCAGATTGACGTCGACCCCCTGGCGAAGCGTCGCGCCGACATTCTCGAAGAAGCCGCGCCCCTGGATCGGGCTGTTCACAAACGCAATGTCGTTGTCGAGCGTGCTGTGGAAGAAGGCGATGTCGGCGGACAGGGTCGTGCCATCGGAGGGCCGAATCTGGCTGCGCAGACCTGTCTCGACCGTGTGCGATACGACCTGCTGCAGGTTCGGATCGCCGGCGAAAAATTGCGCGAGGCTGCAAGGGGCTGCAGCGTTGGCGCAAGTGAGCTCCGCCGGGGTCGGCGCCCGGTTAGCGTCGGCATAGCTGGCATAGGCCGTCAGTGCCGGAAGGATCTTGTAGGTCAATCCGCCGGCCGGATTGAACCTATTGTAGGTGTGACTGCCGCTGAGAGCACTGCCCAGCTGGTCGGTCAGATCGATCTGCGCAAGGTTGAAGCGGCCCGCCAAATTGGCCGACAACTCGGCCGTGACGTCGAAAGTATCGGTAAAGAAGAGGCCGTAGTAAGCATTGGAGATGCCGACCCGCACCGGCGTGATCGATCCGTCGGCCTGGTCGATGGTGATGCCGGGACCGGCGAACACTCGGTCG
>Ga0207693_10005745_pt1 | contig 10296 bp, 11 predicted proteins | sample LARL81metaG_FD_184347 | JGI IMG/M metagenome (GOLD analysis project Ga0207693, IMG submission 184347) | Corn, switchgrass and miscanthus rhizosphere microbial communities from Kellogg Biological Station, Michigan, USA - LAR L8-1 metaG... | ecosystem: Host-associated > Plants > Roots >... | reverse complement strand
GAAAGCCGGCGGTGCAGAGCCTGACGGCTAACATCATAATAAGTAGCCAGCACATCCCATGAGACGCCAGAATAATTCATCAACGCACAGTAGTACGCCTCCAGTTCCGTCATCTTGGCGCGCATTGTATTGAGATAAACCGCCGCGTCAGAAGGGTCATCGTCCCCGAATGGGAGGGCCAGCCATAGCGCCGCTGAGGCTATCGATGCCGCAGTAGCTGACATGGCAAGCACCAGATCGCGAAGGTGCTGCGGTTCAGCATGATCGGTCATGCCGGCATCATCTCACGTAGCTGTCAACCAAATGTTGACAGCCAGTGTGACACCCCGCGCAACGCTGGGAGCGCAAAGAGGGCGGCCCCTCACTCGCCGTAGAAGACCGCCCACCTCAGCCCATCAAGTCGGTGGAGACCAGATGAAGTACCTCAAGGACACAGTTCGGTGGATTGGCGATCAGCCCGCCAGCACGGCCGTCTTCGCTACATCCACATGGACGCTCGCCTGCTGCTGGTATAGCGGCGCCCATAGCGGGGGCGTCAGTACGCTTCCGGCCGTACTTTTCTTCGGGGTCTACAGTCTTGCGCGCGCCGCGGACCGCAGGAGCCGGCCGGGCAGGCGCGGCAAGCCGGATGACGCTGCATGAAAGGGTCAATGCCCGGACGCCCGGTGACGCTCGCGATCATCTGCGCCGAAGTTCACAGTGTCGGCTTGCGGCTGGCGGTATGCGGCCGCGAGGATCGATCCTGGCCCGGCGGCACCGGAGCCGGCGGCGAGCGGACGGAGACAGCGCATGCGGATCGGCATCATGGCGGCGGAGACGGGCGGCACCCGGGCACTAGGCGAACTGGCCGATCAGCTCCGCCGGGCGGCCGACGACGGGTTCGCGTCGGCCTGGATGTCGAACATCTTCGGGCTCGAGGCACTGACCTCGCTGGCGGTAGCCGGCAGCCAGGTGCCGGGCATCGAACTCGGCACGGCCGTCATCCCTACTTACCCGCGGCATCCGGCCGTGCTGGCGCAGCAGGCGCTGACGGCGGCGCTGGCGGTCGGCCCGGGCCGCCTGGTGCTCGGCATCGGGCTGTCGCACAAGATCGTCATCGAGGACATGTACGGGTACAGCTTCGACCGGCCCGCCCGGCACATGAGCGAATACCTGTCGGTGCTGCTGCCGCTGATGGACGGGACCGCGGTCAGCGTCGACGGCAGCACGCTGAGCGCGCACATCGGCCTGTCCACGCCCAGGGAGGCCCGGGTGCCTGTGCTGCTGGCCGCGATGGCGCCGCGCATGCTGAACCTGGCCGGCGGTCAGGCCGACGGCACGGTGCTGTGGATGACCGGGCCTGCCACCGTCCGCGACTACGTGGTCCCGGCCATCTCGGCCGCGGCCAGTGCCGCGGGCCGGCCCAGCCCGCGAGTCGTGTGCTGCCTGCCGGTCTGCGTGACGGACGACCCGGCCGCCGTCAAGGCGAGCGCGACGGACGAGCTCGCCATCTACGGACAGCTGCCGTCCTACCGCGCGATGCTGGACCGGGAAGGCGCGGCCGGTCCTGGCGACGTGGCGATCGCCGGGGACGAGGACGCGGTCGCGGCGCAGATCCTGGCGCTCGCCGACGCCGGGGTCACCGACTTCGTCGCCGTCGAGCTGGCCCGCGCCGAGGATCGGAAGAGGACCCGCAGCCTGCTGAAGGCGGTCATCGCCGGGAGCTAGCGCCGCCGGGCACCCGGTGCGCTCCCCGGTCAGTTCCTGATCTCACGAGCGGTGCGGCGCCATCTCCTGGCGGGCGAGTCCGTGCTGGTGGTGACGTCGGCGACGGCCAGGCCGGGCGTCCCCGCTGCGCACTGGGCGGCCCAGGCGCCGTCCGGGGTCACCAGGCCCGCCGGCGGCGTATCAGCCGCGGCGGGTCCGGCGTAGCTGATCCACAGGGAGTTAGCGGCGGCGTGGCCGGCGGCCTCGATGGCGAAGATGCGGGGGACATCCGGGTTGCCGTGGGTGGAGAACAGGATGCAGTCGACGTCGTGCTCCTCGTAGGCGGAGAACAGTTCCGGGTAGTGGGTCTCCATGCCGAGAGCGCAGCCGAAGCGGACGCCGGCGGCGGTGAAGACCAGCGGGTCGCGCCCGGCCGCGTACATGAGCGCGGACTTCGTCCTCGACAGCATCCGCTCGTCATAGCGGCCGATCAGCTGGCCCCGGCTGGAGATGACGAACAGGCAGTTGACCGGACGGGCGTCACTCGCGGAGCGGTGGATGCCGCCGACGACGGTCCACAGGCGGAGCCGGGCGGCCAGCCGGGCGACCTCGTCCAGCTCCCGGGCGAGGCCGGCCCAGTCGGCGCGATCCCAGTCGGCCGGCCCGATGTCGTCCGGACCGGTGCTGGACATGACTCGCTTACCCGGACAGGTCAGCGCGCCCTCCGGGAAGTGGGCCAGGCCGGCGCCGCGCGTGCTTGCCTGGCGCATCAGCGCGCGCACAGCCTCGCCGCTGGCCCTGATCTGGCTGCCGTCACCGGGGTCGGGGAGCAGCGGCAGCTGCGCCGCCGCCACCGTCATGGACCGGGGGCTGCCGGCTAGCTGGCGCCTCGCGGCGGTGTAGGACTCACCGGTCTTCAGGGCGCGGGCACGGACGCGTTGCTTCAGGTTCCGGTTCGCGGTCATCGCGGGCCTCCACGTCGCGAGCGGACACCTCCCAGCGGCGCACCCGCGACGAGCAGGCGGTCAGTGCGGCGACCCGAGTCGGCAGACCCTTTGCCTCCGGCAGGTGGCCAGCGCTGGGAGCCAGCCATGGAGGTTCGGCGTGAGTCACGCTCGACGTCAGCGTAACGGCAGGCCAGGACGTTACGGGCGGCGCCACGCCGGCTACGGGCGTGGTTGCCGGGGAAACATGGTTGCCGAGGGCAACCGGAGAGAGGCGGCCCATTCAACTATAAAAGTTAACTTTATACAATAATGAAGGGCGCGCCTGGCCCATCTGGCGACCATCAGCCTGAAGACGCGTTGAGAGGGCGGCAAATCGCATGACCGACCAGCAAGCATGGGAGGGCGCGGCCGCTCGCGCCGTCCGTCCGAGCCGGCTCGGCTCTCCCGAGCGCACCGCGCAGGGGCTGCGCGAGGTCGGCTACCTGCCGGACCAGCACATCGCGAGCGTGGTGTACCTCGGCGAGCAACTGGCCAAGCCGGTGCTCATCGAGGGGCCGGCCGGTACCGGCAAGACGGAGCTGGCCAAGAGCGTCGCGCTGATGAGCGGCATGCGGCTGATCCGGCTGCAATGCTACGAGGGCCTCGATGAGGGCAAGGCGCTCTACGAGTGGAACTACCGGAAGCAACTGCTCCGTATCCAGGCCGGGCAGGCGTCCGGCGAACGCGAGTCCGATGAGGCGGCGTTCTGGTCGGACATCGAATCCGACATCTTCAGCGAGGAGTTCCTGCTCTCCCGGCCGCTGCTGGCGGCGATCAGGTCACCAGAACCCGTCGTCCTGCTCATCGACGAGGTGGACCGCCTGGACGTCGAGACCGAGGCGCTGCTGCTCGAGGTGCTCTCCGATTACCAGGTGTCGATACCCGAGCTCGGCACCGTCACCGCTACCCAGACCCCGCTGGTCTTCCTGACGTCCAACAACTCGCGGGACCTGAGCGAGGCGCTCAAGCGCCGCTGCCTGTACCTCTACCTCGACTACCCGTCGGCTGAGCGTGAGCAGGAGATCGTCCGCAGCCGGGTACCGGGGATCGGGGAGCGGCTGGCGGAACAGGTCAGCGGCCTGGTCCGGTCCCTGCGGGCGATGGACCTCAAGAAGCGGCCGTCGGTCTCGGAAACCCTCGACCTGGCCAGCACGCTGTACCTGCTCGGGGCGGAAGAGGTCACGCCGAAGCTCGCCGCCGACACGCTCCATGTCCTGCTCAAATACCAGTCGGACATCGAGAAGGCGGCGGCCGAACTGGTCGCGAAGCGCTGACATGGCCGGACGGTCGACGCTGGCCGCCTTCGTGGCCGAGCTGCGCACGATCGGGCTGCCGGTCTCGGTGTCGGAGAACGTGGACGCCATGGCCGCGGTCCTGGCCATGCCGATCGCCGACCGCGCGACGCTGAAGAGCGCGCTGGCCGCCACGCTGGTCAAGAGCGCCGATCATTACCACGCGTTCGAAGTGATCTTCGACCTGTTCTTCGGCGACAGCCGGGTCGGCATCAGCGAGCTGACCGACCCGGCCGCCGGGCCCGCGGCCGCCGACGGCGTGACCGCCGCGGCGAACGGCGCGGGCCGGGCGGGCATCGTCGCGGCGCTCAGCGACGCCGACCTGAGCGACCTGCTCTTCCAGGCCGCGCTGGCGGGCGACCAGGTGCTCATCCGCGCGGCGGTGGCCGAGGCGGTCAGCCGGTACGCGGGCGTAGAGCCGGGCCGCCCGGTGGCCGGGGTGTACTACCTGTACCGCACCCTGCGGCGGCTCGACATGGACCGGCTGACCGCCCGCCTGATCGCGGCCGACAACCCGGCGGACCTGCCGGAGATGGACCGTGCCCTGGCCGCCGAACGCCGCCGCGGCCAGGTAGCCGACATCCGCACGGAGGCGGAGGCCGAGATCCGCCGCAGGCTGGTCGCCGACCGCGGTGCCGCGGCGGTGGCTCGCACGCTCCGCGTGCCGCTGCCCGAAGACGTCGACTTCCTCAACGCCTCGGCGGAGCAGCTGGCCGCGATCAGGCAGGCCGTCCAGCTGCTCGGCAGGAAGCTGGCCGCGCGCCTGGTGCGCAAGCGCCGCCACCACCGCCGGTCGGCACTGGACTTCCGGCGGACGATCAGGAAGTCGCTCGGCAACGGCGGCGTGCCGGCCGATCTCGTCTTCAGGAAACCCCATCCGTCCAAGCCGGAGATCATGCTGATCGCCGACGTCTCCTCGTCGGTGGCGGCCTTCGCCGGCTTCACGCTCCAGCTGGCGAGCGTCATCAGCTCGGAGTTCTCCCGGGTCCGGAGCTTTGCCTTCACCGACGGCATCGAGGAGATAACCGACGACCTCGGCTCGGCGCCGGATATTACGGCGGCCGTCCGCGGCATCAGCAGCCGGCCGGGCGTGGTGCGCCTCGACGGGCATTCCGACTACGGCATGGTGCTGGAGAGCTTCTGGGAGCGGTGGGGCCCGCAGATCAAGTCGAAAACCAGCGTGATCATCCTGGGGGACGGGCGCAGCAACTATCACGCATCGCGTTCCTATGTGCTGCGGGCCATCCGGCAGCGCGCGCGTCATCTGTACTGGCTCAATCCTGAGCCGGCGAACACCTGGGATTCCGGTGACTCCATCATCTCGGAATACGGGAAGTTCTGCGACGAGGTGGTGGAATGCCGGAATCTCCGGCAGCTGAAGGAATTCGTGGAAGCGCTGGACTAGTCCCGGCCAGCCCGGCACGGGAGCAGACCGGCGCTGCGACAGGCGAGGTGACAGTGGACGACGTACCCGTCATCCTGGTGCACGGCTTCGCGTCCTCCTACGAGCGGAACTGGCGCGAGCCGGGCTGGACTGACCTACTGCGCGACGAGGGCCGCGAGGTGATCGGCGTGGACCTGCTCGGCCACGGGCAGGCGGCCAGGCCACGGGACCCGGCCGCCTACGCCTCGCTCGAGCAGTCGGTCCTCACCGCGTTGCCGGGGACCGGGCAGGTGGATGCGGTGGGCTTCAGCCTCGGCGCCCAGGTCCTGCTCCGCGCGGCCGCCGCTGCGCCGGGCCGGTTCCGGCGGATCGCCGTCGCCGGCACCGGCGACGGCGTCTTCGCCGGCACCGATCCAGAGCCCGCGGCCAGGGCCGTCGAGACCGGGCAGGCTGACGAGGCGGCCGGGCCGGTGGCCGCGGCGCTGGCCCACTTCGCCCGCGCGCCGGGAAACGACCGGGCCGCGCTGGCCGCGTGCCTGCGCCGGCCGCACGCTCCGCTGACCGAAGCCGAGGTCGGCGCGATCCGGGCTCGCGTGCTCGTCGTCCTGGGCGACCGTGATTTCGCGGGTCCCGCGGACAGGCTGGTCGCCGCCCTGCCCGACGCCAGGCTCGTGCTCCTGCCGGGAACCGATCATTTCGGGACGCTGCGGGACTTCCGCTTCGTCCAGGCCGCGCTCGACTTCGTGTGCCGTGGCGATGCCGGAGAAGGCAATCCGGCGTCCGGCCGGTAGTTATTGCAACCGCTGGGTCTGCTGACCTGTTATTCCCGCGATGAGCTCGAAGTCCTTGTCGAGGTGCAGGACAGTGAGCCGCGCGGTCTCGGCCGCTGCGGCGATCAGCAGGTCGGGAATGGACGGGGCACGGTGCTGTCCGTGCTCGGCCAGCTGCCGTAGCACGTCGGCCGCGCGCTTTTCCGCGGCCGGGGTCAGGTATTCCACTGGCATGAGCGAAAGTGGTGGGCGGTCAAGCAGTTCACCCATGTCCGCGGCCGACCTGGCCGAGTACCCGGCTTCCAGCAAGGTGATCGTGGTCACGTGCACGAGGCCGCGCTCGATCCGCTCGGCCCATAGTTCCTGTTCCCGGCAATCGTCTAGGCGGACGAGGGCGGACTTGTCAATCAGCCACGGCCGTTCCGTCACGACCAGGCCTCCCGCATCACGTCCGGATCGGCCAGGTCACGGGCAAGCCGGCCGAACCTGCGGAAGTCTTCGGGCGTGACCTGCTGGGCAGGCCGCATCCCCGTATCCAGCCAGCGGCGCAGGTACTCATTCCTAGAGATGCCCAGGTCGCTGGCCCGTCGGTCGATCTCGGCTACCGTGGATTCGGGAACGTCCCGGATCAGGATATCCGACATGCTCATCACCTCGTGATATCAATGATATCACCTCCTTCAGGGCCGATCGAGAGGCGAAATCTTCATCTCGCAGAGGCTGAAATTCACCTCAGCACAAATCCTGGGACTAGCGGGTCGTCAGGGTCGATCGAGAACACGTGCTCGCCGGTGCGGTACGCCATGCCGGTGACCTGGGGGATGACGGCGGGGCGGCCGTCGACGCCGACGGTATCGAGCACGGTCCCGGTGAAGGTGCTGCCGACGATGGACTCGTGCCGCAGCACGGTGCCGGCGGGCAGCCGGCCGTCGGCGGCGAGGACCGCGAGCCGGGCGCAGGTGCCCGAGCCGCACGGGGACCTGTCGACCTCGCCGTCGGCGAAGACCGTCACGTTGCGCTGGTGCACGTGCCCGGCCGCCGCACCCAGGTCATCGAACCAGATCGTGCCGTAGATGCCGTTCAGGCGCGGGTCGGTCGGGTGTACGGCCTGCTCGGTGTCGTTGAGGGCCCACTTGATCTCGCGGCCGAGGGCGATGAGGTCACCGAGGTGCTCCGGCGTGACGGCCAGGCCGAGCTGGACGGCGGGCAGGGTGGCGTAGATCGCGCCGCCGTACGCCACCGTGACGTGAACCTCGCCGCGGGAGGTGGTCACCGGGACGTCGCGGGCGACCACCCAGCTGGGGACGTTGACGAAATCGACGGCGACCGTCCGCGCGGCTTCGCGGTGCACGCGCGCGGTCACCCGTCCGGATGGCACGTCGATCACCACGTCGACGCTGCCGGTCCGCGGGGCCGCGATCCGGCCGGTTTCCACGGCCCAGGCCCCGAGCGCGATGGTGCCGTGCCCGCAGGCGGTCGAGAAGCCGTCCTTGTGCCAGAACAGCACGCCCAGGTGCGCGCCCTGGTCGTCTGGCGGCACGATGAACCCGCCGTACATGTCCGCGTGGCCGCGCGGTTCTGAGCACAGCACCGCGCGCAAGCCCTGAACCGCGGGGTCCTCGATCGCCCGGGCCCGTCGCTCGGCCACCGTCCCGCCCGGGATCGGCACGGGAGGGTCCGCCACGATCCGGAACGGCTCCCCGCCGGTGTGATAGTCCGTGGCCTGAATTGTCGAGGGCAGCATGCCGACAGCCTGTCACGCGGGTCAGATCCCGGATGCTCCTGGCCGGGTACAGTGGGCGGGTGCCTGGTTCTGGGCCTTTCCTGGTGTGCTCGTTCTGCGGGCAGAACCAGAAACAGGTCAGGAAGCTGATCGCGGGACCGGACGTGTACATCTGCGACCGGTGCATCAGCGGCGCGCTCGCGGTGGCAGCCGGACCCGGCCGGACGGTCAGCACGCCCATCGCCACGATCCGGCTGGTGCCTGACGAGGCCAGCGCGGAACCGTGCAGCTTCTGCGGGAAGCCGCGCCACCAGGTCGCGGCCATGGCCTCGACCGGGGACGCGCGAATATGCGACGAGTGCCTGGGACTGTGCGGCACGATCGCGGATGAGGAACTTCGCGGTGAGCCCGGCCCCGCGCCCGGTACGTGAATCCAGCATGTTTCACTGAGGGGCATGGGCACTGGACCAGACCTGCTGGCGCAGTTCACGGCGCTGGAGGTGGCCACCGTGTCGGACGCCCTGGACGCCTGCGGGCTCCCCCCGGGCCAGGGCGGGCTGCGGCCGATGTGGGGTCGGCCCACGGTGGCCGGCTTCGCGGTGACCGTCGAGCTCGAGCCGCTGAGTGACCCGCCGGATGCCGAGCCTGGTATGGAGCATGGCGGCGCGCATATCCTCACCGAGGCGATTGCCGGGGCTGGTCCCGAGGACGTCATCGTGGTCGCCAACGGCGGCCGGACCGACGTGTCCTCCTGGGGCGGGATCGTCAGCGTCGGCGCCGCGCTGCGCTCGGTCCGCGGCGTGATCACCGACGGTGCCTGCCGGGACGTAGGACAGGCCCGTGAGCTCGGCTTCCCGGTCTTCGCGCGGGCCCCGGTCCCGGTGACCGCCCGCGGGCGCCTGCGGCAGAAGTCGGTCGGCGAGCCGGTCGTGGTTGGCGCTGTCACGGTCTGCCCCGGCGACGTGGTGATGGCCGATGAAGACGGGATCGTGGTCGTTCCCCGCGAGCGCGCCGCCGAGGTCCTCGGCGCCGCCCGGCGCCTGGCCGACCGCGAAGCCGCGATCGAGGCGGAGGTACGGAGCGGAGTCCCGCTGCCGCAGGCGATGCGGGACGCCCGCCTGGCCGGAACGGAGACGACGTGACGGCCCCCGATGTCAGGTACGAGCAGGTGAGCCTGCGGGTCGGCGGCGTGGATCTCGAGGTCGCCGCGGCCGGGCGCGGCGGTGACCTGGATCCCGTCGTCTTCCTGCATGGCTTCGGCTCGACGAAAGAGGACTACCTCGACATCGCGAGCCAGCGCGCGTTCACCGGCCGCCCGTTCCTGGCCTACGACGCACCGGGGTGCGGCCAGACCTGGTGCGCGGACCTGCCCGGCATCTCGATCCCGTTCCTGGTCGCGACCGCGCAGGCCATGCTGGACCAGGCGGGCATCAGCCGGTTCCACCTGGTCGGCCACTCGATGGGCGGCCTGACCGCGCTGCTGCTGGCGCACGCCGAACCTGGCCGTGTCCTGAGCTTCACCGACATCGAGGGAAACCTCTCCCCCGAGGACTCCTTCCTGAGCCGGCAGATCTTCACCCATCCCGCCGATGACGACGATGGCTTCATCAAGAATCTGGCCGAACGGGTTCGCCGTTCACGCTCCTCCTCTAGCGCCCTGTTCGCGGCGAGTCTGCCCCACAAGGTGCGTCCCGGTGCGGTCCGCGGAATCTTCGAGTCGATGGTCGACCTGTCCGACCACGGCGGCCTGATGGCGAAGTTCCTGGCTCTGCCCTGCCCGCGCATGTTCATGTACGGGGAGGAAAACGCCGCACTGTCGTACCTGGCGAAGCTGGCCGCGGACGGCGTGGAACTCGCGGAAATCCCGCGCAGCGGGCACTGGCCGATGTACGCCAACCCGGTCGCGATGTGGGACCGGATCGCCGCGTTCATCCGCTAGGAGCCGGTGCATCTGTGCTGCATCCTGCGATTTGGATACCGCAAATCTAAAAAGGCGATAATCTCTCCGCGGGAGGGTTATTACGCTGCGCTACCGCACCGAAACGTACTGTATGTCCAGCTAGCTCCCGAACCTCGTCATCGAGACCAGGCAATGTAAGGGGAGGGACACCGGATGCCGCACGCAGGATCATTAGAGGCCGCCGCGAACTGCCGGGCACGGGTCGGCCGCCGCGTGAAGCGGCGGATCGCCGCGGCGGCCGCGGCGATAATCGCCGCGCTGGCCGGCGCACCGATCGCTGGCGCCCCCGCGGCGTCGGCGAGCACGGTGTCGGCTAGCACAGTGTCGGCGAGCACAGTGTCGGCTAGCACCGGGGAGACCGTCATCGTCACGGCCACCGGGCTGGTGAACGCGGTCGCGGCGGTGCTCAGCGTGGGCGGCACCATCTTGACGCAGTATCACCTCATCAACGGGGTGGAGGCCGTGATTCCCGCCGCCGTGGAGCCGGTGCTCGCG
>Ga0207693_10005744_pt1 | contig 10297 bp, 6 predicted proteins | sample LARL81metaG_FD_184347 | JGI IMG/M metagenome (GOLD analysis project Ga0207693, IMG submission 184347) | Corn, switchgrass and miscanthus rhizosphere microbial communities from Kellogg Biological Station, Michigan, USA - LAR L8-1 metaG... | ecosystem: Host-associated > Plants > Roots >... | reverse complement strand
GCATTGCTGGCCGCGATAGCCGTTCCTGGATTCCTGCGCGCGCGCAAACGCTCTCAGGCTTCCAAGATCCTTAACGATCTGCGTATGATCGACGCTGCTTGCGACCAGTACGCAATTGAAACCAATCGCACCACCGGTAACGTGGTGAATACCGCGGACTGGACCAAGTACTTGAAGCAAGGTAGCATCCTGTATAACACAGGTGCGAACCTCTTCGGCACCGCTTACGGTGTTCAGACGGTCGATACCATTCCTCAGGTACCTTCGGGTGACTACGCCGTGTTGTCAGACGTTGCCAGCACGGGCTTCTGGTCGCCTTACGGCCCCTAGTAGCCAATACGAGTTCTGAAAACTTCCGGGCGTCCTCTCGTTCAAATCGGGAGGACGCTCGTTCGTTTAGAAATGCAGCTTCTCTCTCGCAACCCTGCTCATGAGTCAGATTCCGACTAAGGTACCGTCTGCCCCCAGTTTTCGCTCGCAGCTCATCGCTTTTTGCGGCAAGCAGTGGCCGCGCTATTTTTTTCTCGGAGCCATCGGCTTCCTCGTCCGCTTGCCCGCAGTCCAGGGGCCGCCGATATGGGACGACCTATTCCTCACGCGAGACAATCCATTCATCAAAAGCCCGCTGCTCGCCCTCGAAACATTCCGCCACTATCTCTTTCTCGACTCCTATACGGGTCATTACCGGCCGGTGCAGAATCTTTCCTACATGGTCGATTACTTTTTCTGGAACACCGACGCAGTCGGTTTTCATCTTAGCAACATTTTCCTACACATCGGCGCTGGCTTGTTGCTCTACCGGTTGCTCACACTGCTTTTTCGCTCTGACGGCGGCCTTTGGAATAATCGCGATTTTCACAGACTCGATGGCGGCACAATTGTGGCCTTCCTTATCTCCGGTCTCTGGATGGTGCACCCCGTACATTCCGCCGCCGTGGATTACATTTCGGGACGTGCCGACAGCCTCGCCTTTCTTTTTTCTGCAGGCGCTTGGTTGCTCGTCTTACGCGGCCGAGGCGTTAATTCTCGCTGGCTAAAAGGTGGCCTTTATTTCGCAGCCGCGTTGAGCGGCCTTCTTGGGCTCTGCTCGCGTGAAATCGCCTGCATTTGGATATTCGTATTTCTCGTTCACACCCTCGCCTTCGCTCCAGACATGAGTAGAAGAGCCAAGATCTTCAGCGTGATTTGCTGCGCATTAGTCCTTTCCGCATACGACGGGCTGCGCCGGCTTCCACCTGTCCGGTCGGACAACCCTTTTATCGAAGACTGGTCGCCCAGTGTTCGCGCCACGTTAATGCTACGGGCGCTTGGCGACTACGGCCGGCTCATGGTTTTCCCCGCCAACCTCCACATGGAGCGCAGCATCTTTGATCCCGATAACTACCGCGACCGCGAAAGCTGGCGTCGATCAGCTGCGTCCGAATACTTGTCGATTATTGGTCTAATCGTCCTGGCTGGGTTCGCTTATGGCTGCGCAAAGCCTGGAAATGGCAGACGTCTGCGAATTCTGGGCGCGATCTGGTTTTTCGCCGCCTATTTGCCGGTCTCGAACATTGTGCAGCTCAACGCCACAGTCGCGGAGCATTGGCTTTATCTCCCGAGCGTCGGCTTTTTGATCTTTCTCGCCGGTTGCGGCTTGGATTTGCCGCACCGATCCCGACGTGCTTTGGCCACGACCGCGCTTTTCGCCATTTTCGCATTAAGTATGCGCAGTGCCATCCGCAGCAGCGACTGGAGCGATCAGGAAAAGTTTTACAAGCGCACGCTAGCGGCGGGCGGCACAAGTTCGCGGGTGAGTGTAAACCTGGCGCAGATTTATGCTAACCGTGGCGAGTATGCTGTCGCCGAAAAAATGCTGCGCCAAGTTCTCGAAAGCACCCCGGACTACCCCATCGCACGAAATAATCTCGCCAGTGTTCTCATACACGAGGGAAAGAACGCTGAAAGCGAATCGTTACTTGCCTGCAGCGCAAAAGAAGCAAGGGAGTCGGGCAGCCGTTTCCCCCGTACCTGGATCGCAGCTCTTAATCTCGCTGCCATGCGTTCACACGCCAGCGACGATTCCGGAGCCATTGCGATTCTTGAACGCGCACACGCCGACTATCCCTGGGTATGGGATTTGGTCAGTCGTGAGTCGGAGTTGGTGCGGCGAACACAGGGCCCGCTTCCGGCGCTCCATCTCGTAGAAAATTACGTCCATGAAAATTGGTGGCACCATGCCGCCTGGCTGGCGGAAGGCCGACTCTATGCGGAGAACAATGACGTTACGCGAGCCACCCGCGCGCTCCGCTATGCCGCAATGCTCGACGTCCACGATGTCAATTCTTTGGATTTGCTCGCTCGAATTTCGCTACGTGGAGGCCGGCTCGATGACGCGCTTGCAACGCAACGCCGCGCCGTTGCGCGCCAGCCCTACGAGCCACGACAATATCTGATGCTGGCTGAAATCCTGGATAAGATGGGGCGCATCACCGAAGCACAAAAAGCGCGCGATAAAGTTGCGCGCTTGCAAGCGATGGCAACCTCGCAGCGGATCGCGGCCAATTAAATTCAATTTGGCGCGGCTGCCTGCATCAGCCACTCTTGTCCGGCGATGCCGGTGCGAATTTACCGCGATAAACAGATCAGACTCGACGCTCTACGCGGCAAAATTTGCGGAGTAATCGGCTTTGGCTCGCAAGGTCACGCGCACGCGCTCAGTCTTCGTGACAACGGATTCAATGTTGTTGTTGGGTTGCGCCGAAATAGCAAAAGGCGGAGACTCGCGCGTGCTCACCACTTGCCGGTCTTGGATTTGCCGGAGGCGGTCGAGCGATCGGATATCATTTTCCTAGCGTTACCGGACACGACGATGGCAGTCGTCTTTCGGAGACAAATTGCGCCTCACTTGCGCGCCGGACAGACCCTTCTCTTTGCTCACGGGTTTACTGTAGTTTACAAAACGGTCGTCCCGCCGCCGAATGTGAATGTCGTAATGGTCGCCCCCAAAGGCCTCGGGGAAATGGTACGCCGCGAGTTCGTGGCAGGTCGCGGTGTCCCAGCTTTGGTCGCGGTTGAGCATGATTTCACGGGACAGGCGCGCGCGATTGCGTTTGCTTGGGCTAAAGCAATCGGCTGCGCGCGTGCCGGCGTGATTGAAACCACGTTCCGTGAGGAAACTGAAACCGACCTGTTTGGGGAGCAGGCCGTGTTATGTGGTGGAACAACCGCGCTGATTCACGCCGCCTTCGAGACGTTAGTTCGGGCCGGTTACGCCCCGGAGCTCGCCTATTTCGAATGCCTGCACGAACTCAAATTTATCGTCGACATGATCCACGAAGTCGGGATCGCGGGTATGCGTGACTTGATTTCCGATACCGCAAAGTGGGGGGACCTGACTGTTGGCCCAAAAATTGTGGATCAACAGACCAACAAAAACATGCGCGCGGCTCTCGAGAAAATCCGAAGTGGAAAGTTCGCGCGCGAATTCATTCGCGAGATGAAGACCGGGCAACAGCGCTATCGGGCCCTGTTACAACAGGGGCGGCGGCAGTCCATCGAAAAGACTGGGCGACGCTTGCGGGCAATGATGAACTGGCGAAAAAATAAATGACCCATCCCGCGCTTCGCATGAGCGCGTTTCCGCGGCGAAACTAATTCCTGCCGCTATTCGTGATTCTGGTGGTTCCCGGCGATAAACATCGGGACCACGGTCGTTGGGATATGGACGGCCACCCGCTCGATTGGCTGGGGAATGCCCGAACTCGAGACGAAAATGTAGACCTGCCTTTTGAAGGCGGCTTGTTGCGCCTCAGTCTGCGCTTTGGTCGCCGACGCTTTCGTCGGTACCACTACATTCTTACTCGGATCAGCAAAGGCCGATGCGCAAAACGCCAGCGTGATTAACGCGACGCCGCATCGCCCCATCCAACCGGCTAGGCGGGGAAGCCCGAACCGTGTTTTCATACAGAAACTATGCTCTGCTTTTAGGCGCAATACAACAGCAAAATAGCTAAATTTTTTCGCGTTATTGCCAAAGAAAATGCTCGAGGCGCAGTTGGCCCAACCGGGCATTAGCTTCTTCACTCCGCGGTCCGTGGGCCGCCGCCAGTTTTTCGTAAATTACGGCCGCTGCCTCCCACTTTTGTTGTTCCTCCAGCAAGCGCGCGGCGTTGAATCCCGCTTTGTAAAACCAAAAGAATTCCGGCGGTTTATCAGGCGAAGGATTGAACTCGAGAATACGGTAGAAGGTCGCCAGCGCGCCTTCCCGGTCCGACCCTTTTTCGAGACAAACCCCCTTTTTGAATAATGCCTGGTTTCGCCAGTGCGGCTGGTTCGCCGCTTCGTTCGCGAGTTGATCGTAAATCCCGACCGCACGCTGCAGATTTGCTGGATCCGCATTCGCCTGTTCAAAAAAAATGTCAGCTTTCCCGCATAGCGCTTCGCGTTTTTCCATCCCGCGCGCGTCTCCCTTCAAAACCTCGTCATACAGCGCCTGGGCATCCTGCCATTTACCCAATCGGCGCTCGATCGCCGCTTGTTCGTTACGCGCGGCCCACCTGAAATCACCATTAATGGTCACGACCTGCGTCAGCAATTCCAGAGCGTGATCGAGTGAGTGGCTGGCCATGCTCGCCATGGCCGATTGCGCGGCCAGAAAGAGGGCTTGTTCGGTATAGGACGATTTTGGGTTCTCTTGCGCAAGCGTTTCGAATTCGGTCTGTGCGTTGGCAAAATCCTGCCGGCGAAAATGCGATTCGGCCAGTTTCAAGCGCATCTCCCCTACCAGCGGCGAATCCGGATGGGTTCGCAGAAAATCGCGGGCCGATGCGATGACACGATCGCTGTCTGCTCCACGCGCGTCCGCCAGCCAGACAGCAAGGTAGTCGCCGCGTTCGAGGGCAAGTTCTGTGGGATGCGCCTCACGCGCCGCCGCCAAATCTTTTTCAGCCTCATCCAGCCGCGGCGGAGTGGCATGATACGCGATCTCAGCCAACGCTATCTGCGCTTCGGAAACGCGCGGATGACTAGGTGCGCGGCGGACAAAATCCCGGAGCAATGCTGCCGCATCCTTTTGGCCGCGTTGAGCTGCGGCCAGCGCCTGTTCCAACGAAACCTCTGCTGCGTCATCAGATCGACCCCGGCTGATTAGCTCTGCCTTATCGCGTTCCGTTTTCGTTTTATCCTCCGCCCGAAGCGACGCCAGCGAAGCGTTCACTAAGGCTACCGGTGCAATCGCGGAGCGATCGTTTTCCAAAATCTCGAAACGGCTCGCCGCATCCGGAAATTTCAGCGCTGCATACATGGCGCGGCCCGTTTCGAAATCGATTCGCTCGCGCACCTGCGGCGCTGGATTCGTCTTTTCCGCTTCACCGAGAATAGTGAGCGCATCAGCGATCCTTCCCGCCTCGATTTGAAGGCGTGCAAATTGCAGGAGCGCCGGGGCTAAAGCCGCCACCATCGGTGTTGCGCCCCGAATTTGCTCGAACTGTCGCATCGCTTCTTCGCGACGACCTGCCCGCAGATCGATTTGGGCAAGATACCAACGCGCGAACCCGCGCCTTGGTTGCATCGGGTCTCGCGCCCATTTTTCGAGCTCATTACGCGGCGCCTTCCGCTCTGCCCGGTAAACCTGGTCCAGCTTGGCGAAGACTTGCGGCAGGGCCGGATCGTTCGGGTGGCGTTCGATAAAATCTTCAAGGTAATCATCGCCCGCCTCCGGCGTGTTCAGCTGCAAATGGGCGTCCGCTATAGCAAAGAGCGCCGCAATCACCGTTTCGCGCGATTCACCTTCCGGTTTCTTCACCAGCGAATCGAGCAATCCGATCGCCCTTTCCGGCTTTTGATTGAGCAACTCCAGGCGTGCATGCAAGAGACGTTTTTGCCGTTTATCGCGTACGATTTTGGTCTGCGTCCCGTCGAGAAGGCGCCGGGCCATGTCACCGTCTTGTTTAGCGATAAACAATTCAGCTTCCCGCAAACGCGCAGGCACACCAAAGCGTGGATCGTTTTCGAGGCTGCGATATGCGTTGATAGCCTCGTCGGTTCGATCGAGCCCGCGCAGCATTTCCGCAGTCCCGAATGCGGCCGCAGCACGTTGCAGATCGTTGCTCTGCGCAACCTCGCGATACAATGGCAGCGCCTCGTCGTGCCGATTCAATCCTGCAAATGCTTGAGCTCGGAGAAATTTCCCGCTTGTTGAGTCGCGCAAAACCGGCTCTTCCAGAAGGTGGAGCGCCTCCGTCGGGCGCTGCGCCGCGATCAAAGCCTCAGCCAGTTTCTCTGTGGCCTTCATCTTGTCTGCGCCATTCACTCTGGCGGTCAGCTTCCGGAGCTGGTAAACTGCTACTTCCGGCACTCCTTCATCAATAGGTCGCGCCGCTTCTGCAATTTCGTTGGTGCGCTCGGCAAACGCCAGCCCCGTGAATGCAATCATCCCGATACAAACTGCGCCGGCCAGCGTTCGTGAGAGATTCATCGTAAAAGCGGCCGCAGGAACTCTCCGGTATAGCTGCCCGCAACCTGTGCAACCTTCTCCGGCGGACCGACGGCAATGATTCGGCCACCGCGTTCCCCGCCTTCCGGTCCGAGATCGATCAACCAATCGGCGCATTTAATTACTTCGAGATTATGCTCGATCACCACCAGCGTGTTGCCGGCGTCGCGCAGCTTCATCAGCACGCGCAATAAATTTTCAATGTCGGCAAAATGCAAACCACTGGTTGGCTCATCCAGAATGTAAAACGTGCGTCCGGTCGCTTTCTTGGCCAGCTCGGCTGCGAGTTTTACGCGTTGCGCTTCACCACCGGAAAGCGTCGTCGCGGGCTGCCCCAGCCGCAAATAACCGAGCCCAACATCCAGCATCGCGTTCAATTTGTCTGACACGCTTGGAACATTTCGAAAAAAACGCGCCGCTTCGTCCACCGTCAAATCGAGCACATCGGCGATGTTCTTCCCTTTGTAAGTAATCTCCAGCGTCTCACGATTGTAGCGTCGCCCGTGACACACTTCGCACTCGACATAAACGTCGGGCAAAAAATGCATCTCGATCTTGATCAATCCGCCGCCTTCGCAATTCTCGCAGCGACCGCCTTTGACGTTAAAACTGAAACGTCCGGCATCATAGCCACGCACTCTGGCGGCGGGAAGTTGCGCAAACAACTCCCGAATGGGGGTGAACGCGCCGCTGTAAGTGATCGGATTTGATCGCGGGGTGCGCCCAATCGCACTCTGGTCAATGACGATGGCTTTGTCGATCTGATCGACCCCGCGCAGACCACGAAATGCCCCCGGCTTTTCCTTTGCGTTGTAGAAATGACGAAATAATGCCCTCCGCAAAATGTCGTCCACCAAAGTGGACTTCCCGCTGCCGGAGACGCCAGTCACACAAATGAAGCATCCGAGGGGGAAAGAGGCGCTGACATTCTTGAGATTATTTTCGCTCGCCCCAAGGATCGTTAGCCACCCTTCCTGCAGCGGCGGTCTGTTACTGCCGTGGTCATTTGAACGCGGTGCCACGCGATGTTTTGGCACTGCGATTCGAGCCCGACCGGAAAGGTATTCGGCAGTAATCGAATGTTTCGCCCCAAGAATTTCGCCCAGCGTCCCCTGCGCGACGATTTCACCGCCGCGCGGGCCCGCCCCCGGTCCGAGATCGATAATGTGATCGGCCGCGCGAATAGTTTCTTCGTCGTGTTCGACCACGATGACGGAATTTCCGAGATCACGTAAGCGATTGAGCGTCCGGAGCAGGCGGATGTTGTCCCGTTGATGCAACCCGATGCTTGGTTCGTCGAGAACATAAAGGACTCCAGCCAGCCCCGAACCGATTTGCGTCGCGAGACGAATGCGCTGTGCTTCGCCGCCACTGAGCGTCCCGCTCTCGCGATCGAGCGTGAGATAGCCGAGCCCGACTTCGAGCAAGAACTGCAAACGCGATTGGATTTCCCGCACCACTTCCGAAGCGATCTGCTTTTGCTGGCTGGAGAGCTCGATCTTGGAAATGAAGTCGGCCGCGTCCTCGACCGTCAGCTCGGTGAATTGATAAATGTTGAGCTCGCATTCCTCCTGTAGCCGTCGCCCGGTAGGCGATGCCATGCCATCGTAATCGTCGCCTAAGGCACCGTTTCGCACAGCGAAGCGACTACAGATTGTCACTGCCAAAATTTCGGGACGCAGGCGCGCACCGCGACAAACCTTGCATGGCTCTCGTGTCATGAAAGACCGGATGCGATTGCGAGTAAATTCGCTTTCGGTTTCCTCGTAGAGCCGCTGCATTTGCGGCACCAAACCTTCAAAAGGCTTGCTGACCTTTTCTCCATTGCTGCCAACCTTGATTTCGATCGGCGTGTCACCCGTCCCGAAGTAAAGTGCGCTCTTAAAATTGTCCGGCAGATCCGTGAACGGCACTTCTTCGTCGACACGAAAATGTTTCACCAGCGCCCCTTGCAATTTTTTGTAATAAGCCTGCATCCGCTTCGGCCCTCGTCGCCACGGCGTAATCACGCCTTCCGCGATTGATTTCTCCGGCTCAGAAATCATCAACTCCGGATCAACCACCAGCTGCGTGCCTAACCCATGGCATGCCGGGCAAGCACCGAAGTGGCTGTTGAAGGAAAAATGTTTCGGAGTGAGCTCACCCAACGTGAAGCCGCTATCCGCATTTCCGTAGTCCGTCGAGTAGCGGTCGGCTTCCCAGGCTACCGGTGCACTGTTGGATCTGTCATTACTTCGTTGCTCCGTTACTCCGTCGCGTTGCTGCCGCAGGACAACTACGCGGTTTCCACCCCATTTCAGCGCGGTGTCGATGGAATCCGCCAGCCGCACCCGCACTCCATCTCGAATAATCAACCGATCCACCACCGCTTCGATCGTGTGTGACTCGGTCTTCTTTAATCGAATCGGCTCCGGCCGGCCGAACTCGATGATCTCGCCATCGACTCGGGCGCGGACGAACCCTTCGCGCCGCAATTTCTCGATCACATCGCGGAACTCGCCCCGCTCGTTCACCACGATTGGCGCGAGCACCACAATTTTCGTTTCTGGGGGATACGCCAGGATTTGATCGACGATTTGCTGCGGTGTCTGGCGGACGAGTGGTTTTCCGGTGACCGGATCATGCGGCTGGCCAACTGCGGAAAACAGGACTCGTAGATAATCGTAAATCTCCGTGGTCGTCGCAATTGTAGACCGCGGATTGGCCCCAGCACTCCGCTGTTCGATGGCAATCGCCGGCGATAATCCCTCGATGAAATCGACGTCCGGTTTTTCCATTTTATCCAGGAATTGGCGCGCGTACGCCGAGAGGCTTTCGACATAACGGCGTTGCCCCTCGGCGTAGAGGGTGTCAAAGGCGAGCGACGACTTCCCCGACCCGCTCAGGCCGGTGACAACCACCAGTTTCTCCCTCGGAATCTCAACATTGAGATTCTTGAGATTATGCTGGCGTGCCCCAACGATTTTGATAACTTGCGCAGGCATTCGGACGACGGATGTCGAACCTTTAAGTCAAGCACAAGGCTTGCTTTTCTCTACTGAAATCGACGCGCTATGAGTGAAAAGACCATTTCTCATACTGAGCTGAAAGAGCTCCAGGCTAAATACAGCGAAATCAAACACTCGGTAAACAACGCTCTGGCGGTCATGATGGCGCTTTCCGAAATGTCGCAGCGGCGTCCGGATTATGCGGAAAAGCTGGCCTCCACCGTCCTGACCAAGGCGCCCCAGATCGTTTCCAGCCTGCAGGAATTCACTGAAGCTTTGAACGAGAAAGTCGGACCTAAGACGGAAGGCTTACCGACGACCCTCGCGTAATCTGAGTTTTATCGCTGTCGCCATCACGGAGACAGGATTTTCAGGATTATGCTGAGACTATCACAAATGGGACTGATCTAGTGAATCCAATCCTGTAAATCCTGTCTGTTTTCAACCGGCACCGAAGTGCTAGAATTGGCGGTCGTGAGCACGGCCCCGAGCAAAAAAGTTCTCGTCGTTGAAGACGAAGCGGACGTCGTCGAGATGCTGGTTCGTGCCTTCAAGCGCACCGCCGGGTTTAACGTCATTACCGCGGAGGATGGTGCCATCGGTCTCCGCCGGGCGCGTCAAGAATCACCGGTGCTGGTCATCCTCGACCTGATGCTGCCGAAAATGCCCGGCCTCGAAGTTTGCAAAATTCTTAAGGGCGACTCCCTCACCCGGCACATTCCCATTCTCATGCTCACGGCCAAGGCGGAGGAAATTGATCGCATTGTCGGTCTCGAGTTGGGAGCGGACGACTATGTTTCAAAACCGTTCTCGCCCCGCGAAGTCGTGCTGCGCG
>Ga0207693_10005743_pt1 | contig 10299 bp, 11 predicted proteins | sample LARL81metaG_FD_184347 | JGI IMG/M metagenome (GOLD analysis project Ga0207693, IMG submission 184347) | Corn, switchgrass and miscanthus rhizosphere microbial communities from Kellogg Biological Station, Michigan, USA - LAR L8-1 metaG... | ecosystem: Host-associated > Plants > Roots >... | reverse complement strand
GGGGCGTCGGGCAATTCGATCCGACGCAGCGGTCTGCGACAGTCATCGGCAACACCGTGGTGTCAAGCGTCAACCGCGGACCGGCCGACCTTCATTTCGGTGAGTTGCCCGTGATGCTGACCGCAGGCTATCCGGGGCTGTCGCCGATGATGGGCCTGACGCACGGTGTACACGGTATCGGCGACACCATCGCGATCAGTGTGCACGCCGCCGAGTCGGCCATCGGTGACGTGGACGCCTACGTCGAGCGACTCGAAAGCGCGCTCGGATCCGCCGACTAGCTGGCAGGCTTGATGCCATGGCCGACACCAAGCACGTCGTTCTCATCCACGGCACGTGGCTGCGCGGCGACAGTTGGGCCGACACACGCGCGGAGTTCGAGCAGCGCGGCTACACCGTGCACACCCCGACATTGCGATTTCATGACCTGCCGTTCGAGGAAGGCGCCAAGAAGGTCGGGCCCGTCAGCCTGCGCGACTACGCCGACGACCTCGCCGCGCTCGTCGAAGCGCTGGACTCTCCGCCGCTCCTCATCGGGCACTCGCTCGGCGGTCTGATCGCCCAGTTGGCCGCCGCCCGCACCCGGCACGCCGGCGTGGTCGCGGCGTGTACCGCGCCGGCGGCGGGGATCTTCAGCATGTATCCCTCGACTGCCCGCATATTTCTACCGCACTATCTACAGTCGCGGCCGTGGGACAAGCCGTTGTATCCCACGACGTGGAAGCTGTTCCGCAGCAATATCTCCAACACCCACACCGAGGAGGCGGCGCTGGAACTCTATGCAGATCTGGTGTGTGATTCAGGTCGGGTGTACTGCGAGATGGCGTTCACGTGGCTGGATCGGGCCAAAGCCGCGTCGGTGGACTTCGCGGCGGTCACGACACCGGTGCTCGCCATCGGGGCCGAGTCTGACAAGACCGTGGACCCACGGGTCCCGCGCACGACCGCCACCAAGTATCGGCAGGGAACGTACGTCGAGATTCCGCGGTCTGACCACCTCGTCTTTGTCGGCGAATCGCTACCGCTGACCATGAGCCGCATCGACGACTGGATGGCCCGCAACAACGTGCTATCCGCCGCATAGCTCTTGTTGACGGCGATGACGTCGTGTGGCGTCGCGAATATCGTTGGCGGGCAGGGGAACCCGGGCCGCCTAGGCCCGGTCGAACAACCGGGTGAGGCCGTCGACGATGTGCGGCCAGATACGGGTCTTGTCATCGACATTGGCCTAACCAGCGAGGATTTGGTAGAGGCTGCGGTCGGCGGCCACGTGCTGGGTCGCCTCGGTGAGGATCTCGGCCGCGATGACCATTTTTTTTCGGCAAATGCCGGCGGCTGTCGTGGCGGCCACATCTGCCATCCTGTGACGTTGACAGTTTGTTGGGTTAGGTCTGGCCTCGCAGCGACTCGATCCCGACGTCGAGCGCCGCTTCGAGATAGCCGAGGTCGCCGGTGGCCAGCATGACGCCGACGCCGCCCTGGATCCCGGCAAGCAGCGCGGCGGCGAGCCGGTCCGCGTCGAGTCCGACCGCCGCCTTGTCCTGCGCCTGCATGTGCCGCACTCCGGCCGCGATCTCGTCGTGCCACTTGTGCATCAGCGCCGAGGTGACCGCCTGGGCGCCAGGTGTGCTGCGGCCGATTTCGGACATCAGCACCGCGAGCGGGCAGTGCTGGCCCTGCCGGCGGTATCGGTCGACGACCGCATCCCGCCAGCGCCGCCACGCCGCCCACGACGTCAAGGCGCCCAGATATGGCTGCTGGTCGTCGAGCACCATCTGCGCCTCGTGCTCCGCGACCGCGAGCAGCAACTGCTCCTTGCCGTCCGGGAAATAATGGAAAAGTTGGCTTTTGGAAGTCTGGGTGCGCGCGCGAATGTCGTCGAGCGTGGCGACGGCGACGCCGCGCTCGCGGATCTCGGCGGCGGCGCCTTCGATGATGCGCTGCCGAGTCGCCTGTCCCTTTGACGTCAGCTTCTGGACTTGCAGGTCCATTTTTCACAGCGTACCAGTGGACCCATGAGTCCAGACATCAGGCGGCTAGCCGGCCGCACGGCATTGGTTACAGGTTCCACGGGCGGTCTCGGGGTCGCGATCGCGTCGGCATTGGCCGCGGAAGGCGCGTTCGTCGTCGTCAGTGGCCGCGACAAGGCCCGCGGCGATGCTGTCGTCGCCGACATCCGGTCCGCGGGCGGCATAGCCGAGTTCGTCGTTGCCGACCTCGGCGCGGGCGCATACGACGTGCGGCGCCTGGCCGAACGGGCCACCGCCGTGGCGGGAGGGCGGATCGACATCCTGGTCAACAACGCCGCGATGCTGCTCATGCCGGCGCCGACCGCCGAGATCTCCGAAGAGCTACTGCGAGATGCGTTCGCGGTCAACGTGTTCGCACCCTTCCTGCTGACGGGAGCGCTGGCGCCGGCGATGGTCGAACGGGGCGAGGGCGCGATCGTCAACATCGGGTCGATCACCGGGCTGCGCGGCGGCGACGGCTCCGCGATCTACAGCGCCAACAAGGCGGCGATCCACTCGTTCACTCAGTCGTGGGCCGCCGAATACGGGCGGTTCGGCGTGCGGGTGAACGCCGTCGCGCCGGGACCCATCGCGACCGAACGCCAGGAACAGTTCGCCGATCACGTCGCTCCGGTGCTGGCCCGTATCCCGTCGCGGCGGATGAGCACACCGGCCGAGGTGGCGGCGGCGGTGGTATTTCTGGCCAGCGACGACGCGGCCAACACTCACGGCGCTGTGTTGAGCGTGGACGGGGGCTGGGCGGCCACTTAACACATGGCTTAGATTTTGTTGCATGACTGCGTACCACACAGCCATCGACACCGGACTGCTGATTCTTCGGTTGGTGCTGGGTCTGACCATGGCCGCACACGGTTACAACAAATTCTTCGGGAAGGGCGGCCTGGCCGGCACGGCCGGCTGGTTCGACAGCATGGGCATGAAACCGGGCATGTTCCACGCCCGGGTCGCCGCCACCACGGAGATGTCGGCCGGGCTCGGTTTGGCGGCCGGCCTGTTGACGCCGATTCCCGCGGCAGGTTTCGTCGCGCTGATGCTGGTTGCCGCCTGGACCGTGCATCGGCCCAACGGCTTCTTCATCGTCAAGGAAGGGTGGGAGTACAACCTGATCCTGGCCGCGTCGGCGGTGGCCGTCGCGACCATCGGACCCGGCAAGTTCAGCCTGGACTACGCGCTCTTCCACACCACGGGGCTCTACGACTTCCTGCACGGCTGGTGGGGTCTGGTGATCTCGGCCGGGCTGGGTCTGGCCGGCGGCATCGGGCAGCTGGTCATCTTCTGGCGGCCGCCAGCAAAGGAACCCGTGCAGTAGCGCGGTCTCGCCTGCAAAGCTGGACCCACACGCAAGCTGAGGAACGCTGGAGTCCCCTTTCTCTGGCGTGTCGCGGGGCTTTTGCGTCTGCTCGCGCTCAGAAAGGCGAACCGAATCCGCGCGGCTAGAACACGTTCTAGTCTTTCGGCCATGGGATTTCTCAAGCAGGACGCTCCCGTCGTCGACCACGAGCAGTGGAGCAAGGGCACCCGCGCCGAGAAGATCGTTCCGATGGCCAGGCACTGGGCCGAGGTCGGATTCGGAACGCCCGTCGTGCTCCATCTGTTCTATGTCGTCAAGATCCTGCTCTACATCCTCGGCGGCTGGCTGTTCGTGCTGGCCACCAAGGGCATCGACGGGTTCACCAACGTCGCCTCCTGGTACGCCGAGCCGATCGTCTTCGAGAAGGTCGTGCTCTACACGATGCTGTTCGAGGTCATCGGACTGGGCTGCGGCTTCGGTCCGCTGAACAACCGGTTCTTCCCGCCGATGGGCTCGATCCTGTACTGGTTGCGGCCCAACACCATTCGGTTGCCGCCGTGGCCGAACCGGGTGCCGTTGACGACCGGCAGCACACGCACACCCGTGGATGCGTTGCTGTACGCGGCATTGCTTGTGATGCTGCTCGTCGCGCTGTTCTCCAACGGAACCGGTCCGATCCCGGCGTTGGAGACGACCGTTGGCGTGCTGCCGATGTGGCAGATCTGGACGATCCTCGGCCTGCTGGCTGTACTCGGCCTGCGCGACAAGGTGATCTTCCTGGCCGCCCGCGGCGAGGTGTACGCGTCGTTCACGGTGGCGTTCCTGTTCGCCGGGGTGGACATGATCGTCGCGGCCAAGCTGGTCTGCCTGGTGATCTGGCTCGGCGCGGCGACGTCCAAGCTCAACAAGCACTTCCCGTTCGTGATCTCGACGATGATGAGCAACAACCCGGTGTTCCGGCCGCGCTTCATCAAGCGAAAGTTCTTCGAGCACTTCCCCGACGACCTGCGTCCCGGTCGGCTGTCGCGATGGCTTGCGCATTTCAGCACGGCCGTCGAGGGACTGGTGCCGTTGGTGTTGTTCTTTTCCAATGGCGGCTGGCCGACGGCGATCGCCGCGTTCGTCATGCTGTGCTTCCACTTCGGCATCCTGTCGTCGATACCGATGGGCGTGCCGCTGGAGTGGAACGTGTTCATGATGTTCAGCGTGCTGGCGCTGTTCGTCGGGCACTCTCAGGTCGGGCTCACGGACATGACTACGCCGCTGCCGCTGCTGTTGTTCATTGTCGTCGCCGGCACGGTGATCGTGGGAAACCTGGCTCCGCGGAAGGTGTCCTTCCTGCCCGGCATGCGCTACTACGCCGGCAACTGGGACACGACGCTATGGTGTGTGAAGCCCTCGGCCGCAGAGAAGATCGAGAAGAACATCGTGTCGATCGCGAGTATGCCGCAGGCGCAGATGGAGCGGTATTACGGAAGCCCGGAAACGGCGCAGATGTACCTCTACATGGGATATGCGTTCCGCGCCTTCAACACTCACGGCCGTGCGATGTTCACCCTTGCGCACCGGGCGATGGCTGGGCAGAACGAGGACGACTACGTTTTGACCGACGGCGAGCGGATCTGTTCAACCGCGATCGGCTGGAACTTCGGCGACGGCCACATGCACAACGAGCAGTTGATCGCCGCGATGCAGGAGCGCTGCCACTTCGAACCCGGTGAGATACGGATCCTGTTACTCGACGCTCAGCCCATCCACAAGCAGAGACAGGAGTACCGGCTCGTCGACGCCGCCACCGGCGAATTCGAAAGGGGCTACGTGAAGGTCGCGGATATGGTGACGCGTCAGCCGTGGGACGACACCGTGCCGGTGCACGTGACGTGGGAGAAGGACAGCGCTGACGCCACCTGATCCGGTGTCTGTCTGGTTCGACGAGACCGGACAGGTGATGAGCGACCTTGGGCCCGTCGACCGCAACTGCGTCGTGCGGGTGATCAGCGGGCATTGCCCCGACCGCCATCAGTGCGTGCTGCTGTACCGGGCGCCGGGTCCGCGGCTGCTCTATGGCAGCGAGCTGATGTCAGAACTTGACGACGAGAGGGGGATCTATCTGGAGACTCATGCCAAACAGCTTTCAGCGGACCTCATTTCGATCAACGTCGATCATGTCGGAGCCGACGGGGATGCGGGCGGCTGGCGCTACCGGCTGTTGCCGATGCAGTGGAAGACGGAGGACGGATTGGTGGACACTGCCACGCGTCTAGCGGTCTGGCCGGACTAGGGTCACACCCGCAAAGTGCGGGGCAATTCTTGGACAGTGGTCCCCAAGCGCGAGTACGGCCTAGCCCATCACGTCGCGGACCTTGACGTCCTCGAGTCCCTGCAACGACAGTTCTCGTGCGACGTCAAGGTGCTTGCGCCAATGAGCCTCGGCTGCGGCACCGTCGCCCGAGCGCAGCAACCGCATCAGGCGCCCATAGGACCGCATCAGTTTGTCGTAGTCCGCCTTCGACACCGGGCGGCCTTCCTTGAAGACGAATGCGGTGTGCCGCACGGTGATCTCGTGCAGCATGCCCGCGATGATCGCGAGCGTGGCGTTGCCCGACAACTCCACCATGCGACGGTGAAAATCGCCCGTCGTCTGCGCCAGTCGATCGGACTGCCAGCCGGCGGGGATGTGTTCGGCCACCATCTTTTCCAGTTCATCGAACGCCTCCGGCCTGCCGGATTCGGCCAGCAGACGCGCGGCCATCGGTTCGATGCCTGCGCGCGCGACCATGACGTCGGCGATGGTGGCGCCCGACAATTCGAGAAGCAAACCGGCGGGCCGCGCGACGATCTCCGGCCCGGGCACCCGCACACGGGCACCGGTGCGTGACCCGCGTCGCACTTCCACGAGCCGTTCGGACTCCAGCACCCGCACTGCCTCGCGCAGCGTCGGACGACTCACGCCGAAGTGGGCCATCAGCTCGGCCTCGTTGGGCAGGAAGTCGCCATCCTTGAGCTGACCGTCGACGACCATCCGGCGCAGCGTGCCCGCGACGAGCTCGGCCGTCTTCGGTGACCGGACAGCCGCACTCGCCGAGACGGCGTCGGGGCCCATCATCGGCGCCAGCGGTGTGCTTCGCGTCACAACATCTCCCAAACGGTGTTTCCCCGAGCTATGCAACTCAGTAAACCATGTCAGAAGGATTAAGACGGGCACGAACATCCGGCGTCAGCCTACCAACCAGTAGGTTGACCTAGTAAACCTTGTTCCTCTACCTTCGGGTGAAACATCACATTCAAAGGAGAACTGTCATGGCTGAAGCCGTCATCGTCGAGGCCGTACGGTCGCCGGTCGGCAAGCGCAATGGCGGGCTGTCGGGTGTTCACCCCGGCGAGCTGTCCGCCCAGGTGCTCAACGGCCTTGCCGAGCGCGCAGGCATCGATCCGGAGATCGTCGACGATGTCATCTGGGGATGCGTCATGCAGGCAGGCGAGCAGGCCCTAGACATCGCCCGCACCGCGGTGCTGGCCGCGGGCTGGCCCGAGAGCGTCCCCGGTGTGACCGTCGACCGGCAGTGCGGATCCAGCCAGCAGTCCATTCACTTTGCGGCGGCCGGCGTGGTGGCCGGGCACTACGACGTGGTGGTCGCGGGCGGTGTCGAGTCGATGTCGCGCACGCCGATGGGCGCATCACTCGCCAACGGTGGGCACCCGTACCCCGAGGCGTTCCGTAATCGCTACAGCCGGACCCCGAACCAGGGCATCGGCGCCGAGATGATCGCCTCGCAGTGGGGCTTCGACCGCACCGCGCTCGACGAGTTCTCGCTGAGCTCACACGAGAAGGCCGCCGCTGCACAGGATTCCGGCGCGTTCGACGACCAGATCGTGGCGATCAAGGACCAGGACGGCAATCTGGCACTCAAGGACGAGGGCATCCGCCGCGGCACCACCATCGAGAAGATGGGCGAGCTGAGGCCGGCGTTCAAAGAGGACGGCGTGATCCATGCCGGCAACTCGTCGCAGATCTCGGACGGCTCGGCCGCGCTGCTGTTCATGTCGGCCGAGAAGGCGAAGTCGTTGGGTCTCAAGCCGATTGCCAAGGTGCACACCGCGACGCTGGCAGGCGCCGACCCGGTGATCATGCTGACCGCGCCGATCCCGGCCACCCAGAAGGCGTTGAAGAAATCCGGGCTCGAGCTCGAGGACATCGGCGTTTTCGAGGTCAACGAGGCGTTCGCTCCCGTCCCGCTGGCGTGGCTCAAGGACATCGGCGCGGACGAGAAGAAGCTCAACCCGAACGGCGGCGCCATCGCGCTCGGCCATCCGCTCGGCGGCTCCGGCGCGCGCATCATGACAACAATGCTGTACCACATGCGGGACAAGGGAATTCAGTACGGCCTGCAGACCATGTGCGAGGGCGGCGGCCAGGCCAACGCCACCATCCTCGAGCTGCTGTGACGTCCGACGTGCAGGCCCCCGCCGCTCTCACCGAGCGGCGGGGCAACGCCCTCATCATCACGCTGAACCGGCCGGCGGCCCGCAACGCGGTCAACAGCGCGGTGAGCACGGCGGTGGGTGATGCGCTGCAGGAGGCCCAGGACGACCCGGACGTACGCGCGGTGGTGATCACGGGCGCCGGTGAATCGTTTTGTGCCGGCGCCGATCTGAAGGCCATCTCGCGACGAGAGAATCTGTTTCATCCCGACCATGGTGAATGGGGCTTCGCCGGATACGTCCACCACTACATCGACAAACCGACCATCGCCGCTGTCAACGGCACCGCGCTGGGCGGCGGCACCGAGCTGGCGTTCGCGAGTGATCTTGTGGTGGCTGAGGAACGAGCGAAGTTCGGCCTTCCTGAAGTCAAGCGCGGGCTCATCGCCGCGGCCGGTGGCGTGTTCCGCATCGTCGACCACCTGCCGCGCAAGGTCGCGATGGAGCTGCTGTTCACCGGGGAGCCAATGTCGTCGGCCGATGCGCTCAAGTGGGGACTGGTCAATCAGGTCGTGCCCGACGGCACCGCGGTGGACGCGGCGTTGGCGCTCGCCGAGCGGATCACCGTCAACGCGCCGCTGGCGGTGTGGGCCAGCAAGCGAGTGGCCAACGGGGTCGACGACGGGGTGATCGTCGGCGACGAGCCCGGCTGGACCAGGACCATGCGCGAAATCGGGACGCTGATTCGTTCCGAGGATGCCAAGGAAGGACCGCTGGCGTTTGCGGAGAAGCGCGAACCCGTATGGAAAGCGAAGTAAGCAAAGTGATGAAGCGACTGGTATTCGAACCCGAGCACGAGCAGCTGCGGGAGACCGCGCGCCAGTTTCTCGAGAAGGAATGCGCGCCGTACGTCGAGAAGTGGGAGAGCGAACGGCTAGTGGACCGCGAATCGTACGTGGCCGCAGGCAAATACGGCCTCATCGGGTTCAACATGCCCGAGGAGTACGGCGGCGCCGGCGTCGACGACTTCCGGTTCAACGCCGTGATCGTCGAGGAGTTCGCGAAGTTCGGCCCCGCGACCCCGGGCCTGAGCCTGCAGAACGACATCATCGGCCCGTACTTCGCATCGCTGGCCACCGACGAGCAGAAGCAGCGGTGGCTGCCGGGCTACATCTCCGGCGAGCTCATCGGCGCGATCGCGATGACCGAGCCCGGCGCAGGCAGCGACCTGGCCGGCATCAAGACGTCGGCCGTACGCGACGGTGACGACTGGATTCTCAACGGCTCCAAGACGTTCATCTCCGCGGGCATCAACAGCGATCTGGTGATCGTCGTCGCCCGCACCGACCCCGAGGCGGGGCACAAGGGCTTCTCCCTACTGGTCGTCGAGCGCGGCATGGAGGGGTTCACCCGTGGGCGCAAGCTCGACAAGATGGGCCTGCATGCCGCCGACACCGCCGAGCTGCACTTCGAGAACGTCCGAGTGCCCGGGAACAATCTCCTCGGTCAGGAGGGCCGTGGCTTCTACCACCTGATGCACAACCTGCCGTCCGAGCGGCTGTCGATCGCGATCGCCGCAATCGCCGGTGCGCGTGAAACCTGGCGCGAGACTCTGCAGTACGTCAAGGATCGCAAGGCGTTCGGCCAGCCGATCGGCAGCTTCCAGCACAACCGGTTCCTGATGGCCGAGATGGACACCGAACTCGAGATCGCCGAGCAGTACATCGACCGCTGCCTGCGCGCCGCCGTTGACAAGGAGCTGACCGCGGTCCAGGCGTCGAAGGCCAAGTGGTGGTGCACCGAGCTCGGCAAGCGCGTCGTCGACAACTGCGTTCAGCTGCACGGCGGGTACGGCTACATGAATGAGTACAAGGTCGCCCGCGACTACGTCGACGTGCGGATCCAGACGATCTTCGGCGGGACGACCGAGATCATGAAGGAGATCATCGGCCGCGACCTAGGGCTCTAGCCGGCTCGGCCGACGTGGGCTCTAGCCGGCTCGGCCGACGTGGGCTCTAGCCGGCTCGGCCGACGTGGGCTCTAGCTCGTCGAGATCGACATTCTGGCGGGATCTACTCGAACTTTGTCGCCCAAACGTCCGTTTCGGCGTGGGCTCTAGCCAGCCGGAGCCGGCATATGCTGATCGCCCGGCGGGGGCGGCGGTGCCTCCGCCGAGGTGGTCGTCGTGGTCGTCGTCGTCGTGGAACTGGTACCCGACGGGGTGATCGGCTCCGGCGGGTTCGCCGGGTCCAGCACCGTGTCGATGATGTAGATCCGAGCGTTGCTCGCCTGAATGCCACCGCAGACGACCTTGGCGGTGTCGTTGACCTTGACGTCGCCGCCCTTGCCGGTCACCTTGACCTCTTCACCCTGCTGGGTGGGCCGCTGACCGTGCACGTCGTCGGGGCCGAGGAGGCCGAGGAACACGTGGTAGTAGTCGAGCTTCGCCAGTGCCGCAGGATCGGCCTTGATTGCGTCGAGCTGACCGGGCTCCATCGCGGCGAACGCGTCGTTGGTCGGCGCGAACACCACGTACGGGCCGTTGTCGAGCACCGG
>Ga0207693_10005742_pt1 | contig 10300 bp, 6 predicted proteins | sample LARL81metaG_FD_184347 | JGI IMG/M metagenome (GOLD analysis project Ga0207693, IMG submission 184347) | Corn, switchgrass and miscanthus rhizosphere microbial communities from Kellogg Biological Station, Michigan, USA - LAR L8-1 metaG... | ecosystem: Host-associated > Plants > Roots >... | reverse complement strand
ATTTCCATAAACGCGCACTCGAACGTCATCGGTGGTTATGGACTGAAATCTCAAATCACCAGACGTGAAATCTGAAATCACCTGCGGCTTAGTTCGCACAGTCCCACTCGGCCCTACGCCGATGAAATCGTCAGCGTAGATCCGTTCTAGCGCCGCCACATCCGCGTGGATCTGTGCTTGCATGCGTTCGTTGTCCAGTTTCCTGATGACCTGCTCAACGATGCTTTTTGGATCTTTGACCGCGCCCTGCTCTTGCCCTGAGGCGATGGCGGCCACAGAGAAAGCCGCGACGGCTATCGCGAATATTTGTCTCATGAAGAGGTAATTTACATGAATGCGATTAGAATGCCCAAGGCAGAAAACGGGGGCGAGCCAAGGACTACCTGCTGCGAAAGAAGGCGTCAATTTGGTCTCGCAGAGGAGCGGGGCATTCGAGGTAGGGGAAATGGCCACAGTCTTTGAGAGTCACCAGGCGGGCACCGGGAATAGCCTGTGCAATGTGCTCGGCAGCGAACGGAAAGAAATTGTGGTCGCCGGTGATGACCAGCGCCGGGATGTTCAGGCTCTTGAGCTTGGGATGCAGGTCGTAGCCCTTGGGCGAGGCCCACGTCTCATTCACCAGCCGTTCTTCGACGGCTCTCGATTTGAGAATTCCCTCTTTCCCCTGTTCGATGAAGCGCGCCTTCATTCTTATCATGAGCTTTTCGTAGTCTTCTGATCGCGCCAGTGCGGGTTTGAAATGAAGGCGATAGTAAGCAACAACGGCTTCGGGATCGGCCTCCTTGTAAGCCGTGGTGTCTGCGATGGCCTTTCGCAGCTCCATTAGAACGGGCCATTCCTCTACCCGTTCCTTGCGGAAGCGATTGATGTCGGCAACAGAGGCGGGTGCGGGATCCATCAGCACCAGCCGCGAGACGCGTTCCGGGTGGCGAAGCGTGTATTCAAGGGCCAGCACGGTGCCCCACGAATGCCCAAGCAGGTCCACCTTGTCGAGATGAAAATGCTCGCGCACCTTATCGAGATCGTCCATTTCAGACTCAAGCGTTACGTCTTCGGGTTTCACATGGTCGGCCGACCGGCCACGCCCTCGCTGATCGTAATAAATCAGATGGAATTTGTCAGAGAGACGGTCCAACTCAGGCAGCAGATAGGCGATGTCGAAGTCTGGGCCACCGTGCAGGACGATCAGGGGCGTGCCCTGTCCAATCTCGCGGCAATACAACTCTGCGCCTTGGACGGGAATGCGGCTCTCTTGCGCGACGCCGGGCTTGCTTTGTGCTCCAGCGCCTGCGCATACAGCGACTACGGCCAGTAACAGCATCGCTTTCATAGGGAAAAGCTACATCAAGGCCATGGGGGGTGCAATGAATAGAGCACATCGGGCTATTGCGGTCGAATCGTCAGCAATTGGCAAGTTAATTTCTGGTTAGCTCGTAATCCACCCAGAATCGTTGAGCTGGCATTCATGGAACTGCTTGTTTGCTCCAATGATCCGTGAGGGTGATTGACGCGGAATGACTACTCTCTGCCAACTGGGAGCTATTGCAGCTTCGTGTACTCCGCGTTCGCCAGCTTCAAGATGGTGATGTTGGGGTCTGCATCTTTCCACAGCGCGAGGAAGTCCTGATAGGCGGTGCGAGCTCGCGCCGTATCGCCCTGCAATGCGTAGGCGCGGGCCAATCCTAGCCGGGCCAGTGCGCCCCAGGGAAAGTTCCCTACCAGGCCTCGATGGTCAAGGAACTTCTGAAATTCCACCGCAGCGGCTTTGCCGTCGTGCAGCAGGAGGTATGCGGCTCCTCGCAAGTATGCCGGACAAAGGACTACGCCGCCCTGAGATTGGCCGAACTCAATCGCACCCGTCATTCTTAATAGTTCGAGTGCTCGTTTCGGATCCTTGTTCTGCAATGCCACCGCAGCCCGGATGCACGGGAGCCAGTATCGCTGCACCAGCGTATCTAGAGGGAAGGTTTTGTCGAGATCGCTGGCGACTTTCTCGGCTGTGGCCGTGTCTCCGGCGCGTGCCAGCACGAGAGCCGTGAAGATCCGGACGTTACGATTCGGAGCCAGTTTCATGGCCGCTTCGACGTCGCGACGCGCCTGATTCCAATTGCCCGATTCCACCTCGCGCAGAGCTGCGGCTGCCTGATAGGAGGCCGCGGTCTCCCTTGCGTCGTTGCGTTCGGCGGATTCGATCGCACCCTGGGTCAACTCGCGCGCATTCTTCAGCTTTCCGTGCCAGGCCTCGGTATCCGCTTGCGTGGCGAGCATGAGGTCTTCCGCTCCCGCCTTGCCCATCGCGGCGGCTGCCACACGTGTCATCTGCGCCGTGTCATTCCTCAGGAAAGCCAGCTCGTAGCGGTTCAAGAGCAGGCCCTCGCTGTCGAGTTGACGTGCCTTCGCTTGATTGTCTACCTCTTCCGCCTCATTAAGCTGGTTCAGGTTCGTGTGGGCACTCCCGAGGTTGTTGTAACTAATCTCGTCGTTGGGCCCGAAGCGCACCGATTCTCGTGCCTCCTCCAACGCCTTCTCGTGGTTTCCCAAACTGGCGAAAATATAGCCGAGGTTGGTATACGGTTCGTAGTCCCTCGGGTAGGTACGTTGCCACTGCTCACATGCCAACGCTGCTCTCTCCAGTTCTCCGGTCGCGACCATGTAGTAGTCGATCTCAATCGGAAACCGTTCCCGTTCGCTTACCCGCCCCCGCAGAGCATATGCCTTGTGTGCGTAGTCCGCGGCCAGCTCCAACTCGTTCAGGTTGCCATAGACGCTGGTCAAGGAGGAGTAGGCCAGCGCGAAATTCGGGTCGAGTTCAACCCCCCGCTTGAAGAAAGGCAAAGCAGCTGTGTCGCCCTGAGTGGCTTGAGTCTTTACTCCGAGGCTGTAGGCCTTCAGCGCCTCCAGGGACGGCGTGGTCGCTTCAATGAGCGGCGTAACATGGGTCTGGACGGAACTGTGAGACTCTCCCAGCTTGCTTCGCATCGTGACGGCGGCTGCGTCCAAGGCCTTCAGTACCGCCTCTTTTTCGGCGGCCTGTTCCTGTGCCTCGGCGAGAACTTCTCCGGTATCGCAGTTCACCGCCTTCAGGCTAATCACGTACTGTTTACCCAGCCCGACAATCGAACCTGCCAGCATGGCCTTGCTGCCGGTGCGCACGCAGACTTCGCGCGTGAGCTCAGGCGTTAAGCGCTCTCTGGCGGCATGGCCCATCAGTTTCAGGGTGTCATCTACCCGGCGGTCCGAGATCAGTTCGAGAAAAGGCGACTGCTCTAGTTGAATCGAGAGTCCCTGCGTCAACGTGTCGTCGAAGAGAGGATCGCCGGTGGTATTGGCGAAATCGGTGAGGACGATAGTGTCTTTGTCTGTGAGCTGATTCGCCTTCAAGGACCGGTAGTGGTGAAAGCCAGCCGCAACCAACACTGCCAATACTGCCACCAGGCCGGGAACCTTCCACCGATACACCCCGGGCCGCGGCTCAGTTTTCGTAAGGTCCGTTGCCTGTGGCGCGGGTACACTTTCTTCACGGAATACACTCGACGCTGCCGGCCTGCCGTCTGGCGCAGTGATCTCCTCTACCGGTGCAATAAACCGGTACCCCATGCCGGTAACCGTCTGTACGAAACGGGGTTCTTGAGGATCGTCCCCGAGCACTTGCCGCAACTTCCGAATCGCTGCGTTGATGCTGTTGTCGGCATCCAGGAATACATCTTTCCCCCAGACCCGTTCGACGATTTCTTCTCTAGTGACCAATTGCCCGTGCCGTTCGACCAGCAAGAGCAACAGTTCCATCGGGATGCGCGACAACTTCAGTGGCTCTCCCGCGCGGCGCACCTCATAGGCGCGCCGATCAAGCTCAAGATTGTCGCCAAGATTTACGAGGTCCGGTGGCATTTCAACCCGCCCCCACCAAGAAAGGTGGTCATTGTACATCGGTTGCATCCCAACAAGTACATTCCTTCCCGCCAGTTACGGCCTTCATAGAAATTTAAGCTGTTGTTCAGTCTCTGACTATTGCCATGCAAAAGGAATTCAAGCAATATCGCGCCCGGTTGCCGAGGCAGCAATCGGTTTTGGGGCGTTCCGGAAGACTAGTGATCCGGAAGGAAAGAAGCGGGGAGCAATGAAGCTGCAGGGAACGTACTTCGGCGCATTGCTGACAGCGCTTCTGACCCTTGCGGCAGCAGTGGGGCAGAATGACCCCGGGGTGCTTAAGGCGCACATTCCATTTTCCTTCGTAGTGGCTGGTCGCACGTTGCCGCCCGGCCGTTATGCGCTTAGCACTCTCGGGGAGCAAACCCTCCGCGTCGCCAGCCCTCACAACCAAAGCGCTTTTGTGATGACCTCCAGGGTAGACGCGCGCCGTCCCGCGGCCTCGGGGACGATCGTGTTTCATCGCTACCGGGACGTGTATTTCCTGGCTCAGGTCTGGCACGCGGGCAGCAGCCAAGGCAAGCAGGTCTACAAGTCTCAGGTAGAAGGAGATTTGGAACGCAAGGGTGAACGTATGGAAATCGCAGTGTTGCTGACCAAAGACTAGCGACGTTGGTATCGAATCAGACTGCGCTGGGTGGTGAACTTGCATGGGTCAGCAGACACCATGGCGACTGTGATTCTGTGAGTCCGACTGAAGACGGTACAGCACGCTCTGGCACTAAGACTCTAATGAACGATTTCGAGAGGGAGGAACTCCGGTGAAAAAGAATGTGCGATTCATTGCAGCCGCGATCTTCGCGTTGCTGGCCTGCATCTCAACCCTGCGGGCGCAGATGATCGACAACACGCAAGCTACCAGCACGGCCAATGCAGGGATCAACAAGTCACTGTCGGATGAGGTTGGAGCGGGGCGCGGCGATGTGCTGACGCCGGGCTCCTCGATCTACATCATCAATCGTGATCCCTACCGCTCGATCCGGCGGGGGCGTCAACTGTTCCAGCGAAAGTTCACCCAGGCGCAAGGCCAGGGACCGAACGACGGCGATGGCGTTGGAGACATCAATACCAATCTTGCTCTTGGCGCGGGATTAACCGACAGCTGTGCCCTATGTCATGGCCGTCCGCGCGGATCTGCGGGCGCCGGCGGAAACGTCGTAACCCGGCCGGATAGCCGCGATTCCCCACATCTTTTTGGATTGGGGTTGAAAGAAATGCTGGCCGATGAGATTACTACTGACTTGCGGAGCACACGCGATCTGGCGGTTGCCCGGGCGCAGCAGAGAAAGAAATCGGTAACCCTGAACCTGTTCAGCAAGGGCGTGCAGTACGGAAGCATCACGGGTAATCCAGATGGTTCCGTCAATACGTCGAAGGTCGTAGGAGTCGATACGGATCTTCGGGTAAAGCCGTTTTTTGCCGAAGGCTCGACGATTTCGATCCGCGAGTTCGTGGTGGGTGCGCTGCACAAGGAGATGGGATTGGAGGCATCTACTGATCCCGACTTGCTGACCGCAAGCGCTGGCGGCCGCGTGACCACGCCTTCGGGCATGGTACTGGACGGATCGAAAGATAAGATCAGTCCGCCGCCCGCGCCTGACGCACAGAACGGAAATGAGATCGACCCGGCGCTGGTCGACCATCTCGAGTTCTATCTGCTGAACTACTTCAAAGCGGCGCATTACCAGCAGAACTCGACCACCGACCACGGACGAGCATTGTTCAATAAAACCGGCTGCTCGTCCTGTCACATCCCGGACATGACGATCAATCATGATCGCCGCGTGGCCGATGTGGAAACGGTCTATGATCCGGTGAACGGAGTGTTCAACAGCTTGTTCGCGACCGCGAGCACGCTGTATTACACCAAGGATGATGGCAGTGGATATCCGTTGTTGAAACTGCCTTTGGGGAATTCTTTCGTGGTGAAAGATATCTTCACGGACTTCAAGCGGCATGACCTGGGGACGAACTTCTACGAGCGTAACTGGGATGGAACGCTGCAGACTCAGTTTCTGACCCGACCGTTGTGGGGTGTCGGGAGTTCGGGACCATACGGTCACGACGGCCGCAGCATGACATTGAATGATGCCATTCTCCGCCACGGGGGCGAAGCCCTTAATGCTCGGAACGCGTTCGCCGCGCTGAAGCCCAACGATCAGAGCAGCCTGATCACGTTCCTGAACTCGCTGGTGCTGTTCCCGCCAGACGACACGGCTTCGACTTTGGATCCAGCCGATCCAACCAAAGCCAATTTCCCGCAATTCGGTCATGGCAGCATCAAGCTGACAGTCCTGTTTAACGATTCAACGGACCTAGAGTAGGGACTGACAACTTGGCCAGGCTGGTCACTGTTGACCATCAAGGATTCGCGCTACGCGGAGTTCGTCAAACATGCCGTACCTCCCGCCACGCTCAAACATTGGGAGGCTGAGGGTTCAGGAGCTCGTTCGGCGGATCTCCGCTGGTCATTGCTGGTCGTGGGGGTCGGTGTTGCTGTTTTTCTCATCTATACACAAGGCGAAATTTTCAACACCTGGGTAACATCCGCGACTGGACTCGCCGCTGCTGTCCCGGCGTTCTTGCGGGTGTTCGCAGTGTTCCGTGGCGAGCGTGGCACAGAAGCATGACCGCTATTTATAGGCGGGCCAGCGCCGACGCCGAGAGTGAAAAATCGTGGATGTATCGTCGACAATTGGGAAGTTGACTTCCGGTTTGCCCGTAACCCCGGAACGAGTGCCAGCGCAGCGACGCCCACTTCTGCCCTCGCGGTCCAAGCCGCCAAGGGTGCTGAGCAACCGGTTGGTGATAACCTTCGATGTATGCGCGCTGCGGAGCCTGACAAACCGGTAGGAACGGTTTTGCAGTACTGCCGTATTGGGGCTTTCAAGTTTGTCCAGCATAGTTATCCTCAGGTAGCAAAGAAAGACGCCCACGCGCATTCCTGGTTGCACTTGAGCGTGGTGCAAGAGGGGTGTTACGCCAGGAAATTGGGATCGGCGTTCAAGACCTATAGTTCGGGCGCGGTTTCACTTTTGCCCGCTAATGCAGAACACGAGGACCTCTATGCAACCGGTTCGAAATGCCTGCATATCGTCATTCCGTCTGAGGTGGAAGAGAGGCTGTTACGGGCATTCTCAACTCGGGGCTTCCCGACGGAAATCCCACTGCTTTTAAGTGCGCGCTTTTCCGTTGCACTTCATCGCGAATTCACGTTTCGCAATGACGACTCCGCTTTGGTCACTGAGGCGCTTCTGCTCGATCTCATCAGCCGTTATGCGAATGTCAGGATCGAGAGATCGTCGTATCGTCCCGCCTGGATGGACTCGCTGCTGGAATACCTTGATGACACCTTTCAGGATGATTGGTCTCTGGAAGCGATTGCACGGGAGATGTGCGTGCACCCCGTATACCTGTGTCGCGTTTTCTCCAGGCACTTCCGGTGCACGCTCGGGGAGTACATCCGTGAACTTCGCACGCTCCGCGCCTGGCAACTCATAGGATTGGGGCAAAAAAGCATCGCCGGTGTTGCAAGTCATTCAGGCTTTGCCGATCAAAGCCACTTGAATCGGGTTTTTCGGCGCAGATTTGGCGTTTCACCGGGCCAATACCGGCGTCTGATCAGAGAAGGTCGCCTCATTCCTCCTCTGGTTAATCCTGTTCAAGAATCCCTCCCTAGCCGCACAGTACCTTTGTAAGCCTGGCAGTTAATACATCGAAAAATCGCTGAGAGCGAATATTCCTGCACGGCTCGAAGTACGTTGTCCATGGGATCCGCCCTCGCCGCAGTTGGCACACGGAGGTTCCAGATGACTCGTTGTGCAACCTTTGCTTTGCTGCTGTCCGTGCTCGCTCCCCTGAGTAGGGCGTCGGAGAAATATCAGGTGGATACGGGGCATTCCAAGATCGGATTCCGGGTCACGCTGGCTAAAGTCGACGACGTAGATGGCCGGTTCACCGACTTCAACGCGACGATCACCTACAACGAAGCCGACCTGACCAAGTCGTCGGTCACTGCGACGATTAAGGCAGACAGCATCAACACGGCCGACACGGATCGAGACAAAGACCTTAAGGGGGTCACTTTCTTTGACGCCGCTAAGTACCCGGCCATTCGGTTTCAGAGCAAGTCCATTGAGAAGCGCGGGAATGACTACATCATGACCGGTGTCCTTACCATCCGCGACGTTACGCGCGATGTAGCCATCCCCGTGTCTTGGCAGCAGCACAAGGGACCGGACCTGTGGGGAAATACCCGGATCGGCTTCGAGAGCCGCTTCAAATTACAGCGCAAAGACTACGGTGTTGCCGGCCCAGTGTTCTGGAACAACGCTATCAGCAATGAGGTAGAGGTCGAGTTGCGCATCTCGGCGCAAATCCCTAATTTTGACCTCTGGGGCTTTCCTTCGCCTGAAGGCAGGAAGCCGGTTGGTGCTGTCGTGTATGACACGATCCAGAAAGAGGGACTTCAGGCCGCCATTCAACAATACAAGCTACTGAAGCAACAGCAGCCCGACGCCTACGCGTTCAACCCCGGACAGCTTAATCTGGTTGGCCGAAGGCTCTTGCAGCATGGCAAGTACCGGGAGGCGCTGGAGATCCTGAAGATGAACACGGAGTTGTTTCCGAATATGGCGACAATTGTTGACAGTTTGGGCGACGCTTACGTGGCCGTCGGCGAGAACGAGAACGCCATCCAGACCTTCAAGAAGTCGCTCGCAATCGATCCGGCGGACACAAGCGCCACGGAAAGCCTGCGCACTCTGACACCTCGTTGACAAGGTGTGTTCGATTTAGAGTATGGCGTGCCGGTAACCGCGCTGCGCGTCTGCGAGCTCGTTCCGGGGTGGGCTCGCGAGACATCGTTCGCGCTCTCCTTCAGCGCGCTACGATGCTCTGCCTACGTCGGCCACTTTACGGGTTGCCCGTCATCCGGGAGCAATCGCAATTTGGCCACTCGTCAATGTCGACAAGCCGACCCTAGATACTGAGGATTCACACGAATTGGGTAAAGAAAATAAGCTGTTTTGCTGTTTTTGTTCCTTCGTACGAAACTCTGAGGGCCACGGGTTTCTCCCGGCATGGGATTCAGAACTTCGTGTGCTGCACGACGCAGCGAGAGAAGCAAGAGCAAAGCGAAGATGAAGTCCCGTCCATCCAACCCCGCAGTCTCTCCAAAAGAGCTTTCCAAGCTCAAGTAAGAGATACTCATGGTCCAAATCCCAACTGTTTTCAACTTTCGCGCAAGGCGACGATGGGGTTCACTTTCGTCGCGCGGCGTGCTGGGAGGTAGCTAGCCAGCGCGGCCACTCCAAGTAAAAGCAGAGGCACGATCAGAAACACAGCCGGATCATATGGGCGAACGCCGTAGAGCAAACTTGCCATCGTCGAGGCGGTAGAAGCGGAAAATATCACGCCGGTCACAATTCCGAGGCCAGCCAGGACTACACCCTTTCCCAGGACAAGTCGCAAGATATCCGCTCGCTGGGCACCCAACGCCAATCGGAGACCAATCTCGCGTGATCTTTGGCCAACCATATAGGCCAGCAAGCCGTAAATTCCGATCGAGGCCAGCAAGAGCGCCCCACCCGCAAATCCCGCTACCAAATTCGCCGAAAACCTGCGCGATGCCAGCGATGCATCCAGTACCTCATCCATCGAGGTGACGTTGAACACCGGCAGCCCCGGATCCACGCTCTGAATCGCGCCGCGAATTTGCGCCTCCAGCTTGCTCGCCGGCAACGAAGTTCGCAGCGCCAAGCTCAACGTCCGCCCGACGAATTGATTCAGCGGGACATAGAGGTGCGGCACGCCATCGACATCGAGCCCGTCGTGCTTGATATCTTTCACCACGCCTACCACGGTGCTCCACGGATTCACAGGATTCTGTCCGAAACGCAACCGGATACGCAGGCGCCGGCCCACCGGATCATGATCCGGCCACCAGTAGCGTCTTGCCGTCGCCTCATCGATGATTACCACGGGCAATTTGCCATTCTCATCGGCTTCGCTGAAAAAGCGGCCTTCCACCAGCGGTGTTTGTATCACCCGAAAATAATCCGGGCTGATGCGGATAATTTCGGCGCTCAAATCTCCCGAGGATTCCGTGGGCCGGTCTTCGATTGCCAGCGAATTGTGATTCGTGGCGCCGTAGGCCGCCGAATCGCTGTTAATTGTGTCGGCGGCCGGCAAATTGGAAGTAATCGCCGCCAACTCCACGCCGGGAATCGCGTTCGCGCGCCGCAGCAGTTCGCGATTAAACGGAATCTGCTGCGCGAAGGTGAGATATGGATCGAGCTGCGGATTATTCGGGTTCGGCAGATAGATATTCGCCGTGACCACTTGCGATGGATTGAAGCCCGGATTCTGCCGC
>Ga0207693_10005741_pt1 | contig 10301 bp, 7 predicted proteins | sample LARL81metaG_FD_184347 | JGI IMG/M metagenome (GOLD analysis project Ga0207693, IMG submission 184347) | Corn, switchgrass and miscanthus rhizosphere microbial communities from Kellogg Biological Station, Michigan, USA - LAR L8-1 metaG... | ecosystem: Host-associated > Plants > Roots >... | reverse complement strand
CCAGCCTGCTGATCCGCAGCGCGTCGATCCCGCGCAACGCCGCGACCTCGCGGTCCTCGGCCACGCCGCGCATGGCCGTACCGATCCAGGTGCGCTTGTAGAAGATCTCCAGCGCCACCATGACCACGATCATCACCACGAAGGCCAGGATGAACTTGGTGGCCACGTGCACGCCCGCCACGGTGAACGTCCCGTCGCCCAGCGCCCCGGGGATGGGTACGACCGGGTTCTGGCCGTAGATGTTCGACGCCACCGTCTCGATGATCAGCGAGAACGCCAGCGTGGCGATGAACCAGCCCAGCCCGATACCCGGCCTGCGCAGGAACGGCCGCACCGCGACCCGCTCCTCGAGCAGGCTGAGCGCCACCACCACGGCGATGATCGCCAGCAGCGCCACGACCTGCGGCAGGTGCCACCGGTCGAGGCAGAAGTACGAGACCAGGACGCCCGCCATCATCAGGTCGCCCTGGGCGATGTTGAAGATGGCCGTGGAGTTGAACAGCACCGTGTAGCTCAGCGCGATCAGCCCGTAGACCGATCCGACCGCCAGACCCGCGACCAGCGCGGTCAGGAACAGCGTCACCGACACTCACCCCCGGGACTGCACATCACGCAGGAAGCTTCAGCGTGTCTCAAACTATCTATAAATGTGACGATTACGTCAAGGTTGTCGTTCCTTCTTAGGGTCATGCCGCGGTCTCCCCGCTCGGTTACGGTGCCTTCTGGCGAAGGCTCACGGTCACTTCGGCCACGCGTACCGCGCCGCCTCGTTCGGCGCCAGGCCCAGCCACTCGCCGAGCACCTCGATCGTGTGCGCGCCGAGCCGCGGGGTCGGCCGCCGCACCTCCGGCGGCGTCTTCGCCAGCCGGTGCGGCGGGGCGGCGTACTCCGCCACGCCGAGGTCCGGATGGTCCATCTCGAGCAAGAAGTGCCGCTCCCGGTGCTGCGGGTCCCGCACCACGTCCTCGCTGTCCTGGACCGCGCCGGCCGCCAGCCCGGCCCGCTGCAGCATCCGCATCGCCTGCTGCGCGGTCAGTTCGGCGGCCCAGCCGGCCAGCGCCCCGGCCAGCGCCGCTCGCGCTGTTTCATCCGGCCGCCAGGCCAGCCCGTTCGGCCCGCCTTCGTCCGTCCTGTCCGCGGCCCCGGCGAGATCGTCGCGGCCGGTCAGCCGGGCCAGGGCCTGCCAGTCGGCCGCGTCCTCGAGCTCGACCGCGAGCCACTGGTCATCGCCGCGGCAGCGGACGACCTCCGACAGCACGGCGCCGGGCACCTGGTTCCCCGGCCGCACCGAGCCGCGGCCGTTGACGATGTAGTCGAGCATCATCGGCCCCATCACCGCGGCCGCGGTCTCCACCTCGGATAGGTCCACGTGGGTGCCGCGTCCGGTGCGATCCCGGGCGGCCAGCGCGGCTAGCACCGCGAACACGCCGTGCGCCTCGGAGATGTAGTCGAAGTGGACGCCGTTCTGGAACGGCCAGGCGTCGGTCAGGCCGACGAAGGAGCAGACCGTCGAGCCGTAGGCGAGGTAGTGCGAGCGCGGTCCGCTGTGCCCGAACCCGGTCAGCGACAGCAGGACGATGCGCGGGTTGGCCGCGGCGATCTGCTCGTAGCCCAGGCCCCACCGTTGCATCACGCCCGGCGCGTAGTTCTCCACGATCACATCGGCCGCGGCGGCCAGCCGCAGGAACAGCGCCACGCTGGACGGGTCCTTCATGTCCAGGGCCACGCTGCGGGTGGTGCGATTGAAGTTCGCGAACATCGGCGAGGTGTCGGCGCCGGACGGCTCGCGGACGTGCGGATCCCCGGGGGCGTACAGCCGCCGCAGGTTGTCGGGCCGGGACGGCGACTCGATCTTGACCACGTCGGCGCCCAGGTCGGCCAGGGCGGTGCCGCTGAGAGCGCCGGCGATGGCGGTGCCGAACGAGAGGACCCTGATCCCGCTCAGCGGACCCGGCCCGGCTACTTCGGGCCACGGCGCGCCCGCCGCGGGGGAGCGCCACTCGCGCGCGACCTCGGCCGCGTCGTCCTCGCCGAGGCGCGGGGCCGGCCGCCGGTACTGGGCCAGGACCCGTTCGGTGCACCGGAACGGCTCGCCGGGCAGCTCGTACTCGCCGAGGCCGGCCAGCGGCCGGCGCACGAAGAAGCCGCGGCTGCGCGGCTGCGGGTCGTCGGCGAACTGGCCCACGGTGTTGACCAGGGTGCAGGGCAGGCCGAGCTGCTGCCCGCGGACGAAGAAGTCTTCCCGGCCCATGGCCGCGATCAGCGGCCGCATGACCTCGATGATCTTCTCTTCGTACGGGTGGCGGACGTTCGGGTGGGCCCAGGAGGGGTCGGACAATTCGGCCGGATGCCCCAGCAGCTCCATCAGGGCGAACCAGTGCTTGTCCGTGGACGCGGTGAACTCGATCACGCCGTCCCGGCACTCCCAGGTGCCGCCGCCCGAGTACTGGATGGTCTGCGGGCGCCGCCGCGCGATCCGCGCCGCGTTGGTGTAGTCGTAGATGGCGAAGCAGGACTGCGTCAGCACCTCGTGCGCCGACATGTCGATCAGCTGGCCGCCGGCCCGCGGCCGGGCCCGCAACGCGGCGAGCACCGCGACCGCCGCGTGCGTCCCGACCTGGTCGTAGAGCTGCTGGCCCGGCACCACCACCGGCGGCCCCTCGAGCGGTCCCTGCGTGTACATCAGCCCGCTCATGGCGTGCGAGGTCAGATGGGTCGCCCGCCAGTTGCGGTACGGTCCGGTCAGGCCGAACGGGGTAATCGAGCAGATCACCGTGCCGGGTCCTGCCCACGCCAGCTCGCCGGTCGCCGGATCGAAGCCGGCCACCGGCTCGCGCGCCGTCGGCGTGAGCACCACCACGTCGCAGTGCGCGCCCAGCTCGGCCAGCACACCGGCCGCCTCCGGCCGCAGGTAGTCGAGCACCACGCCGCGCTTGTTGGCGTGGTAGTAGGCGAAGCCGAGGCTGCCCTCCGGATCGGCGCGGTCGCCGGCGAACGGCGGCCGCCGCCGGAGCGGGTCGCCTTCGGGCGGCTCCGCCTTCACCACGTCCGCGCCGGCGTCGGCGAGGAGCCGGGCACAGTAGCTGCCCAGCGGTCCCGACAGGTCGAGCACCCGGATCCCGCCCAGCGGCAGCCCAGCGGTTTCGGCGTCCATCAGCTCGCTCTCGTCATAGTCGGCATACCGGTCATCAAGGGTATTGAGGGTACTGAAGGGTCATAGTCGATATATAACTATCGAACTATTCTGGCCGGGCTGCCCCACCCCCGTCAAGGATCACCAGCACCCCAGCACCCGCTCCGCCGTCCCTCGCGTCCCATCAAGCGCCCGGCTGATGGGGTGAGGGGGCCCTTGCCCCCAATAGATGAGGGCCGGGGCCCCCTCACCCCGCGAGCAAGGCCGCCAGATGTGGGCGGGGCCCCCTCACCCCGCGCTCCGCCCGGCAGCCTGCTCCGCCCGGCAGCCACACCGGCCGCCGCGGTCCGCCCGGCCGCCGCGGCCCGCCCGGCGCCCCGCTCCAGCCGGCCACGGCCGCCCCGCGGCTGGACCGCCCCGCCCCGGATGTGGTCAAATACTTCCAAGGTTCTAATTATTACGAAAGATCGTCTAAGGGGAGCCGAACGTGGCCTACCTCAAGCCGCTGCCGGAGATCACCGAGCTCAACCGGCCGTTCTGGGACGCGCTCAAACGCCACCAGTTCACCGTTCCCCGCTGCGCCGACTGCGGGGCCTACAACTGGGTTCCGTATCCGGCCTGCCGGACCTGCCTGTCCGAGCGGCAGGCCTGGACCCCGGTCTCCGGCGACGCCACCGTCTACAGCTACTCGGTCTGCTACCGCGGTCCCGGTGCCTTCGGCCTGGAGGTGCCCTACGCCGTCGTGCTGGGACAGCTGGCCGAACATCCCCGTTCCATGCTGGTGCTCGGCAACCTGGTGAACCACCCGGTCGACCAGATCAGCATCGGGATGCCGATCCAGATCGGCTTCCTGGACGTGCCGGACGAGGACGTGACCCTCTGGCAGTGGCAGGCGTCCGCGGCCGGCTAGCGCGGGCGACCCCAGCGCCCCAGAATCGACCCCGAGGGAACCCACACCCAGACCGGCGAGGAGACAACAACGTGGATCTGTCGCTGAGCCAGGATCAGCTGGCGGTGCAGGCGGCCTTCGCCGAGTTCTTCGACAAGGAAGCCAGCCTCGAGCGCGTCCGGGCCGCCGAACCCCTCGGGTTCGACCCGGAGCTGTGGGCCAGGCTCGTGGGCACCGGCGCCATCGCGATGGCCTGGCCCGAGGCGGCCGGCGGCGATGGGGCGAGCCGCCTGGACCTGGTGCTGGTCGCCGAGCAGTACGGCCGGCGGATCGCGCCGGTGCCGTTCCCGGAGAGCGTGGCGGCCGGCGGCCTGCTGGCCGCGGCCGGCGCCACCGACCTCCTGGCCACAATCGCCGACGGCAGCGTGCTGCCGACCATCGCGCTGTCCCCGCCCGCCGCCGGAAAGCTGCGCCTCGTCCCGGCCGGCGCGGTCGCCGAGCTGGTGGTCGCGCCCGACGGCGACACCCTGATCGCGCTCACACGCCCGCCCGGCACCCGGCCGCACGTGCCGGCCAGCCCGAACCTCGGCTCCAGCCCGCTGGCCGACTGGCCGCTGGACGACGGCGAGCGCACCGTGCTGGCCACCGGGCCGCAGGCCACCGCGCTCTACCAAGACGCCGTGGCCGACTGGAAGCTGCTGACCGCCGCCGCGCTCGGCGGCCTCCGGGCCACCGCCCTGGAGATCGGCGTCTCCTACGTCAAGGCGCGCCAGGCGTTCGGCGTCATCATCGGCTCCTTCCAGGCCGTCCAGCACCGCCTCGCCGACCTGGTGGTGGCGGGCGACGGCGCCCAGCTGCTGACCTACGAGGCGGCCTGGGCCCGCGACACAGCGCAGGCCGACGGCACAGCTCAGGCCGACGCGGCCGCGCTGGCCTCCATGGCCTTCCTCTTCAACGCCGACTGCGCGTTCCGCACCGCGCGCGAGTGCCTGCAGTTCCACGGCGGCTACGGCGTCACCCTCGAGTACGACATCCAGCTGTACTTCCGCCGGGCCAAGGCGTGGCCGCTCGCCCTGGGCGACCCGCGCCGGGAGTACCAGCGGCTCGCCGACCTGGCCTACCCCGAGGAGTAACGGTGGACTTCTCCGACGTCGACAAACTCGCCGAATACCGCCAGCAGGCCCGCGATTGGGTGGAGCGCCACGTCGACCCGGACTGGGCCGAGCAGCAGCGCACCTCGGGCAGCTACCACACGCCGGAACTGCACGCCCTGCTCGCCGGACAGGGCTGGCTGGGAGCAGGCTGGCCCGCCGAGTATGGCGGCACCGACAACGACCCGGACCTGGCGGCCGCGCTATTCGAGGAGATCGACGCGGTCGGCCTGCACATGGACGGCTGGATCACCACCACGATGATCTGCCGCACGATTCTGCACACCGGCACCGAGGAGCAGAAGCGGACGATCGTCGGCGGCGCGCTCGCCGGCGAGGTCATCATCGTGCTCGGCTACACCGAACCAGACTCGGGCTCCGACGTCGCGGCGGCCAAGACACGGGCCGAACGGGACGGCGACGAGTGGGTCATCAACGGGCAGAAGATGTTCACCAGCACGGCGCACATGGCCAGCCACGTGTTCATGCTCACCCGGAGCAACACCGAGGTGGCCAAGCACAAGGGCCTGACCACGTTCCTGGTCCCGCTCGACGGCCCCGGGGTCGAGATCCGGGCCATCCACACCCTCGGCGGGCAGCGGACGAACGCCACCTTCTACAGCGACGTGCGGGTGCCCGACTCGGCGCGCATCGGACCGGTCGACGGCGGCTGGGGGGTCATGCACGTGGCCCTGGTGTTCGAGCGCAGCGGCGGCAGCGGCCGCCGATCAGGACCCACGCTGGCCGAACGGGTGGCGCAGTGGGCCAGGCAGGCCCGCCGCGACGACGGCACCCGGGTGTACGACGACGCCACCGTCAAGGAGCGGCTGGCCAGGATCGCCATCGAAGCGGAGGTGTCGCGCCTGCTGGGCATGCGGACCGCCTGGGTGGCCGCGTCCGGCGCCCTGCCCGGCACGGAGGGCTCGGCCGCCAAGCTCTTCAGCTCCGAGAGCGCGCAGCGCCAGCACTGGGACCTGCTGGACATCCTGGGCGCCGAGGCGGTGCTCAGGCGGGAGGCCGGCGACGCTCCGCTCGGCGCGGCCGTCGACGAGGCGTTCCGCCGGGGGGTGGTGGGCACGATCTACGGTGGCTCCACCGAGATCATGCGGGAGATTGTGGCCGAACGGGTCTTGGGTCTGCCCCGCGTCCGCTCCAAGTAACCCGGCCCATAACCCCGCGAAGGGGGCTTGGCCGCATGCCCTATGATAGTTGTGAAAGTAATCTGCCTTTCGCAACATGACAGGCGGATTCCCTCCTCCAGGCCAGGAACCCATCACCATGGACGCCACGGCGCAGCCACCAACCGAGATCTTCAAGGCCCTCAGCGACCCGGTCCGGTGGAGCATCATCGTGCAGATGGCAGCGGTTGACGAGCTCGCGTGCGTCACGCTGGAGGACACGCTGACCGTGTCCAAGCCGACGATCTCCTACCACACCAAGATCCTGTACCACGCGGGCCTGATCAGCGTGCGCAAGTCGGGCCGGAACTACTACTACTCGCTGCGCCGGGACGTCCTGCACAAACTGCTCGACGACCTGTGGGAGCTGGCGCCCACGCCGCGACCCGTGGTCCGCGAGGAGGACGGGCACGTGGCCATGGGCCGTCGTCAGAAGCGCGAAGCGCACGCCCTGTCCGGCCCGGCCCGCAAGCGCCGCGGCGCGCGGGAGACCGCGGCCAGCCAGAACGTCGAGGAAGCCGTCGTCCTGACCTGGTAATACCCCCCAGACCGAGCCCGGCGTTGGTCAGGGCGTTGAGCTGCTCCGGGCGGTTCAGCCTGATGTACGCGATGCGACCGATGACCTCGTAGTCGATCATGCCGTGCGCTCCTAACGCCCCCCTCCCCCCTCAAACCAAAAGATTGACATATCTATATCTATCACATTAATGTGCGCCTAGGCCCGCCTCACCAGGAGAGCATGTGCTCACAGACGACACCCTCCCCGAGGAGATCGCGACGGTCGAGCGGCTCCGCGGGCTGCGGGACGTGGTCACGACCGAGATGGGCGGCCCGGAAGCGGTGGGCGCGATCCGCGCCGCCGGCCGGCGGACGGCGCGCGAGCACATTGCCGAGCTCGTCGACCCCGGCTCGTTCGGCGAAATCGGGACCTTCGCCACCTTCACCGACAAGGTGACCGCCGCGCATCCGGGCAACTTCGGCGGCGGCATCATCGGCGGGCACGCCACCTTGGACGGCCGCGCGGTAACCCTGGCCGTGGACGACGACAGCCTGGTCCAGCCCGGCGCGCGCGGCACGGGCAAGGCGGCCCGGCTCTACCAGATGGCCCGGCAGCTGCGTAACCCGTACATCGAGGTCGCCCAGGGCGACACCGTGCCCGACCTCGGGCCGCGCCCGGGCAAGACGGGCACCGATCGCGCGCGGACCTTCGGCGCCGAGCCCGCGTTCCCCGGCCTGCTCGAACGCGGCCGGGCCATCCCGGTGGTCACGGCGATCCTCGGCGACGCGTCCGGCGCCTCGTCGTTTACCGCCGGACTCTGCGACTTCCTGGTCCGGCTGGAGGGCACCCGCCTGTCGCTGACCAGCCGTGCCACCGCCAGCGGGACCGTCGGCCAGGACGCGGCCGACGGCGAGGTCGACGCGATCGTGGCATCGCCCGACGAGGCCTACGCCGTGATCCGGCGGTTCCTGTCGTACCTCCCGTCCTACGCCGGCGGCCCGCTCCCGGTGGCCGACCCCGGCGCCGAGCCCGGCTACGACGACCAGATCGCCCGGCTCGTTCCGGCCCGCCGCAGCCGCGCCTACGACATGAAGGCGGTCATCCGCCGGCTCTGCGACCCCGGCACCTTCCTGGAGCTGAAGGCGGGCTTCGCCCGCAACATCGTCACCGGGCTCGGCCGGATGGCCGGTATCCCGGTCGGCGTGCTGGCCAACGCGCCGATGCGGATGGCCGGCGGCCTCACCCCGGAGTGCTGCCTCAAGGCGGTCAGCCTCGTCTGCCTGTGCGACGCGTTCGGCGTGCCGCTGCTCGTCCTGCAGGACACGCCCGGGTTCCTGGTCAGCGCGGCGGCCGAGCGGGACCGGGCGGTGGCCCGGGTCATGACCCTGCTGCAGGCCATGTCGCTGGTCACGGTGCCGACGGTCAGCGTGGTGATCCGCAAGGCGTTCGGCCTGGCGTTCGTGATCCTGGACGCGAACCGCCGGGCCGACCTCTCGCTGGCCTGGCCCGGCGCGGAGATCGGGTTCATGGATCCGCCGGTGGCCGCCAATGTTCTGTTCGAGCCTCAGATCCGGGAGCTCCCCGAGTCCGAGCGCACGGCGTTCCTGGCCGCCAAGGCCGCCGAACTCGGCGTCGGCTTCGAACCCTTCGGCGTCGCGACCAACCTGACCGTCGACGAGATCATCGAGCCGGGAGCGACCCGGAGCGTGGTGGCCGGCTACCTGCGGACGGCGCTCGCGGCCGGCCCCCGGCCCGGGGTCCCCGGCCCGCTGGCGACCTGGCCCCGCTGGTCCTGACCATGGCCGACGACATAAGCCAGGCCAAGCCGGCGCGGCTGACGCTGCCCGAGCACATCGAGCGCCTGGTCGACCCAGGTAGCTACGCCCCAGCCGCGCCCGCGGCCGGGGCGACGGAGCCGGCCGGCGGCGAGGCGCTGATCGACGGGCGGCCGGTGACGGTCGGGTACTCCGGGCATGCCCTGGAGCGGGCGCTCGCGCGGCGGCAGCCGTACGTCGGCCTGTCCTCGGGTACCGGCGGCCTGGCCCGCGGCGGTCCGCGGAACCTGGGCGTCCTCGACCCGATCTGGGGCATGAGCGGCGGCCCCATGCTGCTGGAGATGTGCCGCCGGGACCGCATCGTGCCCGTCGTGTCCGCGGTCGTCCGGCACTCGTTCGGCGACTCTAGTTTTTTCACCGGCCTGTCCGACTTCGTGATCCAGTTGCGCGGCACCTCGATGGCGCTGACCGGCCCGCGCGTGCTGGCCATCGGCACCAGCGAGCGGGTGACCATGGAGGAGCTGGGCGGCGTCGACGTGCACCGGCACAACGGGCAGGCCGACGTGATCGCCGAGACCCTGGACGAGGTCTACACCGCGATCCGGCGGATCCTGTCGTTCCTGCCCTCGTGCGCGGGGGCGCCGCTGCCGGTCCGCGACCCGGGGGCACCGGCGGGACCGGTGAGCGCGGGACAGCCGATGCGGACGCTCATCGACGATCTCTGCGATCCCGGGTCGTTCTTCGAGCTCAAGCGTGACTTCGCGCCCAGCCTGATCACCGGCCTAGCCCGGCTGGACGGCTACCCGGTCGGCCTGGTGGCCAGCGAACCGGCCCGCGACGACGGCGCCTGGTCCGGCGACGCGTGCCTGAAGGCGACCAGGCTGGTGAGCCACTGCGACGCGTTCGGCCTGCCGGTCCTGTTCCTGGTGGACTCGCCCGGACCGCGCGAGGATCACCCGGCGGCCGTCTCCCGGGCGATGATGCTCGCCCAGGCGGTCCAGCTGGCCGAGGTGCCCAAGTGCTGGGTGGTCACCGGGCAGGCGCGCGGCACCGGCCTGCTCATCACCGGTTCCGCCCGCGTCGCCACCGACCTGGTGCTCGCCTGGCCCGGCGCCCGCGTCGGCTACCACGACGACCCCGCCCCACCCGCCGACCTCCGCTCAGCCGCTGACCCCGGCCCAGCCGCCGACCTCGGTCCCTGGGCGCCCGACGGCGTGGTCGCCCCCGCCGGCACCCGCCGCGTCCTGGCGGCTCACCTGCGCGCCGTCCTCGGCCCCGCCCCGGTCAGCCGCCCGGGAAAGGTCCTGCGCAGCTGGCCGGCCGGCTTCTGAGTTCCCCGGGCAGTCGCGGCCGCCCCGAGCGCGCCCGGCGCCGCGCATGGACCAGGACCGCCACCCCGTGGAGGGAAGCGAACAGGGCCACCATGGTGGTCATGACGGCCGTGAAGGCCATCGCGGCCCCGACCACGTCCTGCCCGGCGAGCAGCGCGCTCAGCCACAAGATGGCCGCGATCAGGTACAGCGACCCGATCACCCGCAGGCCGTCCCGTACCTCCTTGCTCAGCCGCGCCTTGCGCGCCGACGGCGGGAACGCGGCCAGCCCGCCCGGGAGGTCGGCGGTGAGTACGGCCAGCTCACCGTCGAACCGTGCGCCGAGCGCACCCCCGATTCGCGCGT
>Ga0207693_10005737_pt1 | contig 10303 bp, 8 predicted proteins | sample LARL81metaG_FD_184347 | JGI IMG/M metagenome (GOLD analysis project Ga0207693, IMG submission 184347) | Corn, switchgrass and miscanthus rhizosphere microbial communities from Kellogg Biological Station, Michigan, USA - LAR L8-1 metaG... | ecosystem: Host-associated > Plants > Roots >... | reverse complement strand
TGGCGCTGGACGAGCGCGAGGAGTTCGTGGTGCGCCACCCGATTCCGTTCTCCTCGCTGGACCTGCCCGCGGACGAGCGCGCCCGGGCTTACGGGGACGGCGGACCGATCGAGTACAGCCACACGCTGACCGAGCAGATCGGCGGCCAACTCGGCGCGGGCTTCCTGCTCACCCACCTGACGGAGGCACCGCACCACGCCGACGCCACGGCCCGCTACATGCCGGGCTACTTCGCCACCCGTGCCATCAAGCCCGCGGGAGCATGAAGGCGGGGCAGGTGTCGGTGACGGCGCGGCGGGTCGCGGCGCACCGGCTGACGTTCGACCGGGTCGCCGCGCCCTACGGCGACGCCGCCGCCGACACCGCCCTCGCCAGGGACGTGGCCGCGGCCACGAGCGTGGCACCCGGCCCGATGCGCGAGTACCTGCGAGCGCGCACGCGGTTCTTCGATGGCGTGGTCACGCGCGCGCTCAGCCGCGGCTTTGCGCAGATCGTGACCGGTGCCGCCGGGTATGACGGGAGGTCGCTGCGGTACGCACGACCGGGGGTGCTCTGGTTCGAGGTCGATCACCCGGCCACCCAGCAGGACAAGCGCTCGCGGCTGGACCGGCTCGGGATCGACACCGGTCACCTGCGGTTCGTCGCGGCGGACTTCACCGTGGACCCGGTCGCCGAGCTGCTGATGTCCGCCGGGCTTGACCCGGGCCGGCCCAGCCTGTTCCTGCTCGAAGGGGTCGCCGTCTACCTGGAGGAGGCCGTGCTCCGGTCGCTGCTGGCGCAACTGCGCCGGATCGCCGCCGACGGCAGCAGGCTCGCCATCAGCCTGTCGGTGAACAGCGGCTCCCCGGAGCGCGCCACGCGCCGTGCCGCGTTCCAGGCCGCGGTCGCCGCCGTGGGCGAGCCGGCCCGGTCCGTGGTGGAGGGCGCCGGCGCGGACACGCTGCTCGAAACCACCGGCTGGCGGCCAGCCGCGGAGCCGGGCACGGGCAGCAGGGCGGCGCATGCCGGGTTCATCGTCGCCGAGCCGGCCGGCGTGCCTCCGCGGTGAGCGCAGGCTGGTACTGCTGTCACCGGCGGCCTGACCGATGCGCTGGCTGCGGCGGGGGTCAGCTACCCGAACCCGCTCGGGATCTTCCCGCGGCATGGCTGGTTCAGCGCCTTCGTTGCGGTGATCTACGGCCTCGTGATGGTCACCTTGGTGCTGTCGGTGATCTCGGTGTTCGCCCGGCGGCGCGGTGCGGGTGCCGAGTTGCGAAAGCAACTTGCCTGGCTGGGCTATGTCGGCCTGATGACTGCTTTCTGGGCCGCGGCGCTGCTCGCTGCCGGGCTTGTGGCGCCAGCGGCTGCCTCGGCCGGGGGGTGGCTCGGCACCGCGATCTGGACTGTCATGGTGCTCACGCCGGTGGCGGGTATTCCGCTGGCCTGCGTCGTGGCGGTGCTGAAGTACCGGCTGTATGAGATCGACCGGCTGATCTCGCGGACGGTGGCGTATGCGATCGTGACCGGGCTGCTGGTCGGCGTGTACTCCGGGCTAGTGCTGCTGGCCACCCGGGTGCTGCCGTTGCGTGGTTCAGTCGCCGTCGCGGGATCCACGCTGGCGGCGGCGTTGTTCACCCCGCTGCGCTCGCGCGTGCAACAGATGGTCGACCGCCGGTTCAACCGGGCACGTTATGACGCCGACCAGACGGTGGCCGCGTTCGCGCGCCGGCTGAAGGACGCCGTCGACCTGGACATGGTCCGAGATGACCTGGCCAGCGCCGTGCAGAAAGCTCTCGAGCCAGCCCATGTCTCGGTATGGACGAGCGACCGAGGTGAGGCTGGCGTCAACGGCCTCGCCGCCCTGGCAATAGCCCCCGTGCCGGGCACAGCCCGCACGAAAGCGACCACCGCCGGAGCCATATAGACAACGGCAAGCAGGGCGGCGGCGATTGCGGCGGTCAGCAGCATTAGAGTGTTCTCCTTCCGGTCACCGGCTCCCGGCGCGGGATCCGGTGGCTTGGAAGTCAGCTAGCAAAGCGTTGCGCGGCCTGAGCCCTCAGCCGCCGACCAGCCGGATGCGACTGTCACTGGTGTCGGCGATCACCAGGTTGCCGTCCCCGTCGATCGCCACTCCAGACGGGTCAGAGAGCCCGGCCTTGGTAGCCGGGCCACCGTCACCCGACAACCCGTTGATGGCGCTGCCTGCCACCGTGTAGATGTCCCCGGCGGTCATCGCCACGCCGTAGAAGCTGCCAGTGCTGGCCGCCACTACCCGGACGCGGTGGTTCGCGCGAGCAGCGATCACCAGGTTGCCCGCGCCGTCGGCTACCACCGCGGTCGGGTTGACCATATGGGCCGCGGTGGCCGGGCCACCGTCACCGGAGAACCCGAAACCGGCGCCGGCCACGGTGTAGATGTCGCCTTCGGTCATCGCCTTGCCGTAGAACGTGCCGGTGCTGCCCGCCACCACCCGGATCCGGTTGTTGTCGGTATCGGCGATCAGCAGGTTGCCCGTGCCGTCCGCGCCCACCCCGTCCGGGGTTGCCAGGGCGGCGCTGGTGGCCGGGCCGCCATCGCCAGAGAATCCCACGTTGCCGTTGCCGGCCACCGTGTAGATGTCCCGGGCAGTCATCGGCTTCCCGTAGAACGTGCCGTTCCTGGCCGCCACCACGCGAATCCGGACATTGCCGGTGTCGGCGATCAGGAGGTTGCCCGCGCGATCCACGGCCACGCCAAAGGGGGTCGTGATCTCGGCGCTGGTGGCCGGGCCGTTGTCACCAGAGAACCCGCGGGCGCCGTTCCCGGCCACGGTATAGATGTCGCCCGCGATCATGGCCTTGCCGTAGAAGGTGCCGGTGCTGCCCGCTACCACGCGGATCCGGTCGTTGTTGGTGTCGGCGATCACCACGTTGCCCGCGCCGTCCACCGCGATCCCGCCCAGGAGAGACAGCTTGGCACTGGTCGCCGGGCCACCGTCGCCCCCGTACCCGGCTTTGCCGTTGCCAGCCACGGTGTAGGCGTCGCCCGCCGTCATCGCCTTGCCGTAGAAGGTGCCTGTCGTGGCGGCCGCCACCCGGACCCGGTTGTTGCGGTCGTCGGCGATCACCAGGTTGCCCGCACCGTCCACCGCCACGCCGGCCGGGCCATTGAACTCGGCCCTGATGGCCGGGCCGTTGTCGCCGGAGAACCCTCCGGTGCCGTTGCCGGCGACGGTGTAGATGTCCCCGGCGGTCATCGCCTTGCCATAGAAGCTGCCGGTGCTGGCCGCCACCGCCCGGACCCGATTGAAGTCGTCGGTGACCAGCAGGTTGCCGGCATCGTCGGCCGCCACCGCTGCCGGGGTTGCGACCGAGGTGCCGGTGGCCGGGCCACCGTCCTTGCCGATCCCGGCGCCGCCGTTGCCGGCCACGGTGTAGATGTCCCCGACGGTCATCGCCTGCCCGTAGAAGGTGCCGGTGTGGCCGGCCACCACCCGGACCCGGCAGTTCTGGGTATCGGCGATCACCAGGTTGCCCGCACCGTCCACCGTCACACCGAGCGGGAGATTGACCTCCGCGTTGCTGCCCAGCCCGCCGTCGCCGCCGAACGCGGCGCTGCCGTCGCCGGCCACCGTGTAGATGTCCCCGGCGGTCATCGCGTGCCCGTAGAAGTGGCCGGTGCTGACCGCGACCGCCCGGACCCGGTTGTCCTGCGAGTCGGCGACCAGCAGGTTGCCCGCGCCGTCCACGGCCACGCCAGTGGGAGCCCCGAGGACTGCGCCGGTGGCCGGGCCGCCATCGCCGGGACTAGCGGTGCCGCCGCCGGCCACCGTGTAGATGTCCCCAGCGGTCATCGCCTGCCCGTAGAACGTGCCGCTCGTGGCCGCCACTACGCGGACCCGGCGGTTGAACTGGTCGGCGATTACGAGGTTGCTCGCTGCATCGGCGGCCACCCCTATGGGACCGTTGAACTGGGCCGCGGTCGCCGGGCCGCCATCTCCGGAGAACCCGGGCAAGCCGGTGCCGGCCACGGTGTAGATGTGCCCGGCGGTCATCGCCTGCCCGTAGAACGTGCCGGTGCTGGCAGCCACCACCCGGACCCGGTTGTTGCCGCCGTCGGCGACCACCAGGTTGCCGGCCTGGTCGATGGTGACCCCACACACGCCATCGAAGCCGGCCCTGGTCGCGAGGCGGCCGTCACCGAGCGGGCCGGGCGCCCCGGTGCCAGCCGGCGTGGTCAGGAACCCAGCGCTCTCGCTCACCTTCCGCACCGACCCGCCGTCGGCTATGTACAGGTTGCCCGCCGCGAACGCGAGCCCGCAGTCGCTCCGCAGCCCGACCCGCGTCGCCAGGCCCGGGCCGCCGGGGCCGCCCGCGACGGTCGAGATCACCCCGGAGACCGCGAGACTGGCCCGGCCCGGCCAGGTGGCCGGTGCCCGGTGAGCCTGGGCCCCGCCCGCGGCCAGCGCCGCGGCCGGCACCATCGCCGCCACGGCGGCCACCGCCGCCACGCCCGCCAGCAGCACTGTGCGCCGCGCGGGGGCCGTCCGCCTCGGTCCCCGGACATGTCTGACTGCTCTGCTCATCTCGGCCCCCTTTGCCATTAGCCGCTGACCGCCCGGATCCGGTGGTTGCCGGTGTCGGCTATCACGAAGCCGCCGGTCTTGTTCAGCGCCACGCCCGCCGGGTTGAAGAGTTCGGCCTGGGTGGCCGGGCCGCCGTCACCGAAGTAGCCCATGCTCCCATTGCCGACCACCGTGTAGATGTCTCCGGCGGTCATCGCCCGCCCGTAGAACGTGCCGGTCTTGACCGCCACCACCCGGACCGAGTTGTTGTCCGTATCGGAGATCAGCACGTTGCCCGCGTGGTCCACGGTGACCGCGAGGGGGTTACGGAAGAAGGCCTGGGTGGCCGGGCCGCCGTTGCCGCCGAACCCCTCATTGCCGGTGCCGGCCACGGTATAGATATGGCCGATGGTCATCGCCTGCCCGTAGAACGTGCCGGTGTGATCAGCCACCACCCGGATTCGCTGATGGCCGGTATCGGCGATGAGCAGGTTGCCCGCCTGGTCGACGCTGGTCCCCGCGGGGAAGTCCACCGAGGAGGCCGTGGCCAGCCCGCCGTCGCCGGTAAATCCGAGAGTGCCGTTACCGGCCACGGTGTAGATGTTCCCGGCCGTCATCGCCACGTCATAGAACGTGCCGGCGCTGGCCGCCACCACCCGGACCCGGTTGTTCCGGCTGTCCGCGATCACCAGGTTGCCCGCGCCGTCCACGGTCACGCCGAACGGCAGGGAGAACTTGGCCTTGGTGGCCGGCCCGCCGTCACCGCCGAACCCGAACTTGCCGGTGCCGGCCACGGTGTAGATGTCCCCTACGGTCATCGCCACCCCGTAGAACCGGCCGGTGGCGGCGGCCACCACCCGGATGCTGTCGGTGAAGTCGTCGGCGAACACCACGTTGCCCGCGGCATCCTCCGCCACCGCCCGCGGATCGTCGAGTTGAGCATGGCTGGCCGGGCCGCCGTCACCGGAGTACCGCGCGGTGCCGTTGCCGGCCACGGTGTAGATGTCCCCTACGGTCATCGCCACGCCGTAGAACGTGCCGGTGCGCGCCGCGACCACCCGGACCCGGAAGTTGTGGCCGTCACCGATCACCACGTTGCCCGCGCCGTCCACCTTCACGGCGCCCGGCTGGTCCAGCTGGGCCGCGGTGGCCGGGCCGCCGTCACCGGTGAAACGCTGGCCGCCCTTGCCGGCCACGGTGTAGATGTCCCCGGCGGTCATCGCCTGCCCGTAGAACGTCCCGGTCGTGACCGCCACCACCCGGATGCGGTAGTTCTGCTCGTCGGCGATGACCACGTTGCCCGCGGTGTCCAGGGCCAGGCCAATGGGAGTGAAAAACTCGGCACTGGTGGCCGGGCCGCCGTCGCCGGAAAATCCCGTGGTGCCGGTGCCGGCCACGGTGTAGATGTCCCCGGCGGTCATCGCCTGCCCGTAGAACGTGCCGGTGCGCTCCGCGACCACACGGATTCGCTCGCCGGACACGTCGGCGATCACCAGATTGCCGATGCCGTCCACCCGCACGTCCGCCGGGCCCAATTCGGCGCTCGTGGCCGGGCCGCCGTCGCCGGGATTGGCGGTGCCGCCGCCGGCCACGGTGTAGATGTGCGCGGCGGTCATCACCTGCCCGTAGAAGGTCCCGGTCCTGGCCGCCACCACGCGGATCCGGCCGCCGTCGGCGATCACCAGGTTGCCGGCGTGATCCATGGCGACCCCGCACGTCCCGACCGTGGCCCGGACCGCCGGGCCGCCATCGCCGAGGAGGCCGAAGGCTCCGGTGCCGGCGGGGGTGGTCAGGAACCCGGCGCCGCTGACCTTCCGCACCGAGCCCCGGTCGGCCACATACAGGTTGCCCGCGGCGACCGCCAGGCCGCACGGATCGGGCAGCGCCACCCGCCTCGCCGGGCCCGGGCCGCCGACACTGCCGGCCAGGGTCGAGATCACCCCGGCCGCCACGGCGGCCCGAGCCGGATGACCGGCCGCTGCGGGCCGTGGCGGGTGCCCGGCCGGCGCCGCCCGGCCGCCGCCGCCCGGCCGCCGCCGCTGGCCAGTGCCACCGCGGGCATCATCGCCGCCGCCGTGGCCACCGCCACCACCGCCACCAGCCGTCCGGGCCACCGCAGCCGCACCGTGTTCCCTAGCCGCCCTCCGCTCGACGGCCCGCCCGTGCGCCCCGCCCGTCCCAAGATCCGAGCATGGTGCAGTGCTCTGCTCATGTCAGCCCCTTCTGCCCCGTTCGCTCCGCCAGGACCAGCCTGTCGCACCACGCTGACGTTTAGCCACGGTAAACGGGAAGTAAAGGGGTTGCGCGGGCGTGAGACTTGCCTCGCCGCGCGCCCATCTGCGGGCGGCCCATTCCGCGTCCGCGGCGGCCACGGCCTTGACCCGGAGTCCTAGCTGTCCAGCAGCGACCTGGCCAGGCCCCAGTTCCGCCGTGTGATCGCCTCTTCTGCCCGACCTCGGACCAGTTGGCCACGCCGCAGGCGCGGCCGCCCGGGCCAGCCGGCTGGCCGCCTCAGCGGTACGGCGGTGCCACGGCCTGCCAACCGTCACGCTCCCGGACAGCGGGCCGAAGGTCTTCACATGCCAGTACCAGGTGGGGGTCCTAGGGGAAACTAGAGTGCCAGGACCGCGCGGGCGGCGGCCAGCGCCTCCTCGCGGTAGGCAGCGCCGAACAGGACCACGTGCACGAGCAGCGGGTGCAACTGGTGCAGCGGGACACGCTGGCGCCACCCCGGTGCCAGTGGCGCCTGGTCGGCGTAGGCACCCAGAATCCGGTCCAGGTACGGCGCCCCGAACAGCGCTAGCATGGCCAGGTCGGTCTCCCGGTGCCCGCCGTGCGCGGCCGGGTCGATCAGCCAGCCGCTGCCCCCGGACCACAGCACGTTCCCCGACCACAGGTCACCGTGGATGCGGCTGGGCGGCTCGTCCGGGCCGGCCACGTCGGCCGCCCGCGCCGCGGCGGACTCGACCAGGCGGGCATCGGCGCCGGACAGCGTGCCCGCGTCCACGGCCAGCCGCAGGTAAGGCAGCACCCGGCAGGCGCGGTACCAGTCCGGCCAGGTGACCGGGCCACTGGTGGCGGAGGCCGGCGTGGGTTGATCGTTCGGCAAAGACAGGCTCGCGATGAATCCGGGCCACGGTGCACCGAACCGGGGCGCGCCAGCGCCGTGCAGCCTCGCCAGTTCGCCGCCGAGCCGCTCCGCCGCGGCTGCGTCGGCCCGGCCCGGCGGCACCTGTGAGACGACCAGCGTGGCGTCGTCCCAGCCGAGTACCCCGGGCACGCCGACCGCGCCCGCCTCGTCCAGCCAGCGCAGGCCGCGGGCCTCGGCGTCGAACACCCCACCGAGACCGGAGGCGGCCACCTTCGCGAACACGGCCCGGCCGTCGGCGAGCACCGCCCGGTAGTAGTTCCAGCGGAACTGTGATCCGGCAGCCCGCAGTTCGCGCACGGCCGCGCCGGTGAACCGCTCCAGCCGCCCGGCGACGTCCGCGCCGGTCACGCCTGGGGCTGCGGGGCCGCGTCAAGCAGTTCCGCCAGTTGCCGGGCGAGCCCGCGCGCGCCGGCCAGCACCAGGTCGAGCGCGAGGGCGTAGTACTCCTGCGGCGCGCCGTACGGGTCGGGGACCTCCCCGTCGTAGGGATCGTCCCTGGCCAGCGCGGGATCGAACGAGCGGAGCAACTGGATGCGGGCGGCATCCTCCGGCGGGGCCATCCGGCGCAGGCTGGCGAGGTTGTTCCGGTCCATCGCGACCAGGAGGTCGTAGCCGGCCAGCCAGGATCGCTGGATCTGCCTGGCCCGGTGCGCGGAGCCGTCGTAGCCGCGCCGGGCAAGCTCCTGCTGCGCCGGCCCGTGCATCCGCTCCCCGATGTGCCAGTCACCGGTGCCCGCACTGTCCACGCTGACCGCCTCGGCCAGCCCGGCCCGCGCGAGTTCGTCGCGCAGCACGATCTCCGCCATCGGCGAGCGGCAGATGTTACCGAGGCAGACCAGGCAGACCTTGTAGGGTCCGGACGGCTGCCGCGGCGGGGGCAACTCCGGCGGCACGGGCGAGTTCACGGGCATAACACCTAGGATGCCCGACGGGGAATGATGATCACGCAGGGAGCCTGACCACCATGAAGAGCATGCCTTCGGACCAGACCTACCGGCCCGTGTCGTTCTGGCTGGACACCGTGCCTGGCTCGCTGGCACCCGCCGAGGTGCTGACCGGAGACCTTGCGGTGGACGTGGCGATCGCGGGCGCCGGGCTCACCGGCCTGTGGACCGCCTACTACCTGGCCACCGCGCAGCCCGGGCTGCGGGTCGCGGTGTGCGAGGCGGAGATCGCCGGGTTCGGCGCGTCCGGGCGCAACGGTGGCTGGTGTTCCGCGCTGTTCCCGGCCTCGCTGGCCAAGCTCACCCGGATGGCGGGCCGGGACGCCGCGATCGCGATGTACCGCGCCATGCAGGAAACAGTGGACGAGGTCGGCCGGGTCGCCGCGGCCGAGAACATCGACTGCCACTGGGCCAAGGGCGGAACCGTGGTTGTGGCCCGGTCGGCGGTGCAACTGGAACGCGCCAAGGCCGAGGTCGCCGAGGCGCGGGACTACGGTTTCGGCGAGGAGGACCTGACGCTGCTGACCGAGAGCGAGGCCCGCAGGCACATGGGGGCCACCGGCGTGCTTGGCGGCACCTACACCCCGCACTGCGCGGCGATCCATCCCGCGCGCCTGGTGCGGGGGCTCGCTCAGGTCGTCAGGGGGCGGGGCGTGAAGGTCTTCGAGCGCACCCCGGTGACGGAGATCGCGCCGGGCAAGCTGGTCACCACGCGGGGGACGGTCACGGCCGACTACGTCATCCGGGCCACCGAGGGGTACACCCCGGCCCTGCCGGGCCTGCACCGCGCGGTGATACCGGTGTACTCGCTGATGATCGCGACCGAGCCGCTGCCCGGTTCGGTGTGGGACACGGTGGGGCTGGCCGGCCGGCCCACCTTCAGCGACGGCCGGCACCTGCTGATCTACGGCCAGCGCACCGCCGACGGGCGGTTCGCCTTCGGCGGCCGGGGCGCGCCCTACCACCTGGGCTCGGCCGTGCGGCCGTCGTTCGAACGGGTGCCCGCGGTGTTCACGGCGCTGCGCCGGACGCTAGGCGAACTGTTCCCCGCCCTCAGCGACGTCGCGGTGACCCACACCTGGGGCGGGCCGCTGGGCATCGCCAGGGACTGGTGCGCCTCCGCGGGCCTGGACCGTGCCACCGGGCTCGGCTGGGCCGGCGGGTACGTCGGCGACGGGCTGGCCACCACCAACCTGGCCGGGCGCACCCTGGCGGACCTGATCCTCGACAAGGACAGCGACCTGACCCGGCTGCCGTGGGTGAACCACCGGTCCCGGCCATGGGAGACCGAGCCGTTGCGCTGGCTCGGCATCAACGCCGGGCTGCACACCATGGGCTGGGCTGACGGAGCCGAGAAGCGCACCGGGCGGCCGTCCAGGGCGGCGCAGGTCATGGGGCGGTTCCTCGGCGGCTGATGGGGTATGTGGAACCCGGGACGCCCGGCCGGGGCGGCGGCGCGGGAAGGCCGGCCGACGGTTACCGCGGCCGGCTCAGATGCTGTTACCATCACTGGGTTGCAAGCGCCGCTAGCTCAATTGGCAGAGCAGCGGACTCTTAATCCGCGGGTTCGGGGTTCGAGTCCCTGGCGGCGCACCCGTCCTGACCTGGTGTTTCTCCGGATATTTACTTGATCGCTGATCATGTGTGGGGCCGCGCTGAGGCCAGTGTGGGGCCGCGAGAGGGCTG
>Ga0207693_10005735_pt1 | contig 10306 bp, 10 predicted proteins | sample LARL81metaG_FD_184347 | JGI IMG/M metagenome (GOLD analysis project Ga0207693, IMG submission 184347) | Corn, switchgrass and miscanthus rhizosphere microbial communities from Kellogg Biological Station, Michigan, USA - LAR L8-1 metaG... | ecosystem: Host-associated > Plants > Roots >... | reverse complement strand
AGAAGCTGTCGAGCCAGGCGACCCGCCGACCGGCGACGGCCAGGGTGATGCTTCCGATGGGGAGGCAGCGGCTGATCCGCTTGCTCGTGCCGTTCGCGAAATCGCGGACGAAGATGCTGTCGCAGCCCGCCCCATGGGCCCCGACTACTCGTCCCTCGTAGGCGAGACGAGACCCGTCCATCGCGATCGTCTGGACTCCCCCTCGGATGTGGATCGCCCTCGGGGCGGGTGTCGATCCAGCCGCCGCCGGAAGCGAGCGCAAGAGCGGGAGCGCAAGCGCAAGAGCCACCATGGCGACTGCCCTCATCGTTCCCCTTCGATTTGGGACCATCCTCCCCTAGGCTCCCACTCGGCTGTTAGCAGCGCGTTAGCGGCGATTAAGAGCTTCGTTCGCATCGAGCCGAGAGACTCGCCAGCATGGGTATGCGCTGCGCGCGTGCTAAAGAAAGCTCCTCCTCGATCGAGCTCATGCCCATCATCTCGGTCTGGGCGCCTTCGTGCCGGCGGCCGCCTCGCTCCTTCACCAGCTGCTCCCGGACCTCGTCCCAGACTTGCTCGCTGTCCAGGAGGACGCCGTCGAGGTCAAAAACGACCGCTTCGGTCACGCGCTGACGTAGTCCCGGTCGACGTAGACGAGCGGCCGTTCGCGCGCTCCCTCCTCGAGCGACAATACCTCGCCCACGAAGAACGTGTCCTCGCCCGCCGGCACCTCGGCCGAAACACGGCCGGTCAGCCAGCCGATGGCGCCGGCGACCAGCGGCGGCCCCTCGCCCGCCCGCACGTCGATCCCCTCCCAGATCGCGATCGGAGGCACGCCGCGGGCAAAATGCTGCGCCACGCCCTCCTGGCCGGCAGCGAGCAGGCTTACCCCGAACTCGCCCGAACTCCGCAGCAGTTCGTGCAGCGCCGCCTCGCGCCGGACGGCGAACCCGACGAGCGGCGGTTCGAGTGAGAGCGGAATCAACGTGCCGATCGTCAGGCCAAGGCGCTCGCCCTCGAGGTCGACGCTCACGATCGCGACTCCGGCGGGAAATCGCCGCATCAATGTCCGTAGCTCTTCGCCGCCGACCACGGCGGCGAGCCTATCCGCCTAGTGCTGCCTGCAGAGCTTGTCGCCGTTGAGGATCGAGTCGAGCTGCGAGTTCATCGCCGCCTCGAATGCGACATCTGCTGAGTTGGCCGCGCTGAAGTCGTGCAGGCCGTTGTCGCTCCACATCACGTCAGGCGTGACACCGGGGCCCGCGGCGGTGATCCGGTACATGTCACCGTTGCCCATGGGGCGCTCGCCGGTGAAGCCCGGCGGATGCGCGTAGCCGCCCGCGCCGGCGTTGTGCTTGAAGAAGCCGTAGCAGAACACGCCGGTCGGGTTGTGCGAGACAAAGGAGTTTTCGCGCTTCCAGCCGTTGCCATAGACCGAGTTGTGGGTGTCGAGGTAGAGCAACCGGCCATAGCCGTCGGTCGGCGCGCCGAAGTGCGTGGTGCCGAAGCCATAGACCGGTTTGCCGAGATACGTGTAGCGCCCGAAGAGATGGTGGAAGCGGCCGTGGTAGATCCAGTCTTGCCAGACCTCGAGCTTGGGAAGGTCGGTCGTCCAGTGCGAAAGATGGAGCTCCCACTGGCGCAGTCCGGAGGTCCAGGGGGTGAAGCCGAGATCGGGTAGCTGAACCTGCCATTTCTGGAGCGCCCAGTAGCTCCCGTCCGGGGCCTTGCAGCCTTTGACCATCCACGGAATCGCCGGACCGTCGTAGGCGCTGCAGCTGTTCCGGAAGGTCTTCCAGTAGAGCTTGTGGTACTTGCGCCAGCCGCCCGCGTAGTCGAGCTTGAAGCGCTGCTGCCTGACCGCCCGGTTGGGTTGGCGCGCGTTGATCGCGCCCCAGGCCAGCACGTGCTGCGCCTGACCGCGCACGGTTCGGTAGCTGACGAGCGCCTCGCCCTTGTTGTTGACGGCGAGCTGGATGTTGCGGACGTCGCGGTTGACGAGCTGCGACGCCGAAGCGGGAGCGGCGAGCGAGGCCGCAAACGCGAGAACCGGGAGAAACACCAAGGCACGAGTACGCACGAAAGAGACCCCTCTGTTAGGAAGAAATGGCCGCATGGTTTTGCGTATCGGCCTCTCTGGCGGGGCGCTGTAGGGCTCGAATCCCTCGTTTTGGGGGAGCCGCGTCGGCCGTTGATAGCGTCGCCCGGTGCGAGCAGGCCTGACCCGGCGAGAGTGGACCGAGATCGCGATCGCCGCGGCTCTGGTCGTGGTTGCCGGAGCGCTTGATTACTCCGATCAGAACGCAGTGCTTCGGTTCGTCGCAGCCGCTCTTGCCCTCGCGATCCTGGCTCGCCTGGTCGGGACGGCGACCGAACAGCTCGGAGGCAGACTCGGAGCCGGAGCCGCCGGCTCGGTCCAGTCGGCGCTCGGCAACCTGCCCGAACTGTTCGTCGCACTGTTTGCGCTCCATCGAGGGCTCGTCGACGTCGTCAAGGCGGCGCTGATCGGCTCGGTGCTCGCTAACAGTTTGCTGGTGCTCGGGCTCGCGTTCTTCGCCGGCGGCCTGCGAAACGGCACCCAGCGGTTCGACTCGCCTCGCGCGAGGACGATCGCGACGCTGACGCTGCTCGCCGCGGCCATCTTGTCCATACCGACGTTCGCGCACGTCTTGCACGCTCCCGCCGCGGCGCACGAGCAGACGCTCAGCCTGATCTGCGGCGGGGTCCTGCTCGTCGTGTTCGTCTCGACGCTCCCGATCTTTCTCGCCGGAGACGTGATGCCGCAGGAGCCGCCCCGCTGGTCGCTTAGGGCAACGATCGCGGTGCTTGCGGCCTCGGCGGCCGGTGCCGTGTTCGTGAGCGACTGGTTCGTCTCCGCATTGCAACCCGCGACGTCTTCCCTGCACATCAGCCAAACCTTCGCCGGCCTGGTGATCGTCGCGATCGCCGGCAATGCGGTGGAGAACGTCGTCGGCGTCCAGCTGGCGGCGCGCAACAAGCCGGACTTTGCGATCGCGGTGATCATCAACTCGTCGCTGCAAGTGGCGCTCGCGCTGACGCCGGTGATCCTGTTCGCGAGCCTCTTGTTTGCGACCCACCTGACGCTGGTCTTCCCGACGCTGCTGGCGATTTCGTTGCTCCTGGCGGCCTTCGTGACCGCGGTCGTCGTCTACGACGGGGAGAGCACCTGGTCCGAGGGCGTCGTCCTAGTGGGGTTCTACGTGGTGATCGCCTCGGCGTTCTGGTGGGGCTAGAGCTCGTCCGCCAAGAGCGCGCAGGCGTAGGCCTGCCAGGCGACACCGGCGTCGAGCAGCAACTCGTCGAGAGCAGAGGAGACGTTGGCGAAACCGGCCGCCTCTTCGCGTAAGGCTTCCAGCCCGCGGCTCACCTCCGCCCGGCGCTCGGGACGGTCGAGCTCGGCCGCGAGGGCGGTGACGGCGCGCGCGTCCAGCTCGAGCTCGCGATGCGGGTCGCCGCCCGCGGCGAGCAGGAGCATCGCCCGCCGGAGCGCCGGAGTCAGCTCGTCCTGCTCGACAAGCGGCTCAGGCGCGGCGAGCAGGGCGAGCGCGGGCCGGACGTCCGTTTCGGCCCCGACCTCGTCCAGCATCTGGAGCACGCCCCCGACCTCCACGGAGCCAAGGTAGTCGAATACCGCGTCAGGTGGCCGGGGCGAGCTCGCGCCCCCGCGTCGTCGCGAAGCCGAGCACGATCATTCCGGTACCGAGAGCGAAATGCAGCCAGTTGTCGGCTGTGTTGAACGGGACGAAGTTCGCGCCGCCGGCCTGGTCGATCAGCAGCCCGTAGAACCACAGCAACAGGTACACGACCCCGCCCCCGATCAGATAGAGCCGCGCCGTCGCCGCCGAGCTCGCGAAGGCCAGACCGACGAGCCCAAAGGCGATGTGGACGAGGTTGTGCAGCCAGCTCACCTGGAAAACGTGGAAGAGCTCGGCCTTCGAGTTGTGACCCGCGAAGTCGAGCCCGCCGTAGAGGTGTGAGGTGATCCCGGGAATGAAGCCGAGGATCCCGACGAGAATGAAGGTCGCGCCGATCAGCAGCGTCAGGAGCTGGGCGGGCGACCGGGCACTCGGCATGCGTCGGGAGTTTATGAAGCGAGGAGTTCCGGGGTCGCGGGAGGCGACCAGACCTCGCCGCGCAGCGCGAGGAAGACCTCGACCACCGTTGGGTCGAACTGTGTACCGACGGCCTCGCACAGCCGCCTGCAGGCTTCCTCGACCGACAAGCGCTTCCGGTATGGCCTGTCGGTCGTCATCGCGTGGAACGCATCGCAGATCAGGATGATCCGCGATTCCAACGGGATCTCGTCGCCCGAGAGCCCGTCGGGATAGCCCCGTCCGTCGTAATGCTCGTGGCAGCTCCGCACGATCGAGCGCACCTCCGCGAGGCGGTCGATCGGCGCCAGGATCTTCTCGCCGAGTTCCGGATGCTGCTGCATGATGCGCCGCTCCTCGGGTGTCAGCGGCCCCGGCTTCAGCAGGATGCTCGTCGGGATTCCGATCTTGCCGATGTCGTGGAACAGGGCGCCCAGCTCGAGTTGCTTCAGCGATTTCGAGTCGAAGCCGAGTGTCGTGCCGACCTTGAGGGCAGTGTCCGTGATCCAGCGCGTGTGCGACGACGTGTACTCGTCGTTCGCCTCGAGCGCGTTGGCCAGGGCCGAGACCGTGGAGACGAAGGTGGCCTCGAGGTTCTCGTACGTGTCGGCGTTTGTGATCGCCAGCTTCGCCTGGTGCGCGAGCCCGGCCATGAGCGCGATGTGGTCGTCGTCGAGCTGGCGTGGGACATCGGGCGGGATCGCGGCGGCGATGCAACACAGCCGCCCACCATCGAGGTTGATCGGCGCAACCGCAAATGCGGCTCCGTCGTCGAGCCGGGGCGCCCCGTGCAGAGCTGCTGCAGCCGGGCCCTCCAGCAGAAAGGGCTCGTCGCGGTCGGCCAACGGCGCCAGGCGCTCGGGGCCGATTCGCATCGCGAGGATCCGCTCACGGCGGTCGGGCTCGAAGCCCCAGACCGCGCCGGGGCTGAGCTCCTTCGTCTGAACGTCCTCAATCCAGATCGACGTCCTCGGGGCTCCCAGGATCGCCGCCGAGAGCTCCGCGGTACGCAGAAGCACCTCTGGTAGCCCCTCCGCCGTCGCGAGCTTGCGACTGAAACCGAGCAGCTCCTTGAAATGCTCGGCCTCGCGACGCTGGGACTCGTAGAGCCGGGCGTTCTCCAGCGCGACTGCGGCGTGGCCGCCGAGCACTTCGAGCAGCCGGAGGTCGTCTCCGTCGAACTGGTCGCAGCCAAGCTTCGAGATCGCGATCACTCCGATCACGCGCGAGCCGTAACACAGAGGCACCGCGAGCAGCGACTCTTCGATCGGCTCGGTTCCGGGAATGGTGACCGCGTATTCGCAATCGAGGGCGTTGCCGATCAGCAGCGACTTGGCTTCCGCCGCGGCGTGACCCGTGATCCCTTCGCCGACCTTCGAGCGCGGAAACTCGACCTCTTCGTCGCCTTGCGAGGAGAGGATGCCGCGGAAGGCGATCGGGATCACCTCGTCACCGTCGACGATCGAGACACGGCAGTTGTGGTAGTCGATCAGGCCTCGCAGCTCGTCGGCGATCGCCGTCCCGATCTCGCGCACGTCGTTGAGGCGGTTCAGCTTGCCGGCGAGGCTCTGCAACATCTTCAGGTGCGCGATCGAGCGGACGCGCGAGCTCGCGACCGAGCTCGTGTCGGGGCGCTCGAACGTCGACTCGTCGAAGATGACGATCAGATCCTTGCCGCGCGCCTTGGCGGTCATCATCGCGGCCTCCGCGCAGGCGATCAGCTCGCGGGGGTTGGAGGCGTCTGACGGCCCCTCGGCGGCGCCGACCGAAACCGTGATCTTGCCCGCCGGCCCGAACTCGAGCTCTTGCAGGCGCTCGGCCAGGCGGTTCGCAAGCGCGACAGCGTCCTCGGTGCCGCAAGAGCCCATCACGACGCCGAATTCCTCGCCACCGAGGCGGCAGACGAGGTCCGAGCCCCGAACCGCCGCCTTGAGCTGCGCGGCGAGCTCACGGAGCACCTGGTCGCCGACGCCGTGGCCGTAGATGTCGTTGACCTTCTTGAAGTCGTCGATGTCGAGCATCAGCAGCGCCACGGAATCGCGGTTTCTGCTGGCGCGGGTCAGCTCCGAGCGCACGTGCTCGTGGAAGTAGCGGTGATTGTAAAGCCCGGTCAGCGAGTCGGTCTGGGCCTGGCGCTCGAGCCGGGCCCGGGTCTTCGCATTGTCGAGAGCGAGCGCCGCCGCGTCACCGAAGCGCTTGGCAAGCTCGAACTCCTCGCTATCGAAGCTGGCGTGCTCGCCGAGGCGGTAGATGCTGAGAACGCCCTGGACGGAGTCGCGAGCGATCAGGGGCACCGTGATCAGCGCCTCGCGCTCGTCCGGCGGCGTGCCGGGCACGACCATCATCCGTGGGTCGAGGTGGGCGGCATTCGTCAGCACGGGCTCGCGATGCTTTGCGGCCCAGCCGGCGAGGCCGACGCCGAACTCGATCTTGTTGCGCATGATCTCGTCCGCCCAGCGGTCACGCGCCAGCACCGGAACGAGCTCGGTCTGGGCCTCGTTCGCCTCGAAGATGCTGAGAGTGTCGTACGGGATCAGGTCGGCCAGGGTGTCCGCGATCCGGTCGAGCAGCGTGTCGAGGGCCTGCTCGGAGAGAACGTGGTGGAAGACGTCTGCCAGCCGGCGGTACGAGTCGACGAGGTCGCGCCCGTCGGGGAGACCGTTTTCGGTCGCCGAAAGGCCACCCAAGGGCGGCATGGAGAGCTCCGCAGGCGCTCCGTCCACGCAATTCATCTTTGGTCAACGGCGGAATTATTTGACCCCCCGTCCGGGGGATCTCAGGTGGGCTCAGTCACGGGGTTCGAGCGCGGTACACGGTCGCGTCGCCCACACGCCCGACGCGGCGGTACTCGTGGCGGAGCAGTGCGGCGGTGCGGCCGCTTGGGTCGAGCTTCGCGGGACGCTGGACGACGAGCACGAGCTGTGCCCGCCTCGTCGCCAGTGCGTGCCGGACCGCCTCGAGAGCGCCGGGGATCGAGGCGACGTTCCGCGACCAGAGGTAGCGGACGGCGGGTCGGCGATCGGCGAGGTAGTAGAGGTCGGCGTCGGCCCAAACGGCGAGAACCTTCTCGCGCGGGCGAGTGTGCGCGCGCACGTAGCGGGCGAGAGCAGCGTCGTGCACGAGGTGCGGATCGGCAGGCCAGATCGTCTTCGCCTGCTCGTTCGGGGTTGCCCAGGCGACGGGGATCGTCAGGGCGAGCGTCGCAGCCGCCGCCGCGCCCGCGGCCGCGATCGCCGGCCGAGGTGCTGAGAGCCACAGCGTGCGGACGCCGACCGCCGCGAGCAGGGACAGCGGGGGCACGAGCTGGAGGTAGTAGTGCGTGTGGAAGTTGCCGCCGCCGATCGCGCCGAGAATCGCCGCGCCGAGCCAGATCCTCGCCAGGAGCGGCGAGCGCCGCCAGCCGACGGCGGCGAGGACGGCGAGCAGCCCGAGTGCCTTCCCGGCAGCCGGCAGGGTGACCCAGAACTGGTGTGCCCGTCCCGTCAGCGATCCGTTCAGCAGCGAGTCGCCGTTGAAGCGGTAGCCGACGACGGCGTAGAGCCAGGCGCTCAGCCGAGCCGCGCTGGCCGCGGCGATCACGATGGGCACGAGCGCGCCCGCGACGAGAACGCCGGCAGGCGCCAGGCCGCGTCGGCGCTCGCACCAGAGCAGGTACACGACGGCTGCGAGGCCCGCATCGAATGCGGACTGCTTGATCAGCACCGCGATCCCCGTCAGCAGGCCGGCGCCAACGAGACTTAGTAACAGTCCTTTACTTTCAAAGAACGGCTGAACCAGGGGCCACCTTCGCCCTTGCGGCCGTGTCGAACCTCGTAACAGACTGTTACTTGGCCCGGAACGGTCGCGGCGCCCGAGGTAGCCGGTGAAGCAGAGGAGCGAGAGCGCCGCGGGCAGCGACGCCAGCAGCTCGCCCGAGAGCGTGAACGACTCGATGAAGGGCGACCCGCCGACGGTTGCCGCCAGCAGCCCTGCCGTCACGGCCGTTATCCTCCCGCGGGCCAGCCGGAGGGTGAGCAGCATCGTCGCGGCAACGACGAGTGCCGCGATCACCGCTGCGGCTGCTCGCATTGCCAACGGGGAGCCGCCGATCAAATGGAGAGCGCGAAAAACGAGTATGAGGCCTTGCGGGCGGTCGACCCAGGCGCCGCCGTAGAGGGTCGCGCCGTGGCTCCACAACCTGGCCACCTCGGCGTAGCCCCCCTCGTCGGCGGTGAGTGGAGCCTGCCAGAAGGGAAGCCGTACGAGTACGGCGAGCGCGACCGCGAGACCGCTCAAAAGTGGGGCCCACCGCGTGAGGACCTGAATCGCCGCACGGCGCTGCTCGCGGCGGCCGGACTGATCCTCGCGCTCGGTATTGCGGTCTGGCTGTTCGGCCTCGGCCTCACGCCCGACCGTTATCTCCTCGCGCTCCTGGTTCCCGCGCTCGTGTTGCGCCGGGGACGTCGCTATCTGCTCGATTTCGCTCCCTTTGCCGCGCTGCTGGTGATCTACGCGCAGTCTCGCGGAATTGCCCATCTCTTGCGTCCGCATCCTTTCTACCTACCCCAGCTGGACACGGACAAATTCATCTTCGGCGGAGCCGTTCCCTCCGAGTCGCTGCAGCATTGGCTCTGGACCGGGACGCAGCAGTGGTACGACCACGTCGTGCTCGCCGTGATGCGGCTGCATTTCATCGTTCCACCGCTGCTCGCGTTCATCCTCTGGGTCAAGCGAAGGGCGCTGTTCTACCGCTTCGCGGCGACGATGATCGCGCTCTCGTTCGCGGGCGCGCTGACTTTCCTGCTCTTCCCGTCGGCGCCGCCGTGGGCCGCGGGCGAGAAGGGCCTCCTGCCGGGCCTGATCCGGATTCCACACAACCCGGCGCCCGATCCCTCCGGCGCGCACGGCTATCACTCCATCTCAGTCTCGAGGCTGATCGACCCGAACCCGTACGCGGCGATCCCGTCGCTCCACGCCGGCTATGCCTTCCTCTGCTTCCTCTTCGTCGTCACGATCGCGTGGAAGACGCGCTGGCGCTGGTGGGCCCTCGGCGTCGGTGCGATCTATCCGCTCGCCCAGTCGTTCGCGGTTGTCTACACCGGGAACCACTACGTGATCGATCTGCTGATCGGCTACGTCTTCGCGGCCGCGGCGCTGGGCGGCGTGTGGTGGCTGTGGCGCCGCCGCGGCTTGCCCGAATGAGTGCCCGTGGGCTGTCGCTCAGGAGAGCGCGTCGAGGTTCTGCGCGACCCAGGCCCTGAGTTCTTCGGAGCGGGCGAAGGGCGCGTCGTCCGCCTCCGCTCGTGCCAGCACTTCGTCCGCCGTGGCGCCTTCTTTGAGGCCCGAGTAGAGGTAGACGAGGGCCGACGAACGAGGGCCGGTTCGACAAGTCACTAGCGTCGGCCGCGGCAGCTGGTCGAGCGCCGCCACCTGCTCCCGGGCCAAGTCGGTGTCGAGCACCCGAGGAGGATCGCTGACGATGTTGACGGACTCGGAGACGGCCGCCTGGACGTCGTCGTACGACATCCCTCCGTCCATCTCGGCGAACTGCTCGCCGCAGAGATAAAGCCACGACGCGGCGTTCGCGTTGCGGGCAAAGGCGTCAGGGTCGGCGATCAGCCCTCGATTGAAGGTGAGATCAGTTGGACTCTCCATCGGGCAAACCTACAACGGCGGCGGTGGGCGAGGCGCGCTTGGCGAACCTTCGTCTCGGACCCCTTGCAACAGAAATTACGAGGTGAGACAATCGTGACGGATCAGAGCCGCGAAAAAGAGGCGAAGGGGGAGAGAACTGCGGCTTGGCCGGCGGGAGCCTTCGGACTCCCGCCGCTGCGTGTGGGGTGAAGCGGCGGGGGTGGGATTTGAACCCACGGGCGACCTTTCGGCCGCCAGCGGTTTTCAAGACCGCCCCGTTCGACCGCTCCGGCACCCCGCCGAACCACATTCTCGCGGAGGCGGGCTTTGCTCGCCGCCCTTCGGATAGAGGACAGGCCCCGTTCGGGGCCAGTCCCTAGAAGGGTTGCCGGGGCCCAACGGAGAATTGAAGGCAATGCCCGACGAGCAACGGGAGCTGGAGGCTGCCTGGCAGGCGCTCGCTGAGCGTGAGCGCCGCGGGGAGGAGGCGACCCAACAGCGCGCCGCCGAGCTGGAAGAACGCAGCGCTCGCGTTGCTGCACTCTGGGAGGAGCTCGGCGATCGCTCGACGGAGCTGGCTGCCCAGGAAACCGACCTCGCCG
>Ga0207693_10005729_pt1 | contig 10315 bp, 8 predicted proteins | sample LARL81metaG_FD_184347 | JGI IMG/M metagenome (GOLD analysis project Ga0207693, IMG submission 184347) | Corn, switchgrass and miscanthus rhizosphere microbial communities from Kellogg Biological Station, Michigan, USA - LAR L8-1 metaG... | ecosystem: Host-associated > Plants > Roots >... | reverse complement strand
GAGGGCCCGCTCGACGCTCGGGTAGAAGTGGTCGCGGTCGAGCGTCTCGAGCAGCCCGTAGCGCCGAACGAGCTCCTGGACCCGGCTGCGCATCTCGACGAAGGCCATGTGGACTCCTTCGCCGTTGAGCTCCTCGTCGAGCTGCTGCAGCATCGCGCCGGCGGTCACGTCGACGTCCGTGATCGCCTCGCACTGCACCACCACCCACGACGGCGAGGCGCGCTCCCCGGCGCAGTCCGGCCTCCAGCGCCGAAAGTCGTGCCAGGAACTGCCCGATCGGCTTGACCGGCACTCCGCCAGCCGGAGGCATCGCCGGTTCGCCGCCGACATCGATCGACAGCAGATCGAACGGCACGTCGGGACGTCCGGTCACTGCGACGCGCCGATCCGTCAGGTCGATGGCGGTGGCCTCCGCCAAGATCAGGCGCGCGCCGGTGCTTGCCGCGAGCGGTGCCAGGTCGATGTGGGCCTGGTCGAAAGTGTAGTCGCCGCGGATCAGCCCGGGCAGCATGCCGGTATACGGTGTCTCCGGCTCGCGGCCGATCAATGTCAGCCGGACACCGGGCTGCGGTCGCATGGCGAAGCGGCGCAGCACCTCGACGTGCGCGTGGCCAGCGCCCAGCAGGACGAGGTCAGTCGCGATCGGCACGCGGGGCTGCATTCCAGCGAGCCTAACCGGCTTGCGGCGAGTCGGCTGAGCGGCGAGGATCGCTGACATGACCTGGTCCATTCTGGCGCGTGATCCCGCGACCGGCGCGTTGGGCGCCGCGGTGGCGACACGGTTCTTCGCGGTGGGGGCGCTGGCAACCCATGTCGAGGGCGGTGTCGCAGCGCTTGCCACCCAGGCCCTGATCAATCCGATGTACGCCATGCATGGCATGGCGCGGCTCCGCGCGGGTGAGGCGCCCGATGCCGTTGCCGCGGCTTTGCTGGCCGAGGACGCGGGGTGCGAGCACAGGCAACTGCACATGATCGACGCGAGCGGCCGCATCGCGCAGCACACCGGCAACAACTGTGTGGCCTGGTGCGGTTCGGTACGAGGCACCGACGTGTCGGTTGCCGGCAACATGCTGTCGGGGGCGGACGTGGTGGAACGCACGCTGGATGCGTTCGTGGGCGCTCCCGGGCCGCTTGCGGAACGGCTGATGGCCGCGTTGGAGGCGGGCGAGCGGGCAGGGCGCGGCAAGCAGTCGGCAGCGCTCAAGATCTGCACGCGCGATTGCTATCCCGACCTCGACATCCGCACCGACGATCATCCCGACCCGCTCCGCGAACTGCGCCGGCTCTACGCGGCGAGCCTGGAGCGCTTCGCGGTGTTCCGGCGCTTTCTTCCCGGCGCCGACAATGCCTGCGGCGTATTCGATCCCGCGGTGATCGACGCCGCCATTGCGCGCGAGGGAATCCCGCCTACCTGACCGCCATAACAACAAGTCTGGGAGCTTCACCATGCGCCGTCTCCTGCTGGCCGCAACCTGCGTATTGCTCACCGCTGCGCCGGCATTCTCGCAGACATTTCGCATCGCGCTGCGGCAGGACCTGGATGTGCTCGATCCCACGCTGGCTACCACCTATGTCGGGCGTATCGTGTTCGCCGGGCTGTGCGACAAGCTGTTCGACATCGACGAGAAGCTGAACATCGTGCCGCAGCTCGCGACCGGCTACGAATGGGCCGATGACAGGACCTTGGTGATTCATCTGCGCCCGGGCGTAAAATTCCAGAACGGCGAGGTGCTGGATGCCGCCGCAGTGAAGTACTCGCTGGAGCGTCACCTGACGATGCAGGGGAGCTTCCGCAAGAGCGAGATCAGCGCGGTCGATCATGTCGATGTCGTGGATCCCGGCACGGTGCGCGTGACTCTGAAGAGCCCGTCGGGCGCGTTTCTGGCGCAGCTCACCGATCGCGCGGGAATGATCCTGCCGCCCAAGGCGGCCGAGGCGGCAGGCAAGGATTTCGCACAACGTCCAGTGTGCAGCGGGCCGTTCAAGTTCGTGGAGCGCGTGCCGCAGGATCATGTCACGCTGGAGCGCTTCGCCGATTACTGGGATGCCAAAAATATTCACTTCGACAAGGTGGTGTATCAGGTCCTGGTGGACTCGTCGGTTCGCCTGGCCAACCTGAAGGCTGGCACCGTCGATCTCGCCGAATACGTGGTGCCGAGTGACGCTGCGGCGGTGAAGGCGGACCCCAAACTGCGTCTGATCGTGTCGGACGCGCTTGGCTACTTCGGGATCACCAACAACCTGGCGAACGGAGCGCGTGCGGACAACCCGTATGGCAAGAACGCGCTGGTGCGGCACGCGCTCGATCTGGCGATCGATCGGGTGGCGCTGGTGAAGGTTGTGTTCAACGACATGTATTCGCCGGGCGTGCAGGCGGTGCCGGCGTCATCGCCGTTCTATGACTCCGCGCTGCAGGTCCCGACGCGCGACGTGGCGAAGGCAAAGGCGCTGCTGAAGGAGGCCGGTGTCACAACGCCAGTCAAGCTGGAATTGCTGACGTTCAACGACCCGGACATTCTGCAGGCCTCCGAAGTCATTCAATCGATGGCGGCCGAGGCCGGCTTTGATGTGCATATCCAGGCGATCGAATTCGCGTCCTCGCTACAGGCATCGCAGCGCGGCGACTATCAGGCTTACATGATCGGCTGGTCGGGCCGGCTGGATATCGACGGAAATACCTATGCCTTCCTGCACGGCGCCCAGGGCAACAACGTGAGCCACTATGCGAATCCCACGGTGGACAAGCTGCTCGATGAGGCGCGCGGCATGACCGACATCGGCAAGCGGCGGGCGCTGTATGCCGAGATGTGGACGCAGGAGCGGCAGGACCTGCCGATCACCTATCTGTGGATCCCGCGCAACATCGTCGGTATTTCGGCGAAGCTGAATGGCTTCCGTCCGGTGCCTGACGGGATGATCCGGGTTCAGGGTCTGGAGATGGCGAAGTAGTGCGCGGGCATCTCGGCACGCGCATCGCGCAGGTCATCCCGACGCTGCTGCTGGTCAGCGTCCTGGTGTTCTGTCTGCAACAGCTTATGCCGGGCGATCCGGCGTTGGTACTGGCGGGGGAGGAGCGTGGCGATCCGCAGGTGCTGGCGCAGATCCGCGCCGAGCTGTGGCTCGATCGGTCGTTGCCTGTTCAGTACGTGCATTGGATGGGTAACGTGCTGCAGGGCAATCTCGGTTTTTCCTGGCGTATCCGGCAGCCGGTGGCGCAGTTGATCTTCCAGAAGCTGCCGGTGACGCTGCAGCTTGGCTCGATGGCGTTTGCGATTGCCGTGCTGATTGGCGTGCCGGCGGGCATCATCGCCGCAGTGTATCGCAACGGAGTCTGGGACTACGTCGCCAATGCGGTGGGACTGGCCGGACTGTCCACGCCGACGTTCTGGCTCGGCATCATGCTGATCCTGCTGGTTTCGGTCGATCTCGGCTGGCTGCCGCCGTCGGGTTATGTGCCGCTGACCGAGGACTGGCAGCAGTCGCTTGCCACCACCATCATGCCGGCCTTCGTACTGGGCAACGCGATCGCGGCGATCCTGATGCGACATACGCGGTCCGCGATGCTGACGTCGCTGGATCAGGATTATGTGCGCACGGCGAGGGCGAAGGGGCTCGGCGAATTCATCGTGGTGATCCGCCACGCGCTGCGGAACGCGCTGATCCCGGTGGTGACGTTGGGGGCGCTGGAGCTTGGCACGTTGTTCTCGGGCGCGGTGCTGACCGAGCAGGTGTTCAGCATTCCGGGTTTTGGGAAGATGATCGTCGATGCGGTGTTCAACCGCGACTATCCGGTGGTGCAAGGGGTCGTGCTGGTTACGGCGTTTCTCTATGTCATGCTCAATCTGCTGGCGGATGTGCTTTACGTGGTGATCAATCCGAGGTTGAGGGGGGCATGAGGATCGCGACGTACCCCATCCCCCCAACCCCCTCCCGCAAGGGGCGGGGGAGTGAAATTTGTTTGGCTGCGCTATGAGCACCACTGTTGCTGCCCCCGCTATCGCTCGCAGTGCGGCGATGCCGCGCAGCCCGATGCAGCTTGCGGTGCGTCGCTTCATCAATCGGCCGGTCGCAGTTGGCGGGCTTGCGGTGATCGTGCTGTTCATCGCTGTGGCGATCTTCGCCCCGCTGATCGCGCCCTATGATCCGATTGCCACTTCCTGGTCCGCGATCCGCAAGGCGCCATCGCTGACACATTGGATGGGCACCGACGAGAACGGCCGCGATGTGCTCGCCCGTGTTGTGTTTGGCGCTCGTGCCAGCCTGCTGGCCGGCGTGGTGTCGGTGGTGATCGCGGCGGGCATCGGGGTTCCAGCCGGGCTGCTCGCGGGTTTCGCGGGTGGATGGATGGATGCCGTGCTGAGCCGCATCGTCGATGCCATGCTCGCCTGTCCGTTCCTGATCCTGGCGATCGCGCTTGCCGCGTTCCTTGGTCCCGACCTGACCAACGCGATGATCGCGATCGGCGTCTCGACGGCACCACGCTTCATGCGCGTGGCACGCGCGGCGACGCTGGATGCATCGAGCAACGACTATGTCGAGGCAGCGCGCGCGATCGGCAATCCCGGTTGGCGCGTGGCGGTCCGCCATGTGCTGCCGAACATCGTGCCGCCGGTGATGGTGCAGGGCACGCTCGCGATTGCGGCGGCGATCATCGCCGAGGCGAGCCTGTCGTTCCTGGGCCTGGGCCAGCAGCCGCCCGCGCCATCGTGGGGCTCGATGCTCAATTCGGCACAGCGGTTTCTGTCGCAGGCGCCGTGGCTCGCGGTGTTTCCGGGCCTGGCGATCTTCCTCGTGGTGCTGTCGTTCAATCTCGTGGGTGACGGGCTGCGCGACGCGCTGGATCCACGCGGGCGGTGATCCTCAGCGTCGGATAGCGGCCATGCGGCTGCGGCGCGCATAGGTCAGGATTCGTGCGTCACGCATGACGACAGGCACGCCGAGGTGGCGCGCTGTCGCACGGACCGAGGTCACCGATCAAGCCGCCCGGCGACCGCGTCGAGCGGCTTGTTGAGTGTCGGGGCGGCTCGCTCGCTCACGGAGCACATCCCTCACCGAGCACTTCCATTGAACCGCCCAGTCATGGATTAACCGTTTATCAATGGCGCTCAGTCATCTAGCGGGCAAAGGCGCCAGGAGGGCTTTCTAAGTGTCTACGATCAGTCGTCTTGCCAACATGTCGATACGTAACAAGATCATCTGTGCGTTTTCCGCCCTGATGGTCGTCATCGTCGCGTTGGGGTTCACCGCCATTCAAAGATTCTCGGTGCTGAATGACACCGTCGTGACCATCACGGGCGACACTCTGCTCGGGACCGGTTATCTCTCCGACATGCGGGGGGCCATTCTTCACTATCGCCTCGCGCTGGCCAAGGCGATCCTGGGCAAGGCTGACGCCAAGGGAGATGCTGTCGATCGTGCTCTTGCCGAGTGGTCAACGGTGCTTGCAGCACAGGAAGCCAAGTACGCGCCAACTGTCGAAACGGCTGAGGAAAAGGCGCTCCTTGCAGGATATCAAGCGGCCTGGAAGGCGTATCTGGAGGGTGCGCAGCAGATCCTCACCCTGTGGCACGACGGGAAATTCGACGAGGCCATCGACCGCCTGGGGCGGATTGCATCACAGGGTGAGCAAGTCGATGCGGCGCTGGATAAGGACGTAAAATACAACGCCCAGGTCGCGAAGGAACTGACAGATCAAGCGGCCAGCAACTATAGCGGCGGGCGGCTCATCATCATGGTTCTGCTTGGCGCCTCCGTTGTGGTCTCGGTCGCTGCCGGTTACGTGATGGTTCGTGCAATCGCGAGACCCATCCAGGCCATGACGGCCGCGATGCGCGGGCTCGCGGCAAAGGATATGACTGTTGAAATCCCGGCCCAGGGCCGCACCGACGAGGTCGGCCAGATGGCCGAGGCCGTGGGCGTGTTCAAGGAGAACATGATCCGGGCCGACCAACTCGCCGCCACGGAGAAGACCGAGCAGATCGCGAAAGAACAGCGAGCGAAGCACCTGGCGGATCTGGTCAGCGATTTCGAGATAAAGATTGGCGGGCTGGTTGGCGTGCTGTCCTCGGCTTCGACCGAAATGGAGGCGACGGCACAGTCGATGTCTTCGACCGCCACTCAGACCAACCAGCAGGCTTCCAACGTCGCGTCGGCGGCTGAGGAGGTAAGCGCGGGTGTGCAGACAGTAGCCTCGGCTGCCGAACAACTGACAAGCTCCATCGGCGAGATCAATCGGCAGGTGGCGCAGTCGTCGAAGATCACCGGCAAGGCGGTGGACGACGCCAAGCGCACCGATGCCATCGTGCATGCGCTCGCCGAGGGAGCCGAGAAGATCGGCACCGTCGTGAGCCTGATCACCGACATTGCGAGCCAAACGAATCTGTTGGCGTTGAATGCCACCATCGAGGCAGCACGGGCGGGCGATGCGGGGAAGGGCTTTGCCGTGGTCGCGTCGGAGGTGAAGAATCTCGCCAATCAAACAGGCAAGGCGACCGAAGAGATCGGAGCCCAGATTACACAGATCCAATCGGCGACTGGAGAGGCTGTCAACGCCATCAAGGGCATCACAGACATTATCAACGAGGTCAGCGTTATCACAACCACGATTGCCTCAGCCGTGGAGGAGCAAGGGGCTGCCACTGCCGAGATCGCCCGCAACGTCCAACAGACAGCGGCGAGCACGCGCGAGGTGACCACGAACATCGCCGGCGTGAGCCAGGCAGCGAGCGAAACGGGCAGCGCGGCTGGCCAGGTGCTCAGCGCGGCCGGCGATCTCTCCAAGCAGGCGGAGCAGCTTACCCAGGAGGTCAACACCTTTGTGTCAGGCGTGCGCGCAGCGTAAGGACCACCCGGCCGGCGGACGACCAATGGCCTCGGACCGCAAGATGATCCGTTGTGGGTGGGGGTCGCTCGGCATGACGCGCGGCGACTCACTCAACGTGTCTGATGCTGTCCAGATATTGGACCCAGGTCTCCGGCAGACCATGCAGGCGGGCACCATCCCGTAGCAGGGAGATGTAGCGGAATGATGGATTCCCGTCGGTGTCCTTGCCGAGCGCCATGTATGCCACAGCGTTGACGATGTCGCCGTTCGTATCCTCGGCCGTCACCCAGACATGGCGGTAGTGCCGCCCGGGAACTCCTTCAGTAAAATCGAGATGAAGCAGTTCCCGCCGGGTGATCTGGTAGAGCACACCCCACACTTCGCAGTCGGGATCGGGACAGATATTGGCAGGTGCCGCCTTGCCGACGGGACGGCCCTCCAGGTTGAAGCGAAGGCGATACCCCGTGACGCGTCCCACACGCCATTCGGTCGGCTTGATGCCACGACGTTCGCGGAAGGCGCTGTGGTGCATGTTGGAACCATAGGCGAGGTACCACACGAGATCGGATGGTCGCCCCGCCAGGACGTGACCATGCCAGCGATAGTGGCACTTCGACAGCAGCCACGATTTCGCCAGCAGCCTGCGCCACCGACGCCTGATGACTCTCCGGTGCTCGGAGAGACGTTCGGCGAATGATCGCAAGTTTGCCATGCTTATTCCGGCTGGATCGCCCTATGTGCGAGCAGCGCCATCAACCGACGGTCACGCCATTCCTGCCGCACGCCTTGCATGTTCGCAGGCAGATCTGCCCGCCGCGCCGAATGCAGCCGATCGATCAGCGAGGCATCCCATGCACGAGGCGTCATCTGCCTCTGCATTTCGCCATACAGCGGCCCATAGCGCTCGCAGTAGTCCTTGAGCCCGCCTGGAGCGTTCAGGTCGATCGTTTCCAGCGGCCCCATGAAGCTCCAGCGCAGACCAAGGCCGTGCTTCACCAGGGCGTCCAGATCCGCGGGAGAGATTACGTCATCGGCAATCAGCCGAAACGCCTCGGCCAGGAGTGCGCCTTGCAGCCGGTTCAGCGCGAAACCGTCCATCTCCTTGTTCACTGTCGCCGGCACTTGGCCCGCGCTGGCCATCAGGGCGCGCGTTCGCGACACGATGGCTGGATCGGTCCACGGCGCTGGGCACAGTTCGACCAGCGGGATCAGATAGGGCGGGTTGACCGGGTGAGCGATCAGACAGCGCGCGCGTCCCTTCAGGCCCTCGGTGAAGGCGCTTGCAGGAATGCCACTGGTCGAACTGGCGAGCACCGTGTCCGGCGAGGTCAGTTGGTCCAGTTCGTCGAACAGCGCCTGCTTCGCGTCAACGCGCTCCGGTCCATTTTCCTGCACGTGTTCGGCTGAGGCCACAGCTTCCGCCAAGGTGGCGACCGGGCGGATGCGCCTAGCGACCAAGCTCGGTGCCTCCTTGAGCAGTCCAATCTCCTCAAGTTCAGGCAACCGTTCGCCGATGAAGGCGAGCGCAGCCTCGACCTGCTGGGGATAGGGGTCCCACAACGCCACGTCGAACCCGGCGCGCGCGAAGACGATCGACCAGGCGCGGCCAATCAGTCCCGCGCCGACCACGGCCACCTGGGTCATGCCATCCTCCTTTTGGACCCCTTGAGGTCAGCCTCGCGTCCACGCAGAGTCAACGCGTGGCATTCGATCCTGATTGGTTGCGCTCTCTCGCCGGCCGTTCCGAGCTGCTGACGCCGGAGGAGATGGCGCGCGCCGATGCGGCAGCGCCGGTCCTTGGCGTGTCCGGGCCGACGCTGATGGCGAACGCCGGCCGTGCCGTGGCGCGGGCCATTCAGCGGCGGTTCCGTCCATGCCGAACACTCGTGTTGGCGGGACCCGGCAACAATGGCGGCGACGGCTACGTTGCGGCGCGGCTGTTGCAGCAGGCGGGCTGGCCGGTTGCGTTGGCGGCGCTGGCTGCGCCGCGCGTTGGCTGCGATGCAGCCGATGCCGCGTCACGCTGGCATGGTCTTTCGGCGCCGTTCACGGCGGCGGAGGCGGCCCGCGCGGAACTGGTGATCGACGCCGTGTTCGGTGCCGGCTTGGCGCGGAACGTGGATGGAGTCGTTGCCGATGCATTGCGCGCCGCGCAGCGCGTGGTTGCGGTGGATGTGCCGAGTGGGCTCGACGGCGCTACCGGCGCCGTGCGTGGTTATGCCCCGCGGGCCGCACTGACGGTGACGTTCTTCCGACTCAAGCCTGGGCACCTTCTGCTGCCGGGACGGGAACTCTGCGGCGCGATCGTGCTGGCTGATATCGGACTGCCGGGCGGCGTGCTGCGTCAGGTGCAGCCGACGTGCTTCGCCAACCTGCCGGAACTGTGGCGCCTGCCGATGCTGGAGCCGCAATCCCACAAGTACTCGCGCGGCCATGTCACTGTGGTGGGAGGCGCAACCATGACCGGCGCTGCGCGCCTGGCCGCTGATGCGGCACGACGTGGCGGCGCTGGTCTGGTCACCATCGCCGCGACCGGACGTGGCGATGTCTATCGCGCCGGCTCGCCAGGTCTGCTGGTGAGTGAAGCTCCGATCGCCGAACTGCTGGAAGACGAGCGTCGCCACGTCTGGGTGTGCGGACCGGGGCTCGGGCCTGAGGCGTCTCGCGCTGTGCTGCCGGTGTTGTTGTCGGCTGGTCGCTGCGTGGTGGCTGACGCCGATGTGTTTTCCGCCTTTGCCGGGGAACCGGATGCGTTGCGCGGCGCCGCGGTTCTCACCCCGCACGCGGGTGAATTCGCTCGTGCATTCGGCGCCATCGGCGTGGATCGCATTGGCGCCGTGCGTGCTGCTGCGTCGCGCACTGGCGCGGCTGTGCTGCTGAAAGGGGCGGACACGATCATCGCCGCTGCGAATGGGAGGGTCGCGATCAATGCCTCCGCGCCGCCATGGCTCGCCACCGCCGGTTCGGGTGACGTGCTGGCTGGGCTCATCGCCGGACTGCTCGCGCAGGGCATGGCACCATGGGACGCGGCAGCCGCCGGCGCTTACCTACATGGGCGTGCCGCCGTACATGCAGGTCAAGGACTCGTGGCGGAGGATTTGCTTCCGGCCATCACAGCGACCCTGGTCGAAGTGCCACGTCAGGCACATCTGTCCCGTGGGCGCTTATGACCGGCGGCCGCTACGAGGAGTGCGTGCATGAGTGACGTGGCCGTCCCTGGATTGCTGGATCGTGCCATTCGCCGGATCACCACCGTCTGGCGCGACATGGCGTCGGGCGTTGAGGAGGAGTCGATCTCGGCGCAGATGCGCGCCTGTCTGACCGGCCGCGGCGGCGAGGTCAGCGGGCGCAATCGGGCGGCGAAACTGGCTGAGACTTACCAGGGCCTGGATGAGGTTGGACGCACGGAATTCCTCCGCACTCTGGCGAGCTTCGATTCAGACCCTGATGCGGTTGCGGGCGCCTATGCGGAGGTGCAGGCAGCTGGCGATC
>Ga0207693_10005728_pt1 | contig 10316 bp, 13 predicted proteins | sample LARL81metaG_FD_184347 | JGI IMG/M metagenome (GOLD analysis project Ga0207693, IMG submission 184347) | Corn, switchgrass and miscanthus rhizosphere microbial communities from Kellogg Biological Station, Michigan, USA - LAR L8-1 metaG... | ecosystem: Host-associated > Plants > Roots >... | reverse complement strand
CGGACGGCCGCACCCGATCCCGCCCGGCCGGTTCACACCGGGTGCCCCCCCGACTAGCACGCCGCTCCCCGGCGTACCGGGTAATGGCGTGCCGCATAGACCAGCGCCGCACGGCGGGCCGGCCGGCCCAGGTGGGCTCCACGCCGGACCGCCGGGTGCAGGCGGGCCGGGTGCAGGCGGACCTCTGAGTACAGGCGGACCTCCGGGCAGTGGCCAGCCTCCAGGTGCAGCTGCGCCGCGGGCGGGAACGGGTGCGCCGCGGGCGGGAACGGCTGCGCCGCGGGCGGGAACGGGTGCGCCACACAGCGGGTACCCCGATACCGGGACGCCTCGCGAGGGGTATCCGGACGGCGGACCGCGCGGGACGGTGCCGCACGGCGGACCGCCGAATGCGGGCGGGCCGTATGCGGGGGCTCCGCATGTAGGTGGGCCACGGGGTGCCGGCCCGCAGACGGGTGCTTCCCATGGCGGCGGGCCGCAGTCAGGCGGACCGCACGGCGCGCCCGCGAACGGCGGGCCGGGGTCGGCCCGGGGCGGCGGACCCAACCGCGGCGGACCCAACGGCGGCGGGCCGGGAGCGGAGCAGCAGTACCGACTGCCCAACGGGCGCCGGGTACCACCGGGGCCCGATCGCATCTACCGGCCGCCGGGACCTGGCGTGCCGGGCGGCGCTACAGGTCGGCATCACGGTCCGGGCGGCCACGACCCGTACCCGGGAGGCAAAGAGCCGTATCCAGGCGGCGGAGGCCGACCGGGCACGCCGTCGTCCAGCGGGCACGCTGCTGGCGGGCCCGGGACGGACGGTCCTGGACCGGGCATGCCGTCGTCCAGCGGGCACGCTGCTGGCGGGCCCGGGACGGACGGTCCTGGACCGGGCGGACATGGCACCGGCGATCCCGGACCGGGCGGACATGGTGCGCGCGGTTCCGGACAGGGCGGACATGGCGCGGGTGCGCCCGGGCCCGGCAACTCGGGGCCAGGGCCTGGGTCGGCGCATATGGGTGCGTCGTACGGCAGGCCTGGAGCGGCCGGGCCATCCGGCGGGCCGGGGCCATCGGGCGGCCCGGGATCATCGGGCGGCCCGGGGGCGTCGGGATCATCGGGCGGCCCGGGGGCTTCAGGGCACGAAGGGCGAACCGGGGCGGCGGAGCCGGCCGGGCCGGTGATACGGCAGCGGGATACGGCCGTGCCGGAGGAGCAGCCGGCCGAGGCGGCCCGGACGGTGGCCAGCATCGCGCCGGACGACCTGGAGGCGTTCGCCCGGGACCTGCGCGCGCTGCGGGCCAAGGCCGAGCTCGAGTATCCGGAGATGGCCGAGGTCTCCCACTATGAGATGCCGACACTCGCGGCGGCGGCCGGCGGCCGGCGGCTGCCCACGCTTCCTGTCGCCGTCGCGTTCGTGCGCGCCTGCGGCGGGGACGTCGCCGAGTGGGAGGAGCGCTGGCAGAAGCTGGCCGGGAAGATCACCGCGGAGGCGGCCAAGAAGCGCCGGAGCGACGGCGAGGAGGACGACGAGCCGCCCGAACCCGCAGATGCTCCCGCCGCCCCGGAGCCGCCGGCGCCGGCGCCCACGCCGACGCCGCCCGATCCGGACGGCGGCGAGGTCTACGTCATCACTTCGGCCCCGCCGCGGTAGCCGGGCTGGTAGCCGGGCCCGGGAAGACCGGTGACGCCCCGATAGGCTCGAGGGGTAGCCGCACCCCCGACACGAGTAGGACAGATTCGCCGTGCCTTCCGCGCAGTCCCGCCCGCACGCTCCCGCAGACGAGCTGACCAGCCCGGACTGGTCTCCCCCTGTCGACAGCCACGTGCACACCGAGTGGTCGTGGGACGCACCGCGCGAGGCGTCCATGGCACGCAGTTGCGAACAGGCGATCGCGGCCGGGCTGCCCGGGGTGGCGTTCACCGACCACCTGGACTTCACCACCTGGACCGAAGGTGACCGGATCGGCACCGAGAACCTCGACCCGCGGCGGTATACCCGGATGCACCTGCTCGACGTGACGGGCTACCTCGCGACGCTGGAGGAGTGCCGCCGACGCTATCCTGAACTGCGGATACTCGCCGGGGTCGAGATCGGCGAAGCGCACATGTGGGCGGCCAGCGCGGCCACCATGGTGGCCCGGGCCAAGCCGGACAGGATCCTCGGCTCGCTGCACGCCATCCCGTACCAGGGACGGCTGACCGCCGCCGACGAGCTCTTCCGGGTGATGCCGGCCGACGACGTGATGCGCAGGTACTTCGCCGAACTGCTGCGGCTGGTCGAGGGCAGCGGCATCTTCCAGGTGCTGGCGCACCTCGACTTTCCCCGGCGGATGTGGCCGCGGACGGCCGGCTCCTACGACGAGCGGGCCTTCGAGGCCGAGTACCGCGCCGTGCTGAGCGCCCTGGCCGCCAGCGACCGGGTCCTCGAGGTGAATACCAAGGGCCCACTGGTCTCGGTGGACCTGCTGCGCTGGTGGCGGGAGGGCGGGGGGCGGACGGTCTCGTTCGGCAGCGACGCGCACCAGCCCTGGCGGGTGGGAGACAAGTTCAAGCTGGCGGTGGATACGGTCGAGGCGGCGGGTTTCCGGACCGGGCGCGACCGCTTCGACTTCTGGCGGCTCTAGCGTTTCATGATCACGTTAATTCGGCGTCTTCCCGCGACACCTTATTTTCGTGATCATGAAACGCGGCCCCGTGGCGGAGGTGTGACCGGCGGCGGACCCGGATGCCCGAGCGCCGGAGGAAGGCTCCGGGCCGCCGCCGGTGGCTTTCAGGTCCAGGTATCGCCGAAGTGCGCGATCATCTCATCCCAGCTTTCGCCCTCGGTGTCCTGGGCGCTCTTTCCTGAAGCACGGTCCGGCTGCCCCACGTCGTCCAGGGCGGCCCGCGGAACGGGAACGGACCGGCTCTGGCAGTGCACGGCGAAGCGCAGCTCTGCGTAGTAGGTCTCCCGGTCGCGTAGTTCGGCGCGGGCTTCGGTGTGCGCGGGCTGGCCGTGACCGCTGCCCGTGCGGAACGGGAGGCCGGCAGGGTAGTCCGCGCCCTCGTTCGCAGGCAGGCCCTCGTCCGGATAACTGCTGGCCACGACACACACCTCGGATGCGGATCTAACACGGTGCGAAGTTGTTTCGCTACCATTCGTAATGTAACACTACGTGCTGCATCCAGTGCAATGGGTGACAAGGTAATAGTTACCTATCTTTCACGCCATACGTTGCAGAGAGTGACAAACCTGCCTGCGCGGAGACGCACGGAGGCGACTGATGCCAGCGTGAACGCGGAGGGGTGCGCGGGGCACGCGCCGGCTCGTTCGGTATCAATGGTAGTGATGGGACGGTCACTGTACGCACATACTTTAGCCATGATCGGGTCCGGGTGGAACCGGATCCGGCCGGCTGGCTGTCGGTGTCCGATTCCCGCTAGTTCTGGTCCGTGCGGGCTGGCATTGTGGAGGACGTGACACAGACAGACATGGCCGTGGCCGGCGGGGTGGCCGCACTCGACGACGAGCGGCGGTACCAGGCGGCGGTCAGCAAGGATCCCCGTTTCGACGGCGTGTTCTTCATCGCGGTGACCTCGACCGGCATCTACTGCCGCCCGTCCTGCCCGGCGATCACGCCCAAGCGCGCGAACATGCGGTTCTACCGCAGTGCGGCGGCGGCCCAGGAGGCGGGCTTCCGGGCCTGCAAGCGGTGCCGCCCGGACGCCTCCCCGGGCTCGCCCGAGTGGAACATCCGGGCCGACGTGGTCGGCCGGGCCATGCGGCTGATCGCCGACGGCGTGGTCGACCGGGACGGCGTCGAGGGCCTGGCCAGCCGGCTCGGCTACGAGCAGCGCCAGGTGCGCCGCCTGGTCACCACCGAAGTCGGTGCCGGCCCGCTGGCCATCGCCCGGGCGCAGCGGGCGCAGACGGCGCGGATCCTGACCGAGACGACCGCGCTGCCGCTGTCCGAGATCGCCTTCGCGGCCGGCTTCGCCAGCATCAGGCAGTTCAACGCGACGATCCAGGAGGTCTTCGCGATGACGCCGACCCAGCTGCGGGAGGCGCGCGGCAGGCGGGCACCGGCGACCCGGCGGTTGCCGGTCGCGGTCCCGGCCGACCCGGCCGTACCGGGGCTGATCACCCTGCGGCTGGCTTACCGGGCACCGATCGACCTGGACCGGATGTTCGGGTACCTGGCCGCGCGGGCCATCCCCGGGGTCGAAGAGGTGCGGGACGGCCGGTACCGGCGGACCATTCAGTTGCCGAACGGGGCGGGCATCTTGTCCCTGGCCCCGGCACCGGGCTACGTGGACTGCGAGCTCCAGCTGGAGGACCTGCGCGACCTGACCGCGGCGGTGCAGCGTTGCCGACGGCTGCTCGACCTGGACGCGGACCCGGAGACGGTCACCGGCTTCCTGGCCGCCGACCCGGTGCTCGGCCCGCTGGCCCTGGCCCACCCGGGCCGCCGCTCCCCCGGGCACGTCGACGGCAGCGAGCTGGCGCTGCGGGCCGTGCTCGGCCAGCAGGTGTCGGTGGTCGCGGCCCGGCGGCTCGGCGCGCGGCTGGTGGCCGCCTACGGCAAGCCGCTGGAGCGGCCCGATGGCCCGCTCACGCACTGCTTCCCGGCCGCCGAGACGCTGGCTGCCGCCGACCCGGCCGCGCTGCCGATGCCGCGCAGCCGGGCCGAGGCCCTGACCGGGCTGGCCGGCGCGCTCGCCTCCGGCGAGCTGTCACTCGACCCGGGCGCCGAACGCGACCGCGCCGAGGCGCTCCTGCTGGCGTTGCCCGGCGTCGGCCCGTGGACCGCCTCTTACATCCGGATGCGGGCGCTGTCCGACCCGGACGCGTTCCTGCCCTCGGACGTGGGCGTGCTCGACGGGCTGGCCCGGCTAGGTGCGGTATCCGGCGGAACCGGCGCGGCGGCCCGGACCCGGGCGGCCCGGGCCGCCGCGGGGCTGGCCGAGAACTGGCGGCCGTGGCGCTCCTACGCCGTCCATTACCTGTGGGCTTATCTCGAGGAAGAGAAGGGTCGATCGTGACCAGCCCGTTCGTGGCGCCGGACCTGAGCGCCCCGCGCCTGTCCCATATCGTCAGCTCCCCCATCGGCCGGCTGCTGCTGCTCGGTGACGGGCGCGCCCTGACCGGGCTGTGGATGATCGACAACGACCGGAACTCGGCCCGGGTGGAGCAGGACCTCACCCCGAGCCCGGAGACGTTCCGCGAGGTGGCGGCGCAGCTCGAGGCGTACTTCGGCGGCGACCTGAAGGAGTTCACCGTGCCGCTGGCGCCGAGTGGGACGCCGTTCCAGCTGTCGGTCTGGACCGAGCTGACCAAGGTCCCGTACGGCAGCACGGTCAGCTACGGCGACATCGCGCGGGCCCTGGGCAAGCGGCTGGTCGCATCGCGCGCGGTGGGCCTGGCCAACGGGTCCAATCCGATCTCGGTCATCGTGCCGTGTCACCGGGTGATCGGCAGCGACGGCAGCCTGACCGGGTACGGAGGCGGGCTGGAGCGCAAGGAGTTGCTGCTCCGGCTGGAGGGCGCAGGGCCGGTCACCCTGTGGTAGCCGGCACGGGTGGGTTCTGAGGAACCTCTGATGCGATGGAACGGACGGCCCGCGGCATACGTCAAAGCGGCATGATGTCTCCACGCCAAGTTCGCGGAACTGTCTATGCGGTACTGCTGTGCTCGGCACTGGCCGGGTGCGGCTCTGTCTCGGCCACGGCTCCGGCCGGGGCGGGCGGCACGTCCTCGGCCGCGGCGACGTCATCGGCCTCCGCGGCGTCATCCGCGGCCTCCGCTCGAGCGTCCTCGTCAGCCGCGCCGGGCTCGTCAGCCTCGGCGGCCGCGGCCGCCCCGGTTGGCTGTGCCGGCGTGAACCAGGCCACGTCGGTCACGGTGCACCGCGTCCTGCGCCTGGTCGGGCCGGCCGGGGCGGGGACGCTGACCAAGACGCAACACAACGTGACGATGGTGCGCGCGCTGTTCGGCCAGTTCTGCGCGGCGGTCAGCCACCCGGCCACGAAGTCCAGCGTGGTGCGCTGCCCGGCCGACTTCGGCGTCTCCTACCTGGGCACGTTCTACGACGGCAGCCAGCCGCTGGCCAGGTTCATCTACGGCGCGAGCGGCTGCCAGTCGGTGAGCCTCACGGCCGACGGCAAGACCCAGGCCACCAGGGTGATCGGGTCGGCCGCGGCGGCCGCGCCCAAGCTGCGGGCCGACATGGCCGCGGTGCTCGGGATGCCCGCGCTGGCGATAGGCCAGCCGGTTAGGTAGCCCGGCCCGGCCTGCGGCAGGTCAGGGGAGGTTGCCGGACTCGTCGAGGTCGAACTCGCCGTCCTTGACGCCGAGGACGAACGCCTCCCACTCGGCCTCGGTGAAGTAAAGCCTGTCGCTGTCGGGGTTGGCCGCGTCATACATCACGTACAGCCTGGGCTCGTCGGCCTTGTGCGGGGCAGCCGAGGTATCGGTGGTGACGTACACCTCGACCCGGCTCTCCTCGGCGTCGGCCAGGTCCCCAGCAGCTGGCGCGGCGTTGTCACCCTGTGTATGCATGCGCTCAGGGTACTACCGGATAGGGTCGTGTCCGTGCCCGAATCCCCGTACGGCCGGTACACCGCGGCCGAGGAGGCCGCGTGGTACGCGCGGCTGCCCACCATGTTCGGCGCCGCGGCGGCGCTGTTCACCGGCGCGGCCGGGCGCGTGCTGCTGGTCAAGCCGAACTACCGGCACCACTGGTCGCTGCCGGGCGGGATCCTTGACCACGGGGAGCCGCCGCACGAGGGCTGCCGCCGCGAGGTCAAGGAGGAACTCGGCCTGGACATCTCGCTGGGCCGGCTCCTGGTCGTGGGCTGGGCCGGCCCGGACGAGGTACGCCCCCGGCCGGTCGTGCACTTCATCTTCGACGGCGGCGACCTGGCCGAGGACGCGCCCATCCAGTTGCAGGAAGAGGAGCTCGACGAGTACCGGTTCGTCGCGCCCGGACACGTGGACGATTACCTGCCGCCGATTATCAGCGAGCGGGTGGCCGCCGCGGTGCGCGGCCGGGACACCGGGACGACGGCCTACCTGCCCTGGACCGGGCCGTGAGCCTAGCGCTGAGCGGCACCGACGCCGCCCACCTGGCGGTGGCGGTGGGCCTGACCTACGGGCTCGGCTTCGAGCGGGCCATCCGCGGCGCGCCCGCGGGCGACCGGGTGTTCGCGCTGATCGGTGCCGGGTCGGGCGTCATCGGGATCATCGGCGCGCACGGCGCGCCCAACGCGATCGCCGGGGCTATCACCGGGATCGGCTTCATCGGCGGCGGCCTGGTGTTCCGACGAGCGATCGGGCGCAGCCGGATGGTGGTGGGGCTCAACACGGCCGCGGCCATATTCGCCGCCGCAGCCATCGGCGCGGCGGCCGGCCAGGGCCGCCTGCTCGTGGCGGGCGCGGGCACCGTGCTGGCCGCGTTGGTGCTGGAGATCCGGCACGTCCCGGTGCTGAACATGCTGGACGGGCGGCGCTGGGCGGGGCGGTTCCGGGACGACGAGGCGCCGGCGCCGGGCCAACCGGTCAGGCCGGGCGACGGCGGGGCCGCCGATCCCTGACGGGCGCGCCGCCCCGGCCGGGCCGCTGGCTCAGCCCGGGCCGCTGGCTCGGGCCCGGCCGCCGGCTCAGCCGGGCCGCTGGCTCGGCCGGGCTGCTGCTTAGCTGGCGCGGGACGCTGAGCGGACCTCGAGGTGGTCGAGCAGCGTGGCCGTGGCGGCCGCGACGGCGTCTACCGCGTGCCCGAACGCCTCGGCGTTGTGCCCGGCCGGCGCGCGGAATCCGCTGATCTTCCTGACGTACTGCAGCGCGGCGGCGCGGATGTCCTCGTCGGTCACCTGCTCGGCGTACGGCGGGCGGAGGGTCTTGATGCTTCGGCACATAGTCAGACCGTACCTGGGCTGGTGTCCTGGTCCGGGACAGGTGAACAGCAGCGCCAGCGCGCGCCATGGGCGGAGCGCTTTGCTACTCGAGCCCGAGCAGGCCCTCCAGGCCGACGGTAAGGCCGGGCGGGAGGGTGCCGAGCGCGCGGATGGCCAGTAGCACCCCCGGCATGAACGAGGCCCGGTCCAGCGAGTCGTGCCTGATCGTCAGCGTCTCGCCGGTTCCGCCGAACAGCACCTCCTGGTGCGCCACCAGGCCGGCCACCCGCACGGAATGGACGTGCACGCCGTCCGCGGTGGCGCCGCGCGCTCCGGGCAGGGCCGACACGGTAGCGTCCGGCGGCGGGCCGAGGTCGGCCCCGGCCCGGGCCGTGGCGATCAGCGATGCGGTGCGCAGCGCGGTGCCCGACGGGGCGTCGGCCTTGTTGGCGTGGTGCAGCTCGATCACCTCGGCGGAGGGGAAGAACCTAGCTGCCTGGGCGGCGAACCGCATCATCAAGATGGCGCCGACGGAGAAGTTCGGCACGACCAGGACGCGGGCGTCCGGGTGGCCGTCCAGCCAGCCGCGCACCTCGTCGAGCCGTTCTGTCGCGAACCCGGACGTGCCGATGACCGCGTCGATGTCGTGCTCGATGCACCAGCGCAGGTTGTCCATGACCACGCCCGGGTGGGTGAAGTCGACCACCACGTCGCAGCCGGCCAGCGGGTCGAGCGCGTCGCCCTGGTCGACCTCGGCGGCGACCTCCAGGTCCGTTGCCTCGCTGATCACGCGGACCACCTCGCGCCCCATCCGCCCGCGGGCACCGAGCACCCCGACCTTGGTCATCGCCGTCTCCCGCCACCCTCAGAATGATTGTGTGCAGTTACCCCCCCGCCGGGCGGGAGGGGTAACTGCACACGATACTGCTGACGGCCGCCCTTAGGCCTGGAAGGCGCTGGCATCGTCGAAGGGGCCGACGACGGCCAGGGCTTTGGGGCGGGTGAGGATGTCGGCGGCGATGGCCCGGATCTCGTCATGGCCGACCGCGTCGATCGCGGCGAGCACCTCGTCGACCGGCTCCAGGCGCGGGTAGACCAGCTCGGACTTGCCGAGACGGCTCATCCGCGAGGACGGGTCCTCCAGGCTGAGCACGATCGAGCCGCGTACCTGGCCCTTGCCGCGGGCCAGTTCGGCGTCGGTCAGCCCGCCGTCGACCAGCCGGGCGATCTCATCGCGGCAGATGGCCAGTACCTCGTCCGCCTTGGAGGGCAGGCAGCCGACGTAGATGCCCCACATGCCGGTATCGGCGTGCTGTCCAGAGAAGCTGTACACCGAGTAGGCCAGGCCGCGCTTCTCCCGCACCTCCTGAAACAGCCGGGAGGACATGCCACCGCCGAAGGCCGCGTTGAGCACGCCGAGCGCGAACCGGCGCTGGTCCGTCCGGGCCAGCGCCTGGCAGCCGAGTACCAGGTTGGCCTGCTCGATGCCGCGGGAGATCAGCGTGGTGCCCACGCCGGCCTGGTGCCCGTGCTGGTCCCCGGCCAGCCGGGGCGCGGCGGGCGCGGCGTCCCGGCTCAGCGCCGGGCCGAAGGCCCGCCGGACCAACTCCACGACCGTGTCGTGGTCCAGGTTTCCCGCCGCGGCCACCACCAGGTGCTCCGGCGTGTACTCGGCCTGGTAGTGCTCGAAGATCTGGTCCCTGCTGATCGCGTTGATCGAGTCCGTGGTGCCCAGGATCGGACGGCCTAGCGGGGTGTCGCCGAACAGCTTGGCGGTGAACGCCTCGTGCACCGTGTCCGAAGGATCATCGTCGTTCATCGCGATCTCTTCGAGCACCACGTTGCGCTCGGCGTCCACGTCCTTCGGCGTGATCAGCGAGCTGGTCACCATGTCGGACAGGACGTCCACGGCCAGCGGCAGGTCCGCGTCGAGCACCCGTGCGTAATAACACGTGTACTCCTTGGCGGTGAACGCGTTCATCTCGCCGCCGGCCGCGTCCATCTCCGCCGAGATCTCCAGCGCGGTGCGCCGCCTGGTGCCCTTGAACAGCAGGTGCTCCAGGTAGTGGGTCGCGCCCTCGTGCGCCGAGTCCTCGTCGCGCGAGCCGACCCCGACCCAGATGCCCAGCGCGACCGAGCGAACCGCGGGCAGGAACTCGGTGACTACCCGCAGGCCGCCCGGAAGCACCGTGCGACTGACTCCATGACTTGATTCGGTAGTCATCTATTCGTGGTGCCCGCCACGGGTGCGGTGCCTGGTCCGGCGGGGCCCGTCCGATCCGTCACGGTCGCCCCCCCGGTCACGGTCACCGCGGTCGCCGCGGTCCCGCGGTCGGTCGCCACGCGAGTCCCCGCGTGAGTCGCCGCCGGAGAGGTCCTCGCCGGCCGCCTCGCGCTCCACCACCTCGACCGGGACCAGCGACAGCTTGCCGCGGTCGTCGACCTCGCGGATCTCGACC
>Ga0207693_10005727_pt1 | contig 10317 bp, 10 predicted proteins | sample LARL81metaG_FD_184347 | JGI IMG/M metagenome (GOLD analysis project Ga0207693, IMG submission 184347) | Corn, switchgrass and miscanthus rhizosphere microbial communities from Kellogg Biological Station, Michigan, USA - LAR L8-1 metaG... | ecosystem: Host-associated > Plants > Roots >... | reverse complement strand
CTCATACCAGTTGACGCGCTCCCAGCCGCCCTTCTCGCCGAAGACCGCGCCGTGGTCCCTGTGCCAGGCGTACGCGCTCGACACGCGCAGCGGGCGGCCGGCCTGGCGCTCCTCGCCCGGATAGCGGATGTCGTAGTAGGTCTCGTAGACCTCCTTGGCGCGCTTGAGCGTGTACGACGGCGAGCGGTAGTGCTGGCCGAAGCGGCGGATGTGCAGCGCGATCTGTACGTCGGTGCAGTTGATCGCGCAATTGAATCGAGTGCGGCCCTGCTACGGGTCTGCGAACGAGTGGCACGCGATGCGCTGGGTCCGCTGCAAAACCGGCCGCGCACCGGCGTGCCGGGCTGAGGCCGGTCAATCGGCTGAGCGTGCGGGAGGGGCGGAGATGCCGGTTCGCTCCTCCCTTCGCCGTCGTTCGCGCAAGGCGATGTAGATACCGGACGTGATGATCACGCCCGCGCCGGCCCATGTCCAAAGATCGGGAAAATTCCCGAACACGACATAGCCGAGTATGACGGTGCCGACCAATTCGACATAGCCCAGCGGAGCGATCACTGCGGCCGGTCCGAGCTGGAATGCACGAATGACCAGGTAGTGTCCGAAACCGCCAAGCAGTCCCAGACTGCAGAACAGCAGCCCATCCAGGATCGACCGCGGCATTACGAAGACGAACGGCATTGCCAGGCTCATCCCGAGCGAACCGAACAGCGCGGCGAAGATGATCCCGGTTGCCGCGCTGTCGTAGCGGCCGGCCAGACGCGTGGCGATCATGTAGAGCGCATAGGCAAACGACGAGACAAGCAACAACAGCACCGCCGGCTCGTGAAAGCCGCTGCCGGGCCGGATCACCATCAGGGTACCGGCGAAGCCGACCACCACCGCGCTCCACCGGCGCCAGCCGACCTGTTCGTGCAGCAGCGGTACCGACAGAGCCGTGACGATCAGCGGTGCGCTGAAGCCGATCGCCGATGCGGTTGCCAGCGGCACCCTGCCGATCGCCACGACGAATATCAGGTTGCTTGCCAGCATCAGCACGGAGCGGCCGATCTGTACGGCCGGTCGCCGCGAGCGCAACAGCCCCCAGCGATGCTGCGGCAGGAACACGACCAGCATGACGATCAGGTGTCCGGTAAAGCGTGCCCAGGTGATCTGTGCCGCTGGGTAATGTACGGCGAGCAGCTTGACCGCGACATTCATGAACGGAAACGTCGAGACGCCTGCGCACATCAGCAGGATACCGCGCAGCGCGTCGGATGGCCCACGCTGGGTGCGCGCTGTCACAAGCGCGGGAATTCAGATAATCTTCCGCTCCCGCAGGTCGCGGATCTGCTCCCCGCTGTAGCCGAATTCGCCCAGCACTTCTTCATTGTGCGCACCAAGCTCCGGCGCAACGCCGATCCGCGCCGGTGTTTCCGAAAACTGCCACGGCGTGCCATGCACCTTCAGCGTCTTGCCATGCTTCGGATACGCCACTTCGGTGACATAGCCATTCGCTATCACGTCGGGGTCGTTAGATGCTTCCAGCAGCGTGTTGATCGGTGCCGACACGATGTCGGCGCCGCGCAGCCTGGCAACCCAATCATCGCGCAACCCGGTGGCGAACAGATCATCCAACGTACGCAGCAGCGTCTCGCGCCGTTCGTCCGAGCCAATGATCACGCCAAGGCTGCCAAAGCCCGCCTTCTCCAGCACTTCGAAAAAACCGAGCGCAGTCATCGCCGTCTTCCAGTGCCGTGCGCCGTTCAGCTGGAACACCAACGGCTTGCCGTCGCGGTCATTGAAGCTTGCGCTCAGTCCCGGTCGTTCGGGCGTGCCGGTGACGCGCGCCTGCCCGGTCACTGGATTGCGGTTGCGCCACATCGCTGTGGTGAGCGTCCAGCCCATCAGCCGGATCTGCCCGCCGAGCAGCGAACAATCCACCTTCTGGCCGATCCCTGTCGCACGAGCATGCGTCAACGCCGCGAGCGCGCCACCGAATGCCAGGATCGCGCAGGTTTCGTCCGCGACGGACACGATGCCAGTGCGCAGCGGCTGTCCCGGCGCCGAGTACGCCTCGGCAATCCCACCCAGCGCCTGCGCCATCGAGTCAGTACCCGGCAGATCGGCATGCGGTCCCTTTGGCCCATAGCCGGAGATCGACACATACACCAGCCGCGGATTGACCTTGCGCAGATCCTCGTAGCCGAAGCCGTTCTTCTCCGCGGCGCCCGGCCGGAAGTTCTGCCCGAATATCTCCGCGCGCTCGACCAGCTTGTGCAGGATCTCGCGCCCCTCCTGCGTCTTCAGATTCAGCGTCACGCTTTTCACGCCGCGATTGTTGGTCTCGAAGTATGTGCTGGGGAGACCGGGCAGCACGGTGCTGCCGCGCGAGTTGTCGCCTCCCTCCGGCACCTCGATCTTGATCACCTCGGCGCCGAGATCGGCCATCAGCATGTAAGGCACGGTTCCGGCCTGCGCGGTAGAGCACGCAACGACCTTGACGCCCTGAAGCGGTCCGTGGGGTGCAGTCATGTCAAACCTCCAGATGGCACGCAACGAGATGTCCCCGCATGACCTCACGCAGGACAGGTTCCTCCTCGCTACAACGCCGCATGACAAAAGGACAGCGCGTATGGAACCGGCAGCCGTGCGGCGGATTGAGCGGCGATGGAATTTCGCCTGTCAGCACGATCTCGTCATCTGCCTGATCGACACGCGGCGGCAGCACCGCGGACAGCAGAGCCTTCGTGTAAGGGTGGCGGACATTGTCGAACAGCGATCGCGTCGGAGCGTGCTCGACGATCTTCCCCAGATACATGACGACGGTATCATCGGCCATGTAGCGCACCGTGGCGAGATCGTGCGCAACCAGCAGATAGGCCACGTTGTCCTGCGCCTGGACGTCCTTCAGCAGGTTCATCATCTGCGCGCGGATGGAGACATCCAACGCGGAAACCGGTTCGTCCAGCACGATCAGCCGTGGCCGCGACGCCAATGCGCCGGCCAGCGCGATGCGCTGGCGCTGCCCGCCGCTGAACTCGTGCGGATACTGCGCCGCCTGCTCGGCCCGCAGGCCGACATGCTCCAGAAGTTCGCTGACGCGCTCTGCGATCCTGACCCGGTCCCAGCCAGCCACAACCAGCGATTCGGCAATGATTCGCCCCGCCGTCATCCGCGGATTGAGCGAGGACCATGGATCCTGGAACACCGCCTGCACCAGCGCGCGATACTCACGCAGCGCCTTGCCGTGGAGCCCGTGGATCGGCCGTCCGTCCAGCAGTACCTGTCCGCTTGTCGGCTGCTCGAGATTGAGGATCATCTTCGAGGTCGTCGTCTTGCCGCAGCCGGACTCGCCCACCAGGCCGAGTGTCCGGCCAGCGGCGATGGCGAACGAAATGTCGTCCACCGCCTTTACCTCGCCGAGCGTCATGGCGAGCAGCACGCCCTGGGTGAAGGGGTAGTACTTGCGCAGGTGCTCCACCCGCAGCAGCGGCTCGCCGGTCATGCGGGGGCAAGCCGCCAACAATCCGCGGTATGCGCAACGCCGACATCGAAGCTGTCAGGATACGTGTCGCGGCAATGCGGCATGGCGTACTTGCAGCGCGGCGCGAAGCGACATCCGCGCGGCAGATCCAGCATCGACGGCGGCTGGCCGTCGATCGTTGCCAGTCGGCCGGTTGTGCCGGACAGCTGCGGCACCGAGGCGATCAGCGCCTGCGTATAGGGATGCGACGGGTGCTCGAACACCTCGCGCACCGGTCCGCACTCCACGATCCGCCCGGCATACATTACCGCCACCCGGTCGCACATCCGCGCCACCACGCCGAAGTCGTGCGTAATGAACAGGATCGCCATATTACTTTCCTGCTGCAGTCGCTTCAGCAGCTTCAGGTACTGCAACTGGATGGTGACATCGAGCGCGGTGGTCGGTTCGTCGGCGATCAGCACCTCGGGATGCCCGCTCATGGCGATGGCACCGACCACGCGCTGCTTCATGCCGCCGCTCAACTGATGCGGATATTGCGCGATGCGTTGCTCCGGTGCGGCGATATCGACATGGCGCAGCGCCGCGACAGCCTCGCGCATCACATCGCGCCTCGCCGCGTGGGTGCGGCGGAAGATCGCCTCCCGCAACTGATCGCCAATGCTGAACACCGGGTTGAGCGAGGTCTGCGGGTCCTGCAGGATCATCGAAATCCTTCCCCCGCGGATGTCGCGCATCTCTCGCGGGGTCTTGCGCAGCAGGTCGTCGCCGCCCAACAGCACCTGACCGGCGACAGTACGTGCCGATCCCTTCGGGAGCAGCCGCATGATGGACAGCGCGGTCATGCTCTTGCCGCAGCCGGATTCGCCGACCAGCCCCAGCACCTCACCACGACGCAGCGTGAAGCTGACGCCATCGACCGCCTTCAGCACGCCGCGGCGCAGGAAGAAGTGCGTGTGGAGATCGCGGATCTCGAGAATGACCTCGCCGCTCATAGTTGGCGGAGTTGCGGGTCGAGCCGGTCGCGCAGCCAGTCACCGAACAGGTTGACCGACAGCACCAGCAGCGTGATCGCAAACCCCGGGATCAGCGCGACCCACCAGGCATCGGCGATGCGTCCGCGGCCTTCCGAGATCATCAGCCCCCAGGTCGGCGTCGGTGGTGGAATGCCAGCGCCAAGAAAGCTGAGCGAGGCCTCGGCGATGATGACGACACCGATGTTCAGCGTGACCAGCACCATGAACGTGTTCAGCACATTCGGCAGGATGTGTGTGAGCATGATGCGCAGCGACGAACAGCCCCGCACCTTGGCCAGCGCCACGAAATCGCGCTGGCGCAGCGTCAGCACCTCGCCGCGGATCACGCGCGCGAAGCTGGCCCACAACAGCAGGCTGATCGCGATCACCAGTGTGACCAGCCCCTGGCCCATCGTCACTGCGAGCAGCAGCGCGAACAGGATGGCGGGGAACGTGAACGCCGCATCCACCAGCCGCATCAGCAGGTTGTCCAATGTTCCGCCGATATAGCCAGAGACGATGCCGATCACGAGGCCAACACCGCCGCCGGCGGTGAGCGCCAGCAGCGCCACCAGCAAGCTGACCCGCGCGCCGTAGATCAGGCGACTGAGCACATCGCGCCCGAACGCGTCGGTGCCGAGGATATGGCTCATGCTGCCGCCGTCCATCCAGAACGGCGGGACCAGCCGTTCGCGCAGCGCCTGATCGATCGGCGAGAAGGGCGCAAGCAGCGGCGCGAACAGCGCCATGCAGATCATGACGGAGATGATGCAGATCGGCACCCACGGCGCGTTGCGCATCATGCGCTTCCCGTCACGCCAGCCGGATCCGCGGATCGACGTAGGCGTACAGAATGTCCACCGTCAGGTTGATCACCAGGATGAGCATCGCCTTCAGGATGATGATGGCCTGCAGCAGCGGGAAGTCGCGATAGATCACCGCCTCGTAGGTCAGACGCCCGACGCCGGGCCAAGCGAACACGGTCTCCACGATGATCGCCCCGGTGATCAGATTGCCGACGAACACACCCCACAACGTCAGCACCGGTATCAGTGCGTTGCGCAGGCAGTGCTTCCAGACCACCACTCCCTCGTTCAGCCCCTTGATGCGCGCCAGCTTGACGAATTCGCTGCCCATCACATCCAACATGCTGGAGCGCACCAGCCGCATGAAGCCTGCGATGAGGAAGCTGCCGAGTGTAATGACAGGCAGGACGTAGTGTTCGGGTCCGCCCATGCGGCCCGAGGGAAGCCAGCCCAGCTCGACACTGAACACAAAGATCAACACCACGCCGAGCCAGAAACTCGGCGTCGCGATACCCAGCACTGCGATGGCACCGGCGGCGCGGTCCACGATATTGCCGCGATTGAGCGCCGCCACCACCCCGAGCGGAATACCCACCAACACGGCAAACAGGATAGCCCATGGAATGATCGCCAGCGTGTTCGGCAGACGCGAAAAGAACACGTCGACCGTCGGCTCGCGCATCCGGATAGACGTGCCAAGGTCGCCGTTCAGCGCATTGCCGATGAAGATCAGGAATTGCTGGTACAACGGACCGTCGAGCCCCAGTGTCTTGATGAGGGCGATACGGTCTTCCGGTGTGGAGCCTTCGGGCAGCATCAGATCGACCGGATTGCCGGTGAGCCGCCCGAGAAAGAACACGATGGCCGCTACCATGAAGAGCAGCACAACTCCCTGGAGCAGGCGCTGGACGATGTATCGCTTCATGGCGGCAGTCTGCCGACGCTATTTCGGCCAGGGCTTCTCTTCGGGTCGCGGTATGCGCTCGAACACGTCGCCGAGTTCGTGCCGGCCGGGGATGGCCGCGAACTGCCCGACCAGGCGCCGGTTGATCGCATAGTAGCCCATGCCCTCAATGATCGGCACCGCGATCCAGGTGTCGGCCACCAGTTCCACCATGCGATCTGTCAGCGCGGTGCGCTTCGCCGGATCGCGCTCGGCCAGCAGGTCTTTGACCACCTTCTGATATTCCTGGCAGGTCGCATCGCAGGTGTTTTTGTCGCCGATCAGATGCTGGTCGCTGTCCGAGGCAAAGGACCCGTTGTAGCGCCACGGCACGTCCGGTCGTCCGACGGTGCGATACATCGAGGCGTTGCCTGCCAGACGCGCCTGATCACCCAGAACCAGCGGCGCAAACGAACCCCATTCGTAGTTGGTCAGCTTCACGCGGACGCCGATCTTGGTCCACATGTCGACGACAGCGGTGCCGACATCAACCATGAATTGCGTGCCAGGCAGCGCGGTGTTGGCAAAGCTCAGATCGAACCCGTTGGGATAGCCCGCATCGGCGAGCATCTTCTTCGCGAGTACAGGATCATAGCGATACGCGTCCTTGGCCCACTTCCCCCAGCGATCGGCGCTGTAGTACTCGGTGTAGCGGAAGGTCGCGAACGGATACGGCATGCTCGCCAGGCCGTTCATCACCTGATCGATGATCGCCTGGCGGTCGATCGCCAGCGACAGCGCCTGTCGCACACGCGGATTGGCGATCGGGTTGTCCTTGAACTCGGGACGATAGGCACCCCAGAACTGGTAGAGCGCCTGCATGGTCCCCGGCACCGACAGCACCTCCAGGCCGCCACGCGAGGCACTCAACATCGTGTCCGGGCCGATCGAGGCGATCGCCGCCTCGCCGGTGCGCACCATGGCGATGCGGGTGCTTTCCTCGGGCACCAACAGGATCTGCAGGTTCTTGAAATGCGGCGTGCCGCGCCAGTGCGGATAATCCACCGCCTCGAATTCGATCCGGTCGCCGGGCACGCTGCGCACGAAGCGCCACGGACCGCTGCCGATCGGCTTGCGGCGGAATTCCTCCTCGCCGACCTTCTCGATATAGGCCTTCGGCATCACCGCGCCTTCCGGCGCTACCGCACGGCTGAGCGACGGCGGCAGGCCGATCTGCGGCGTGGTCGTGTTGATGTTCAACGTGAGATCGTCGACGATGTCGATGCTCTTGATCGTGCGGCGCATGGTCGAGGCCGCCGCCGCGAGGGAATTCGGCGCCATCTGTCGTTGCAGGCTGAACTTCACGTCCTGCGCCGTCAGCGGATCGCCGTTATGGAATTTCTGGCCGGGACGCAAATGGAACGTCCAGGTCAGGCCGTCCTCGGCCAGTTCCCAGCTTAGCGCGACACCGGGACCGACACCGCCCTTCTGCAGGTCGAACCCGACCAGCGAATCATACATCACCGCCTGATAGATCGCATTGCCTGGCCGCGCCTCCAGGATCGGATCCAACGTCTGCGCGCTGAGCGATTCCACGGCAAAGACCAGCGTCCCCTTCTGCGTTTGGGCCGCAACGGGATGCCAGACGAACGCCGCGAACAGGAGCGCCAGGGTGTATGGCTTGAACCGTGCCGAAATACCCATCGACAGCCTCCCGGACATTTGTCAATTTCTAGGTGTAAGTGCGTTCATCAAGCAGTATTTTCGCTAGCGCAACCCGCGTCAACCAAAGGGAGAAACGGCCATGCCATTTGCTGTCCAACATGTCCATCTGAAGACCCCCGACCCGCGCAAGACCGCGCAGTTCTACATCGACAATTTCGGCGCCACGCTGAAGGGCGACATTCCCGGCCGCGGCGTGCGCGTCGATCTGCACGGCCTGCAGCTCAACATCACCACGCTGATCTCCGTGCAGAACCACGAGCAGCACTACGGCATCGAGCACATGGCGGTGGATACCGACGACTACGCCGGCACTCTGGCGACGCTGCGACGCAACGGCGTACGCATCCTGGAAGAGCTGCCGCCCAACAACGGCCGTCACGTCGCCTTCGTGGAATGCCCCGACGGCGCGCAGATGGAGGTCATCGAAAGGACGTAGTCACCGCCAAAGCTGTTTGCTGGCCAACGCGGCACCCTGGGCGAGCGCGTCCAGCTTCGCCCAGGCGATGTCCGCGTGTACCCGGCCGCCCAGTCCGCAATCGGTCGCCGCTATCACGCGCTCGCGCCCGACCAGGTTGGCGAACCGCACGATCCGATCAGCGACCAGCTCCGGATGTTCCACGACATTGGTCGCGTGACTCACCACGCCAGGCAGAATCAGCTTGCCGTCTGGCAGCTTCGCGTCCTCCCAGACGCGCCACTCGTGCTCATGGCGCACATTGCCCGCCTCGAAGGAATAGGCGCCAGCGTTGATGGCCAGCATCACATCGACAATGTCCTTCATCTGGATGTCGGTGGTGTGCGGCCCGTGCCAGCTTCCCCAGCACAGGTGGAACCGGATGCGATCCTGCGGCAGCCCTTTGATCGCGGCATTCAGCGCGTCGACGCGCAGCATGGTGAACTTCCGGTATGCCTCGACCGTCGGCTCCGGGTTGATCTGATCCCAGTTCTCCGCGATCGACGGATCGTCAAGCTGCAGGATCAGGCCTGCATCGATGATCGCCTTGTACTCCTCACGCATCGCCTCGGCGCAGGCGAACATGAACTCTTCCTCGGTCTTGTAGTAGCGATTGGCGATGCGGCAGGCACTGCCGGGCGCGATCGCGGTCATGAAGCCTTCCGCCACTCCATTCGCCTGCAATGCCGCTTTGAAGTTGGCAATATCGCGGGCGATCGCGTCCTGGCCGATATATGTGATCGGGCCGACGCAGATCGGCCAGTTCGCAGCACGCGGGCCGGTGGTGATGCCTGACTCGGGATCGGCGTAGGCAGCGGCGAAGCGTTGCCGATCGCGCCGATCGGAAAAGCTGGTCAGTGCTACCTGGCCGGGTTGCGATCGGTGTGGCGGCGCTGCTTGGGCTGGCAGAACCAAGCTTGGCGGCCGATGAACCTGACCTGATTTTCAAGCGCTCCACCGTGTTCAAATGGTTGACGCCCAACGACAAGCTCGCGACCTATGGGCTCGACGATCCGGAAGTCGACGGTGTCGCCTGCCATTTCACCGTGCCCGAGCGCGGAGGCCTCAAGGGCTGGCTCGGTGTCGCCGAGGAAGTTTCCGATATCTCGCTGGCCTGCCGTCAGATTGGGCCGATCCGCTTCAAGCAGAAATTCGCCCAGGGCGAGGACGTGTTTCGTCAGCGCCGCTCCATGTTCTTCAAAAAAATGCAAATTGTGCGTGGCTGCGACGCCAAGCGAAATGTTCTGGTCTATATGGTATATTCTGATAAACTGATTGAAGGGTCGCCGAAGAATTCAACGTCTTCGGTGCCCATCATGCCTTGGGGCGCCAGCGATCAGATTCAGCGCTGCGCCGATTTCGTCGAGAAGTGAAGTGCGTGCCGGGTGGTAAGGGGAACGGCAGTGTCAATCGGGGCGTCCGACTAGACGGAGGTGGGGGTGCAAGGAGGATTGCGTGTCGATCACTCGCCGTCTCTTTTCGCCCTTCAAAAGGCAAGTTCCCACTTCGGCTTACGTTTATATGCCTCCCAAGCACACGTGGTGGAAGGCCATAGCCGCCTTCGCGGCCGGGGGCATTTGCGTGTTTGCGCTGGTCCGGTCACCGGCAGGCCCTCAGGCGGCACCTGAGGTCTCGCGGTCCGCGGCGGTTGCGGCGGCCGCGTCGCAGGCATCGTCCCCCCCACAGGCATTTTTGGCTGCGCCCGCCGAATCGATCCCGACGCGAACGGACGTTGCAACGGCAGCCACACAGCCTCCCGAGGCCACGCCCGCTACTGCGGCAAATGCCAAGGCCAATACCAAGCGAGCGGCTGCCCGTTCCGCGCATCGTCAGACGGCCAAGAAACACCGGTATGATTCTCCGTTCTCGTCGTTCGCGCGTAATTTCGACCCGTTTTCGGGCGGCAACCGCGGATCAAGCCGTCGCTATAGCGGCTATGGGGCCGGGGGCTTTGGCTACGGATCTAACGC
>Ga0207693_10005726_pt1 | contig 10319 bp, 9 predicted proteins | sample LARL81metaG_FD_184347 | JGI IMG/M metagenome (GOLD analysis project Ga0207693, IMG submission 184347) | Corn, switchgrass and miscanthus rhizosphere microbial communities from Kellogg Biological Station, Michigan, USA - LAR L8-1 metaG... | ecosystem: Host-associated > Plants > Roots >... | reverse complement strand
CTCGATCCGGAAATGGTCAAGGAAGTGCTCGACACCATGGTGCAGCTCGCCCATGACGGCATGACCATGCTGGTGGTAACGCACGAAATGGGTTTCGCCCGCCAGGTCGCCAATCGCGTGGTGTTCATGGACGAAGGCCAGATCGTCGAGGCCAACGTGCCGGAGGAATTCTTCGCCCATCCGCAGCACGAGCGCACCAAGTTGTTCCTCAGCCAGATTTTGCGCTGAGCGCTACGTGACGGTGACGGCAACCGGCGGCGACGGAATGCCGTTCGCCACCACGCAACCCGGCGATACGCGGCTGGGCGCGCAGCGCACGCAAATCCTCGGCCGAGCGGATGACCAGCGCGGCTGGCGCCGTCGGATGTCCGCCAAAGGTTCGCACGTCGCCCCCGCGGGTCGGTGGAACAGCGGCATGCTACCCATCAAAAGTAGCGGATGTCGATATTGCAATCTTTAGCTAAAATGGACGCGCCGGCCACGCATTCGAAGCCGCGACCGCGCCGAGGCTTGGCGCGACACAAATCGAAGGAAGGGGACCATGAGCGCCGCCAATATCGCACTTGCGCAAAGCCTGTACGCCGCGTTCGGGCGCGGCGACATCGAAACCATCGCCGCCGCCTGCGCGCCGAATATACGCTGGCAGGTCAAGGGCCGCGGCGAGGACTATCCGACCCTCGGCGTCTGGAACGGGCCGGCCGGCGTGCGCGACTTCTTCAAGCTGGTCGGTGAGACGCAGAGCGCCGTCGCTTTCACGCAAGACGAGTTTCACGCCGCCGGCGACACCGTCGTCGTGCTCGGCAATTATCGCTGGACCGTGCGCAAGACCGGCAAGCCGGCCGACGCCGACTACGTGCACGTGTTCACGCTCAAGGACGGCAAGGTGACGGCGTTCCGCGAGTTCACCGACACCGCGCAATTCGCGCAAGCCTGGCGCGGCTGATCAACGCGCCAGCGGGCCGCCGGCCTTGCGCCAGGCGTCGAGACCGCCTTCGATGTGCAGCGCGGAGACGATGCCGGCGTCCTGCGCCGCCTGCACCGCCATGGCCGAGCGTTCGCCGAAGGCGCAATAAAACACGATGCGCCTGTCGCTCGCGCGCGCGACCTCGCGCAACATGCCGCCGGGGCCGATGTTCTTCTGCAGGTCGCCATAGGGCGCGTGCAGGGCGCCCGGAATACTGCCGTGCTTCTCGCGTTCACTGGTTTCGCGCAAGTCGACGAAGGCGATGTCGGGCCGGCCGACCATCGCGATCGCGTTCTTGGCGTCGAGCGCCCAGCCGCGGCGCGCGATCTCCTGCTGCGCCAGCCCGATCTTCATGTTGGACGGCACCGCCACGTCCATCATCTTCGGATTGGGCAAATTGAGGCTCGCCATCAGCGCGACGTATTCGTCGATCGATTTGACCTGCAGGCGCGGATTGTAGCGCTTCTCCTCCCCGATGGTGGAGACGGTGTCGCCTTTGTAGTCGTGCGCCGGAAACACCAGCGTCTCGTCCGGCAAGCGCAGCAATTTGCCGAACAACGATTCATATTGCATGCGCGCGTCGCCGTTCTGGAAGTCGGTGCGGCCGGTGCCGCGGATCAGCAGCGTGTCGCCGGTGAACACGCGGTCGCCCATCACGAAGCTGTAGGAATCGTCGGTGTGGCCCGGCGTGTAAAGCACGTCCATGCTCACGCCCTCGACGGTGAGCCGGTCGCCTTCCGCGAGCCGCATCGACACCACGTCGGCCTTGGTGTTTTCGCCCATCACGGTGATGCAATGCGTGCGGTCGCGCAGCGCGCCGAGGCCGGTGATGTGGTCGGCATGCAGATGCGTGTCCACCGCCTTGACCAGCCTGAGGTCGAGCTCGCGGATCAATTGCAGATAGCGGTCGACCTTCTCCAGCACGGGATCGATGATCATGGCCTCGCCGCCGGCGCGGCTGGCGAGCAAATAGGAGTAGGTGCCGGACACGGCGTCGAACAATTGGCGAAAGATCATCGGGGCCCTTGCGCGCTGCCGTCAGTCACATGCAGCATTTTAGATGTAATGACCGGCGCGCGGCAATGTCAGTTCTTGACGACCGGCAAGTCCGCCCTTGAACCCCATTCCGACCAGGAACCGTCGTAGATGCGCGGCAACGGCTTGCCGAGCGCGTCAAGCCCGAGCGCCAGCACCACCGCCGTGACGCCGGAGCCGCAGCTGGTGATGATCGGCCGGTCGGTATCGACGCCGGCCTTCTTGAACGCGGCCGCGATCTTTTCGGGCGCGGCGAGACGGCCGTTCTCGACGATCTCGCTGAACGGCACGTTGCGCGCACCCGGCATGTGGCCCGAGCGCAGGCCAGCGCGCGGCTCAGCCTCGCGGCCGGCAAAGCGTCCGGCCGAACGCGCGTCGACCACCTGCGCGCTTTCATTGTGGAGCGCCATCTGCACGTCCGACTGCATGGCGACCGCGCCAGTGTCCATCTCGGCCTTGAATTGTTTGGCCGGCCGTTCGACCGCGCCGGCTTCGGTCGGGCGGCCTTCCGCTTTCCAAGCCGGCAAGCCGCCGTCGAGCATGTAGACGTTCTTGGCCCCGAAAATGCGGAAGCTCCACCACACGCGCGGCGCCGAATAGAGCCCGCTGCCGTCATAGACCACGATGGTGTCGGTCTCCGCGATGCCGAGCTTGCCGACCATGTCGCCGAACTGGTCGGGTCCCGGCAACATATGCGGCAGGTCGGTTGAATCGTCGGCGACCGCATTGATGTCGAAGAACACCGCGCCGGGGATGTGGGCGGCGAGATACTCGGCCTTGGCGTCGCGCTTCTGCGTCGACAGGTAATAGGAGGCGTCGACCACGACGACCTTGCCGAGATTGTCGGCCAGCCATTGCGTGGACTTCAGCCAGCGGCTGCTAGGCGTATTGGAATCGGCCATGGGAGCTTTGCTTTCTGTTCGATCCTCGTGATGCCGGCTTTATGCCGGCATCCACGCCTGCTTAAATGCCAACTGTAAAGCCTCGATCGCCGAGACCAGCGCCCATCCCGGACACTATACCAACGCAATACGCACGCGCCGGTTCTGCTTGCCCTTCTTCTCGATTTGCGTGACGCGCACGGGGCCGATCTCGGCGACGTTGCGCACATGGGTGCCGCCGCACGGCTGCAGGTCGAGCCCGGCGATTTCGATTAGCCGCACGCGGCCGGTGCCCATCGGCGGCTTCACCGACATGGTCTTGACCAGACCGGGATTGGCTTCGAGTTCGGCGTCGCTGATCCAGCGGTCGGACACGGCGGCGCCGGACGCGATCATCTCATTTACTTTGGCGGCGATGGCGTCCTTGTCGAGACCGGCCTCCGGAATGTCGAAATCGAGCCGGCTTTCGGCTTCGCCGACCGAGCCGCCGGTCACCGCATAAGGCAGCACGGCGGAGAGCAGATGCAGCGCGGTGTGCATGCGCATGCGCGCGTGCCGTCTGTCCCAGTCGATGGCGACGCTCACCGCGTCGCCGACGGACAGGGCAGGGGCGCCTGCGGCTGGGACATGCGCGATCTCGGATTTGGCGGCGTCGGTATAGACCGCGTTGGCGATCGGCACCGTTTTCCCGTCGGCTGTGGTGAGCGCACCGGTGTCGCCGGGCTGACCGCCGGAATTGGCATAGAAGACCGTGCGGTCGAGCACGATGCCGCCTTGCTCGGTGACGGCGACGACGTGCGCCGCGCATTCCTTCAAATAGGAATCGTCGCGGAACAGGCACTCGGTTGCCATCGCATTCTCCGGTCATTTCCGCGTAAGCGGGAATCCAGTTCTTAAGCTTTCACAAACGGCGGCGTGATGTTGCTCTTGCGCTCCAGCCAAGCCGGCACCGGCAAGTTCTTCGCGCGCAGAAATTCCGGATCGAACAGCTTGGACTGATAGCGCGTGCCGAAATCGGCCAGCACCGTGACGATAGTATGGCCGGGGCCGAGTTCTTTCGCCAACCGGATCGCGCCGGCGACGTTGATGCCGCTCGAGCCGCCGAGGCAGAGCCCTTCGTGCTCGAGCAGGTCGAAGATGATCGGCACGGCCTCCTCGTCGGGAATTAGGTAGGCTTTGTCGACGATCATCTCCTTGACGATCGCGGTCACCCGCCCGAGGCCAATGCCCTCGGTGATCGAGCCGCCTTCGGTGAGCTTGGCCTCGCCGTCCTTGAACAGATGGTACATGGCGGCGCCGCGCGGATCGGCAACGCCGATGACGACATCCTTCTTCTTCTCCTTCAGGTAACGCGACACCCCCGCGAGCGTGCCGCCCGAGCCGACCGAGCAGATGAAGCCGTCGATCTTGCCGCCGGTGTCGTTCCAGATCTCCGGAGCAGTCGAGGTGTAATGCGCTTTGCTGTTGTCGAGGTTGTTCCACTGGTCGGCGAAGATGACGCCGTTCTTCTCGCTCTTCTTCAATTCCTCCGCCAGCCGGCGTCCGACGTGCTGGTAATTGTTCGGGTTGCTGTAGGGCACCGCCGGCACCTCGACCAGTTCGGCGCCGAACAGCCGCAACACGTCCTTCTTTTCCTGGCTCTGCGTCTGCGGGATGACGATGATGGTGCGGTAGCCGCGCGCGTTGGCCACCAGCGCGAGCCCGATGCCGGTATTGCCGGCGGTCGCCTCCACCACCAGCCCGCCCGGCCGCAGCTCGCCGCGCTTCTCCGCCTCCAGGATCATCTGGCGGCCGGCGCGGTCCTTCACCGACCCGCCGGGATTCATGAATTCGGCCTTGCCGAGGATGGTGCAGCCCGTAGCGGCCGAGGCGGCTGTGAGCTTGATCAAAGGCGTATTGCCGATCGCCTCGACGACGTCGTCGCGAATTTGCATGGCTTAATCCGCCGTCCTTCAATTCCGTTGCGCAAGCTAGTGGCGGGGCTTTGCCCTCACAAGGCCGCCGCCGTTAACCCTGACCGGCCGAAAATGCACGCTTTGTAGCCGTCCGCGCAACGTCCCCGAAACCATAACGGCGCATCGGGCGGCGGTACCGGGACACGTTCACCAGTTGTTTTCCCGCCGGCTTTAATCGTGAAAGCCGGGGATTCAGCCAAACCAGAGCCCCAGGGAACGGGACCGAGCGATGAATCTCGACGTCAATACCCTTTTTATGGTGACCATCTATGTGGAGGCCATCCTCGGCCTGCTGCTGCTGTTCGCCTGGGCGCAGAACACGGCGGTGCACGCCGTCGCCTGGTGGGGGTTCGCCCATCTGCTGCGGGCGGCGTCGGTCATGCTGTTCGGCATGTACGGCAACGCGCCCGACCTCATCTCCATCGATTTCGCCAACGCCTTGCTGTTCACCGCCTTCGCGGTGACCTGGACCGGCGCGCGCGTGTTCGACGGCCGCCCGGTCGAGCCGGTCTATCTCGTCACCGGCGCGGTGATCTGGCTCTTGGTCTGCCGCCTGCCGATGATGACCGACGCAGTTGAAGCGCGCGCCTTGCTCGCCTCCGGTATCATCGCCGCCTACACTTGGCTCACCGCGTTCGAGTTCTGGCGCGGGCGCGCCGAGCCGCTGGTGTCGCGCTGGCCGGCGATTTTCATGTTGTTCGCGCACGGCGCGCTGTTTTTGTTGCGCACGCCGTTGGTGGAATTGCTGCCGTGGTCGCCGACCGACGGCAACGTGTTCGGCAGCGTGTGGCTGACAGTGCTGTCCTTCGAAGCGCTGCTGTTCACGATCTCGATCGCCTTTATCCTGCTCGCCATGGCGAAAGAGCGTACCGAATTGCGCCACCGCACCGCTGCCATGGTCGACCCGCTCACCGGCATCGCCAATCGGCGCTCGTTCCTGCACGACGCCGGCGTGCTGGCCAAGCGCCACAGCGCCAATCCGCATCCGACCGCGGTGTTGCTGATCGACCTCGACCACTTCAAGTCGATCAACGACCGCTTCGGCCACGCGCTCGGCGACCGCGTGCTGGAAATTTTCACCGATGCCGCGCGCGCTTCGCTGCGCGCATCCGACCTGATCGGCCGCCTCGGCGGCGAGGAATTCGCCGCCGTGCTCACCGACACCAGCAAGGAAAAGGCGGTGGCGGCGGCCGAGCGCGTGCGCGAGACCTTCGCCAAGGCCGCGCAGGAGGTCGACAATCGTCCGGTCGGCGCCACCGTCAGCATCGGCGTCGTGCATTGCGAGGCGCCGGTGCTCGACATGGTCAACCTGCTGGCGCAGGCCGACCAGGCGCTCTATTTCGCCAAGGAGCGCGGTCGCAACCGCGTCGAAGTGACCAGCTTCTCGCTCGGGGCCCTACCGGGCGACAACATGCCGGCGCGCGCCACCGACGCGGTTGCCTCGATCACCGCGAAAACCGCCGCCTGAGCGAGGGGCTGGTGCACGCAGCGGCGCGATGGTTTGCCCGCCAAAGATTACACTGCGCCGCGAACGCCAAGCTGAAGGCGTGACGCGCTGCCGCGTTTCGGCCAATTGACCTGCGCCTTCGAATTAGTCCACTTTAGGACGAGTGGGCCGGAAATGCCGGCTCGTCGAATAGTGGGATTCCAAACTAATTCAAAGAAGTAGGGAGGATGCGATGAAGATTTTGCGATGGCTGGGGTTAGCCGCCCTGGCCGTGACGGTGGGCGGCGGCGCCCAAGCAGCCGACGTCAAGATCGGCGTGGTGTTGCCGTTCAGCGGCGCCAATGCCGACCTCGGCCACCAGATCGACAAGGCGTTCGACCTTTACGTCAAGCTGCACGCCAAGGACATCGCGCCGCACAAGGTCACCATCGTCAAGCGCGACGAAGGCCCGCCGACCGGCGCGGTCGCCAAGACCGTCACCACCGAGCTCATCACCAACGACAAGGTGCAGCTGGTCACCGGCTTCGTGTTCTCGCCGTCGGCGATCGCGCTCGCCCCCACCATCACGCAGGCCAAGGTGCCGATGGTGATCGCCAATGCCGGCACCGCCTGGATCACCAATCTGTCGCCCTACATCGTGCGGCTGTCCTTCAGCATGTGGCACCCGGCGTTTCCGATGGGCGCCTACGCGCATGACAAAGTCGGCTGCAAGACCGCGGCGGTCGCCTACACCGATTTCCCGCCGGGCAAGGATTCGGTCGAGGCCTTCACCAAGGGCTTCGAGAAAGCCGGCGGCAAGATCGCGCTGTCGATCCCGATGGGCTCGCCGGTGCAGGTGCCGGACTTCACGCCGTTCTTCCAGCGCATCAAGGACGCCAAGCCCGACTGCATGTACGTGTTCATTCCGTCCGGCGCGCATGCGACCGGCGTGATGAAGGCCTACGGCGAACTCGGCCTGCGCAAGGCCGGCGTCAAGCTGATCGGCCCGATGGACCTGATCCCCGACAACAAGTTGCAGGACATGGGCGACGCCGCCATCGGCACCATCGTGATGGGCCACTACGCGGTCGACCTCGCCAACGCGCAGAACAAGGCCTTCAACGAAGAATGGCACAAGGCCTACGGCAAGGACTCCTATCCGGACTTCATGTCGGCGGCCGGCTGGGACACCATGCATGCCATCTTCGACACCATCAAAAAGCTCAACGGCGACTTGGCCGACGGCGCCAAGGTGGTCGAGGCGATGAAGGGCTGGTCCGCCGACGGGCCGCGCGGCCACGTCATGATCGATCCGGCCACGCGCGACATCGTGCAGGACGAGCACGCCATGGAGGTCTATCGCAAGCCCGACGGCAAGCTGGGCGAGAAGATTCTCGGCACCACCAAGGCGGTGAAGGACGAGTGCAAGGAGCTCAAACTCGGCCGCTGCGGTTCTTAAAATCGGCGCGAATTGACAGCGAACGGCGCCGCCGCGCATAACGGCGCGGCGGCGTTCTAATTGACGAGGGTGGGGCTCGTGCCGCAGGTCGCCAGCATCGCCGTCAGCATTCTGTTCGACGGCTTGGCTTACGCCATGTTCCTGTTCATCACCGCCGTCGGCCTGTCGGTGACGATGGGACTGATGAATTTCGTCAACTTGGCGCACGGCGCCTTCGCCATGGCCGGCGGCTACATCGTCGTGACGCTCACGCGTTCCTACGGCGTCGGCTTCGTGCCGTCGCTGCTCATCGCCGCGGTCATCGTCGGAGTGGCGAGCGTGCCGTTCGAGCGCTTGCTCTACCGCCGCTTCTACAAGGCCACCGACCTCGAGCAAGTGCTGCTCACCATCGGCCTCGCCTTCATGGCGATCGCCACCTTCACGTATTTCTACGGACCGATCCCCAAATCGGTGCCGCTGCCGAATTGGCTGCAAGGCGACATCAATCTCGGCTTCCGCCTGTTCCCGAGCTACCGCGCCTTCCTGATCGCGCTCGGCGCAGCGCTCATCGCCGTGCTCTGGTATTCCTTCGAGCGCACCAATATCGGCGCCAAGATTCGCGCTGCGGTCGACAACCGGCGCATGGCGGAATCGGTCGGCATCAATGTCGACCGGCTGTTCACGCTGACCTTCGCGCTCGGCTCGGGGCTGGCCGCGCTCGGCGGCGGGCTCGCCATCCAACTGTTCGGGCTGTCGCCGAGCTTCGCCGTCATCTACCTCGTGCTGTTTTTGATCGTGGTCGCGGTCGGCGGCCTCGGCAGCCTCAAGGGCACGCTGCTGGCGGCGCTGGTGCTCGGCGTGTTCGACACCGCCGGCAAATATCTCATGGCGGATGCCGGCGGCTTCTTCATCTATGCCGTCACCGTCGCCGTCCTTCTGATCAAGCCGGCGGGGTTCTATGGCCGCGAGTGAGGCAAAGCCGCCGGCGGCCGCCCGCAGCCAGGCGCGCGAACGCGCCGTCGCCTATCTGACCAGCCGGCATCGTTTCCGGCTGGCGGAAGTCTTACCCTGGGTGCTGGCGCTCGCCGCCTATTTTCTGCTGCCCGACCGCATGACCTTCGGCGGCCAGGTGCTGATCATGGTCATGTTCGCGCTCTCGCTCGACTTGATCCTCGGCTATGCCGGCATCGTCACGCTCGGCCACGCCGCTTTTTTCGGCATCGGCGCCTACACGGTCGGCTTGCTGGCGGCGCGGCTTAACTATAGCGAGCCGATTTCCGGCCTGATTGCGGCCGCGCTGGTCGCCGGCCTGATCGGCTTCATCACCGGCTGGTTTCTGCTGCGCTACCGCGGGCTGACGCTGCTGATGCTCACGCTGGCGACCGCCATCATGCTGCAGGAAACCGGCAACCTGCGCTCGGACATTTCCGGCGGCTATGACGGCCTCCCCGGGCTGACCATCGCGCCGCTGTTCGGCGTGTTCCAGTACGACCTCTACGGTCACGTCAATTATCTCTACGTGCTCGGCGTGCTGGCGGTACTCTTCTTTTTTGTGCGCCGCCTGGTCTATTCGCCGTTCGGGCAGGCGCTCACCGGCATCCGCGAAAACGTGCGGCGCATGCACGCCATCGGCTCGCCGGTGCACCGCCGGCTGGTGACGGTCTACACCATCGCCGCGGCGATCGCGGGCGTTGCCGGCGCGCTGTTCACCCAGACCAACGCCTACGTGACGCTCACCGTGTTCGACTTCGACGTATCCGCCAAGGTAATGGTGATGCTCATCCTCGGCGGCACCGGGCGCCTCTACGGCGCCTTTGCCGGCGCGGTGGTCTACATGGTGCTGGAGGATTATTTCTCCAAGCTCTCGCCCACCTTCTGGCAGTTCGGCATCGGCCTCCTGCTGGTGCTGGCGGTGCTGTTCGCGCGCCGCGGCCTGCTCGGGCTGATCGAGGATGCCGGGCGCTATTTCGCGCGGGGCAAGCCATGAGCGTTGCCGCGCTGCAAGTGCAGGGCCTCAACCGCGCCTTCGGCGCGCTGCCGGTGACGCGCGACGTCGATCTGACGCTGGAGAAGGGCGCGCGCCGCGCGCTGATCGGGCCGAACGGCGCCGGCAAGACCACTTTGGTCAACCTCATCACCGGCGCGCTCAAGCCGCAGTCCGGCCGCGTGTTGCTCGACGGCGAGGACATCACGCTCACCGGCCAGGCCGAGCGCGCGCGCCGCGGGCTGGCGCGCACCTTCCAGATCAACCAATTGTTCCGCGGCCTGCCGGTGCTGCAAAACGTCGGCATGGCGATCAGCGAGCGCGACGGCCACGGCAACAATATGTGGCGCCCGCTCGGCTCGACCCGCGTGGTGCTCGACGAGGCGCTCGATTATCTCGATGCGCTGCGGCTGACCGACGACGCGCTCAAGCTGGTGCGCGAACTGCCCTACGGCCGCCAGCGCCTGGTCGAGATCGCCATCGCGCTGGCGCAGAAACCGCGCGTGCTGCTGCTGGACGAGCCGGCGGCCGGCGTGCCGTCCTCGGAAACCCATCTCATCCTCGACGTGGTGGCCTCGCTCGATCCCGACATCGCCATTCTGATCATCGAGCACGACATGGACGTGGTGTTCCGCT
>Ga0207693_10005721_pt1 | contig 10323 bp, 4 predicted proteins | sample LARL81metaG_FD_184347 | JGI IMG/M metagenome (GOLD analysis project Ga0207693, IMG submission 184347) | Corn, switchgrass and miscanthus rhizosphere microbial communities from Kellogg Biological Station, Michigan, USA - LAR L8-1 metaG... | ecosystem: Host-associated > Plants > Roots >... | reverse complement strand
CATATAGACCGCGGACCCGCGAGTTCGCCTCCGTCGCGGCGTCGAGTGCGTCGCGGACCGGAGGGGCGACATAGGCAACCAGGCGGGGAAACATTGCATGCCAACGCGTCGAATTTTCGAATGCGTCGAAAGGGCCGCCTGTACTGATCAATCTAAGCCGCTCCCTACGTTCGCTTATCCGTTCCTCAACTGCTTTGATGATCTCAATGTAGACGGCGGCCTGCCTTTCCCAAAGCCGGGCGCGGAGGGCGCTCTCGGCAGCGGCGTCATTGGTTCGCCTCGTCACCGCCCACGTGGTGAGGAAGCCGGTCACCGCGACCACCACCGTGCCCACAACAGCAATAAGTGCCGACTCGACGGTGGGGTCCATATGCGGCAGGCTAGCGCGCCGAGCCATCGGTCACCTAGAGACTGCTTGCTCCGAGCGTGGCCTGTGACGTGTGCTTTCTCCCATTGCAGCGCGTGGACCTGGTCTTACGACGGAGGCCGCTGTTACGTAGTGACGCCACTCTTTACCCGCGGGATGTATGGAAGTAGTTCCGTACACCTGCCGCCGTGTCGTGCGCCGCGGCGGGCAACTGCAGCGCGGGCGGGACCGACCGGGGCAGCTCTGGCAACCAGGCGTTTGTGGTCAGCCAGACCCGGCGGCACCTGGCATACCGCCGTCGAGGTGCCCGGCATCGCGGCCCTCAATGGGGGCGGGAATGCCCAGATCAGCTCGGTGTCGAGCCGCAGGCCGCGCAGGACGCGTCAGTGCCCGATAAGCCGGATTCTTCCCAACGCGGACAGACTCGGCCGCGTCCCAGATGCCTCTGACCGTTCGCGCGCCGCCGTACTGTTTCTCACCGCCCGCTCCCCGGTGCCAAGGGTGAGGAAGAGTCCGGAACGCAGTCCGCCGTGCCGGCGCGGATTGGCACCGGCATCCGCGGCACCAGCTGGCCGGGCACGCCACCCTGGCAGAGCGGCCTCGACTGGGCCGAGCTCGAAGGACGCTTGGACCGCCGCCATGACGCCTCGGTGCGGACGGTGTGAACGTGGCTCCGAACTGCACATTATGCGCGCCTCGGGCGCTCGGACCTACCAGCAAGCACCACGCAAATATTCGGCGTTATACGGGTGATCGGAGATCACCCAAGCCCTTCGGGCGTATAACGCAAGATACACGGGTGATCCTCGCTAGATTTTTCGATCCGACATGCGGAGATGATCACCCGTGTATCAGTCGCTCGGCGCGATTTGGGTCGCATGCAGCGCAAGTCGCTGCCACGGCCTGTGACGACTGCATCCCGCAGCGATCAAGTCCGTCCACTGGCTCGGGCCGCCACGGGACCAGCAGACCGCGCCTGGTCTCAGTTTTGGTCTCATTCACTTCCGTCCGGCACCGTTCGCCGGCGACCGCGGGTGACCTATCTGCCCAGGTCACGAACGCTGACGGCCGGTCATGAACGGTGGTGCGCAGTACTCGAAAGCGTGTAAAGGCGCAAGTCTTCCGTGGGTTCAAATCCCACCTCCACCGCCATTGACCAGGCACGATACGTAACCTTGGTGCCCGTGCTCTCCCTGCCGGGGAAGGTTTGTCTCAGTTCTTGGCCACAGGACGGCGGTTGTGCCAGCTCAAGCCCTGTTTCTATCGCCTGGCGGGTCCGGCGCCGGGACGGCGGTGGACGTATGATGTTGGCGCCGATCGGTTGAGGAGGCCGATGGCTTTCTGGCCGGTGCGGTTGGCGTCAACCTTGATGAGAAGCCTTGAGCTGTGGCCACGCAGACGCTCACATTCTTGTTCACCGACATCGAGGGTTCCACCGCGATCGTGCGCCGGCTGGGGGACGCATGGGCGGGGGTACTGGCCGATTATCACCGGCTGATCCGGGCGGCCCTCGCCGCGCATGCGGGCGAGGAAGTGGCCAGTCAGGGCGATGGGGTTTTCGCGGTGTTTGCCTCGCCGCGGGCTTGTGTGGATGCGGCGATCCAGATGCAGCGGGCGCTGATGTCGCATGCCTGGCCGGCCGAGGAGGCGGTGCGGGCCCGGATGGGCATCCATAGCGGCGAGGCCTCGCAGACGGCGGCAGGGCTGGCCGGACTACAGACGAACCTGGCGGCGCGGATCGCGGCGGTAGCGCACGGGGGGCAGGTGGTGGTGTCGTCGTCGTCGGCTGGCCTGCTGGCCGATTCGCTGCCGGCCGGGGTGGGGCTGAAGGATCTGGGCCTGCACCGGCTGAGGGATGTGGGCGGGGCCGTGCAGATCTTCCAGTTGCAGGCCGAGGGGCTGCCTGCGGCTTTCCCGCCGTTGCGGTCGCTGGGCAACCCGAAGCTGCCGACCAACCTGCCGGTGCAGGTGTCGAGTTTCGTGGGCCGTGATGTTGAGCTGGCTGAGGTGCGGGCGCTGGTGGGCGGGTCGCGGCTGGTGACGCTAACCGGGGCGGGCGGGGCGGGCAAGACCCGGCTGGGGTTGCAAGTGGCGGCGGGAGTGGCCGAGGAGGGTAGCGGGGAGGGGGTGTGGTTCGCCGATCTGGCACCGTTGGGTGACCCGGATCTGGTGGCGGTGACGGTGGCGGATGTGCTGGGCGTGCGCCAGGAGCCGGGCCGCCCGATGCTGGAGACACTGGTGGAGGCGGTGGGCAGGCGGAGCCTGCTGGTGGTGCTTGACAACTGCGAGCACCTCATCGGCGCTTGCGCCAAGCTGGCCGACGCGCTGCTGCGTGGCTGCCCGAACCTGGCACTTTTGGCGACCAGCCGTGAGCCGCTGGGCATCGGCGGGGAGCGTTTGTACCGGGTGCCGTCGCTGGGCACCCCGGCCGACGGCGATGACCCCGCGGCGATCTGGGCCAGCGAGGCGGTGCGGCTGCTGGCTGACCGGGCCGCCGCGCAGGGGATGCCGCTGGGCAGGGACGCGTCGGCCGCCAGGGTGGCCGGCCGGATCTGCCGGCGGCTGGACGGTATCCCGCTGGCCGTCGAGTTGGCCGCGGCCCGGCTGCGGGCCATGCCCGCGGCTGAGCTGGAGGCCCGGCTGGATGAGCGGTTCTTGCTGCTGACCGCCGGGTCGCGCGCGGCGCTGCCGCGGCAGCAGACGTTGCGGGCCATGGTGGACTGGTCCTGGGAACTGCTAACGCCCGCCGAGCGGGCGGTGCTAGCCCGATTGTCGGTGTTCGCCGGGGGGTTCGGCCTGGCCCCGGCGGAGGAGGTCGCCGCCGGCCCGGATGTGCCCGCTGGGGAGGTCCTGGGGCAGCTCGGCGCGCTAGTGGACAAGAGCATGGTGCAGTTCAGCGACACCAACAGTGGCCCGGGCCGGTACCGGCTGCTAGACACCGTCCGCCAATACGCGGCCGGTCAACTGGATGCGCAGGGCCCGGCCGCCGCCCGAGCCGCCCGGATCGCGCATCGCGACCACTACCTGGCCCTGGCCGAAGCGGCTGCCCCGCACCTGACGGGAGCCGACCAGGCCGCCTGGCTGGACCGGCTCGACACCGAGCTGGGTAACCTGCGCGCCGCGATCGCCGTCAGTCAGGCCCAGCCCGATCCAGAGCCGGGCCTGCGGCTCGCCGCCTGTCTGCGTGTGTACTGGCAGGTACGTGGGCATGCCGCCGAAGGCGCCGGCGTGTTGCGGGCGCTGCTGGACGCGCCCGCCGCCCAGGGGGCGACTCTGCTGCGCGCGCGAGCACTAGCTGATGCGGCCAACCTCCTGGTGCAGACGGACGGTTTCGCGACGGCCGAAGACTACTGCCAGGAAGGCCTGGCCATTGCCCGAGCCGCCGACGATGAGTACCTGGTCGCGGACCTGCTGCAGCTAGCCGCCTGGCCGCTGCTGCGCCGGGGACAGCCGAGTGCCGCGTTGCCGCTTATCGAGCAGGGCCTTGGCCTGGCCCGACGCCTCGGCGAGCCCCACCTGACCGGCCGCCTGCTTTCCGCCCGGTCCTTCGCCCTAAACGTCGGGGGGAACCCTGCGGGCGCGGCCCGCGATGCGGCTGAGTCGCTGCGGCTCTTCCGCCAGGCCGGTGACAGGATCCTGATGGGGGCGACGCTGGGCAACCTCGGCAACTACGAGCTGTCGACGGGCGACCTGGACGCCGCCCGCCGACACCTGGCCGAATCGGTGGACATCGCCCGAGCGCTCAACGCCCGCGATGGCCTGCCCTACTGGATTTTCAATCTTGGCCTGGCCGAGTACCTCAGTGACTCGCCGGACGCGGCTGGGGCGTTGTTTGCGGAGACACTCGAACTGGCCCGGCGCATGGGGATAAGGGGGATTGCGGCTTACGCGCTGCTCGGCCTGGCCATGGCCGGCCGCAGCCGGGCCGACCTATGCCGGCCCGCCCGACTGCACGGCGCAGCCGACCAGGCCCTGGCCGATCTAGGCGAGACCCTCGAGCCGCTGGAAGGCCGGCTGGCCGACCTCGACCGCCAGCGCCTGCGCGCCGCGATGGGCACTGAGGCTTTCGAGGCCGAATACGCCGCAGGCCGCGCGCTCGACCTGGAGCGCGTGGCTCACCAGGCCCTCTCAGAGATGGCGGCGCGACGCGCGGGCGCGCTGGTCAGCGAACCGGACGCCACCATAACGAGCGAGGCCGCGACGGTGCTGACGCCGCGCGAGCTCGATGTGCTCAAGCTCGTCGCGCAGGGATTGAGCAACCCCGACATCGCCCAGCGCCTTGTGCTGAGCGAGCACACGGTCCACCGGCACCTGGCCAACATCCTGCGCAAGCTCGGCCTGTCCTCGCGCGCCGCGGCCGCGGCCTGGGGCGTGCGCACCGGGCTTGTGTGAGCCTGGCCCGATCGGGCCATCCGTAGCGGCCGCGTGAATCTGGCCCGTACGGGCGAAGCGCCAGCGCTGCGCCGCCGGATACCACTGACACTACGGGGGCAACGGGTTCGCCTGGGCTGCCACTGGTACGCGCCGCCCTGGCTTGCGCCCTTAGGCGCTGCGCCGGATCCGTGCCGTTCCTGGCATCGCCCAGGCCGCTGAGCCGGCCGTGGCTGGCGACGCACCCACTCGCTGAGTCAGCGTCGCCCGCGGCATGACCGGCCAGAATTTAAGGAAGGAAACGACTCCTGTGCCCACCACCGACGTTCACCGCGGTCCGCTGGCCGCGCCGACTGCCACGCCTGAAGCCCGCCCAGTCCGCCGTCGGGTGACACACTCCGGTTACGAGATGCATCACGGACACCGTCACGCAGTGCATCTCGGCCACCCGGCACTGCGGACCGCCAACGGCCACCACCGCGATGAGCGGCGTGCCAGCTGGCTGGAGCTGTTCTTCGACCTCGCCTTCGCCGGGGCCGTCGGCCAGCTCGCCGACGCATTCCAGAGCCATCCCGGCCTTGGCGCCCTGGCCTGCTTCGCCATTCTGTTCACCCCCATCTGGTGGCTGTGGGTGCAGTTCACGTTCTACGCCGACCGGCACGAGACCGAAGATGCGGCACACCGGATCGCCATCCTGGTGGCGATCCTGCTATGCGTCGCTCTGGCCGCCAGCGCACCCAGGGCCCTCGCCGGTCATCCGGCTGGGTTCGTCATCGCCTTCGCCTGCCTGCGCGGTCTGCAACTGCTGCTGTACGTCCGGGCCTGGCGCCGTCTGCCGGCCACCAGGCCGCTGTACAGCTGCTACCTCATCTGTTTCAGCGCCGGCGGCGCGCTGTGGCTCGCCTCTCTCACCGTCGGCGGCTCTGCGCGTTATGCGTTCTGGGGCGCGGCATTGCTGACCGACGCGGCCGGCTCCCTGGCGATGCTGGCGCCACGCCGCCGACTGCCGCTGAACTGCGCACACCTCGCCGACAGGTTCCAGATCTTCGTCTTGATCGTGCTGGGAGAGTCGATGGCCCGGCTCATCAGCGCCGCAGCCGCGCGTCCCTGGAGCCTGTCGCTGGCCATCGTGCTCACGGCAGCGCTTCTCACGCTGGCCGCCCTGTGGTGGGCCTGGCTCACCGCCGCCGACCGCCGCGCACTGGACAGCCCGGCTGCCATTGCCCGTTTCACTGCGCTCAATCTGCCGTTGGTTACGGGCATCGCCGCAGCCAGCGCCGGCCTGCACATCGCCATCCTGGTCGCCGACGGAGGGAGCACGATCTCGGCGGGCCCCAGGGCCGCGCTCTATGGCGGGGTGAGCATCTGCCTGCTGGCCAGTGTCCTCTTGCCGTCCACGAAGATGGCCCCGCCGGTCAGGGCCGCCAGGCTGGCGACCGCCCTGGCCGCGATGGGCCTGGTGTTCATGGGCGCGATCGTCGAACCCGTCTGTCTGGTCCCCGCCCTGACCGCCGTGCTCGCGCTCGGGCTGACCGCCGAAGCGCGCCTGAGCGCGCCAGCCGGTAACTCAGCAGCCGTCGGCCTTGCTTACAAGGAGCACCCATGCCCGCCGTCTTGACATCCCCGGCTGCCACGACCCTCACCCGTGTTGATCCCGGCTGGAACCACACGCTCACGGAGCCGACGTTGGCTTCCGCGTGGCAGGCAGTGGCCGGCACCACGATCGGCGACGAGCTACTCGAATGGCCCCCGGATCTGTTCGCGCTGACCGAGGTGATCCTCGAGCGCTCGGAGGCCTACCGCTTCGCCCTGTCCCCACCAGCCGGTGCGCACTGGCCGCCAGCCAGCCTCCCGGAATGGCCCGACGAGGTCACAGACGCGGCCAGGCAATGGAGCGCCTGGGCCGAGAACAGGGACCTGGCCATCCCGGGCATGCTGGCCCAGGAATGGAGGGTCCTCCGCGCCCGGGCCGGGGCCCCGCTCAGCGATCTCACTGAAGCCCGGGACTGGCGGCTGTGCGAGGCGCTGCTGACCCTGCACGCGATCGCGGACGAGGCGTGCGCCGGGCTGGGCGTCGCCCTCTACGCGGCCGGCGCGGACGGTGTGAGGTACCGGGCCCGTGGCCGGGAACTGCTGGCCAGGACCGGATCCCTGGCCCGCATCCCGGCACGTCTTATCCGGGTGCTGCCAAGGGCCGGTACGCCCGCGTCCGGGAGTTCGGCGCGGGTGCTCTCACGCTACGCCGCGGTCCAGGTGCCCGGGGTCGAGGCCCGCTGGCACAAGGCGCCTGCCCGGGACCTCACCACGCTGCCGTATGCCAAGAAAGTCAACTACCTGCTCCTGCCATGGCCCCTGCGGATACAGGCGTCAGATTTCCGCCCAGTAGCCGGGCCGCTGCAACGACTTGCCGACGACCCCTTTGGCTTCTTCGAGTTCATCCCGTCCGAAGGGCTCGACCTAGATCTCGCGGACCGGACGCTCGCCGCGGCCCGGGACCATGCCGGCACTGTCGACGTTGTCATCCTGCCGGAAAGCGCGGTGGATCACAGCGAGATCGACGGCCTGGAAACTCTCCTGGCCCGGCACGAAGTGACCGCCCTGATCACAGGGGTCCGCGAGCACCCCGCACAGCCGGACCGGTTCCCACGCAACTGGGTGCACATCGGCGTGTCCGTCGGCGGGCAGTGGGCGCACATCCGGCAAAGCAAGCATCACCGCTGGTCGCTCGACGACGCCCAGATCAGCCAATACCACCTGGCCGACGTGCTGCACCCGCACATCCGCTGGTGGGAAGGGATGGAAGTGCCCCGGCGCTCAGTCCAGTTCGTCGAGCTTGGTGGTGGGGTCACGCTGGCCTCACTGGTCTGCGAGGACCTGGCCCAAACCGACGAGGTGGCCAGCGTCATACGCGCCGTCGGCCCCACCATCGTGGTGACACCACTCCTCGACGGGCCCCAGCTCAGCTCCAGGTGGGGAGCCCGTTACGCCGGGGTCCTGGCCGATGACCCAGGCTCGGCTGTGCTCACACTGACCTCGTTTGGCATGGCGCAGCGCTCCCGGCCACCCGGGTACGATACGTCGCCCGTGGTCGCCCTTTGGAAGGGCCCCGGCCAGCCTGCGCGCGAGATTCCGCTCGGCCGTGGCGCGCACGGCATCTTGCTGTCGGCAGCCGCCGGCCCTGCGGTCAGGCGCAGCTTCGACGGCCGCCGAGCCGGACACGACGGCTGCGAGTTCTCCGGCGTCAGTGTCCGCCAGATCCGGGCATCCAGCACCGGCACGCAGCCGCCGCGTGTACCAGTCGGCCCACCACCGCGGCCGATCCTGACAGCCGATGAACTCACGATCCTGACGTCATGGGCGGAAGCGCTGGCCGAAGCGCTGGCGTTTGCGCCCAGCAGCATCGAGGCCCTGGCAGCCGACGCCCAACCAGGCGCTGGCTGGCGAGACGAGCTCCGGGTCTGCGAGCCGTCCTCGGCGCTGCATCACGCCATCAACGGCATGGCCCAGACCGCCCGAACTATCGTCGCTGCTGGCGGTGACCCATCACTGAATAACGCTCTGCTCGCGGCCGAAGACAGTCAACCGGACCAGTCGGCCCTCGACGGGCTGGCCCGCGCAGTGCTTCGATCAGCGCTCCAACAGCGCCAAACCCGGCCCAGCCCCTCGGCTCAGTTCTGGTCTGCCCGGTGAGACAGGTCAATGAACCCACAGTTGGTCAATGAGCAGGGACCAGTAAGGGTCGAACTGATAGTTGCCGACACGCGCGGAAAGCATGACCAGGGAGCGCGGGTTGTAGATCGGCACCCAGGGCGCCTGGCCGACAATCTCGCGGTCGATGCGCGCCCAGAGCGCGGCGGCGGCGTTGGGATTGCGGGGCTGGAGCATGAGGGCTCGCTGGACCTGCGCGTCGATCCGCCGGTTGCAGAACTCGGCAGCATTCAGGTTCAGCGGGTTATCCGGGATGAAAGAGCGGCAGCTCAGCAGCGGGCGGATGAAGTCTGACGGCGCCGGATAGTTCTGATACCAGGAGAACCAGCCAACCTGCGTGCGCCGACGGGAGTCGCTGAGCCTCCTGGCGTAAGCGTTGGGATCGGTGATCACTCGCAGCGATGCCCGGTATCCGAGCTGGTCGAGAACCGACACGACGTAGCGGCCGGTCGTCAGGTCCGGGATCTTCGTGCCGAAGGCACCGGTGACCACGGTCACCCGGGCGCCTCGTGTTCTGGAGGCGCGGACCAGCCGGTCGGCCCGTGCCAGATCGGGTGCCGTCCACACCCCGCCGGGACCGGGGTTGAGCGTGTACGGGCAGTAGGGCCGGTAGCCGGGCAGGGCTGGGGGAAGGACCTGGCAGGTCGGTTGCGCTGCCAGCGATCCCCCGATGAGCTGGATGATCTTGTTCCTGTCGATGGCAGCGTTGAGGGCTTGCCGCGCGGTGAGAACGTTGAACGGCCACACGCGGGTGTTCAGAACGAGCCCGATCGTGGCGCCCAGCGGGCCGGAATGAAGCTGGCCCGCGTAGCGAGTGGCTAGCTCGGGAAGGCGCGCCGGAGAAGGCGAGAGGAGCACGTCGGCGCTACCTCGCTCGACTGCGTCGGCAGCGGGCCCAGGGGGAATATCGAGGCGCAGCACGATCCGGTCGGGGTAGCCGCTTGGTTGTGCCTTGTCGGACCATGGGCGGAACCGCGGGTTGCGGACGAGGATCCAGCGGTGCCCGGGCATGAACGACCGTGTCATATAAGGGCCGGTAGCAGGCAGCTGGCCGGGCCCGATGAGGTGGTTGGGCGTTCCGGCGGGGACGGCGTCGGCGAAGGAGAAAGCAAGCTTGTAGAGGAACTCCGGGTCTGGTGCGGTCAGGTGGAAGGTGATCGTGTTTGCCCGGTCGTTGGTGACGATCCCGCGCGCGAGATCGCAGCGGCCGGGAGCTTGCTCGCATGCCCGCGCGCCCGCGATGCCGGCGTAGATGGCCGCCGCGCCGCTCAGCCGGTTGAGGCTGAAGACCCGCTCGATTGCGCGGCGAAAATCCTCCGGGCGCACCGGCGCTCCCGTGGAGTACCGGATACCAGGGCGAAGGTGGAAGGTGTATGTCAGGCCGTTGCTGGCTGCTGCGGGGAGCGACTGCGCAAGATCCGGAACGAGGGTGTCGCCGAGCGGGCCGCCGACACGCTGGTAGCCGACCAGCCCATCGTTCGTCACGCTCAGCACCTGCCACATGGGAATCGTGTAGGCGACCGCTGGGTCGGTGTTCTGGTCATGCGGCGAGAGGCTGGCGATCAGCGTCAGTGTGCCACCACGGTGGCTCGCGGGCGATGGCAGCACCGTCGTCAGGACGTCACCGCCAGCGGCCGCGAGAGCGGTCGGTTCGTTGCCGGTGCGGATAGACCGCACCGAGCCGGTGCGCGGATCGATGCGCAAGACACTGCCGCCTGGACCGTCTGCGACCCAGACGGCACCGTCGGCGTAGGCGATGCCGGCCGGCGAGCCACCGGTCCTGAACATCTGCACGTGGCTGGTCAGCGGGTCGAAACGCACCACGCTGCCGGTCGAGTCGGCGATCCAGACGCTGCCCGCGCCGATGGCCGCTGCGG
>Ga0207693_10005720_pt1 | contig 10326 bp, 8 predicted proteins | sample LARL81metaG_FD_184347 | JGI IMG/M metagenome (GOLD analysis project Ga0207693, IMG submission 184347) | Corn, switchgrass and miscanthus rhizosphere microbial communities from Kellogg Biological Station, Michigan, USA - LAR L8-1 metaG... | ecosystem: Host-associated > Plants > Roots >... | reverse complement strand
GCCGGCCGCTCCGCCGAATCCGGCGGTGGCGGCGGCCTGGACGCTGCCGGGCGGCAACCTGGCGAACACCCGGGACGTCGCCAGCCCGATTACCAGCTCGGATGTGGCGACGCTGGGAGTGGCGTGGTGCGTGCCGGTCGAGTCGACCGGGGTAACTCATGCGGCTGGCCTGGCGAACGGTTACACGACAACGCCGGTCGTGGTGAATGGCGTGGTGTACACCCAGGATCAGGAGTCGAACGTGATGGCGATCAGGCTCGCCACCGGCAAGGTCTTGTGGACGCACAACTACAACTCGCTGAACGGCGGCCCTGACGGCGTCAATGTCGTCGGCGGGACCGTTTACGCGGCGACGGACAGCGCCGCGGTCGCCCTGTCGGCGGCCACCGGCCGGCAGCTGTGGAGCCGGACCCTGGTCGGCAACGACCGCGAGGGCATCGACATGACCCCCGGCTACAACCACGGCACCGTGTACGTGTCGACCGTGCCCGTCAACCCGAACAAGGGCCAGTATCTCGGCGGTGCCAAGTCGACGCTCTGGGCCCTCAACGCGGCCACCGGCGCACCGGAATGGTCGTGGGATGAGGTGCAGAACCTGTGGGGGCACCCGGGCCTCAACTCCGGCGGTGGCCTGTGGGATCCGCCATCGTTCGACCGCCAGGGCAACATCTACATCGGGATAGCCAACCCCGGCCCGATCGGGCAGAGCGGATGGCCCAGCGGCTATCCGTGGGGCACCAGCCGGCCTGGCCCGGACCTGTACACCGACTCGGTCGTCAAGCTCAGCCCGGCCGGCAAGCTGCTGTGGTACTACCAGCTCACCCCGCACGACCTGTTCGACTGGGATCTGCAGAACTCGCCGGTGCTGACCACCGCTCACGGGCAGCCGGTGGTGATTGACGGCGGCAAGGCCGGCATCCTGGTCGAGCTCAGCGCGCAGACCGGCAAGCCGCTGTGGAAGCTCCCGGTGGGCGTGCACCGCGGACCAGGCAACGCCGGGCTGCTCACCGAAAACGCCACGCCGTCCTCGCCCATCCAGCTGCCGGCCGAGTTCAGCCTCGAGCCTGGCGTGTTCGGCGGCGTCGAGTCCCAGCTGGCCACCAACGGGTCGGCCACGTTCGCCGCGGTCAACAACCTCGCCGTGCCGCTCACCGTCAAAGGCGTGACCGAGAGTTCCCAGGCATTCCGGGCGGCTATCCCCAGGGCAACAGGCGAGATGATCGCCGTCAACCAGGACACCGGGAAGGTCGAATGGGACGACCACCTTCCCTCCTCGCCCTACGGCGCCGCGGCGGTTACCAACAATGTCGTCTTCACCACCACCTACAGCGGTCACCTGTACGCGTTCAACGCCGCCACCGGCGCGATCCTGCTGAACCGGCCGCTGTCGGCCGGCTCGAACGCTCCGGTCACCATCGACGGTGACTACGTCATCACCGGAGCGGCCGTGCCGCTGTCCGGCCAGGCGCTGATCATCGCCTACAAACTCGGGGCCACGGGCAAGCTGCCGCACACCGTGCGCTGATCGCCCGCTCGCTCAGCGGCCGCCCTTCCGCAAGCTGGGGAGTTACCGGGCGGACAGCTGGGCCATGTCGCCGGGGGTCAGCTGGACGGCGGCGGCCGCGACGTTCTCGGTGAGATGACCCGGGTCGCCGGTGCCCGGGATGGCCAGCACGTGCGGCCCCAGGTGCAGCGTCCAGGCCAGCCGGACCTGCGCCGGGGTCACCCCATGGGCGCGCGCGACGCGCTCCACCGCCCCGCCCGGGCCACCGGCACCGCCGGGATCACCCGCGCCCGCCTCCCGGCCCGTACCGGAGATCGCGAAGTACGGCACGAACGCGATGCCCTGCTCACCGCAGGCGCGCACGAACTCATCCGCCGCGGCCGAGTGCTCGTCCAGGCTGAACCGGTTCTGCACGCAGACCACCGGCGCGATGGCCTGGGCCTCGGCCAGCTGCTCCGGCCGGACGCTGGACACGCCGAGGTGCCGGATCAGCCCGGCCTGGCGCAGCCCGGCCAGCGCGCCGAAGTGCTCACCGATCGGGCCCGGGCCGTAGGCGCGCAGGTTCACCAGGTCGAGGTGATCCCGGCCGAGCTGGCGCAGGTTCTCCTCCACCTGGCCGCGCAGCTGCCCGGGCCGGGCCCACGGCAGCCACTCCCCGGACGGGTCCCGGCCCGGGCCGACCTTGGTCGCGATGACCAGGCCGTCCGGGTAGGGCGCGAGCGCGGAGTTGATCAGCTCGTTGGCCGAGCGCAGCGTGGAGAAGTAGAACGCGGCCGTGTCGATGTGGTTCACGCCGAGATCCACCGCGCGCCGCAGCACGCTGATGGCCTGGCCGCGGTCCCGGGATTGGCCGGGACCGAACGCGGCGCGGCCGGTCAGCCGCATGGCCCCGAACCCCAGCCGGTTGACGGTCAGGTCACCGAGCCGCCAGCGGCCCGCGGCGGCGGCCGGGATCTCCGCCGCCGCCACTACCCGTGGTCCAGCGCCGCGCCGATCAGGCCGAGCGGCGGGGAGCCGAGCGCCAGCAGCGCGGTGTGGAAGCGGAGCAGCGAGAACCCGCTGCCCCACTGCTTGCGGGCCTGCTCCCGCAGGTCCAGGATCTGCAGCTTGCCCCAGGTGTACCGGCCGTAAGTCGGGTCGAAGGTGGCCCGCCGGGCCTCGGACAGCGCCGCGGGCCCGGCCAGGTGGGTGTCGGCCGCGAACCGGCGGGCGCCCTCCTCGACGGTCATGCCCGCGGTGTGCACGCCGATCGCGCAGGCCAGCCGGGTGACCCGGACCAGCGCCTCGAGCCAGACGCCGATCGCGAACCGGGGGTCGCCGGCCTGGAACCCTTCCTCCACGCACAGTTCCTCGGCGTAGTGCGCCCAGCCCTCTATGAACGCCTCGGAGTGCAGCGACCGCCGGACCGGGCCGGCCGCCCGGCGCAGCGCCCGGCCGTGCGAGAAGTGCCCGGGCGCGACCTCGTGCACGGCGATGCCGGGCAGCGTGGTAGCGCTGAACACCTCCAGCCACTCGGCGATCTCCTGCTCCGGCCAGCTGGGCTCGGGCGGCGTGACGTAGAACCAGGACGGCCCTTCCGGCTCGCCGGGCGCCGCGGTGGACATCATGGCCATGGCCCAGCGGCGCGATTCCGGCGCGGGCCCGACCAGGCAGATCCCGTCGTGGTAGGGCACCAGGTCGCGCTCCCGGGTGAACTCGATGGACCGTGCGGTCCAGTGCCGCGCCGCGTCGATCACCCCGTCCGGGCCCGGGTGGTCACGGACCAGTTCCCTGGCCACGTCCAGGGCCGGGCGGCTGGCGTCGATCCGGGCGCAGTCCTCGGCCAGCCGGGCCAGCAGCCGGTCCCGCTCCGCGTCGGCCCGCTCGGCCAGCCGGCCGAGATCGAGATCGATGCCCTCGGCCGCGCCCATCAGCGCGGCCAGCCCGGCCGCGCCCAGCGCGGCATCCGGGTCGCCGTCGGTGGCCGCGCGCTCCACATGCTGCACCAGCCGGGCGTGCGCGGTCGCGGCGGCCGAGGCGGCGGCCTGGGGAACGGTCGGCGGGATGCCCGCCACCAGCCCGCGGATCCCGGACAGCAGCGCGGTGGCCACCGGCGCGGACAGCCGGTCCAGCGCGGCCAGCGCCGCGTCCACCGCCTGCGGCCACAGCGTCAGCTGCTCCAGCCGGGCCCGGTCGCGCTCCGCGGCGGGCGCGTACTCCCGGTCGTAGCAGGCCAGGTCCATCCCGGCCAGGTGCGGCAGCGGATTGCTCCGGTGCAGCTCCAGTTCCTGATAGCGGACCCGGGCCCGGGCCTCGAAGCAGGCCAGGTGCGCCCCGTCGTGGCGGTCGCCGGGAGACTCGCCGGTGCTGGCCGCCGCGGCCAGCCGGTCCAGCCCGGCGCGCACGCCGTCCGGGGAGAGGTCCTGAATCTTGCCGTCGTACTCATGGCGGCCGCTGTACTCGCGGACCTCGGCGACGTCGAGATCGCAGACAGCGCGCACCCGCGGGGGGAGGTCATTCATGCCCCAGACGTTACCGGGCGCGGCGGCCCGGCGATCACCAGGCCAGCCGCGCCCGTCGCATCACCGCCGATACCCCAGGCCAGCGAATCGGGTCACAGTCCCGCGCCGGGCTTGCCCACGCCGCCCTTGACCGCGTCCACGGTCAGCGGGCTGCCCAGGTTGCCGGGCAGCTTCGCCGAGCAGGTCAGCGCGGTGAACTTCACGTACAGCGCGCTGAACTGGCCGGGCGGGAAGACCTTGATCCAGTGCGCCTTGACCGGCTGGCAGGCGGACTTGCTGTAGTTCAGCGCGTCCACCACCTGCAGCGTGACGTGCGCGGTCCGGCCAGGGGACAGGACCACTGTCGCCGGGGGCACCGCCGGGTTGCGGGTGGCCGGCTGGCCGATCTGGCTGCCGGACGGCCCGGTCACGAAGGACACCCCCGGGTACCCGAACAGCGAGCACGGGCTCTGCGAGTTGTTCGTGAGGTTCAGCGGGTAGAAGGCGCTGCCGGCCGCCGCGCCGCCCTGGCCGAGCACGACGGTCCCGCGGAGGTCGCTGGTGGCGCACGCCGCCACCGATGGCGATGCCGACGGGGTCGCGTTGGCGGCCGGCGTGGCCGGTGACGAACTGGCGGGCTGCGCCGGGGTGGCCGAGGCGGCCTGGCCGCTGGCCGAGCTGCCGGTCGATGCGCAGCCAGCCGCGAGCGCCGCGGTGCACAGCAGGGCTGCGGCCGCACCGGCCCGCCGGGCCGCGGGAGCCGATGGTGTCATGGGCGGTATCCCTTTATCGCAGCGGGCCACCTGATTGGTACCCCGGGGGTGTTCTGACTGTTACGACGCATGCCCCAGCCACCTGGTTGCGTCCCACCAGGGGGAGAAGGCCGCCCCGGTTTGCCTGGCCGGTCACGCCCGGAACATGATGACAGCTGTCCGGCCACCCCGCCGTGCGCCACGCCGCCCGTCACCCCCAGGAGAGCCGATGATGCCGCAGGGCTCCTCGTTCACCACCCGGCCGCAGCTCGCGGGCACGTTCGGCATGGTGGCGTCGACGCACTGGCTGGCCACCGGCGCCGGGATGGCGGTGCTGGAGGCGGGTGGCACCGCGTTCGACGCCGCCGCCGCGGCCGGCCTGGTGCTGCAGGTCGTCGAGCCGCACATGAACGGCATCGGCGGCGAGGTGCCGGTCATCGGCTACGCCGCGCCGGACGGCGGCACCGGGCCGGGCGGGGTTTTCGTGCTCGACGGCCAGGGCCCGGCGCCCGGCACTGCCACGCTGGAGGCGTTCAGTGATCTCGGTCTTGACCTGGTGCCGGGCAACGGCCTGCTGGCGGCGTGCGTGCCCGCGGCGTTCGGGACCTGGCTGCTGCTGGTGCAGCGGCACGGCCGGCTGCCGCTGCGCGAGGTGATGAAGTACGCGATCGGCTACGCCCGGGACGGGTACCCGGTGACGGCCGGGGTGAGCGCCGGGATCGCGGCCGCCGGGCCGCTGTTCCGCGAGTACTGGCCCACCTCGGCCGAGGTGTACCTGGGCGGCGGCGTGCCCGCAGCCGGGTCCCGGTTCGCCAACCCGGCGCTGGCCGCGACCTACCAGCGGATCCTGGACGAGGCCGAGGCGGTGGGCCCCGGCCGGGAGCAGCAGATCGAGGCGGCCCGGCGGGCCTTCTACGAGGGGTTCGTGGCCGAGGCGATCGGCGCCTACCTGGCCCGCGCCGAGGTCATGGACCTGACCGGGCAGCGCAACCGGGGGCTGCTCAGCCCGGCCGACCTGGCCGCCTGGCGGGCCCGCCCGGAGGCCCCGGTGACCCTGGACTTCATGGGCCTCACCGTGTGCAAGACCGGGCCCTGGGGCCAGGGCCCGGTGTTCCTCCAGCAACTGGCCCTGCTGGACGCGGCCGGGGTGGCGGGCCTGGCGCCGGGCAGCGCGGACTTCATGCACACCGTGGTGGAGTGCGCCAAGCTCGCGTTCGCCGACCGGGAGGCCTGGTACGGCGATCCCCGGTTCGCCGACGTGCCGCTCGGTGACCTGCTCTCCGACAGCTACGCGGCGCAGCGGCTGGCCCTGGTGGACGGTACCGCCGCAGCCGGGCTGCGGCCGGGCCAGCCCGGCGGGCGGCGGCCCCGGCTACCCGGCTACGTCACCGCGCCGCCGGCGGTCCCGGCGGGGGCGGTCGCGGCCGAGCCGACCGCGGAGGAGACCGGGGCGGGCGCCCGGCCGCGCTGGGAGCTGACCGGCCCGGGCCGCCGGGCGCTGGCCCGGGAAACCCCGGGGGATACCTGCCACCTCGACGTGGCCGACCGGTTCGGCAACATGGTGTCGGCCACGCCGAGCGGCGGCTGGCTGCAGAGCTCGCCGGTCATTCCCGGGCTCGGCTTCTGCCTGGGCACCCGGGCCCAGATGTTCACCCTGACCCCCGGCCTGGCCAACACGCTGGCCCCGGGCAAGCGGCCGCGGACCACGCTCACGCCCAGCCTGGCGCTGCGCGGCGGGGAGCCCTATCTCGCGTTCGGCACCCCCGGCGGGGATCAGCAGGACCAGTGGACGCTGGCGTTCTTCGTCAACCACGTGGCGTTCGGGATGAACCTGCAGGAAGCGATCGACGCCCCCGCGTTCCACACCAGGCACTTCCCGTCGTCGTTCTACCCCCGCGAGTCCGCGCCGCTGGCCATGGACGTGGAGGAGCGGGCCGGCCCGGAGGTGCTGGCCGCGCTGCGCGCCCGCGGGCACCAGGTCACCGTGCGCCCGCCGTGGTCGCTGGGCCGGGTCAGCGCGGTGGCCCGGGACGGGGGGATGCTGTACGCGGCCGCGAACCCACGCGGCATGCAGGGCTACGCGGCCGGCCGCTGACCAGGCCGCGCCGCCCGCCCGGCTCAGACCGGCAGGGCCAGGCCGCAGGCGAGCACGGCGGCGACTGCCGCGGCCACCCGGAGCCACACCCCGGCCGCGGCCGAACCAGCCAACGGCAGCGCCGCCGACCCGGCCGCCAGCACCAGCAGGCCCAGGCCGGCCACGAGCACCGGGGCCTGGCCGCGCAGCACGGCGGTGGCCTCGCCGCGCACCGTGGTGGACTCGGCCAGGTGGGTGGCCAGCAGGTAGCCGGTGAGCGCGGCGCCGAGCACCGCGGTGTGCCAGGGCCGCGCAGGGTGCAGCAGCTCCAGGGCGAGCGCGCCGAGCACGGTTCCCTCGGCCCAGGGCAGCTGGCGCAGCCGCAGCAGCGCCCAGCCGGCCAGCCGGCCGGCCGCCCCCGGGTAGCTGCCCGGCCCGGGCAGCGCCACCCGGGCCGTGCCGAGCTGGCCGATGCCCCCGGCCACGCACACCGCGGCCAGCGCGGTGATCAGCGGGGCCGCCGGGCCCGCCGGGCCGGCCGGGGCGGCGGCCCAGGCCACGCAGCCCGCGCCGAGCAGCCCGGCCACGGCAGCCAGGCGGAGCACGCTGTGCCGCCACAGCACCCGCCAGGCCGGCTGCGCCTGCGGCCACTCGGCGCTCATCGCCGGGTCACCATGACCCGCCGGGTGTAGGGGGCGAGCGACAGGTCCAGGCTCTGCTCGCCGTCCCAGTGCGTGACCGGAATGCCCAGCTCGCGCAGGGAGAACCGGATGGCCTGCTGCTCCATCCGCCACATCCGCTGGGCCAGCCGGGCGTACCGGCCCCGGCCCACCGGTGGCTCCCCGGCCAGCACGTCGATAACCAGCACCGGGAAACCGCGCTGGCGCAGGTCACGCAGGGTCTCCACCAGCCGTGGGTCCATCAGCGGGGTGAACACCAGGATCAGCGCGCCGGGCGGCAGCGCCACCCGCGGCAGCCGCGAGAACCCGGTGTCCTGGCTCCAGTTCCGGTCCTGGGCCAGCATGGCCTCGGCGATCCGGTAGTACTGCCGCTGGCCCAGGCCGGGCACCAGCCACCGGGCGCGGTACCGGTAGGTGATGAAGCCCACCCGGTCCCGGGCGTTCAGGTAGGCCTGGGCGGCGGCGGCCGCACCGCGCAGCGCGATGTCCACCACGCTGTGCCCCGGGTCGGCGTTCTCCCACGCCGTGTCGACCAGGATGACCACGTCCTGGGACCGTTCCGCCTGGAACGTGTTGACCTGGAGCCGCCCGCGCCGGGTGGTGGCCGGCCAGTTGATGCTGCGCTGCCGGTCGCCGGGCACGTACTCGCGGACCCCGCCGAACTCGGCGCCCTCGCCGGCCGCCCGGGCGGTGTGCTCACCGAGCCGGGTCGGCAGCCGGCTGAGCACCACCCGGGTCCGCTGGGTGGCCGGCCGCGGGTAGCAGTCCACCCGGGGCAGGCTCAGCTCCGCGCTGCCCTCGGCCAGCCGCCAGCGGTCGCGCAGGATGACCTGGGCGCTGCCGACCCGCCGCCGCCCCCACCGGGTGACCAGGAACGGCACGCTGATGGCCGGGCGGCCGGGCGGCGCGGCGGGCCCGGGTAGCGGCGTGATGGCGTGCGCCGGGTGCAGCACCACCTGCACCGTGTGCTGGCCGGCGCCGCCGACCGACAGCGCCACCGCGGACCGCTCGCCTTCGATCATCCGGGTCGCGGTCAGCCGGGCGGCCAGCCCGATCTGCGCCGGCCGCTGCCGGTGCCAGGTGGCCAGCAGCAGCACCGCGGGGGCGGCCGCGCCCGCGAACTCGGGCCGCCCGGTCGCGATGGCGATCCCCAGCCCGGCCAGGGCCAGCGTGAGCAGCCGCCGGGCGTGCCGGGTCAGGCTCCAGCTCAACGGCCGGTTCGCCGCTGGCGCCGCCGCCTGCCTGCCCGGTTCACCGGGGGAACTGCCGGGGGCGGGATCGCCCGGCACCGGGAACGGGTCAGGCATGGGCGGCGGACGGGGCCGATGGATCGGTGCGCGGGGTCGGCACCGCGGCCAGCAGGTTGGCGACCACGTCGTCCGGCCTGACCTGGCGGACCCACAGCTCGGGCCGCAGGGTGATCCGGTGGGCCAGGGCGGGCACGGCCACGTTCTTGATGTCGTCCGGGATCACATAGTCGCGCAGCTGGAGCAGGGCCTGGCCGCGGGCCAGCTGCATGATGGCCAGCCCGCCGCGCGGGCTCGCGCCGACCTGGATCTGCTGGTGCCCCCGGGTGGCCCGGACCAGCGCGACCACGTACTCGACCAGGTCGGCCGAGATCTGCACGTCCTCCAGGGAGGCGCGCATAGCGAGCAGTTCGCTGGCGTCGGTGACCTGGTCCAGCGTGGCGTCCTCGGCCCGTCGGTCCAGCCGCCGCTGGAGCATCGCGGCTTCCTCGGCCGGGTCCAGGTAGCCGAGCCGCAGTCGTAGCAGGAACCGGTCCAGCTGGGCTTCGGGCAGCTCGTAGGTGCCCTCGTACTCGATCGGGTTGTCGGTGGCCAGCACCACGAACGGCTGGGGCAGCGGCCGGGTCTGCCCGTCCATGCTGACCTGGCCCTCGCCCATCGCCTCCAGCAGCGCCGCCTGCGTCTTGGGCGGGGTGCGGTTGATCTCGTCGGCCAGCAGCAGCTGGGTGAACACCGGCCCGGGCCGGAACCGCATCTCCCCGGTCCGCTGGTCGTACATGGGCGCGCCGACCACGTCGGAGGGCAGCAGGTCCGGGGTGAACTGGATCCGCGCGAAGTCCAGGCCGAGCACCCGGGCGAACGACCGGGCGATCAGCGTCTTGCCCAGCCCGGGCAGGTCTTCCAGCAGGATGTGCCCGCCAGCCAGGATGCCGACCATGACCAGCTCCAGGGCGCGCCGGTGGCCGACCACCGCCCGCTGCACCTCGGCCAGCACCCGGGTGCACCGCTGGGCGGTCTCGTCCGCGGTCAGGGTGATGTCAGTCACAGGCGCTCCAATCGGTCGAGGAGGCGGGCCAGCGTCCGGTAGGGGATACCCGGCTGGTCCTGGCTGCGGCCCGGGTGCCCGGGGGCGCGGCCGGGGCCGGGGGGCGCGGCCGGGTCCGGGGCCGGCCGGGCCGGGTCGATCCACCACCACAGCCCGTCGTTGGCCGGGCGGCCGCCGGTGAACACCTGCCGCGCCTGCGCCGGGTCGTCGTACAGGCTGATGCCGTGCCGCTCGGCCAGCCGCGAGGCCAGCAGGTTCTCCAGCTGGCGGCGCAGCCCCGCCTCATAGGCCGGCATCGAGGCCTGCGCGTCGGCCAGCCGGGACTGCCGGCGCCACAGCCCGGAGAACGAGGACATCACGGGCGCGGGCACCGCCGGGTCCGGGCCGCTGACGTCCTCACCGGCGGCCGGCAGCGGCGCGGGCCGCACCAGGCCGCGCAGCACGGCCAGCGCGCAGACCGCGCTGATCACCACGACCACGGCGACCGCGCGCGCCCCGGCCAGCGCGTAGCCCGCGGCGGCGGCCACCGCCACCAGGGCCGCGG
>Ga0207693_10005719_pt1 | contig 10326 bp, 12 predicted proteins | sample LARL81metaG_FD_184347 | JGI IMG/M metagenome (GOLD analysis project Ga0207693, IMG submission 184347) | Corn, switchgrass and miscanthus rhizosphere microbial communities from Kellogg Biological Station, Michigan, USA - LAR L8-1 metaG... | ecosystem: Host-associated > Plants > Roots >... | reverse complement strand
TAAGCGGTGTCGGGACGAAAGTGCGGCGGCACCGCGCGCAACATGACGAGAATCTGTCGTTCGGGGGATCCGCTGTCAGGCGTTGGCGCGGCGCCGGCCGCTGCGGACGCGATCAAAGCGATGAACACCGCGAAGAGCAAACAACCGACGGCGATGCGTCGTACGATCATCAGTCGGCCCGTGCGGACAAAGGCTCTGCCAATACCACCGCGGGCTCCGATCGCAACGCGACAAGTGCCTCGGTCCGATGTCCGGTCGGAACTCGCAGGACGTATGCATCCGTCGACGTAGGACCATCGATGATGCTCGCGCCAGTGGCCTGGACGATTCGCCTCATCTCCGCCTCCGCGATATCGGGCATGAACACGACGGCGATCGTCGCAGAAGGTGACGTGCACCGAAGACAGGTCGAGAGAACGGCATGCCTGTTCCAATGCGGATGCCAACGCCGCAACCGGCACGCCCGCCTCTGGATGACGCAGCAGGCGAGGGCCTGGCGCCGGGCTGAACGGCGCCGCCACCTGCAGCTTCGGATAGTAATCGCAGCCGGCGCGTTCCAGGGCATGCGCCCAGCCGTGGTCGAACACGTATTCGCCGTAACTGTGCGACTTGGCGTACATCGGCGCCACTGCCACGACCTGGCCGGCCTCACCTCGCAGCACCGCGTGCTGCGGCAGCCAGCCGGTGCGCGCATTTGCCGAGCCGCTATCCTCCATCGCACTCAGAAACGCGTGGCTGACAAACGGATTGCCATCACCGGCGCAGGCGTCCCAGTCGGCCGCGGCGACGTCCGCGATCTTCTGGTGCAGCGTCAGGGTCAGCGTTGCGGAACCGTCAGGCATGGTGCGACCCTAACTGATCTCGAACATTCCCTCTACTTCCACGGCGGCATTGGCGGGCAGCGCCGAAACGCCGATCGTCGTGCGCGCATGGCGGCCGGCCTCGCCGAACACGGCAACCGCGAGGTCGGATGCGCCGTTCATTACCTGTGCCTGCTGCGAGAACTCAGGCGGCGAGGCGATGAAGCCACCCAGCCGGACGACGCGCTTCACCCGATCCAGGTCGCCACCACAGGCCGCTTTCAGATGCACCAGCACATTGATGAAGCAAAGCCGCGCGGCTTCCTTTCCCCGATCGATCGACACCCCGGCGCCGACCTTGCCGGTGATGGCGATCTTGCCATCGACCGCCGGCACCTGGCCCGATACGACCACGAGGTCGCCGGTGAGGACGTAGGGTACATAGTTGGCGATTGGCGGCATGGGGCTGGGCAGCGTAATGCCGAGTTCCGCCAACTTCAGTTCAATCCGAGCAGACATTCCGGGCTTCCTTCAGGATGGTCCACACGTCATCCGCAACTCTGCCTGAGAATGCTGCGTTGCCGCGCCGGTCGCAATGATGCCCGCTGGCTACCGGGAGACCACCTTGAAGCCCCGTCTGCGTGCGCGTGGTGATCCCGCTGGCAGGTCGAGCGGCAACAGGGGGGCATGGTCGCGGCTCCCATTGCCGACCGTATCTGCTTCTTCGGGCTCCGCCTCGGGTATATCGCGCCGACCCAGATAGTTCGCTGCCAGATGCCGGAACGTGTAGTCGAGCAGAGATGTGGCGTGCGTCACCGCGGGGTCGCCTTCCACCGCGCCGGTGGGGCCGAAGCGTGTGAAGGTGAACGCCTCGACATACGCCTCTAACGGCACGCCATGCTGCAGCCCGAGGCTCACGGCGATCGCGAAATTGTCCATCAGACCGCGGAACGCCGCGCCTTCCTTGTGCAGAGCGATGAACACCTCGCCGAGGGTACCGTCATCGTACTCGCCGGTGCGCAGATATAGCCGGTGGCCGCCGACTGCGGCCTTCTGAGTGTAGCCGGCTCGTCTTGCCGGCAGTTCGCGACGGTGGGTGGAGTGCGCAGGATTGCGCACCGGCTCGGGCCGCGCCGGCATGACATGGACGAATTGGGCGATCGCGTCATGCATCGCGGCATGCGCGGCACTGCTGGGCGCGGGAAACGGATCGTCGCCGGCAAGCAAATCCGCCAGCGCACTCTCGGCGGTGATGCCGTTTGCCGCTAGCCAGGCGCGTGAGGTCCGGCTGAGGCCCCCGCTCGCCGCAAGAGGCGAAAAGCTGGGAGCGATGCCGCCGGTCTCCACCCCGAGCAACGCATCAGCGGCTCCGGGTTCGGCAATCGCTGTCAACGCGGTGTGGCGCAGACCATCCGTCGCCGCCGCGGCTTGGCGAGCGGCCCGAGCCGCCTCGGCCAAGCCTGGCAGCGGTGTGTCAATGGGCGGTTCCGGCCAGTCCAGCGTCGCTGGCGCCACCGTGCCGAACAGACGTGCTAACGAACCAGACGCGGCCTCTGCCCGGCCACGCAGAATGGCGCCGATGGCTCTGGCGGTCACAAGCGAGCCACCCGAACCGTACTCAATCCCGAGCATCGCCAGCAGGCCGGCAAGATCGGCCACGCCGACCGCAAGCCGCGTAGCGGTGGGAGCAGCCAGTGTCAGTGCCGTGACCGCCGTCTCGACCGCCTCGGCGAAGGCCGGCGCATCGAAGCCGTTGGCCGCGTCGTGGAATGAGGCCAAGTTCAGCACGAAGGCCGGCTCTGTCCCATTCTCGCCCTGCCATACCGGCGCGCTCGGTGCCCCGTGCCGAAGCAACAGCATCCGATGCAGCCGCTCGGACAGCGGGATCTCCAACCCGGCGCGCAACGCCCGCTCCGCCACCGGGCGGATCCAGGCATCGGCCGCCGTCGCCAGCGTCACCGGCTCCCCGCCGGGCACGAGACTGGCAAGCGCAGCCGCGGCTGCGTCGTCCCACGCGGCCGGCAGTGTCATCAACCTCAATGGCGCGTCCGGATCGGCGCCCACCATCACGCGCCGCATGCGCACGCCCTGCCAGGTCCGGATCGCCTTCATCCACCCATGCTAGCCGTGCGGCCGCGACTCGGAAAGCGCATTTTGCGCCCATCGCTCAAAGAAACCACAAAATCCTGTGGACGACCGAGCAGGTGGACCAGGGTCTCGGTGCTCCGTATACCGTGCAGCATGAACCTCGGCACTTGGCTATTCACACGGCTCAAGGGGAGGCGCGTCGGTGCCGACGTCCTCGGCAACATCTATTACGAGGAGCGGCGCCCGCGCCCTGGCTACCGCACGCGACGCTGGGTCACCTATCTCGGCGAGGTCGAGGCGTCCCGCGTTCCGGCGGAGTGGCACGCCTGGCTGCACTACACCACCGACGCGCCACTGGCCGAACGGCCGCGCCAGCCGTGGGAAAAGCCGCATCTGCCGAATTTGACCGGCACTCAGGACAGCTACCGGCCACCCGGCCACGACTACCGAGGCGGCATACGCGAGCGCGCCACCGGTGATTACGAAGCCTGGACCCCGGGTAGCTGAGGCCTGACGAATGCGCCGTCGCAGCATTGCCGAGGTCTTGACCGGTGCGGTGGTCCTGCTGGTCGCGGCCGGGTTCCTCGCTTACGCCGTGGCCCATTCCGGCCGCACCACGTCCTCCGGCTACCTGCTCTATGCCAAGTTCGATCACATCGATGGTCTCGGCGTGGGCGCCGATGTGCGCCTCGCTGGCGTCAAGGTCGGCAATGTCAGCGAGGAGCGGATCGATCCGCAGAGCTTCCAGGCTGTGGTGTCGCTGTCGGTGCGCGATGACATCAAGCTGCCGAAGGACACCGGCGCAATCATCACCAGCGAGAGCCTGCTCGGCGGCAAATACCTCTCGCTTCAGCCAGGCGGCGACGAGACCGTGTTGCAGCCGGGGCAGACCATCACCATTACCCAGGGATCGGTCAGTCTCGAGGATCTTTTGGGCAAGTTCATCTTCAGCATGACCAATGTACAGAAGGGCGGCGAGGCCCCGCCCGGAGCACAGAAGCCATGATCCCGCCGCCCCCCACCGTCTGGCCGCAAACCGATGGCGCTCCGGTGTCGTGCCGCGAGAAAGTGCGCATGCTGGTGGAGAACCACACAGAACTGGCGCAGGCACTGCAGGATGCGTTTGAGGATGCAGTCCTGATGGGCGTCGATGAACAGGCCATGCGTCGCATCTTGACGGGCATGGTCGAGGGTCTGGAATCACCCAAGCGCGCCGGTCAATGAGATTTGTGATCGCAGCCGTGGCGGTAGTCATTGCGATGCCCGCGGCGCTTGCCCAGCCGCTTCCGCCAATCACGGCCACGCCACTGATGCCGTCCACCACGCAACCGTCCCTCGTTGCACCGCCGCCATCGGGTCAGAGACAGACGGCGCCCCAGCAGACGCCACCAGCAGCGCCCCAGCCAACGCAACCGAGTTGGTTGCCGCAGGGAAGCGCTCAGTTGCAAGTGCTCGACAAGGTGAACGCGCAGAATGCAGTGCTGACGGTGAAGGTCGGACAGGGGGCGCAGTACGGCTCGCTCACCATCCAGGTCCAGGCCTGCGACATCCGCCCACCGGATCAACCGCGCGACTTCGCCGCCTATCTGACGATAACCGACAGCCACGCGGACGCTCCGGGATTCAGCGGCTGGATGCTGGCGAACAACCCGTCTCTGTCGATGCTGCAACATCCGATCTACGACGTGCGCGTCGTCGGCTGCAAGACGTAGCCAATGTCTTCGCGCCTGCCGCCACTGCACCGGTCGGCCTTGTTGCTTGACCTCGATGGCACGCTGTTGGATCTCGCGCCGCGGCCGGATGCCGTGGTCGTGCCGCCGGGACTCCCGGAAGTGCTGCGCATATTGCGACAACTGATGGGCGACGCGGTTGCTGTCGTCACCGGCCGCTCCGTCGAGATGGTCGATGCGCTGCTTGGCGATGCCGTCTTCGCCGTGGCCGGCGAGCATGGCGGCGCGATCCGGCATGAACCAGGCCAAGGGGTGGAACGGGTGCCTCTGCCATCGCCACCCGACGCCTGGCTCGTCGAGGCGGAGCGTCTGGCCCTTGAGCACCCTGGCGCGCTGCTGGAACACAAGGCTCGTGGCTTTGCGTTGCACTATCGGGCGGCGCCCGCTGCCGGCCCGTCGCTGCGCGAGGCCCTTGCGTGCCTGCTGGACGGATCAGCGGAATTCGAACTGTTGCCGGCGCACATGCTTTGGGAAGTCCGCCCGCGCGGCGCCGACAAGGGCAAGGCCGTTGCCGGCCTGATGGATCGTCAGCCGTTTCGCGATCGACTGCCGGTGTTCATCGGCGACGATGTGACGGACGAGGATGGGATCGCCGCGGCGAAGGCAATGGGTGGCGCCGGCCTGCGCGTGCAGGACGCGTTCGGTGATGCGGCCGGTGACTGGCCGCGCGGCCGGCAAGTGCGTCATGGCGGGTCTGCCTGACACGAACGACGCTGTCGCCATCTCGACCCGTGCCCTTCAGGCCGGTTGCTCCTCAGCCCCGTTCCACCGGACGTTCTGTCGTCACGCCGACGCTGCGCGCGGTGACCACCAGTTCGCCTTTCTGGTCACGATATTCCGTGATGCGTTCGCGGAACGTCAGCTTGCCGGCACGCTTGCTCTCGCGTTCCCACGTGTTGCCGGGCTTCGTCTCCACCGTCAGCACATCACCGGGTCGCAGCGGGCGGTGATATTCGAAATGCTGTTCCGCGTGCAGCCCGCCACCGCCCGACGGACGTTCCTCCACACCGCTCGCAGTCTTGCCGGAGCCAAACCAAGGCTGCCCGGGACGCCAGCGAAGCGGATAATCCGGATCGAACTGCGACACCGCCTGAGGGAAGGTAGGCGGCGCGATGATGCCGCCTACCTCGGTCTTCTTCGCCGCCTCGGCGTCCTGATACACAGGATTGGTATCGCCGACGGCACGTGCGAACAGCATGATGTGGCCGGCCTCAACCGGGAATGTGATCTTCGCCAACGGTTTCCTCCGATCGCTTGTCGCCCGGCGCAAAGCCTAGCCCGTCACATTGCTCACGCACAACGGGACGCGGCATAGTGCGTACCATGCGACGCCCCGTTCGCCGCTTCGCGCGGCCCCGCATCCGCGCGGTACTCGATGCTGCTGCTGTTCCGACCTGGCGCCCGCCACGTACCGCCACCGCCGATGCCGCGTCGCTGCATTTCGTGCTGTCGCCCGGCCGGCTGCCGCGCGGTCGCAGGGTCTATGCGATCGGCGACATCCATGGCTGCCTCGCGGAACTTCGCCGGCTACATGATGCGATCGCCGACGATCTGACGCTACGCCCGCCAGGATCGGCACTGCTACTGCATCTCGGCGACTACATCGACTTCGGCCCCGACAGCGCCGGCGTCGTCGCGCTGCTGGCCGCGGGACCACCGCTCGCCGGCCTCCTCACGATCAATCTAGCCGGTGACCATGAACGAACGGCACGCGATGCGTTGTCGGGCGACGCCGCGGCAGCGACTGACTGGCTGCACATGGGCGGTCAGGCCGCGCTGGAAAGCTGGGACATCCCGGCTGGAGCGCCGCGCGGCGAATGGCGCGCGAAGATCCCGGCCGCGCACATTGCATTCCTGGACTCGTTGGCGATCGACCATCGCGAAGGCGACTACCTGTTCGTGCACGCCGGGATCCGCCCAGGCGTGGCACTCGGCGGCCAAATGGAAGATGACAAGCTTGGCATCCGCCAGAGTTTCCTGGCGAGCGAGCAGGACTTCGGCGTCATCGTCGTGCATGGTCACTCTCCCAGTCCCTCACCGACGATCCGGCCGAACCGCATCGGCATCGACACCGGCGCGGGGAATGGTGGGAAGCTAACCTGTGCAGTGTTTGAGGACGACGCCGTCGGCTTCATGTCGGCCTGAGTTCGCCGCACCTAACGCGCTCTCACCTCCTCCGGTGGTCGTACTTTTCGGAACCTCAGAAGCAGCAGTAGGTCATAGGTGCCCTTGATCACACCGCCGATCAGCAGCGGCCAGCCAAAGCTCGACAGCGTCAAGAGGTAGCCCGAGATCAACGAACCGGCGGCCCAGGCGAATGTCTTGGGCACCGCCGTGACGCTCGCAGCCGCCGGCCGCTCCTCCGGCCGTACCACGGCCATGACGTACGAAGTCCTCGTCGGCACATCCATCTGCGACAGCGCACTGCGCGCGAGCAGCAGGCCGATCGCAGTCGCGAGATCAGGTGCAAACGGCACGAGCGCCAGCAGAACGTTCGATGGCAGATGGGTATATACCATCGTGTTGATAAGCCCGATGCGCTCTGCGATCGGCACCGCGACGAGATACGAAACAGCCGAGCAGATGCTGCTCCAGAAAAGAACCGCTGCGGCGGCTGCGACCGAAATGTGGAAGGTCTGATAAAGCCACAGCGCAAGGAGCGACTGGACCAGGAAGCCTGTGCCGAACGAGTCCATGCCAAACAAAGCGGCCAGGCCGTAGACCAGCTTCCTTGAATGCTGCAATGGCGCCGTTGGCTCGTCGCGCTCTGCCTCGACTGAGGCCGACAATGGGTGGTACAGCAGGAATGTGACCGCTCCAAGCAGCGCATAAACCGCAAACATGTACTGAATAGCGGCGCTGCGGCTCGTACCAGTCCAGTCGACGAAAATATCGGGCAAGGATGCCGCAAGGATCCCGACAGCGCCTGCGAGCGAACCGATGACGCTGTAATGTGCGAAAAGCGCAGTCCGCTGTCGGGCCTCGACGGTCTGCGTCAGCACGGTCTGCTCGAGCGGCAGGAACACGCTGGCATCGCCGGACGTCGGATTCATGGTGCCGACGAATGCGATGACCAGCAGGGGCCAGAACGCCCGCAGCGTGGCAAATCCAAGGCCGGTGGCCGCCATGAGACCGGCGGCCGCGAGCAGCAACGTGCGCCGCGAGTGCCGGTGCGCCACCCAACCAACCCACAGCGTGAGTAAGGCCGTACCGATCAGCGTGCTGGCGACGATCGAGCCTATTGCCAGCGAACTGAAGCCCAAATCGACGAGATAGATCGGCAGCAGCAGCGCCACGAAGCCATCCGCGAAGGCACGCAGACCCCGGGCCACCAGAATGCGGCGCGCATCACCCGAGGTCGATCGCAGCACATCGACGATATTTAGCCTCACGACGATGGCCGATACACGCGGATCGTTGCCTCCGATCCCACCAGCCCGGCACGCTCGGCGACGAACAGCCGATCGAGCTCCGGCACGAACAGTGATGTCCGTGCGCCGGATGCCGTCCGGACCGGATCGAGCGCGCGCCACGCTGCCGCACCGCCCTCCAGCACAGCCACTTCGCCGGCACCGCAGCTGACATAGATGCGCGCGCGACGCGGATCGAAGAACACGTCGTCCGCATCGCCGCATATCGGCAGCTTCTGGCGTTCCGCACCGGTTGCCGCGTTCAGCAACAGCAGCGCAGGGGGCGAGCGGAACACGCTGGCCAGCAGCGACTGCGCCGGATCGATCCCCATGGGAAAATTGGCACGCATATCCCGCATCGGCCATGTCGCCATCACGCGCCGTGCGTCCAGATCGACCACGGCGATTTGGCGCGCATCAGGGATGTTGACATAGGCACGGCCGGTCCCCGCATCGATTTGGAATCCCTCCGGGTGCGCCGGCAATCGGACGTCCGCGACCTTCAAATGCGCCGCCGGCTCGATCAGCGCCAGCCCGCCGTTGCCGTAGCCGACCACCGCAAGTCCATTGCGGGGATCGATCCGGACGTTGTCGGCATCATCGCCAAGCGGGACACTACCTGCCGGCAAAAAGTCCTTGGCACTGAAAAGCCGGACCGAGCCGTCCCCTGCATTGGCGATCAAAATGACATCGGCGCGTTCCGCATAACCTACACCCTGCGGCTCGCGCAGTCCGCCGATCCGATGCAAAAGCGTACCCGCGACGATATCGATGATGTCCACGGTATCGTTGCCCAGCTCGGCGACCATGAGCCGCTTGCGCCCCGGATCGAACGCCAAGTGATCGATCCTGCCATGCACTCCATGGAGCGCGATGGTCTTCTCCAGGACCAGAGGCTGCGCGGCATGTGCCGGCATAACCGCCAGCACGACCACAGCCAACCCAACCGGGATCCGCATAAGGCACCGCCAGATCCGGTTCACCATCACGCCACCAGCTTTGCGAGCTGCCCCCAGGCAAACGCCGATCTTCAGAAGCGTGTGGGCGATGTCGATCAGACTGCCTTCCCGTTCGTCCATGGCTCCCTCATTGTCGTCGCTTGTCGAAACTCTCCACAGCTCACCTGGCAGGGCGGCCCTGGCTCGACGCCTGGAGCCGCGTCAATGCGAGTCGTGCAATCTCTGCTGGCACCTGTGCCGGAAATGGAATCACCGAGCTGACATTGATCTCGCACAGCACGTAGGTGTCCTCGCCCGATGCCGTACGCGGCCCATAAAGGAAGTCGGCATCCCAAAGTACCGGCAGCGATTCGGCGCCGATGTCCAGCACGCGCATCATCTGCGGCGTCCATTCCGATTCCATCTTCGTCCTGAGCGACAGGAACTGCGGCGCATCCGCCGGATGCATAACGCGGGGCCCAGGCTGCGCACCCGGCGAATCCGGGCCTTCCGGCGGAGGCGGAATCAGCGCCTTGATGAGCTGGTACCCGAACCCCGCGACTTTGTCAGCGGCCATGTAGCAGCGGATCATTCCGTCCGGCAGTCGGGGCTGGAACGGCTGATCAATGATGCAGCCGCCGTCTGCGAAATAGGCCTCACAACGCTGCAGGAACTGCGGCAGTGGCAGGTCCTCCGACGTGCTGCCGCGGCGGGCATGCAGAACGCGGACCATCATGTCGGCGCCGGCGGACAGTTCGACCTTCCACACACCCTGGCCGCCATTGCCCCGGTTCTGCTTCAGCACGCGCGGTCCCGCCGCTTGTAGCCGCGCCGGGAACTTGGTGCGGAAGCTGTTCACATCACGATAGAGATGCGTGTCGGTGCCCCATCCAAGATGCTTCGTGCGATGCAGCACCTCCTTCACGCCCATCTTCAGGATCACATCGGGATGGGTGCTGACCCATACGCCGCGAGACGCGACATCCCGTAACATCGCATCGAGGATGCTTCGGTTCCTTCCATCCACGATCGGATCGACCCAGACCAGCACGCCATCAAGTTGCATGATCTGCACGTGCACTTCGTCGGCGAACTCATCGGCGTAGACCGCAGGTTCCGTATGGATCCCAACTGCGGCCAGCGCCTCGAAGACGCCGCTGAGTCGCGTGACGGTTCGCGTCGCGTTGCGCCGTGCCTCGCGATCGCCGCTCCACATCAGGCCAACCCGGAAGCCGGGATCATCGATCATTCAGGTATCCTCACGCCTCGTATCTGCTGGCATCGAGCGGCACCGTGCGGCCACCGATGGCGTGCCACGCACCGATGCCGCCCTTCAGGGAACGCGCGTCATGACCGCGCC
>Ga0207693_10005718_pt1 | contig 10328 bp, 14 predicted proteins | sample LARL81metaG_FD_184347 | JGI IMG/M metagenome (GOLD analysis project Ga0207693, IMG submission 184347) | Corn, switchgrass and miscanthus rhizosphere microbial communities from Kellogg Biological Station, Michigan, USA - LAR L8-1 metaG... | ecosystem: Host-associated > Plants > Roots >... | reverse complement strand
ATGCGAACCAACCCATTGGCGCACGGGGCAACCTCCGTTGGACGTGGGCGGAGGTAGTGGGCGATCCGCCGATGTAGGGCGACCCTCTCACCCGAGGCTCCGCGAGTCAAGTCGATGAACGCGCTACTCCCGCAGGGTCCACGGTCTGGTAGCCGCTTCTGCTTTCGCGTGAAAACAGAAGCGGGCTACGTCCATGCAACACGGTCACTCACGCGCCGGTAATGCGCCAGTGAGCGCCAGTTTCCAGCGGTTCCGAGCGGGTCCCAGCGGGCGATCTCAGGCACGAAACCTGGTATCCATGCCTGGTGGTCAAGATCGGGACGATCTTTGCCGGGTACCGGATCGAAGGGGTGCTGGGCAGAGGAGGCATGGGTGTGGTCTACCTCGCCGAGCAGCCCGAGCTCGGCCGCAGGGTGGCGATCAAGGTGATCGCCCCGGCGCTTGCGAGCGACCCCGACTACCTGGAGCGGTTCAAGCGCGAATCGCGTTTGGCCGCCGCCATCGAGCACCCGAACGCGATCCCTATCTACGAGGCGGGTGTCGCCGACGAGGACATGCCGTATCTCGTTATGCGATACGTCGAGGGAGAGGATCTGTCGTCGCTACTCCGCCGTGAGGGCCGACTCGATAGGCGTCGCGCCGCCGCTATCGTCGACCAGATCGCGGGTGCGCTGGACGAGGCGCACGCGCGCGGCCTCGTGCACCGGGACGTGAAGCCCGCCAACGTCATCGTCGAGTCGCGCCGCGGCACCGAACACGCCTATCTGACGGACTTCGGCCTCACCCGTGAGGTCGACGCGTCCGGGGGGCCGACCGCTACGGGGCGCTGGGTGGGGACCATCGACTACGCCTCTCCCGAGCAGATCAAGGGCAAGCCCGTCGACGCCCGGTGCGACGTCTACGCGCTCGGATGCCTCCTGTACACGACGCTCACGGGTCATCTGCCATTCGAGCGCGAGGAGGACGTGGCCAAGCTCTACGCGCACGTGAGCGAGCCGCCGCCGGCACCCAGCGAGCTTGCGGACGAGGTCACCGACGAACTCGATGTCGTGGTCGAGCGCGCGATGGCGAAGGAGCCCGACGACCGGTACCCGTCCGCCGGCGACCTGGGCCGGGCCGCCCTGAGCGCCGCCACCGGCGCGCCCGTGTCACAGCCGGAGCACAGCGTCGCGACCGGCGAGGCGGCGCCGGTGACCCAGCCGGCCGAGCCGACGCCGACCAAGCCATCGGAGCCGCCGCCGACCGAGCCGGCGAGCACCGTCGCGGGCGAACCACCGACGGCCGCCCCGCCGCCGACCGAGCCGTCCCGCGAACCGCCCCCGCCCACGCGCCCGGAGCAGCCACGGCCGTCCCGCGCGGGAGCGAGAAGGCGGCCTCTCATTGCCCTGGGCGCGATGCTGGCCGTTGGCGCGGCCGTCGCGATCGGGATCGTCGTGCTCGGGGGAGGGGGTGGCTCCCCGTCAAGTTCCGCCACGAACGGAGGCGGCAACAAGACGCAGGCGAGCTCCGGCAAGAAGGGGGGCAAGAACGGGGGTGGTCCTGCGAAGCAGGTCGACGGAATTAGGTTCGCGGAGTTCACCAAGGCGAGTGCTTTCACAGTCAACGCTCCGAAAGGCTGGCAGCCGACCGCGACGGAGGCGCCCCTCAGCGGCCAGGGCATCAGCCTCACTGTCCTGCTTAGCCCCGATCAGACCATGAACGTGCAGGTCCTCAAGGGCACCGAGGCTCCCCCGGCACAGGTGGCCAGCACGACGGCCGACCAGCGAACTGCTGAAGGGGCCACTGCGGTCAGCGTCAAGTCGACCACCGTGAACGGAAACCAGGCCTCGCTGCTGACGTACGTGCATGACGAGCCGGCCGGGCACGGCCTGCCCGATATGGGTCCCGTCTACGTCTCGAACTACTTCTTCGATGACTCCGGCTTCCTCTGGCGGACGCGCGCCGCCGTTGAGACCGGGGTGAAGGACGGCAAGAAGATCTCACTGGACCTGGCGACCGAGATGGCAGACACGCTCAAACCGACCACCTGAACCAGCGATTGTCGGAAAACGTCCGATATATGGACGGAATCCGAAATCGCTCGTGAACGAGCGACGGGGCCCCGTTGCCGGGGCCCCGTCGCGGTTCCGCCTTTTGGCGTGGGTGTGGGTGAGTGCGGGCTACTGGTAGACGGCTTCCAGGAGAAGCCAGCAACCGTCCGTGTAGCTCAGCGTCTGGAACGGGCCACCCGGCGACAGCGCCGGGGTGAACAGGAACTGGTTCGGTCCACCTGAGCTGCAGCGCAGCATGCTGGTCTTCTTGGCGCTGATGGCCAGGTACTCGCCCTTATCGACAGGGACGTGGACAGGGAAGGACTCCACGTCGTAGGTGATGCTGTTCGGGTTCGACTGGCCGTTGTAGTCGATCCGCGGTCCGTTGCGGACGACACGGCCCTTGTCCTTGCCCGGCTTCGCCTCGGCGATCTGGAGCTTGAAATGCCCCGGGCCGCCGGCGATGAGCTTGACCTTCTTGATCACGCCGTCCTTGGGCGCACGCTCGTGGCCGGCGTCGTTGTACGCGTCCATCTCGATCCGGGTACAGGACTTCGCCGGCATCGTGCACGGCTGGGCCGGCTGCGAGTTCGACGGCTGGATCGTCTTGTTCAGCTTGGCGCCGAACGTGGTGGCTGCGAAGCCGCTGGCTGGTGCCGCCATGAAGGCCGCGGCAACCCCGAAGGCCAGGACGAGGATCAGCCGCCGTCCGAGCCTGCGGTTGGTCTTGATGGTCTTGGTGTTGGTCATCGGGGTTCTCCTTTCGTGGTTCTCATTCCCGACGACCGCAGTCTCCGGTCCGAGGGTCCGCGCTACCAGACGCCCACGGGATGGACGTTTCTCTCCGCGGGGTGATTCGGCCCACCCCCAGGTGTGGGTTCGTGCCTAGAGCTCGCGGGGAGTGATCAGGCCGGTTTGCAGCGCGCGCTCGACGACCGCGACCCGCTTGCGGTTCTGCGGCAGTTCCTGAACGTCGAACTTCTCGAACAGAGCGCGCATGTGCGTCTTGACGGCGTCCACGCTCAGATGGAGCTCTTCCGCGAGCTGTTGGTTCGTGGGCGGAGTCGCGAACGCGGCTCCGTCCTTGAACGGCCGGCAGAGTGCAACCAGCACGCGACGCTGGGCCGGCGAGACAGCTGCGGCCGAGAAAGCGTCGCTCGCGACGACGGTGGACGCGGCCTCGGTCAGCGCCGGCGCCCGGAACAGGACCATCGTCTGTCCAAACCGGAGCATGTCCCCGTCCCGCAGGCGGCTCCTCCCGCCGACTCGCTCGCCGTTGACGAACGAGCCGTTCCGGGAGAGGCCCTCGTCGACCACCGTGAGCTCGTTGCCCACGACCTCGAGCTGAGCGTGCAGCGCCGAGACCTCTTCGTCCCAGGACAGCCGGACGTCGGAGGACGGGCTCCGGCCCACCCACAGCTCCGTCACGCCGGACTCGATGGACAGCAGATGCCGCTCACCCTCGGCATCCCGGTAGGCGAGGAACGGGCGCCCGGTGCGCTCCGCCTCGATCTGCGCCTTGAGCTCGACGGCGGTGACGGGGTGCGGACCGCCCGCCTCCCCGGTCACGAGAGCACCTGGATCACGATCGTCCGCTCGCGCGGGCTGTCGTCGAAGTCGATGAGGACCAACTGCTGCCAGGTCCCGAGCGCCAAGCGGCCGCCCTCGACGGGCACGACCTCCGAGGCGCCGACGATCGAGGCGCGCTGGTGCGCGTGCGAGTTCGTGTCGTGGTTGAGGCGGTTGTGCTCGTAGTCGCCGTGCACCGGGATCAGGCGATCGAGCAGCGCGCGCAGGTCGTGCACGCCGCCGGGCTCGAACTCCATCGTCGTGATCCCCGCGGTCGAGCCGCGAACGAAGGCGCTTGCCTGCCCATCGGTCGTCCCGGACTCGGAGACCGCCGCCTGCACGAGGCGGGTGATCTCGACGACGTCCGAATGGCCGCGCGTGGAGAGCCGGATCTCGCTCGTGTGCACCGCCACGCGCGCAACGTAACAAGGCATGCGAAAACGAGCGAGCCGGGACGGCCAGGGGGCGAGTATCTCGTCCCGGCGCGCATCCGGAATGGGCGCGACGAGAAACGAGCCGAGCCCAGACGGGCCCGGCTCGCGTCCTCACTCCGCTCCCGGCCTCCCGCACCGGGGCGGTGCAGCACTTCGGCTTTGTCAGACGCCCCGCGGATGCGCTCCACGAATGTGGAGGGCCTCCATCAGCCTGGGCACGAACACCAGGGCCGAGACGCCAACCAGCACGTAGACGACGTTCAGCAGCGTGCCGCTTCCGAAGATCGACGAGAGGACGTTCGTGTCGCCGTTTGTGATGCCGACGATGCCCCAGTTGAGCGCACCGATGAACATCAGCAACAGCGCCACGGGCTCCAGTCGCTTCAGCATCTCCATTACCTGTACCTCCTGAGAAGGATCCGCTTCGTGCGAATCGACACGAGCTTTACCCCTCCCAGCGACGGGGGTTACAGCGTGAGCAGGGCTTTTCGCAGCGCTACCAGTCCCAGGGCGAGGTCGCGAGGCTTCCCTGATCCAGATACTCCCGTAGCTCGGCGACCGCCTCCGGATCCACCGAGTAGACGTGATCCGCGTCGGGGAACTGGTGCGACCGAACCTCCTCGGAGTACGCGCGAACGCCGGCCACCATCTGATCGTGGATCTCGGCGTAGCGCTTGACGAACTTCGGCACGTGGCTGCGGGTCATGCCGAGGAGGTCGTGGAACACGAGGACCTGGCCGTCGGTGAAGAGCCCCGCGCCGATCCCGATCACCGGAACGTGGATGTGCGGCATGAGCGCATCGGCGACCGCTGCCGGAACCGCCTCGAAGACGATGGCGAAACACCCCGCGGCCTGGAGGTCATAGACATCGTGGGCGATCTGCTTTGCCGATTCGACGGTCTTGCCCTGAGCCTTGAAGCCCCCGAGGGCACTTGCGGACTGGGGGGTCAGGCCGACGTGGCCCATGACCGGGATGCCCGAGCCGGCGATCGCTCGGGCCCGCTCCACGGATGGACCGCCCCGCTCGAGCTTGACGGCGTCCACGCCGGCCTCGCGCACGAACCGCTGGGCGTTCTCGATCGCGTGCTCGTTGGAGCGCTCGTAGGAGCCGAACGGCATGTCGCCGACAAGAAGCGGCGTACGCAGGCCTCTTCGAACCGCGGCGGCCATGGTGGTCATCTCGTCCATGCCGACCGGGGTCGTCGCGTCGTAGCCGAGCACGACCATCGCCGCGGTGTCGCCGACCAGGACGATGTCGACACCAGCTTCCTCGGCGACCAGCGCCGACGGGTAGTCGTAGGCCGTGACCATCACGATCGGCTCGCCGTTCGCCTTCATCTCGGCGAGGCGAGGAAGCGTGACGGGGGCGCGGCGGTCGTCGGCCGGCTGCTGCTCCTGTGGATGAGTGCTCATCGGTAGCTCCCTTCATGAATCAGGTTTCCCGAATCGAGGTCCGCTTCGTCGTAGGCGCCGAAGGAGGCGACGGTGACCTTGTCGCCCTCCCGGACGAGCAGCGCCGCCGCGCCGTTGCTCCCGACGTCGTCGGGATCGCACCCGGTCACCGCGGCCCGGTGGATCTTCGACTTCAGCATCTGTCTCTGCACTGGTCTCTTCAACCTCCGATCAGGGTGTTGTCGATCAAGCGTGCGGTGCCGACGCGGGCGGCGACGGCGATCAGCACCGGCCTGCCGTTCAGGGAGTCAACGGCGACCAGGCTCTCGGGGTCGCGGGCCTCTAGGTACTCGGGCTCGATGCCGGCCCGCTTCAGCTCGGCACGGGCGGCATCCAGAGCGGCCTCGGCGGTGCCCTCACCGGAAGCGGCCGCCTCCTCCGCGGCGCGGAGCGCGCGGCTCAGCGCGCCGGCTCGCTGGCGCTCCTCGGGCGTGAGGTACGCGTTGCGCGAGCTCATCGCGAGCCCGTCGGGCTCGCGAACGGTGGGGAGGACCTCGATCTCCACCGGGAAGTCCAGGTCACGGGCCATGCGATGGATGACAATCGCCTGCTGGGCATCCTTCTGGCCGAAGAAGGCGACGTCCGGGCCGACTGCGTTGAAGAGCTTCGCGACGACGGTGGTGACGCCGCGGAAGTGCGCCGGACGCCGCCTCCCTGGATCGCCGTCGAGCACGTCGGTCAGGCCGCCGCCGACGTCGACCGACGTCGAGAAGCCCTCTGGGTAGACCTCATCCACCGCGGGGGCGTACACGAGGTCGACGCCGCATTCCTCCGCGATCTCGAGGTCGCGCGCCTCGTCTCGCGGATAGGCATCCAGGTCCTCGGTGGGCCCGAACTGCGCGGGGTTCACGAAGAGGCTCATCACCACGACGTCGCATCGCGTGCGAGCGGCCCGCAGAAGCGACAGGTGGCCGTCGTGGAGGTAGCCCATCGTGGGCACCAGGCCGATGGTCCTGCCCTCGCGGCGCGCCGGCGAGAGCACCTCGCGCAGGTCGGCCTTGGTCCGAGCCACCCTCACGTTGACACCTCGTCCCGGGCTGCGAGCGCCCTTGCCCGCTCCGCGAGCGACTCGTAGACGGGAACCAGCTCGGGCGCCGTCGCACGCAGCGCTTCGAGGTGGCGCTCCACCGTGGCCGTGTCGCCGCGGGCAATCGGGCCCGTCAGGGCATCCGCTCCGCGCTCCGTCCAGTTCGCGGCGCTGCGAAGCACCAGGGGCGCGAGCAGCTCACGACCCGGCGCGTCGACGCCAGCCCGATCCATCAGCTCTGCAGCGGACTCCTCCAGCGCGACGAGGAGGTTGGAGGCCATCGCGGCGGCGGCGTGGTAGGCGTCCCGCGCGTCCCCGGGCACCTCGAAGGGCCGCATCTGCAGGCGGTGTCCGAGTCCCCGGGCGACCGCCAGAGCATCCGCCGTCGAGCCCGCGATCGCGCACGGGGCGCCGACGAGCTCGGTTTGAGCGTCCGGGATCGTCTGCAGCGGGTGAAGCGAGAAGACGTCGGCGCCCGCGTCGTTCGCGGCGGCGAGCGCTTCGAGGGTGGTGGCGCCGCTAACGTGGCCGACGAACCGAAGCGGCGGAGCGGCGTTTGCAGCCCCGGCCGCCGCCGCCTCGATCTCCCCGTCGGGGACACAGAGCAGGGCCACCTCCGACTGGCGACATGCGTGGAGCGCGTCATCGCGGCCGGCGAGACGGACGGTGAGCCCGGCGGCGGTCGCCGCGATGGCGATCGAGCGTCCCGCTCTTCCGGCACCGATCACGGCAAGCCTCGAGAACGGCGGCGCATCCGCGGCGAGCGCGGCGTCGGTGGGTAGATCCCGTTCCAGTTCCCTCATCGGAGATACCAGACGGCTGAAGGCGGTTCCGGTGAACTGTCTGAGCCGATTGGTCCACGCCCATATTTGGGTCGCAGCCGGGGCAAATTATAGGTAGGGCTCGGGCCCAGGATGCGGTAACCCGCACATTCCGCATTCCGATGCGGTGGGCGGGCTCAGGCACGGATACCATCGCGCTGTGCCCCTGTACGAGTTCGAGTGCGGGCGCTGCGGCGCCCGGTTCGAGGATCTCGTCCGCGTCGGGACGGAGACCGTCGAGTGCCGCGAATGCGGCGCCGAGGGAGCGCGCCGCATCTACTCGGCGCCCGCGCCGGAGCCGCGGCTGGTGAAGACCGGGGGTGCGCTGCGCCAGCAGGAGGCACGGAACGCCAAGCTTCATAACCGCACGAAGCAGGACTTCAAGGCGGCGCGGCGCCGGGCCGAGGCGCGCCGGAAGGGACCGTCGTGAGCGCGACGCGAGAGGAGCGCCGCGAGCGCCTCGTCGACGTGTATCGCGAAGCGTCCGTGTGCGAGCTCTGCGCGCTCTCGCAGACGCGGACCAACGTCGTCTTCGGCTCGGGCAACTCGGACGCCGACCTGATGTTCGTGGGCGAGGCCCCCGGCGCCGAGGAGGATCGCCAGGGGCTCCCGTTCGTCGGCCGAGCCGGCGGCCTGCTCACCGAGCTCCTGGAGGGGATCGGGATGACACGGGAGGACGTGTGGATCACGAACGTGCTGCGCTGCCGCCCGCCCGGCAACCGCGACCCGCAGCCGCTCGAGATCGAGTCCTGCCAGCCGTACACCTACAAGCAGCTGGAGCTGATCCAGCCGCGGGTCATCGGCACCCTCGGAAACTTCGCGACGAAGCTCCTGACCGGCAGCCGGACGGGGATCACGAGAGTGCGTGGCACTGTCCAGGTGCACGAGATTGGCGGACACCCGGTGTTCCTCATGCCCTTGCTTCACCCCGCGGCGGCGCTGCGCACGCCCTCGCTGGTCGACACCCTGCGGGAGGACTTCGCGAAGCTTCCCGAGCTGACCTCAAGGCCGCGGCCCGCGGGGACGGGCGCGCGACCCCCGGCGGCTGACCTGGCTCCGGAGACCGTGGCGGCGGGCTCGGATCAGCTCGACCTGTTCGGCTAGTACCACTAAGTTGGAGAGAACGTCCAGCCCTGCGGAGACCGAGGCGCTCGGCGCACGGATCGCCGCCGGCCTGAGGCCGGGCGACGTGGTGCTCGTCAGCGGTGAGCTCGGCTCGGGCAAGACGACGCTGATCCGGGGCGCCTCCCGCGAGCTTGGGGTCACCGAGCCCGTCACCTCGCCCACGTTCACGATCGGGCACCGCTACCGGGGGCGTGTGCCGGTGTCGCACCTGGACCTGTACCGACTCGAGGGCCTCGAGGACGAGGACCCGGGACTGCTGGACGACTACCTGACCGAGGACGCCGTGGCGTTCGTGGAATGGCCGGGTGTGGCGGAGCCGCAGCTGGAGCGGATCGCGCTGAGGGTGGAGCTGAGCCACCATGGCGGCGATGGGCGGCTGATCGACGTGCGGCGCCCGTGACCGCCATCGCCGGGCTCGACACCGCGACGGACGACGTCAGCGTCGCGGTGGTGCGCGACGGCGAGGTGGTGGACGAGCGCCTCGTCCCGAAGCCGGACGGCGGGCGCCCTCGCCACGCCGAGGCGCTGCTGGTCGAGCTCGAGGGAGCCGTGGGCGCGTCGGGGGGTTGGGACGCCGTGGACCGGCTGGCGGTCGGAATCGGGCCGGGTTCGTTCACCGGGCTCCGGGTCGGCCTCGCGACCGCACGCGCGATCGCCCAGGCGCTGTGCAAGCCGGTGGTCCCGGTCGGCACGCTCGCCGCGCTGGCAGCGGGCATCGCCGAGGGCGGTGGAGAGGGGAGGTCGCGGCTCGCCGTGCTGGACGGGCGGCGCGGCGAGGCCTTCGCGGCGCTCTTCGGGCCGGATGGCGAGGAGATCTGGGAGCCGCTTGTGGCGAAGCCGGCGGACCTCGGCGGACGGCTCAAGACCCTACCCGACAGCCCACTGGCGGGCGGTTCCGGGGCGCTACGATTCCGCGGTGAGCTGGAGGCTGCGGGCGTCGAGGTCCTTCCGGATTCGAGCGAGGCGCACCGGGTATGGGCCCGGCACGTTTGCCGGCTCGCCGCGGACGGGCCCTCTTCACCGCCCGAGGCGATCCAGCCGATCTATCTGAGACCACCCGACGCGCAGGTTTGGCTTGACCGAGATTCGCCTTAGACGATTGGCCTACAGCGACCTTCCGGCCGTGCTTGCAATCGAGCGCCGGTCCTTTCAGACGCCGTGGTCCCTGGCCATGTTCGTCCTCGAGCTGTCGAAGCCGTCCGGAATCTGCCTGGCGGCGACGACCGATGACGGGCTGGTCGGGTACCTCGTCTGCTCCCGCTACGCGGACGTCTGGCACCTGATGAACGTGGCCGTCAACCCGGCCGTGCGCCGCCAGGGCATCGCACGGCGGCTGCTGGAGCGGCTGTTTGACGAGGCGGGCGGCGAGGCCCGCTACACGCTGGAGGTCCGCACGTCGAACCACGGGGCGATCGCGATGTACGAGCGGTTCGGCTTCCGGCGCGCGGGCCACCGCCGCCGCTACTACCACGACAACGGCGAGGACGCCCTGATCATGTGGCTCGAAAGCCGGTCGCCGGTCGAGGCTTGATCGTCCTCGCGCTGGAAACCTCCTGCGACGACACCTGCGCCGCCGTCACTGACGACGCACGGATCCTGTCGAACGTCATCTCCTCGCAGGCCGCCGCACACGCCCGGTACGGCGGCGTCGTCCCGGAGGTCGCGTCGCGCCACCACCTCGAGCTCATCAACCCGGTCGTCGACGCGGCGCTCGGCGAGGCAGGCGTGGAGTTGATCGACGTCGACGCGGTCGCCGTGACCCGGGAGCCCGGCCTGATCGGGGCCTTGCTGGTCGGCGTCGCCACGGCGAAGGGGCTCGCGGCGCCACTTCGCAAGCCGCTGGTGGGCGTGAACCACCTTCAAGGCCAC
>Ga0207693_10005717_pt1 | contig 10329 bp, 11 predicted proteins | sample LARL81metaG_FD_184347 | JGI IMG/M metagenome (GOLD analysis project Ga0207693, IMG submission 184347) | Corn, switchgrass and miscanthus rhizosphere microbial communities from Kellogg Biological Station, Michigan, USA - LAR L8-1 metaG... | ecosystem: Host-associated > Plants > Roots >... | reverse complement strand
TGCAGCATCTGTGAGCGCCCCAAACTGAACCAAGGACGATAGCCTAATCACTATGTTTAGAAGTTAACACTGCGAAGCGAGCAACGATGAAATTCTCTCAGCGTCTATGAAACATCTTCACCGATAACTTTGCGAGACCATCGCCGGGCAAGCATCAAGTCTTTGTCTTGAGCAAATTTTTGCCGAGGCGGTTAGGCCTCGGCGCTCTAATCGCGCGCGATTGATGCTTTTACTGTGCCGTCGCTCAGCAAAGTCTCAAAATAGCTGATGGTTCTACTAAGCCACTCTTTCAGCTGCATTTTTGGAGCCCAGCCGAGCAGGTCATTGGCCTTTGAAATATCGGGGCGGCGCTGTCGTGGATCATCCTGCGGTCGCGGCCGATGGACGATACGCGACCGCGAGCCGGTCAACTCGGCCACCAAAGATGCCAACTCCAAGATGGTGAATTCTTTGGGGTTACCCAAATTGATCGGGCCGATCACCTCATTCGGCGTGTTCATGAGCCGCATTAGGCCATCGATTAAATCATCGACGTAACAGAATGAGCGGGTCTGCAGGCCATCGCCGAATACCGTGATGTCACGGCCGAGCAGGGCCTGGACGATAAAGTTCGAAACCACCCGGCCGTCGTTAGGGTGCATGCGCGGACCGTAAGTGTTGAAGATGCGCGCCATTTTGATGGCGAGTCTGTGCTGTCGCCAATAATCGAAAAATAGTGTCTCGGCGCAGCGCTTGCCTTCGTCATAACAAGAGCGCGGTCCTATTGGGTTGACGTGGCCCCAATAATCCTCCCCCTGCGGATGGACGCTGGGATCGCCATAAATCTCGGACGTCGAAGCTTGAAGGATTTTGGCGCGCAGGCGCTTCGCCAATCCCAACATATTGATGGCGCCGTGCACACTGGTCTTGGTCGTTTGCACCGGATCATGCTGATAATGGATGGGGGAGGCGGGGCAGGCCAAGTTGTAGATCTGATCGGCCTCAAGATAGAGTGGAAACGTTACATCATGCCGAATGACTTCAAAACCATGATGATCGAGCATGCTCTCGATGTTACGACGGGTTCCGGTAAAATAATTGTCGACGCAGATGACATTGGCGCCCTGCTTCAGCAAATTTTCGCAGAGGTGGGAGCCGAGAAATCCGGCTCCTCCAGTGACCAGCACACGCGTTTCGAGGTGCAACGTCAATCTCCCTCGGGGTGGACCCAATTACCGAGCACACCAAAACAAATCAACCGATCTGTCAACATAGCGTTTACCGGATCGTGCAATCGGTCAATTTACTGCTCCAATCATTAGCGGCATTGTCGGTACATACTTAGGAGCTCTGGGCCGGACAGATAAATTGTTGCAAGGCCGAGCCCGCCATTGCGGTTAATCCATTGTCGAATTGGAACCGGATAGATGTTCCAAAGCGTGCGTGTGGCGGGATCATTAATGATCTCGAAGCCGAGAAAACCAGGACGCCAGGCGGCGTGAAAACCAAGCACGGCGTTTTGCGTAACACAGATTCGACCATGCGGCACGATGCCGAGCACGAGCGTACAGGCCGACGAACACACGCCATCAATAATGATCTCTTCGCCGGCGTCACGAAGGGCCATATAGCGCGACCAGTATGCGCCGATATTGCCGCCGCGGTCCCGATAATCCCGCCGGGTTCGACGACTACAATAACTTCATTCAAGCCAATCCCGATTGGCCGATCCCGCTGCTGCGCCGCCGCGCCGAGGCAAGGCTGTGGCAAGAGCGGCGCGATGCGGCGACGGTACGCCACTTTGTTGGTGCGCAACCCGCCAGTGTGCTCGGCCGACTAGCGGTCACACGCCTGTTGCTAAATGACGGCGATCGAGCCGGTGCCGCACGCGAGGTGCAGGCGGTATGGCACACAGCCGAATTATCGGCAGAGTTGGAAAGCGCGGTCGCGACTACATTCCACGATCAATTGACCGCTGCCGATGACACTGTGCGTATGGACCACCGCATCGGCGCCAAGGACTTCCCTACCGCGATGCGCGCCGCAAAGCGGCTCGGCTCAGCTCAAGTGGCAATCGTGAAGGCTTGCGAGGAGACCGAGGCGAACAGCAGCAAGGGCGGGGCCTTCCTCGCAGCGGTACCAAAGGACGCACAAGCCGATTTGGGCTACGCCTTGTGCCGGTTGCGCTGGCTATTGGCCCATGACGATATTGCCGCGGCGGTCAAGCTCTTGGCCGAAGTTTCAGGCGATGATTTGCAGCGTCAAGACACCGATGAATGGTGGCGACAATGTCGCATGCTGACGCGCCGGCTGTTAGATCTCGGTGCCCCAAACACCGCCTACAACGTTGTCCGCCAAGTAGCGGCTCCGGCTAATCCTTATTACCGCGCAGAATTCCACTTCATGCCAGGCTGGATCGCGCTGCGGTTTTTGTCGGATCCAATCACGGCGCTGCGGCACTTTGCCAAAATCGACGAGGGCTCGCGCGATCCGATTGTGTTGGCGCGTGCCGCCTATTGGCGCGGCCGCGCGTTCGAGGCTGGCGGCCAATTCGACGAGATGAAGGCACAATACGAACAGGCGGCGCTGTATACCACCGCCTATTATGGCCAGCTCGCGCGAGCGCGACTCGGCTTCAACGAGATTGCGTTGCCTCCGCCACCCCTCCGGCAGGCAAATCTAGAGAGCGCGAGCAACGATGTACCTCGCGCGGTAGAAATCCTTTATGCGATTGACGAACTCGACCTTGTTTTGGCCTTCGTCGCCGAATTCGCTCAGAGCAGTACCGACCCTGCCACGCTGAATGCGGTTGGCGAGCTGACCGCACACTACCACGATGCTCAGGCGATGCTCGTTCTGGGAAAGACAGCTCTCGCGAGAGGTCTCGCCATGGAGCGGTACGCGTTTCCCGAAATCGGCGTGCCAACCTATAGCCCAATCGCGCCCCCGATCGATCATTGCATGGTCTATTCCATTGTACGCACTGAGAGCGGTTTTGATCAGCGCGACACTTCACCGGCCAATGCGGTGGGGGTCATGCAGGTTACGCCGGAGGCCGGTCGCGATACCGCGCAACGGTTCGGTGTTGCCTACGACTGGCACCGGCTCGTCGCCGATCCGGTCTACAATACGCAGATGGGCGCCGCCGAGGTCAGCGCTCTCTTTAAGGAATATACGGGTTCCTACGTCCTGACATTCGCCGGCTATAATGCCGGCCGCGGGCGCGTCCGGCAGTGGGTGGCGCAGCACGGCGACCCGCGTGATCCCAAGATTGACGCGGTCGATTGGGTGGAGCGTATTCCGATGGCCGAGACGCGCAATTATGTTCAACGCGTCATGGAAAACCTGCAGGTCTATGCGGCACGCCTGGGCGCCAGCGTCGCAACCATCGAGCCTAATCTACATCGCGCGACGACTGTCGAGCGGCGCGCCAAGCCAACATTTGTGGATGCCATTCCGCACCGACTCTCTCGCCCATAATGCCGATTTTAAAATTCGCTCACCGGCCAAGCGCAACTGGGAAAAGCCAAAGAAATGCGACGACAATCGCCATCGCGGGAAGCAGTGGCGGCGGGCGGCGGCCCAAAAAGAATCGTCGGGAAGCCAAGGGCCTCCCGACGATTCCCCCCACCTGAAGAACTTTGACTTGACGAGTACGTCCGCCAAAGCCTGAGCATCGTCCACCCAGCGCCCCGGCACCGTCAATCCAATCTAGAAGCTGAATATTCAAATAATCACGAGCGTTGCCAAAAAAGCACATTCATGTTCTGAGCGCATAACATCCGTGATTTTCGCGCCCTCCTGTCGAACCGCCCTCGGGGCTACTCTTCAAGGGTCGCATCGGCCGGTTGAGTACACCCACTAGCCGTAGCCGCCGGTTCGACGCCCAACATGCCAACCCGGAAGTCGGCATGTACCGGGGACGAAGGCAAAGCTGCCGGTTACTCACCTGGCCGGCGGCTTTGCTGTCTGAAGTGAATTGCGAATTAAAAGCGAATTTTTCTACTGTGCGTCATCCGCATTTGAATGATCGGCCGTCGACATCACTCTGGACCGTTCGCTCATGGACGGCCAAAAAACCTCGGCCTCGACATTGGAAGGGTCGGGGCTTTTTTGTGCGCTGTCCATAACCGATCGCAAGCTTTCCAAAGGTTTTGGTCACAGCGCTGTCGTGCTGCAGCGTCACTTCCTCCGACATCGGGCAGCATAGGTGCTGCACGTCCCCAAATGGCCGGGCTCAAAAGCGCGCTTCATGGCCACGACGGAAATCACTGGGGCCTCTCTTTTTAACCAAACAAAGCGATGGAAAACTGTGAAGCCGCAAAAAAGCCGTCACGCGGACGCTAATCTTCTCTGGTCAAGCTGGCCGTCCCCCTTCGCGGAACGAAGCGTGGGGACGAACGGTGAAAATCACCGCATCACCTTCACCCGCCGGTTCGACACCCAACGACTGCTGTCCGAGAAAAGGCCGCGTATGGGGGACAAGGCAAAGCCGTTGGCTTCCCAAAGGCCGGCGGCTTTGCTGTCTGAGTGTCCCGAAACTGTTCGTCTGCCAGGAACATCGCGCTAGGGCGCAATGAGGTGCGCAACTCTGCAAACATGGGTGCCCGGAATGCGTGATCGGACCGCGCAGGAGGCTTACTGCATCGTCTTATAGATCACCAAATGCCCTAAGTCTTCGCGCTCAAGCGGTCGGTGGACACTTGTGCCGCCACTCGCAAAAATGCAGTACCATTTTGCGAGTTTCCGGACTGGACAGCGAGGCGATCTGTGTCCATCAAGTCAACATCTGAATTTTCGCGGCGTAACGTTCTAGTCCAAATGGCGGCCGCACCAGTGTTCGGAGCGGCTACGCCTGTATTGGCACAGGCGCCGGCGTGCACAGCTGCTGCACAAGCGGCGCAAGCCGTACTTAAAGACGCCAAGGGTACGAAGCTGATCCTGCTCGGTACTGCTGGTGGCCCGGTGCCTGGACGTACGCGGGAAATGACGTCACATGTTATGCTAAGCAATGGTGCCGCTTATGTGCTTGACTGTGGACTCGGCTGCACAGATCAATACGCCCGCACTGGAATCCCTTTTCAGATGTTGCGTTCAATCTTTATCACCCACCATCACCCCGACCACAATATCGAGTATGGCCCGTTGCTGATCGTCGGCTGGGTACAGGGCATGCCTTTGGACGTGCGTGCGTTCGGTCCGCCGCCACTCAAACAAATTACTGAAGATTTTATGCGGGCTTACAAACAGACGATCGATTTCTGGGCAGAAGACTTCAAGATGACGCCGTTAATTTCAGTCGACGTCCAGGAGGTCTCGGCGGCCGGACCCGTGATCCAGGACGATAACGTTAAGGTCTCCGCAACGATCGTGAACCACCCGCCGGTGAAACCGGCGTTAGGCTACCGTTTCGATTTCAAGGACCGTTCCATTGCATTCTCCGGCGATACAACGCCACTTGAGGCGGTGGTGAAACTGGCCGAAGGCGCTGACCTCTTGGTGCACGAAGTGATGTATGTGCCGGCAGTGGAAGATTACGTGCGAGGTCAAGTCGCGAAGGGGCGGCCGGTCAACTTCGAGAACTTCATGGCGCATATGAGAGCTGACCACTCGCCCGTCGAAGATGTCGGTCGGATCGCACAGCGAGCAGGGGTCAAGACACTGGTACTATCCCATTTGACACCTGCCCTAGAGGGCATCTCGGACGACACTTGGCGATCCCCCGCTGAGAAATATTTCAAGGGCGAGATCGTCGTTGGAAAGGATCTAATGGTTGTCTAAGTGACCCTAGCCCAATGTCGCCTTGGGGTCATTCTCGCAAGTCAGTCAGGGCGGCTTCGGAGGGCCTACTCGGCATCTACCAAATCACGCGCGGCCCAATAGACCGTATCTTCAAACTCAAAACCGCAGGCCTCGCACGACCACACGTGACGAACGCGGTTATCGGGAAAATACTCAGACCATTCGGGTGCGATCAGAACCGCGCCGCACTGCGCGCACTGATTTCGTGAAGTTCGTTCCACCGTCCCCTCCCGACATCGATAATCGCCGCCACCGGTGCCGCACTCCCCAATCAAGAGACCGTGGCGGGAGAAAGACAGTAGTTTGGCGACCGCCAGGCAAAACTAACAACCAGGCTTTTTTTGCCGGGTCCCCCAGGTCCAATTGTCATGGCGAAAATGGAACCGCTAAGGTTGTGATCTGAGAATATATCCTTCCAGGACGGTGGCCGATGGCATTTCCGCCTGGTCGCGCGGGGCCGCCGGCAAGGTCCAATCGTGAGCAGTTGAAGCCATTGATTTTGGCCACTGCGGGGAAGAATCGTGGCGCCTAATCGCAGCCACACGCACAGCGCCAAAAGCGTGTGAGCAAACGTTGCTGACGTCAGGGGTCGTTCGTATTCACAGTTTTCGAAGAATTGCCAGTTGCTCGCCTTAATGCAGCCGCTACTGCGAAGGCAAAATAATTTTGGTGGGCGATGAGGTTGCGAGGGAGGCGGAGCTTAATCTCGCGTCCCTTCTTATGCCTTGGGGAGGGGGCAATGGCGATCAAAGTTGGTGACGTCGTTCGGCTAAAGGCTGGTGGCGCCTCGATGACTGTATCCAAGCTTTTCAAATCTCCAGAAGGGCGTGAAATGGTTCAGTGCACTTGGTTCGATAAACCGAGGGAGCACCGGGCCGCATTTGTGATTGACTCCTTGGAAGCCACGGAAGGGGCAACGCTGGGCATCAGGCAGGGGGAGCACGCCTGACTGTTTAGGGGGCGAGGCGAACTTCCGCGGCTGCCGTCCAGGCACGTGCTTCGCAGCGATCACCGCGTCCATCGCGGTTCGTTTTGGAGCAGACGTTCAATGGAACACGCGTAAGGCCGGTTTCTCCGACCGAACAACTTCTATGTCAGCCACGTTTTCTCCGCGCGCGCGAAATAAGTCTCCTGCCATGAGTTTAAGCCGCTCAAGCAAGTCTTCGTAGTTCGGACCAAGAACGGCGAGTTCTGGCACTTCGTCCACGAAAATGAACCACCATCCGTCGAGCTTGGATTGCTGAATCCGCAACGGGTATCGGTGAAACTCTGTCATGACACTGATCCTCGCCCACAGTCTCTACCGCTAGTCGCGATCCTCCGTGAATTTCCGATTTCGTGCGCTGGAAGCTGACCCTAGCGGCAGCGAGCTTTTTCAAACGGATGAACGAAATTCAAACGGCAGTTTGAGACGGCTGGAGGTCAGGAACAAGGATTTTTTGTGATTTTTTCGACGATCTGGGCGTCACATCGCTATCAGATTGCTGTGGTCCTCTGCGATGTGTAGAAAAACCGATGTGGATAAGTTGCAGACCTAACCGTCACCCTTTGCCCGATTTGCTGACATGAGCCTCAATGTTAGAGGCGCCGCATGCGTCACCCAGTTGATTATGGAGAGCGTGCCGAGGAATGCCGTCGGCTAGCGAAGTTGTGTAAGAGGCCGGAGGAGTAGGGGCATTTTTTGGAAATGGCCGAAACTTGGGAGATGCTGCTCGGGCATCAACAGGAGAGGTCGCGCTGGAAAACAATCGCTCTCGCGGACCGGTTTCGGAACGTTCTATTTCTCTCAGATATTGGAGCGAAAAGGTCGGCGAATACACATAGCCACGAAAATGCCGCTTGAGCGCAAATAGAGGCGGCATATTCTTTTCTGGTCGGACCGGCGCCGTTTCTCAGTGAACCTCCGAGGGATCGTGCCCGAAGTCCCGAGATCTTTGGGCTCGATGAAAAGATTAGTGGTCGGCGTACTTGCGACAGTCGCAGTCGCTATTGCTCAGGCAGCTTTAGTGACGAAAACTTTTTCCGAGGATATTGCCCCGCGCATCGAGACAATTCCAATTGAGACTTTGACTATTTCGGATGAACAGTTTCTGACGGGCGATGCCTCTGGAAGGCCCACAATCATTTCCGGGACATTGAAAGTTGCTCAAGGCTCTGGGCACCTTCCGCTGGTTATCCTCCTCCACGGTTCAGGTGGAATTGAGGAGAATGCCGTCGTATGGGAGCGGTTATTTGGGTCGTTAGATATATCCACTTTTAGTATTGATTCATTCACTGGACGCGGGATCGTTAGTACCGTTGCTGATCAGTCGCAGCTCGGACGCCTAAATATGATTCTCGACTTATATCGTAGTCTCGCGACATTAGCGGCGCATCCGCGGGTAGATCCGAACCGAATTGCTGTCATGGGATTCTCACGCGGCGGACAAGCGGCTCTTTATGCGACCCTCAAAAGATTTCAAAAGATGTGGAATCCAAGCGGGATTGATGCGGCGGCCTATATTGCGCTCTATGCGCCCTGCATCACGACTTACATCGACGATACGCGGGTGAGCGACCATCCAATCCGCATCTTTCATGGAATATCCGACGACTGGGTCGAAATCGCTCCTTGCCGAACCTATTTTGAGCGCCTCAGTGTGACGTCCAACGACGTCCAAATGACCGAATATCCTGATACGTGGCACGCGTTTGATTATCCCTCGCTCCCATCCAAACCCATCAGCGTGCCGTATGCACAGACGACGCATTGCGTGTTGAAAGAAGAACCGATGGGTATGATCATTAATGTGGCGACGCACAAGCCTTTCACATATGCGGACGAGTGCCTCGGACGAAACGCACATGTGGCCTATTCCGCAAAAGCGACCCGCGCAACGGAAGACGCGGTCAGTGCACTACTGAAGAACGTCTTTAAATTGCCCTGAAAGCTAATCGCTCAGCGGCGAAGCAAGCAGCTATTTGGGGTCGAGCACCCCTGCATAACTGCGCTCGGTCCACGGGATCACCGGCGACCCCAACGCATTGGTCGCTCCTGCCCACACCGCATTAAATCGTGCATCGAACAATGTGTCATCCTCAGCCTTCGGCGGCTTAGTGGTGGGGGTGGGTTTGATCAGCCGAAGCGATGACTTGGGGTTGATTGGCGGAAGCGACACATGTGTCGGTTCTGCGTAAGCCATTTCAATCGACGTATCCTGACGCAAATAGGCCAGGATCTGCTCCTGTGCATCTGACCGCATCGGCAGTGTGACATGCAATCCGCCCATCGCCAGATTTTGCGCCTGCGGACATGACAGTGATCCGCCGCCGAGACCAAACTCACCGGTATGCAAATCAAGGTAACGCACACCGCGCACGCAGTGAAACAATACAGAGGTCCGCGGTGGGTCAATCGTAATGATTGTCACTCGAGGGTTATAGCGCGCAAGGTCAGGCGCATCCCGCAAGGCGTCGATGGCTCCCTGACTGTGACCAATGACGGCATCCCAGTATTGGTTTTTGTAGAGCCCATCATTCAGATGGGTGATCATGGTTACGTCGTAGCCCTCATTCGCCAGTCGAGCTTTCAACAACGACATCGGCGAGATGCCGGGGACGTAGTCCATCAAGCCACGGATCAGTAAAATCCGTTGTCCGGCCATGGCCGGTTGGCACATGAGTAAAAATACAATCAGCCAGATTCTAACCTTCACTTGCTCCCCGCCCCTGTGCCCCGTTGCATTGCCCGCGCGAAGGTTTCAGTAGGCATTTCGAACAAAATCTTGTTTTTTTGGCGTCACCATCATGGATCTGAGACGCAATAGTGCAATTCTTTGACCTCTAATTAACCAAGATCTGTCCCAATTGAAATTCTAAGTGTGTCTTTTCAGCACTAGGCGGCGTCATACCGCCGATTACGATTCATCTGTCATGACAAAAGGAGGGTGCCATGAAAGCACTCGCTTTACTGACGGCAGCGGCAGTGACTCTCTTTAGCGTCGCGGCCTCTGCACAAACCTACGGAACACCGTACGGCAAGGGCAAAGCTCCGCCCCCGCCGCCGGTTGTTACCAAAGGCTAGGTGAGCTTGGGGGGCCGGCCATCGTGCCGGTCCCCTTTCTTTTCGAGATGGAACGCGGAGGGTATTATGGACCCCAAGCGGATCGGTAGGTCTTCAACCCGGCTGCTTATCCCGTTGGCAGTGATCGCCGTAACAGGGCTTAGCCTCTCGGCAGCTAGCGCGCAGACCAGCTCACAATCGCAGAATACGAGGAGGGCGGCCGCCACGAGTGGATCCGGCCAATACTACTTCGAGTTTCGCTCCCGCCAGGCCTGGGACTACGGCCACACCTTTGTGGTCTTCGGCCGTGTCGGCGAGCCGCCGAGCAAGAACAATGTTGCTGGGCTTTCGCCAAAGGGCGATGACCCCCAGATGTGGCTGATGGGCCATTATGTTCCGGTCCCCTCGGATACCGGCTGGACCGACGGCGACCTCGAGGACAAATACATTACCGCGCGTTACCGGGTACTGGTGAGCAAGGAACAGTACGACAGAACCGTCGCTTA
>Ga0207693_10005715_pt1 | contig 10335 bp, 9 predicted proteins | sample LARL81metaG_FD_184347 | JGI IMG/M metagenome (GOLD analysis project Ga0207693, IMG submission 184347) | Corn, switchgrass and miscanthus rhizosphere microbial communities from Kellogg Biological Station, Michigan, USA - LAR L8-1 metaG... | ecosystem: Host-associated > Plants > Roots >... | reverse complement strand
CGTAGAGACATAACGCGATGACGGCAGTCCAACCGAGTGCCAGCATTGTGCGCGAGCCGGATCGTCGGCGCGGTTTCCTTTGCCAGAGCCGCCCTAGCAAGCTCTTGGACATCGCCGCTACGCGCCAACGCAGCGGCAGACTCACCTTTGTCGTCGCGTTTATCGGCATCGTCGCACGGCAGAAGCTGGACCGACAGGTCCGTCGCATAGAAAGACCGGCCGGAGGGTTCAAGCCGGCCGGTCCAAATTCAAAGCGCTACCGCGCTTAAGGCGGCAGACTCGTTACTGGCAGATTTGCACGGTCCGCCAGCGGTAACCGTAGCCCTCAACCCAAACCTGGCGCTTGCCCCAGTAGCAGCCCGGCGCCAGCGCGGCATAGCCAGAGCCCGGGGCCGGATAGTAGGCCGGCGCCGCCGGTGGCGGATAGTAGTAGGGGGGCGGTGGCGGAGGCGGCGGGCTATTGGCGATCGCGCTTCCGATAATCGCGCCCGCAGCAACGCCGCCGATGATTCCGGCGCCCACCGCGCAGCCGTAGCAGCCCGCGTTTGCCGGTGCCGGCGCCGCGACCGCAACGAAGCCCAACGCCGCAGCCGCGGCGAGGCCCACAAGCGACTTATGCATGTGCTTTCCTCATGTGATCGGCCGGGTGCCGATCTGGGATGTTGACAGGCGGAAGTCCCCGAAACCCCCGAATTCACGACGAACCCGCCGAAACTCAAGAGCCACTCTTTGGCGGAAGTTAGGTGCCGAAAACCGTCGCCCTTTGCAAGTGCGAGGCGTTTCCGCCAGGAAAACGCCTCAACTGCTTTCCTTTACTTGGCTCACGCGACTGGTCGGTCAGACGCAGGCGCGAACCCAAGCATAGCCGTTCCATACATTGCGCCACACGCAGGGCGGCGGATAGGGATACGGCGCGTAATAGCCATTGTAGCCGTAAGGATAGTAGTACGACGACGCCAGTGCGCTGCCGACAACGGCTCCGACTGCAAAACCACCGAGACCCCAGCCCCAGCCCCAACGCGCTTCCGCGGGCGCCGAACTTGCCACCGCTGCGCCGGTGAGGGTGGCGGCAGCGACGAGGGCGGTCAGTATTCTTTTCATGACTTCACCTCACGTTTCGCTCGCAATCCCAGATTGCGACTGTCGGCCCCTAAAATCCGATTTATTGGTGAATGCACACTGAATGGCTCTGCCAGAATACAGCCATCTTTGGCGCCTTCCGCCGGACCTATCGGGCGCCGCCATCGGGCTTACTGCGGCGCGCCATGCGGCTTTTTGCACAACCGGTGCTCGACGCGCCCGGCGTTGTCAGTTCCACATCAAAACTTTGTCATTATGGCTCGCCGCAAATGGCCCCGGCGCCGGCCCCACCAGTCGAATTTTTGGCCCCGACCAAGCTATGGCGTTTCGCATTTGCATTTTGTCGAGGCGAAATTACCGCACCGATCGTGATATCGGCACTCACGCAATGATGTCTGGCGTGAGCTGGTCCTCGATAAAGGTGATGCGATCGCGCAGCAGCAATTTGCGCTTTTTCAGGCGCTGCACCTGGATAAGGTCTGACCCGGGCGAATCCTGCAGCGCCGCAATCGCGGCATCGAGGTCGCGATGCTCCTGCTGCAGGCGCGCCAGTTCCGCCCGAAGCTCGCGTTCTTCCTCTTGCGTCATCGCTGCCCTGGTCGCGCCGAGCCTGGGAAAGCGCGGTTTTTCGGCTGACAAGCCGCCGGGTCTTGCACCTGACTGGACCTAAGTAACGAGTGATTATCGCGTTTTGGCCAATCGCCCACAAGTGCGCCGCAACTGCGCCGGCGGGGATTTTCGAAAAGGCAAAATCGGAGTATCCTCAAGGCCGATTGCCAGGGTGTAGGAACGATCGGAACTGGCCATCTGCAAGGAGGCATGCCACATGGCGATTGAATCGCATCTTGCGGAACTCGAAAAACGGCACCAAGCGCTTGAACAGGAAATCGCAGAAGCATTGACCCACCCCTCGATCGACGACCTCCAAATTGCCGAACTCAAACGTAAAAAATTGCACGTCAAAGACGAGATCGCCCGGCTAAGGCAGGACACGCTCGTCCATTAAGTTCTTAGAGTCAGAGACAATCGCTGCGCCGCCCGCGCTGGCGCGGCGGGTTAGTGATCGATGCCCGGCTTCACGCCGGGCATTCACGTTTTAATCGGTCTTTTAAAAAGCTGATGGCGTGAGCCGCGCTAGAGCACACGCCTTACATCGCCTTTACCATCTCGCGCAGCTTGAATTTTTGCAGCTTGCCGGTCGAAGTCTTCGGGATTTCGGCGAACAAAATGTGGCGTGGACATTTGTAGGAGGCGAGATTCTTCTTGCACCAGCCGATCAGCTCGTCGGCGCTCGCTGTCGTTCCCGGCTTGAGCTCGACGACGGCGCACGGCGTCTCACCCCATTTTTCATCCGGCTTGGCGACCACCGCGACGACCTGGACCGCTGGATGTTTGTACAGCGCGTCTTCGACTTCGATGGAGGAAATGTTTTCGCCGCCGGAAATGATGATGTCCTTGGAGCGGTCCTTGAGCTGAATGTAGCCGTCGGGATGCATGACGCCGAGATCGCCGGAATGAAACCAGCCGCCGGCAAACGCCGCCGCGCTCGCCGATTTGTTTTTTAGATAGCCTTTCATCACTACATTGCCGCGGAACATTACCTCGCCCAAGGTCTCGCCGTCGCGCGGCACCGCCTGCATGGTCTCCGGATCGATCACATCGAGGGCTTCGAGCACCGGATAGGCGACGCCCTGGCGCGCTTTCCTGGCGGCCTGATCGGAGGAATTCAGCGCCTCCCATTCGCGATGCCAGTCGTTGATGGCGGCTGGTCCATAGGTTTCGGTCAGGCCGTAAAGATGCGTGACGTAAAAGCCGGCGGCCTTCATCGCCGCCAGCACCGCCTCGGGCGGCGGTGCCGCGGCGGTGGCGAACTGCACGACGTGCGGCAGCGGCTTTTTCTCATGCACCGGCGCATTGAGCAGCGTCGACATCACGATTGGCGCGCCGCACAAATGCGTGACCTTGTGCGTGACAATGGCGTCGTACATCGCGGGCGCGCGCACCGCGCGCAAGCAAATATGGGTGCCAGCGACGACCGACAGCGCCCAGGTGAAACACCAGCCGTTGCAATGGAACATCGGCAGCGTCCACAGATAAACCGGATGCTTGCCCATGCCGCAGGTGATCACATTCGCCATCGCCAACAGATACGCGCCGCGGTGGTGGTAGACGACGCCTTTGGGATCGCCGGTCGTGCCCGAAGTGTAATTGAGCGAGATCGCGTCCCATTCGTCCGCCGGCATCAGCCAGGCAAAATCCGGATCGCCGCCACGCAGAAAGTCTTCGTATTCGATCTCGCCAAGGCGATCGCCAGGGCCGGTGAATTCCGGATCGTCGTAGTCGATCACCAATGGCTTGGTCTTGCAGGCGGCAAGGGCCTCTTTGACCACCCGCGAATATTCACGGTCGGTGATCAGCATTTTGGCGTCGCCGTGGTCGAGTGTGAAAGCGATGATCGCCGCGTCGAGCCGGGTGTTGATGGTGTTGAGCACGCCGCCCACCATGGCGACACCGTAATGCGCCTCCAGCATCGGCGGCGTATTGGCGAGCACGGCCGCGACCGTCTCGCCGCGCTTGATGCCGCGGCGCGCCAGCGCCGATGCCAGGCGCCTCGTCCGCGCATAAAAGTCTCGATAGGTGAAGCTGCGAGCGCCGTGGATGACGGCGGGATGGTCGGGATAGACCGCGGCGGCGCGCGCCAGAAACGTCAGCGGTGTCAGCGGCTGGAAATTCGCCGGATTGCGATCGAGGTCGGTATCGTAGGGACTCGCCATGTTTTCGCTCCCCGACGACTGTTTTCTGCCAAGCCGAGCCTAGCGAAAAGATCGCGCCGAGCGAATAGGCATTGATATAGATCAATAGCGGCTCGTTGCCGCTAAAGCACTCTCGCTAGTTGCCGAGGCACCGCAGCGCTATAGTGGCGCGGCACCGCCATGGAGGCGCGGCCATGGACATCCGCACAAGCCGCTATCATGAGATCTATGCGCGCTGGCAGCGCGATCCGTTCGGATTTTGGGGCGAAGCGGCCGCCGATATCGACTGGTTCGAGAAGCCGAAGAAAGTTTTTGATTCTGCCGTCGGAGTTTACGGCCGCTGGTTTGTCGGCGGCGTCTGCAACACCTGCTTTAATGCGGTGGATCGCCACGTCAATGCCGGACGCGGCGATCAGCCCGCCATCATTTACGATTCGCTGCTCGCCGGCGCAAAGCGCACGCTGACCTATCATCGGCTATTGACTGAGACGCAGGTGCTCGGTGGCATGTTGCGCGACCTCGGCGTCGGCAAGGGCGACCGCGTCATCCTCTATATGCCGATGGTGCCTGAAGCGGTCATCGCCATGCTCGCTTGCGCGCGCATCGGCGCGATTCACTCCGTCGTGTTCGGCGGCTTTGCCGGGCGCGAACTCGCCACCCGCATCGACGACTGCAAGCCGAAAGTGATCTTGTCGGCGAGCTGCGGACTCGAGCCGGGACGCATCGTGCAGTACAAACCGCTGCTCGACGAGGCGATCACACTCGCCGCGCACAAGCCGCAAACCTGCCTGATCTTGCAGCGGCCGCAGGTGCAAGCGCCGCTCATCGAAGGCCGCGACCGCGACTGGGCGCAGATGCGCGATCATGCGCTCATTCATGCCCGCTCCGCTTTCGATTGCCTGCCGGTAGAAGCGACCGATCCGCTTTACATTCTTTATACGTCCGGCACGACGGGGCGGCCGAAAGGCGTGGTCCGCGACAATGGCGGCCACATGGTCGCGCTCAAATGGTCGATGAAAAATCTCTACGGCGTCGAGCCCGGCGAGGTGTACTGGGCGGCTTCGGATGTCGGCTGGGTGGTCGGACATTCCTACATCGTCTATGCGCCGCTGTTTCACGGCTGCACCACGATCCTCTACGAGGGCAAACCGGTCGGCACGCCGGACGCCGGCGCGTTCTGGCGCGTGATTTCCGAATACGGCTGCGCGGCGATGTTCACCGCGCCGACGGCGTTCCGCGCCATCAAGAAAGAAGACCCGCAGGGCAAGCTGTTGGCGCAATACGATCTGAAGAATTTCCGCACGCTGTTTCTCGCCGGCGAGCGCGCCGACCCCGACACGCTTGCCTGGGCGGAGAAGCTCCTCAACGTGCCGGTGATCGACCATTGGTGGCAGACCGAAACCGGCTGGGCCATCGCCGGCAATCCCGTCGGCTTGGGCATGCTGCCGGTCAAACATGGCTCGCCGACCGTGGCGATGCCTGGCTACGATATCCGCATTGTCGACGAGGGCTGCCGCGAATTGGCGCCCGGCAAGATGGGATCGATCGTGATCAAGCTGCCGCTGCCGCCGTCCTGCATGCCGACGCTGTGGCAGGCGGACGCGCGGATGCGTGAAAGCTATCTCGAGGAATTTCCCGGCTGTTACAAAACCGCGGATGCCGGCTTTAAGGACGACGACGGCTACATTTTCGTCATGGGCCGCACCGACGACATCATCAATGTCGCCGGCCACCGGCTCTCCACCGGCGGCATGGAGGAAGTGCTGGCCTCGCATCCCGACGTTGCCGAATGTGCCGTGCTCGGCGTCAAGGATCAGCTCAAGGGCGAGGTGCCGTGCGGCTTCATCGTGCTCAAATCCGGCGTCAACCGCCCGCCCGGCGAGATCGAGAAGGAATGCGTCGCGCTCATTCGCGAAAAAATCGGCCCCGTCGCGGCGTTCAAGATCGCCATCACCGTGGCGCGGCTGCCGAAAACCCGCTCCGGCAAGATCCTACGCGGCACCATGAAGAAAATCGCCGACGGCGAGACCTGGCAGATGCCCGCGACCATCGACGATCCGGCAATCCTCGACGAGATCGGCACCGCGCTCAAACGCAAGGGAGCGGACGCAGCGGTCAAGTAGGCATCGCACGAATGGCGCGCTGGTGCGTTAGACGGGAATGGCTGTTGCGAGAGTCTTCCTTTTTGTGATCGCGGCCGTGCTGTGGACCAAGCTTGTCCTCGCGCAGGAGCCAAGCGCGCCGCCCGCGGCGCCAAACGCGGATGCGCCGGCCGCGCCCAATGCGAGCACGCCGCAAAGCCAAGTCGCTGCCCCGCATCCCCCTACTCCCGACGATATCTGCCGCGCGCTCGAACAGGACGCCGCCGAGAACGAGCTGCCGGTCGAGTTCTTCGCCCGGGTGATCTGGCAGGAAAGCCGCTTCAATGCGCGCGCGGTGAGCAACAAAGGCGCGCAAGGCATCGCCCAGTTCATGCCGGCGACCGCGGATTATCGAGGGCTCATTGATCCGTTCGATCCGATCGAGGCGCTGAAGAATTCGGCGCGCTACCTACGCGATCTCAAAGCGCGCTTCGGCAATCTCGGTCTCGCCGCCGCCGCATATAATGCCGGACCCGGGCGCGTGAGCGCCTGGCTCACCAGCCATCGGCCGCTGCCGGGCGAGACCCGCAACTATGTCGCCATCGTCACCGGCTGGACCGCGGACGAATGGGCCTCGGCCAACCCGCCGAAGACTTCGGAGACGACGATTCCGCAAGGCGTGCCGTGCACGCGGCTCGCCAATCTGATCCTGGCGCCGAAGGAACAGGCGCAGCGCATGGCCGCTTATGTGCCGCGCTGGGGCATGCAGCTCACCGCCAATTGGTCGGAGAGCAAAGCCTGGGCGACGTATCGGACGATCCAGAAGCAATACGCCGCGCTGATCGGCGATCGCGAGCCGATCGTCATTAGGAGCCGCGGCATCGGCTTAGGCTTCGCCATGCGCTATAACATTCGCATCGCCGACGACGATCGCGCTTATCTCGAAAAATTCTGCCAGAAACTGATCGCCGCGGGCGGCGCCTGCGTCGTGCTGCGGAATGACAGGGGGTAGAGATTAGTCGGCTTCGTCATTCCGGAAGCCACACAGCGGCTGTCCGGGATCCATAATCACGAACGGTGCAGGACTATGCCGACAGTGACTATGGATTCCGGGCTCGCGGGTAATCGCCCGCGCGCCGGAATGACATTCACTCGCTCTTTTGGCCGCCGCCGAGCTGTTTGAGCTTGGCGAACACCGCCTCGACATTGAGCTCCTCGCCCGGCTTCTTTGCCTCGGGCTCGGGCTCGTCCTTCGGCGCGGTGGTCACCGACGCCGGCAACAGCGTGGCGCCCGGTTCCTGCACCGGCGCCGGCTTCTCCTTCGCCGCCCTCTGCACTTCGAGATCGAGATCGATCTGCGAGCACAGCCCGAGCGTCACCGGATCCAGAGGCGTCAAATTCGCCGAATTCCAGTGCGTGCGCTCGCGGATCGCCAGGATGGTCGACTTGGTGGTGCCGACGAGCCGCATGATCTGGCTGTCCTTGAGCTCGGGGTGATTGCGCACCAGCCAGAGGATCGCGTTGGGCCGGTCCTGGCGCCGCGACACCGGCGTGTAGCGCGGCCCCTTCTTCGGCTTGGCCTCGGGCAAGCGCACCTTCGGCTCGGCAATGTGCAGCCGGTGATTAGGGTCGGCCTCCGCCGCCTTGATCTCCTCGCGCGTCAACTGCCCGGTGAGGATCGGATCGAGGCCCTTGATGCCCTGCGCCGCGTCGCCGTCGGCGATGGCTTTGACCTCGAGCGGATGCAGGTGACACAGTTCGGCGATTTGATCGAACGACAGCGAAGTGTTCTCGACCAGCCAGACGGCGGTGGCTTTCGGCATCAAAGGCGTGACCATAGGTAAATCTCCTCTGTGCTCCGCCCGCCCCTTTGGCGAAGCCACTCGCGTCATCAACGATGACTGGAAAAGCTGATGGAATATAGGCGGCGCGGGGGTTCGGCGCAACCGGCCGTTTGCCGCGGATATCAGCGGTTTGCTGCAGTGTCTTTCCGGTTTTAACTGTATTTGGAACCGCGAATCGATCGCAAGCGCGGTTTATGGAACGACGCCCTTCACCGCATTGGCGAAGGCCTCGTAAGCAATCGATCCGTCGGCGGCGATCGGCAGCCGCTCGCGCACCCGCGTTTTTAATTGTTCGCGCGCGCTTGGTGAGAGCTCGGACAGCGCTTTGCCGGACGGACCGACCGGCACGGAATTGGAATCCCAGAAATCGTCGAAACCAGAGAAACTCACGCGAATGCGGATCACCTCGGTCTCGATCGCGGTGAGCCCGGCTTGTTTCCAGGTCGCACGCATGGCGTCGCGCGCCGAAGCCTCGACATTTGGCCGTTCTGGCGGCGTCAGACCCAAATCCTTCATCGCCACCGCCAGGGGCGCGAGCGGAAAGCCGTCGGGAAACTCCCACATGTAAGTGGCAACGACACCACCCGGCCGCACCACGCGCGCCAGTTCGCGCGCGGCTTTCGCCGGGTCGGGAATAAAAACGATTACCAATGCCATGCTGGCGGCGTCGAAACTCTTGTCAGGAAACGGCAGCGCCTGCGCGTCGGCGACGCGAAATTCCGCGCCCTTTGTCCCCGCCCTCCCCCGCGCATAAGCGAGTTGGCCTTCGGATGGATCGACGCCGATGACGGCCGCCGGCGAACACTTCGCGATCAGCACTTCGGTGAAGGCGCCATTGCCGCAGCCGACGTCGAGCCATTTCAGGTTTTTCGGCGCATCAACCCAGTCGAGGAATTTTTCGCCGGCAAGCCGGCTCCAGCGGCCCATCAGCCGCTCATAGGCCTTGCCGTCGGCGAACAGGTTCGGCGCCTCAGTCATGTCGCATCATTCCGCGGCGGCTTTGTTTTCGCGCGCCTTGATCGCTGCCCAGACCCGGCTCGGCGTCGCCGGCATATCGATATGCTCGATGCCAAGCGGGTGCAGCGCATTGAGAATCGCGCTCATGATTGCGGGCGGCGCGCCGGTGGCGCCGGCCTCGCCCGCGCCTTTGACGCCGAGCGGATTGGTCTTGGCTGGCACTTCGGTCAGCTCAGAAACCAGTTCCGGCAGATCGTCGGCGCGCGGCATGGCGTAGTCCTGGAAACTTCCGGTGACGAGCTGGCCCGACGAGTCGAACACGATCGCCTCCATCAGCGCCTGCCCCGCGCCTTGCGCGACACCGCCGTGGATCTGGCCCTCGCACAACAGGCGATTCATCACCTTGCCGACGTCGTCAACCGCGGCATAGCGCTCGAGCGTCACCGCGCCGGTCTCCGGATCGATCTCCACTTCGCAGACGTGACAGCCGTTCGGATAATTCGGTGGCTCGGCGGCAAAGGTACCGGAGGCTTCCAGCCCGACGTCGAACCGCGGCGGCAGCATCACCGGGCGGTAAAATGCTTTAGCAACGTCGGTCAGCGGCAGCGCGCGGTCGGTGCCGACGATGCGGAAGGCGCCGTCCTTGAATTCAATGTCGCCGGTGGCGGCTTCCAGCATGGTCGCCGCCATCGGCTTTGCTTTTTCGATAATCGCGTCGGCGGCGCGTTTGAGCGCATTGCCGCCGATATGCATGCTGCGCGAACCGTAGGTGCCGCGGCCCATCGGCACGGCATCGGTGTCGCCCTGGATGAAGCGGATGTTCTCGAATGGCATGCCGAGCCATTCGCTCACCATCTGCGTATAGACGGTCTGATGGCCCTGGCCGTGCGAATGCGTGCCGGCGAGGATGGTGAGCATGCCGCTCGGATCGAAGCGCAGCACCATGCGGTCGTTGAACACCGCGGCTTCTTCCAAGAAATAGCCGATGCCGCGGCCGCGCAGCTTGCCGCGTTTTTTCGATTCGGCGGCGCGCTTGCCGAATCCATTCCAGTCGGCGAGCTCGAGGCATTCGTCCATGACATGGACGAAATCGCCACTGTCATAGGTGATGCCGGTTTGCAGCTTGTGCGGCATCGCCGCGGCCGGAATGTAATTGCGCCGGCGGATGTCCACCGCATCGATGTTCAGGATGCGTGCGGCGCGGTCGAGCAGCATTTCGATCAGGAACGTCGCTTCGGGCCGTCCGGCGCCGCGATACGGCGCAAGCGGAATCGTATTCGTCAGCACCGCTTTGCCGACGGCGTGGACCGCGGGGATTTGATAGACGCCGGGCGAAAGCCGCATCGCGAACAGCGGCACCACCATCGACGCGCCGAAGACATGCGAGCCCATGGCGTGCAGCGCGCCGACGCGAAGCCCCAGAATCTTGCCGTGCTCATCGAGCGCCAGCTCGCCGGTGACGATCTGGTCGCGGCCTTGCGAATCGCCGAGCAAGGCTTCCGAACGGGTCGAGACCCATTTGACCGGTCGGCCGCCGACGCGGCGCGACGCCCATACCACCAGCGCATCTTCGGGATAGCCGCCGAACTTCATGCCGAAGCCGCCGCCGACATCGGGCGA
>Ga0207693_10005714_pt1 | contig 10336 bp, 7 predicted proteins | sample LARL81metaG_FD_184347 | JGI IMG/M metagenome (GOLD analysis project Ga0207693, IMG submission 184347) | Corn, switchgrass and miscanthus rhizosphere microbial communities from Kellogg Biological Station, Michigan, USA - LAR L8-1 metaG... | ecosystem: Host-associated > Plants > Roots >... | reverse complement strand
GCCGCTCGGCGCTGTCGCGCTATACGCCGCGCGACTTCATCGCTCTGGTCGAGGGTCATCGGATACCCTGGCACGAAAAGACGCTCGGGCAGCTCTTTTGCGACCGGACCTCGCTCGACATCATCGCGCTGCTGAAAACGGAGTGCGATCGCGCTCGTGTGCAATGGCGAATGCCTTGCGCGGTGCAAGGCGTCGCGCACGAAGGCGGCGCCTTTGCGGTGTCGACCGCCATGGGAACGGTTCGCGGCGAATCGCTGGTCATCGCCACCGGCGGCTTGACGGTGCCGAAAATAGGCGCGACGCCGTTCGGTTATCGTATCGCCGAGCAGTTCGGCATCGGCGTCGTGCCGCCGCGGCCGGCGCTGGTACCGCTGGCGTTCGATCCCGCGGCTCTGGCGCGCTACGGCGACCTTTCGGGTGTTTCGGTCGACGCCGAAGTGTCCTGCAACCGCGGCAGTTTTCGCGACGCGCTGTTGTTCACGCATCGCGGCCTGTCCGGTCCGGCCATCCTCCAGATCTCGTCGTACTGGAACGGCGGCGATACGCTGTCGGTCGACTTGCTGCCGGATGGCGACGCGCATGCCTGGCTGGAAAGCGAGCGCCGGTCGACGGCGCGGCTGGACAACATCCTGGCGCAGCGCCTGCCGCGGCGGCTCGCGCAACAATGGAGCGAAGCGCACGGCGCCGCCGTGCCGGTCAGTGCGCTCGGCGCCAAGCGCCTGAACCAGCTCGCCGCTCTGCTGCACGCCTGGCCGGTGCTGCCGTCGGGCACGCTCGGCTACAACAAAGCGGAAGTCACGCTGGGCGGCGTCGATACGCGCGCGCTGTCATCGCAGACGATGGCCGCAGCCAAAGTGCCACGACTCTATTTCATCGGCGAGGTCGTCGATGTCACCGGCTGGCTCGGCGGCTACAACTTTCAATGGGCGTGGTCGTCCGCCTACGCGGCCGGACAGCACGCCTAAATCCGCGGTCAAGGAAACGCGGGGATGTGCGGGTCGGTGCCGCCGGAAACTGCTTCCGGATGGTCGCGGCCGACGCGCATTTTCACCTCCTCGACGCTGTGCTCCGGCACGTCGACCATCAGCAGCAGCTTGCCTTCGGCGATCATCGGCTCGAACTGTTTCAGGCGCGAATTGGGCAGCGCCGAGCCGACCATGCTGGAGAACCACGCGCCGAGCAGCGCGCCGACCAGCGCCGCGCCGATGACGATCGGTATCTGCAAACGCGATTCATTCAGCAGAAAATAGGCGGCGGCGCCACCCACGACGCAGCCCAGCACGGCTCCGGCGACGAGGCCCGTTTGCGCGCCGTGCACGAGATCGGTCGATTGCAGCACATTGCACTCGTGGAGCCCGTCCATCGGCATTCCGGGCCTGGCGAGAAAATGGATGTGACGTTCCTCGATGCGCGCCAGCAGGAGATCGTCCATCGTCTTGCGTGCGCTCGGGAGGTCGGGCAGGACGAAGTAGAGTCTGCGTCTCATCGCATGCCTCCATGGCGAATCAAGTCGCGATCTCACTCTACCGCTGCGGCGCGGACGGCGCAAGCGATCCGCGGCCGGCGCGCTCGCGCCAACAGGGTGTTTGCGCGGGCCGCCGTCAGGGCATAGCATTCGCACTTTCTTGTCGTCGCCGGAGCTGCCATGCCGTATCGCATCGTTCTGCTGCTCGCGGCGCTCGCCGGCTGCTGTCAGCCGGCGGTCGCGCAGGTCAGGATCGGCTTGATGGTGTCCGCGACCGGCCCAACCGCGGCGATCGGCATCCCGCAGAAAAACACCGGCGCGCTGCTCGCTACGCGGATCGGCGAGACGACGATCGACTACATCCAGCTTGAGGACGGCGCCGATACGACCCGCGCCGTGCAGAACGCCAAAAAGCTGATCGCCGAAGATCACGTCGATGCGATCATCGGTCCGTCGACGACGCCGAATGCTCTGGCGATCCTCGACATCATCGCCGAGAACAAGGTCCCGCTGCTGGCCACCGTCGGCACGTCATCGGTGGTCGAGCCGATCGACGCCAAGCGGCGCTGGGTGTTCAAGACCACGCAGAACGACGACCTGATCGCCTCGGCGCTGATCGAGCACATGCGCAGAAACCGCGTCAGGACCGTCGGCTTCATCGGTTTCAACGACGCCTACGGCGAGAACTGGTACAAGGTGTTCGGCGCGCTGGCCGAGAAATCGGGCATGGCGATCGTGGCCAACGAGCGCTATGCGCGCAACGACTCCAGCGTCACCGCGCAGGCGCTGAAGCTCATTGCCGCCAGGCCCGATGCCGTCCTGATCGCCGCGGTCGGCGGGCCCGCGGTGCTGCCGCAGGCCACGCTCTACGACCAGGGCTACAAGGGCCGCGTCTACCAGACGCATGCGGTGGCGACCGACGACTTCATCCGGCTGGGCCGGGAAAAGGTCGAAGGAACGATACTCGCCGCCGGGTCGATGCTGGTGATCGACGACATCGCCGATTCCGATCCGATCAAGCAGGTCGCGGCCGGCTATATGAGCGCGTACGAAAAGCGCTTCGGGACCCGCCCGGCGACCTTCGGCGCGAATACGTTCGACGCGGGGCTGCTGCTGCAGCGCGCGATCCCGCTTGCGCTGAAGGCGGCCAAACCCGGCACCGCGGAATTTCGCGTCGCGTTGCGCGATGCGCTCGAGCAGCAGCAGGGCGTCGTCGGCTGCCAGGGCGTGTTCAACATGAGCGCGAGCAACCACAACGGCATGGACGAGCGGGCGCGCGTGCTGGTCGTCGTCAAGGACGGCAGGTTCCGGCTTCTGTCGCCGTAAGCACCGGGGCCGCGATGCCGCAGCGACCGGTCGTCGGCGTGCTGCTCGCCGCGGGCAGCGGCTCGCGTTTCGGCGGTGACAAGCTGCTGGCGACGCTCGCCGACGGCAGGCCGCTGGCGTCGGCCGCGCTGGCCGTGCTCGCGGTTGCGGTCGATGCGGTCATCGCCGTCGTGCGACCCGGTGACGCCGCGCTGCAAGCGCTGTTCAGCGAGTCCGGCGCGCTCGTCGTCGCATGCCCCGACGCAGCCGAAGGGATCGGCGCCAGCCTCGGCTGCGGCGTGCGAGAAGTGAAGCAACGCTTTCCCGACGCGCGAGGGGCGATCATCGCCCTTGCCGACATGCCATGGATTTTGCCGTCGACCGTCGTGCGCATCGCGGCCGCATTGCGGCGCGGCGCCGTCCTCGCGGCGCCCACGCATCACGGGACGCGAGGTCATCCGGTGGCGATCGGCGCCGGCTATTTCGCGGAGCTGCGACTGCTATCCGGCGATGAAGGCGCAAAAAAACTGCTGGCGGCGCACAGCGCCGAGATCGAGCTGATCGCCGTCGACGATCCGGGCGTGCTGCGCGACGTCGATACGCGGGCGGACCTTTGACCTAACGTCACTTCCTCCACATGTCGACCTGCCGGCCGACGATGCGATTCTCCTCGTCCTGCATCTGCCACCATGCGCGAAGCTCGGCCTCACCGAGCGGGTGCGATATCAGGAAGCCCTGCGCCTCCTCGCAGCCGTGCTTCTTGAGAAATTCGAACTGAGCCGCGGTTTCGACACCCTCGGCGATCACGCGCAAACCCAGGCTGTGCGACAGCGCGATGATGGCCTGAGCTATCGCCTCGTCACTGGAGTTCTGCTCGATGCCGCGCACGAAACGCTGGTCGATCTTGACCGCCTGGATCGGCAGCCGGGCGAGGTACGACAGGCTCGAATAGCCGGTACCGAAGTCGTCGATCGTGATCGAAACGCCCATCTGTTTCAGCTTGACCAGCGTCGAGACCGCCTTGTCCGGGTGCGTGATGATCACGCTTTCGGTGATCTCGAGGTCGAGGTAGCGGGCCGGAAGTCCGCTGACCCGCAGCGCTTCCTCGACGATCGACAGCCAGCTGTCGTGCTGCAGCTGCTGCACCGAGAGATTGACCGACAGGCGCAGCAGCATGTTCTGCCGGTGCCAGTTGGTCACCTGTCGGCAGGCATCGCGCAACACGCGCGCGCCCAGCGCCTGGATCATCCCGGATTCCTCGGCGATGGAGATGAATTCGGCCGGCCCGATGATCCCGCGCTCCGGATCGCGCCAGCGCAGCAGCGCCTCGACGCCGCAGGCCCGCCCGCTCGCCATCTCGATCTGCGGCTGGTAGACGAGAAAGAACTCGTCGTCCATCAGGCCGCGGCGCATGTCGGTCTCGATCTGCAGCCGTGCCTGCACGCGCGCATTCATGTCGGCGGTATAGAACCGATAGGTGTTGCGCCCGGTATCCTTGACCGAATACATCGCGGTGTCGGCCTGCCGGATCAACCCGCCCGGATCGGTCGCATCGGTCGGATAGATCGACACGCCGATCGAGCACGTCAGCGTCGGCGTCTGGTCGCCAAGCCGGAACGGAGCAAGGAACGATTCCCGCACCCGCGTCAGCACCGCCATGATCTCGATCGTCGCCCGCTCGGGGTCGAGGTCGGGAAGAATGACGACAAATTCGTCGCCGCCGAGGCGCGCCACCGTGTCGGACTCGCGCACCGCGTGGCTCAGCCGCTGCGACACCGCCTGCAGAAGGTGGTCGCCGGCGTCATGGCCGAGCGTGTCGTTGATCCGCTTGAAATGGTCGAAATCGAGAAACAGGCATGCGACCTGGTGATGGTCGCGCGCCGCCTGCGCGAGTATCTGCTTCAGGCGCTGGTTGAGGAGCGCGCGGTTGGGCAGCCCGGTCAGGATGTCGTGCTGCGCGAGCTTGTACGCCTGCGCAATCGCGATCTCGAGCTCCTTGGTCCGCTGGACGACTTTTTCTTCCAGTGTGCGCTGGTAACCGGTCACCTCGCCTTGCGACTGCGCGAGCCGCTGCGTCATCTGATTGAACGCGCGCGTCAACATGCCGAGCTCGTCGCTCGAGGTCGGTTTTACGCGCACCCCGAGGTCGCCGGCCCCGACGGCCTTCGCCGCGCGCATCAGGTCTCGAATCGGCGACAGAAGCCGCTGGGTGAGCAACAGCGTGACCACGATCGCGATCGCCGTCAGCACGGCGACGACCGACAGGGCGCCGATGATGTTGCTTTGCATCAGCGCCCGATTGCGCTCGTAGTTCAAGCCCAGCCGGACGTAGCCGATCGGAGGGTCGGCCGCAGCGGGTGCGCCGGACGCCGCGGGCGCGCGCTCGTTCCCTGCCTCGGCGATCGGTGCGACCAGCTCGAGATAGCGCCGCCCCTTCACCTGGCGCACGCTGCTCTCGATGGCGCCCGGATGGAGCTCGGCGGCCGGCGCCGGCGGCATCGCCGCGTCGCCGTAGCCTCTCGACGCGATCAGCCGGCCCTGGTCGTCGAGCACGGCTGCATAGGCGACGTCGCGGTCGGTCTCGAGACTTTGCAACAGCCGTTCGAGCGCGCCGATATCGGCGGTATAAACGGCGTACTCGGACAGGTCGGCCAGCATGGCGACCACCGTCTGCCCTTGCGTTCTCAGCCGTTCCTGCTCGGCTTCGATCTGCTGCGTCACCAAGAGCACGCTGACGCCGATGGCAGTCGCCACGATCAGCCCGATGGCGAGCAGATTGAGCTTGGTCAGCAAGCCCGCGCGCATGACGCGCCGACGCGCGGGAGCATCTATCGCGGCACGCTCGTCGTTGGTCGGTGCGGCGCGTCCGGCCATCGTCCTATTCCACCACCCGGTCGAACGAGCGCCGCATCGATTCGTCCCAGCGCATGCGGAACAATCGCGCGCTGCGCTGGTTGACATAGATGTGCAGGCGCGGCGGCAGCGGTGCCGGCGTGCGTGCGCCGGCCAATTCCTCCAGGGCGAGCCGCCCGCAGAACGCGCCCAGCTCGCGGTAATCCCAGTCGAGTGCGTAGAGCGCACCGGCGTGCACCCAGGTCTCCGACAATCCGATCAGCGGCAGCTTGTGGCGGAAAGAGAACAACAGCAGCGCCTTGACTGTTTCCCGCGTGTAAACGGTCGTGTCAGGGACGGCCAGCAGCACGTCGGCCGAGCTGGACAGGCGCGCGAGCGCCGGCGGCAACATCGCTGGCGTCGCGACCGGCGCAAGCACCGGATTGAGATCCGCGGCCCGCAGCGCCGCGGCCAGCGCACCGACCAGCGCGCTGTTTTGCGCCGGATCGTACAGCACGCCGATATAGCGTGCGTCGGGCAACAATCGCTTGAGCCAGGCCGTCTGCTGGTCTGCCGGAATGGCGGCAGGAACCGCCTTTGCGCTCGCCCCTGCCTGCGTCGACATGCAGTCGACCGTGGCGAGCGCAGGCGCATCGTGCGCCGCGCGCACCGCGGCTTCCGGGCCGAACGCGATGAGGGCGGCGTCCGGATCCTCCCGCGCCGCCGACTTCAGACGCTCTCCGCTGTCGTCGGCCGGAATCTCGACAATGGCGGTCGGACCGAGCGCCTCGCGCACGCCGCGCTGCGCGGCGCGCAGCTGCTGCGTGTCGCCGGCCGCATACAACAGCACGCGGGGCGAGGCGAGCGCCGGTACGGCAAGCGCCGCCGCGATCGTCAGGGCCAGCGTCGCGACGCGCGGGCTCAAGTGACGGTGACCGGGATCTTGCCGATGCGTTGCTGCCATTCCCGCGGGCCGGTCTGATGCACCGATGATCCGGTCGCGTCGACAGCGACGGTCACCGGCATGTCGCGGACGTCGAATTCGTAGATCGCCTCCATGCCCAGATCGGCGAACGCGACAATCCGCGAGCTCTTGATCGCTTTCGAAACCAGGTAGGCTGCGCCGCCGACCGCCATCAGATACGCGGCGCGATGCTTGCGAATCGCTTCGATCGCAACCGGGCCGCGCTCGGCCTTGCCTATCATCGCGACGAGGCCGGTTCTGGCCAGCATCATCTCGGTGAACTTGTCCATCCGCGTCGCCGTCGTCGGTCCGGCCGGACCGACGACTTCGTCGCGCACCGGATCGACCGGACCGACGTAGAAGATCACGCGATTGTTGAAATCGACTCCCGGCGGCAGCGGCTCGCCGCGCGCCAGCAGATCGGCAATCCGCTTGTGCGCGGCGTCGCGGCCGGTCAGAAGCTTGCCGGACAGGAGCAGGCGGTCGCCGGGTTTCCAGGCCACCACTTGCTCTCGCGTCAGCCGGTCAAGGTCGACTCGCGTTGCCGTCGGCGCCGGCGCCCACCGCACATCAGGCCAGCGCGCGAGGTCGGGCGGGTCGAGGCTCGCGGCGCCGGACCCGTCGAGCGTGAAATGCGCGTGCCGCGTCGCCGCGCAGTTCGGGATCATGCCGACCGGCTTGCTCGCGGCATGCGTCGGATAATCGAGAATCTTGACATCGAGCACCGTCGACAAGCCGCCCAGTCCCTGCGCGCCGATGCCGAGCGCGTTGGCCGCCTCGAAGATGTCGATGCGGAGCTGCTCGATAGGATTGGCCGGACCGCGCTTCTTGAGCATCGCCATGTCGATCGGCTGCATCAGCGCTTCCTTGGCCAGCAGCATCGCCTTTTCCGCGCTGCCGCCGATGCCGATGCCCAGCATGCCCGGCGGGCACCAGCCGGCGCCCATCGTCGGCAAGGTGCGCACCACCCAGTCGACAATCGAATCCGAAGGATTGAGCATCACGAATTCCGCCTTGTTTTCGGAACCGCCGCCCTTGGCGGCAATCCGCACGTCGACGGTGTTGCCGGGCACGAGGTCGAAGTGCACGACGGCCGGCGTGTTGTCGCGCGTATTCCTGCGCGCGCCCGCCGGGTCGTCGACGATCGAAGCGCGCAGCTTGTTGTCCGGATCGAGATAAGCGCGGCGCACGCCTTCGTTGATCATGTCGGTCGGCGACATCGTGGCACCTTCCCAGCGCACATCCATGCCGACCTTGACGAAGGCGACGACGATGCCGGTGTCCTGGCAGATCGGGCGGTGGCCTTCGGCGCACATGCGCGAATTGGTCAGAATCTGCGCGATCGCGTCCTTGGCGGCCGGCGACTCCTCGACCGCGTAGGCGTCGGCCAGCGCCTCGATGTAGTCGACCGGATGGTAATAGGAAATATATTGCAGCGCGTCGGCTACGCTCTGGATCAGGTCTTGTTGCTTGATCGTCGTCATGGCTGGTGGTCGACGCAAACATCGGGCGAAACGCCCGGCAAAGCGCAGCACTCGGAACGTGCAATTCTACCATCGCGGCCCCCTGATCCGGCTCCGCGCGGCCAGCGCAGAACGCCGCGTGTCGTCGCCAATTGCACCGCAAGGGCAAGACTCGGTAGACTGCGGTCGAGCGGTCGGGACGGGAGGGGGTGCTGTCCTTTCGTCCGCGCCATCGAGGAGGCAGGCAACATGTCGACGATCGAATCGGTATCGAACGAAAAACGCGTATTCGAGCCGCCGCGTGATTTTGTCGCGCAGGCGAACGTCACCCGAGCCGACTTCGATCGGCTGAACGCCGCCGCGGCGGCCGACTATCCGGGTTTCTGGGCGAAGCTCGCGCGCGAAAACCTCTCCTGGCACAAGCCGTTCACCCGATCGCTGGACGAGAGCAAGGCGCCGTTCTACAAGTGGTTCGAGGATGGCGAGCTCAACGTCTCGCACAACTGTCTCGAGCGCAATCTCGAAAACGGCAATGCCGGCAAGGTCGCGATCATCTTCGAGGCCGACGACGGCGCCGTCACCCGGGTTACCTATCAGGAGCTCTATCACCGCGTCTGCCGCTTCGCCAACGGGCTCAAGTCGCTCGGCATCAAGAAAGGCGATCGCGTCATCATCTATATGCCGATGTCGATCGAGGGCGTCGTCGCGATGCAGGCCTGCGCGCGCATCGGCGCGACGCATTCGGTCGTCTTCGGCGGATTCTCGGCCAAATCGCTGCAGGAGCGCATCATCGACGTCGGTGCGGTCGCCGTCGTCACCGCCGACGAGCAGGCCCGCGGCGGCAAGCATCTGCCGCTGAAAACGATCGTCGACGAAGCGCTCGGCATGGGCGGCTGCGAAGCGGTGCGCAAGGTCGTCGTCTACCGCCGGACCGGGGGGACGGTGCCGTTCGCGGCGCCGCGCGACCTGTGGCTGCACGAGCTCGTTGCGGGGCAGCCCGACACCTGCGCGCCCGAATGGGTGGGCGCCGAGCACCCGCTGTTCGTCCTCTATACCTCGGGCTCGACGGGCAAGCCCAAGGGCGTTCAGCACAGCTCCGCCGGGTACCTGTTATGGGCGGCGCTCACGATGCGCTGGACGTTCGATATCAAGCCGACCGACGTGTTCTGGTGCACGGCCGACATCGGCTGGGTCACCGGCCACACCTATATCGCGTACGGACCGCTGGCCGTCGGCGCGACCGAAGTCGTGTTCGAAGGCTTGCCGACCTATCCCGACGCCGGACGCTTCTGGCAGACGATAGCCAAGAATAAAGTCACCGTCTTCTACACCGCGCCGACCGCGATACGCTCGCTGATCAAGGCCTCGGGTGTGGCGCCGCAGACGGCACCGAAGAACTACGATCTGTCGACCTTGCGTCTGCTCGGCACCGTCGGCGAGCCGATCAATCCCGAGGCCTGGATCTGGTATCACGAAAATGTCGGCGGCGGGCGCTGCCCGATCGTCGACACGTGGTGGCAGACCGAAACCGGCGGGCACATGATCACGCCGCTGCCCGGCGTCACGCCGCTGGTGCCGGGATCGTGCACGCTTCCTTTGCCCGGCATCGTCGCCGCGATCGTCGACGAGACCGGGCACGATGTCGAGCACGGGCACGGCGGCATACTGGTGATCAAGCGGCCGTGGCCGGCGATGATCCGGACGATCTGGGGCGACCCGGACCGATACGTGAAGTCCTATTATCCGGAAGAGTTGGGGGGCGCGCTCTACCTCGCCGGCGACGGCTCGGTACGGGACAAGAAGACCGGGTATTTCACGATCATGGGCCGGATCGACGACGTGCTCAACGTGTCGGGCCATCGCTTGGGAACGATGGAGATCGAGTCGGCGCTGGTCGCCAATCCGATGGTCGCGGAAGCCGCCGTCGTCGGCCGGCCCGACGACATGACCGGCGAAGCCGTCTGTGCGTTTGTCGTGCTGAAGCAGGCCAGGCCCGAAGGTGCTGAAGGCGAAAGGATCGCCAAGGTGCTGCGCGACTGGGTCGGCAAGGAGATCGGCCCGATCGCCAAGCCCAAAGACATCCGCTTCGGCGACAATCTGCCGAAAACGCGCTCGGGCAAGATCATGCGCCGCCTGCTGCGGTCGATTGCCAAGAACGAGAACATCACGCAGGACGTGTCGACGCTGGAAAATCCGGCGATCCTGGAGCAGCTGAAGCAGGCGTTGTAGCGACGGTGCGACACTGGCGACCGGGCTGATCGCCGCCGATGCTCGTGGCCCGCGGGACCGGCTCAAGCCCGCGGCGGC